>JGI11692J13181_100010_pt2 | contig 1714 bp, 3 predicted proteins | sample Accclapoofosmids_FD_13181 | JGI IMG/M metagenome (IMG submission 13181) | reverse complement strand
CCAGGGCCGTCGCCGAGCGTTCGGCAGCGACCGCGTCGGACGTCTTGCCGTTGCCTGCGACGCCGCGCACGCCACCCCCCGCAGCGTTGTCAAGCGCCGCTTCGCTCGCCCGTTCGACACCCGTCGCGGTCGTTCAGCCGGCGGCAGCGGTCGCCACGCCGTCCGTGCCGCCGGCGGCGTTGCCGCCAGCGACGCCAACGACCGGCGACTGGCACGAGATGCTGGCCGCACTCAAGGTCAGCGGCATGGCGCGCGAGCTTGCCCAGCACTGCGAACTGCGCGAGCGGCAGGGAGGACGAATCGTCCTTCGCCTGGCGCCGGCCCATCGCCACCTGTTGATGAAACCCGCCCAGGACAAGTTGCAGCAGGCGCTGGGCGAGTATTTCGGCAGCCCGCAGCAACTGGCTGTCGAACTTGAAGCGACCAGCGGCGAAACGCCGGCGGCCAGCGCGCAGCGTGATCGTCGTCAGCGCCAGGATCGCGCCATCGCCGCAGTCGAGCAGGATGGTTTCGTACGCGAGGTGATCGAGATGTTCGACGCCACGCTCATCGAATCGTCGATAAAACCCGTTTAATCCCCTACCCCAGAGCGAGGCACCAAAGATGATGAAAGGCGGAATCGCCGGCCTGATGAAACAGGCTCAGCAGATGCAGGAGAACATGAAGAAGGCGCAGGACGAGCTGGCCCAGCTTGAAGTCGAAGGCCAGTCCGGCGCCGGTATGGTCAAGGTGTTGATGACCTGCAGCCACAACGTGCGCCGGGTGAGCATCGATGCGTCGGTGATGGACGACAAGGAAATGCTCGAGGACCTGGTTGCGGCCGCGCTGAACGACGGCATGCGCCGCGCCGAGGAACTCTCCCAGGAGCGCATGGCCGGCTTCTCCGCAGGGCTCAACCTGCCGCCCGGGATGAAACTGCCCTTCTGATGAACGCCCCGTCGAGCCTCGAAGCGCTGATCGAGGCTTTGCGTTGTTTGCCAGGCGTTGGTCCAAAGTCGGCTCAACGCATGGCCTACCACTTGTTGCAGAACGAGCGGGCAGGCGCCGGGCGCCTGGCCGACGCCCTGCAGCGCGCGCTCGGCGCACTGCGTCACTGTCAGCGTTGCAACACGCTGACCGAGGCCGAGGTCTGTGGCCGCTGCCTGTCGAGCAGGCGCGACGCCAGCCAGCTATGTGTCGTCGAAACGCCGATCGACATGAACATGATGGAGCAGACGCACGCCTATTCCGGGCTCTACTACGTGCTCATGGGCCGCGTCTCGCCTCTCGACGGAATCGGCCCCGGCGAACTGCACCTCGAACGCCTGCTGGCGCGCGCCAGCGACGGCGTGGTGCGCGAAGTGATCATCGCCACCAACTTCACCAACGAGGGCGAAGCGACCGCCCACTACCTCTCCGAAATGCTCAAGAGCCGTGGCGTCAGCGTCTCGCGCATCGCGCGTGGCGTCCCGGTCGGCGGCGAGCTCGAATACGTCGACGCCGGAACGCTGGCGCAGGCGCTGCGCGAACGCCGACCGCTTGCCCCGTAGGCAATTCCGGGCACCTCGCAATTCTCCCTGCATCAAGTTTGGCGTATAATGCCGCGGTTTAGTTGGTACCAACTTTCCATTACGTGCTAGGGATCAGCGCTATGAGCAATGAGAGCAAAGTGGACTGCGGAAGGCGACGGTTGGTCGTCGCGACCGCTGCCGTTGGCGGGGCGGGGGCGCTGGTT
>JGI11692J13181_100011_pt2 | contig 1763 bp, 2 predicted proteins | sample Accclapoofosmids_FD_13181 | JGI IMG/M metagenome (IMG submission 13181) | reverse complement strand
GTGGACGGCCATCTGGTCACCGTCGAAGTCGGCGTTGAACGCGGTGCAGACCAGCGGATGCAGCTGGATGGCCTTGCCTTCGATCAGCACCGGCTCGAACGCCTGGATGCCGAGGCGGTGCAGCGTCGGTGCGCGGTTCAGCAGCACCGGGTGCTCGCGAATGACCTCTTCCAGGATGTCCCAGACGTCGGCTTCTTCGCGCTCGACCAGCTTCTTGGCGGCCTTGATGGTGGTGGCCAGGCCACGGCGCTGCAGCTTGGCGAACACGAACGGCTTGAACAGTTCGAGCGCCATCTTCTTCGGCAGGCCGCACTCGTGCAGGCGCAGGGTTGGGCCGACCACGATGACCGAACGGCCGGAGTAGTCGACGCGCTTGCCCAGCAGGTTCTGGCGGAAACGGCCCTGCTTGCCCTTGATCATGTCGGCCAGCGACTTCAGCGGGCGCTTGTTGGTGCCGGTGATGGCGCGGCCGCGGCGGCCGTTGTCCATCAGGGCGTCAACGGACTCCTGCAGCATGCGCTTTTCGTTGCGCACGATGATGTCCGGGGCGTTGAGCTCCAGCAGGCGGCGCAGGCGGTTGTTGCGGTTGATGACGCGGCGGTACAGGTCGTTCAGGTCGGAGGTCGCGAAGCGGCCACCGTCCAGCGGGACCAGCGGACGCAGGTCCGGCGGCAGCACCGGCAGCACGGTCATGACCATCCATTCCGGACGGTTGCCCGATTCCAGGAACGCTTCCATCAGCTTGATGCGCTTGGTGAGGCGCTTGAGCTTGGTCTCGGAACCGGTGCTGGCGATTTCCTCGCGCAGGTTGACCATCTCGGCCTGCAGGTCGATCGTGCGCAGCAGGTCGTAGACGGCCTCGGCGCCCATGGCGGCGTCGAAGTCGTCGCCGTGTTCCTGGCGCGCCTGCATGAACTGCTCTTCGGTCAGCAACTGGCGGCGCTCGAGCGAGGTCAGGCCCGGCTCGGTGACGACGTAGGCTTCGAAGTACAGCACGCGCTCGATGTCGCGCAGGGTCATGTCCAGCATCAGGCCGATGCGCGACGGCAGCGACTTGAGGAACCAGATGTGCGCGACCGGGCTGGCCAGGTCGATGTGGCCCATGCGCTCGCGGCGCACCTTGGCCAGCGTCACTTCCGTGCCGCACTTCTCGCAGACCACGCCTCGGTGCTTCATGCGCTTGTACTTGCCGCACAGGCACTCGTAGTCCTTGATCGGGCCGAAGATGGCCGAGCAGAACAGGCCGTCGCGTTCCGGCTTGAAGGTGCGGTAGTTGATGGTTTCCGGCTTCTTCACTTCGCCGAAGGACCACGAACGGATCAGGTCCGGCGAAGCCAGCGCGATCTTGATCGCGTCGAAGTCCAGCGTCTGGCGCTGCTGGTTGAAGAGGTTGAGCAGGTCTTTCATGGTGTTTCTCCGTCAGGAGGAAGCTTTGTCGATGGCGGGTTGACCAGGGTCGATCGGCGCGGCGGCAGGTCAGTGCGGCCGCGCCACATCGGTCAGTCTTCCAGTTCCATGTTGATGGCGAGCGAGCGGATTTCCTTCACCAGCACGTTGAAGGATTCCGGCATGCCCGCGACCATCTCGTGGGCGCCGTCGACGATGTTCTTGTACATCTGGTTGCGGCCCTGCACGTCGTCCGACTTGACCGTCAGCATTTCCTGCAGGGTGTGCGCCGCGCCGTAGGCTTCCAGCGCCCAGACTTCCATTTCACCGAAGCGCTGGCCGCCGAACTGCGCCTTGCCGCCCAGCGGCTGCTGGGT
>JGI11692J13181_100012_pt2 | contig 3646 bp, 2 predicted proteins | sample Accclapoofosmids_FD_13181 | JGI IMG/M metagenome (IMG submission 13181) | reverse complement strand
AGGACAAGTAAGCGCGGGCAGGCGGCGCCGGCAGACGGGCACGGACAGGCGGGCACGGGCAGGCGGGCACGGGCAGGCGGGCACGAACAGCAGGCGAGCACCCCACCCCACCGCAAAGCAAAGCAAAGCAAAGCAAAGCAAAGCGCCCGCCCCGCACAAAGCGGAACGGGCGCAGAGCTAAGCAGAAGCTAGAAGCTAGAAGCTAGAAGCTAGAAGCTAGAAGCTAGAAGCTAGAAGCTTACTTGGGGCGCGAAGCGAACTCCTCGAAGATCGCGCGGGGGCGCTCGAGCTCAGGCAGGTTCACGACGTCGCGGCCGAGGAAGAAGTGCGAGGCCCAGCCACCGAAGACGCGCCACTTGCGCTCCCACGTCGGAATCGCGAGACCGTGGTAGAAGCGGTGCGCGAGCCACGCGAAGTAGCCGGTCATGGCGAACTTGCCCGACTGGAACACGCCGGTGTTCAGGCCGAGGCCAGCAACCGCGCCTGCGTTCTTGTGGTTGTACTCGGCAACGCCCTCACCGCGCAAGTCGGCGACAATGTTGCGAGCGAGCAGCTTGCCCTGGCGCACAGCGTGCTGTGCGTTGGGCACGCAGAAGCCGCCGGGGCCGGGGGTTGCCGAGATGTCGGGCACCTGCGAGGTGTCGCCAGCCGTCCATGCACCCTCGAGAGCTTCGCCCTCTTCGGTTGCGATGCGCAGCGAAGGCAGTGCGACGACGTGGCCGCGCTGGCCGATCGGCAGGTCGGTGCCGCGCAGGAACGGGCGGGGCATGACGCCTGCGGTCCAGACAATGAGATCGCTCTCGTAGCTCTCGCCGGTCGACAGCTCGATCTTGCCGTCGACAGCAGATGACAGCTGAGTGTCGAGGTGAATGTTTACGCCGCGACGGGTCTGATCCTTGATCACCCAGAGCGAGGTCTCAAGCGCGACCTCGGGCATGATGCGGCCCATGGCCTCGATGAGGTGAAACTTGGTCTCGTCGAATGTGATCTCGGGGTAGCGGCGCAACAGCGAGGTTGCAAACGAGCGCAGCTCGCTGATGGTCTCGATGCCCGCGAAGCCGCCACCGACGACGGTCACGGTGAGCAGGCGTGCACGCTCTGCCGAGCCTGCGGGCAACGATGCTGCGCGCTCGAAGTTATCAACCATACGGTCGCGTACGGCGACGGCTTCCTCGATGGTCTTCATGCCAATTGCATTGTCGGCGATGCCCGCGATCGGGAACGTGCGCGACACCGATCCGGTCGTAACAACGATGTGGTCGTACTCGAAGTCGAACGCCTCACCCTCGTTGGGGGTGATGGTTGCGGTCTTCGTAGCGTGCGAGATGCCGGTGACCTTGCCCGCGATGTTCGCGGTGCTGTTCAGGTGACGGCGACGTGCAACCACTGCGTGACGCGGCTCGATCGAGCCCGATGCCACCTCTGGCAAGAACGGCAGGTAAGCCATGTACGGCAGCGGGTCAACGATGGTGACCTCTGCCTCACCGGCACGGAGCATCTTCTCGAGCTTCCATGCAGTGTAGAAACCGGCGTAGCCGCCGCCGACGATCAGAATCTTCTTCGCCACGAAGCAGTCTCCTTAGAGCGCGTTAGGTGCTGCGCCCGTCCCATTCTCGGGCGCACAAAAAACCGAGCCATAAAGCTCGACCCTGTCTATCTTAATACGCTGGCAGCGAAGCCTCTACACGCAGCGACATGGCACCCATGCGGCACCGGGTTTAGACTCGCAGACATGGCCACTCGACTGCAAAACAGCAAATTTTGGGCGAGGATCGCGACAGCCGTCACTGCACTGCTGCTCTTGGGCGCTGCAGCTCTCGCGGGCACCACCCCCGCACTCGCAGACGTCAACGATTTCACGATCGACTCTTTCAGTGCCGAGTACAGGCTGGGTGTTGACAGCGAGGGGCGATCCTCGCTCAAAACTACCGAGCACATCGTCGCGATGTTTCCTGATTTCGACCAGAACCGCGGTCTCAGGCGCGATCTTGTGCGCGTCTACGACGGCCACAGCACCTCACTCGAACTCGCGAGCGTGACCGACGAAAACGGCCTGCCTCGCGAGTACACCACCGAAACCAACGGCGACTATCTCACGGTCACGATCGCAGTGCCAGAGGGCGAGTTCGTGCACGGAGCCCAGCACTACGTGCTCGAATACACGCAGCGCGACGTGACGCGCCACTTCAAAGACACCGAGGTTGACGAGTTCTACTGGGACGTCAACGGCACCGATTGGGCGCAGCCCTTCGGCGCAGTGACTGCGACGATTCTGCTCGACGATACCCTTACGAACGCCTTCACTGGCGCAACGGCCTGTTACCGGGGCCAGTTTGGCGAGTCGACCCCGTGCGAAATCTTGGGCGGTGGCGGCCAATTTACCGCCCAGGCAATCGCGCTCACCCCGAACGAGAACATGACGGTCGCGCTGGGCTTCATGCCCGAAACGTTCGCCTCCGCCCCAACTCCCCCGGTGCCGTTCTTGCAGCGCGTGCCTCTGCTCGTGTGGAGCGGCATCGCGAGCGCACTCGGTGCCGTCACAGTCTTTGTGGTCTCGCTCATCCGAGGTCGCACCTCACGCACCGGCCGCGCAATCATTGCGCAGTACGAGCCGCAGGCGGGCATCAACGCCGCCACCGCGGCAGAGTTGCTGCGCACACGCAAGAAGGCGATGACCGCCACGCTGCTCGACCTCGCTGTGCGACGCAAGGTGAGATTGCTCCGCGACGAGGCGAGTGATCGCTACGGCGTAGAAGCGGTCGATGCGACGAGCCTCGATGCAACCGAGGGCTGGGTCTACGGGCGACTCTTCGGCAGCACGCGAGACGCCGCTGGCGTGACTCCCGGCGACCGCGAGTGGTTCACCGCGAAGAGCACGCGGCTCGGCGACACCGCGAACTCGCTCAGGTCGCGGGTGCGGGCAGAGATGAAGAAGCAGGGGCTCGTGCGCCCCGCAAGCGGTAGTGCAGTCACGGCAGTCATCGTGCTGATGCTGCTCGGCCTCGGCTTGCCGCTCATTCATTCCATCGTGCTGGGGCAGTTTGTACTCATGACCATCTTGCTTGCGGTGGGCATCAACGCGCTGGTCTGGGCACTGTTTGGCATGATCTTTGCACTGAAGCGAGGGCGTCGCCTCACACACGAGGGTGCGCTCGTGGTCGACCATCTGCAGGGCCTGCGCGAGTACATTCGTCTGGCCGAGGCCGATCGCATCAAGATGCTGCAGAGCGTCACGGGCGCTGAGGTCGACGAGCAGTTCATTGTGCAGGTGTACGAGCGTCTGCTGCCGTACGCGGTGCTCTTCGGCTTTGAAACCGAGTGGCAGGGCGAACTCGAGAAGTACTACGGTGAATCCACACCAGACTGGTTCGCTGGCGAGGGTTTGAGCAGCACGAGCACAACTACCTTTACGCATGTGTTTCCGCTCGGCGCGTTTACCACCACGGTCGCGTCGAGCCGCACCACAGTTACATACAGCAGCGGTGGATCAGGCTCGGGGTCGTCGTTCTCGTCGTTTAGCGGCGGCTCGTCTGGCGGCGGCTTCTCTGGTGGAGGCGGCGGCGGGGGCGGCGGAGGCGGAGTCTAGGCTATGCCTACCAAGACAACACGAGTCGACCGAAACAACACGCACCGTCCGAAACAACAC
>JGI11692J13181_100011_pt5 | contig 3996 bp, 4 predicted proteins | sample Accclapoofosmids_FD_13181 | JGI IMG/M metagenome (IMG submission 13181) | reverse complement strand
CACTACCTGGCCAAGCGCAACGGCCGCAACGCGACGCGTTTCTACACGCGTGAACTCGCATCAAGCGTGGACGCGCGCATCGAACTGGAGAACAGCCTGCGCCGCAGCTTGCGCAACGGCGACCTATCCCTGCACTACCAGCCGCAGATCGACTGCGTGAGCGGCCGCATCGTCGGCGTCGAAGGCCTGGCCCGCTGGCAGCGCGGCGACCGCCTGATGATGCCGGGCGAGTTCCTGCCGATCGCCGAAGAAACCAACCTCATCGTCGACATCGATCAATGGGCGATCCGCGCGGCGTGCCGGCAGAACCGGATCTGGCAGCAGGCCGGACTACCCCCCATCCGCGTCTCCGTCAACATCGCCGCCGCGAACTTCGATACCGACGATCTGGTGGACACGGTAATCGAATCACTGCAGGACAGCGGCCTGCCCGCCGAATTCCTCGAACTCGAAGTCACCGAAACCACGCTGATGCGCGACGTGCAGCGCACCGACCGCACGTTGCGCGCGCTGAAGGCCCTGGGCGTGCGCATCGCCATCGATGATTTCGGCACCGGCTTTTCCAGCCTCAGCTACCTGGGCAACTACGGCTTCAACGTGCTGAAGATCGACCAGTCGTTCGTCCGCGACGTGTCCGAGCCGAACCAGGCCGCCATTACCCGGGCGATCATCAGCCTGGCCGCACAGCTGCAGTGCCGCACGATCGCCGAGGGCGTGGAAACACCGGAACAGGCCGCGTGGCTGGCCGCCAATGGCTGCGACGAACTGCAGGGCAACTACTTCAGCAAGCCGGTGCCGGCGGCGGAGTTTGCGAAACTCTACGCACGGGGCACGACCTGGAGCATCCCGCAGGGCGCAGCCGCCGCCCACACGCACTGGTCGTGAAAGCGGCTCCGATACCAGCTCAGCGCGCCGACGGGGCCGCCAACTGGTTCTGCTTGCGCACGATGCACATCGCGATCTCCAGCGACTGCTCGTAGTTCAGGCGCGGATCCACCGTGGAGCGGTAGGCGCGCTCCAGATCCGCGTCGGTCAGTTCGCGCGCACCACCGGTGCATTCGGTGACGTCTTCGCCGGTCAACTCGAGGTGTACGCCGCCCAGGCGCGTGCCGGCCGCCGCGTGCAGGTCGAACGACTGCTCGACCTCGCCGCGGACGTTGTCGAAACGGCGCGTCTTGAACCCGTTGCTCGTGCTTTCCGTATTGCCGTGCATCGGATCGCAGACCCACAGCACCCGGCGCCCGTCCCGACGCACCGCATCCAGCAGCGGCGGCAGCTTGTCGGCGATCTGTGCGGCGCCCATGCGATGGATGAAGGTCAGGCGTCCGGCCTCGTCTTCGGGATTCAGCACGTCGATCAAACGCAGCAGCTGGTCGGGCGTGACCGACGGGCCGACCTTGATCGCGATGGGGTTGCGCACGCCACGCAGGTATTCGACGTGCGCGCCATCGACGGCGGCCGTTCGCATGCCGATCCAGGGATAGTGCGTACTGAGATTGAACCAGCCCCACTGGCGCGGCACCTCGCGCGTGAGCGCCTCTTCGTACGGCAGCAGCAACGCTTCGTGCGAGGTGTAGAAGTCGATCCGGTTGAGGTTGTGCACTTCCGAGCCCGACAGGGTTTCCATGAACCTCACCGCATCGCCGATCGACACGACCATGTGCTGGTATTCGCTCGCCAGCGGCGAATAACCGACCCAGCTGAGGTTCCAGTATTCGGGATGGTGGAGGTCGGCGAAACCGCCGTCGATCAACGCGCGCACGAAATTCATCGTCATCGCCGAGCGCGCGTGCGCCTTGATCATCCTGCGCGGATCCGGCACCCGCGCTGCGGCCGTGAACTCGGGGGCGTTGACCACATCGCCACGGTAGCTGGGCAGCGTGACGCCATCGCGCGTTTCGGTATCGGCCGAACGCGGCTTGGCGTACTGCCCGGCGAAGCGCCCGACACGCACCACCGGCAACCGCAAGCCGTGGACCAGGACCAGGCTCATCTGCAGCAGCACTTTCAGCCGGTTGGAGATGGTTCCGGATTCGCAATCGCTGAAGTTTTCGGCGCAGTCGCCGCCCTGCAGCAGGAAGCGCTTGCCTTCCTGCGCCTCGGCCAGCTGCTTCTTCAGCGAAAAGATCTCCCACGACGTCACCAGCGGCGGCAACTGGCGCAGTTCGCCCACGGCGGACTCCAGCGCGGCCGCGTCGGGATAGGTCGGCATCTGCATCGCAGGCCGCGCGCGCCAGCTGTCCGGCGCCCAGTGGGGCGGCAGGGTGACGGCGCGCAGATTGCGGTCGGACGGATTCATGGTGGACTCCTTGTGGCCCACCATCGTGCCAGATTGGTGCGCCGCGTCAAATCAGCGGAAGGTCGAGGTCCGGCGTGCGCGGAAGCCGATCCAGAGCGCCCAGATCGCGAGCAGCACGAACCACACCAGGCTCCACATCGGCATGGTCAGGCCGAGGAAACTCCAGTCGATCGTGCTGCAGTCGCCCTTCGCGGCCAGCACCTTCTGCACGACACCGAGCCAGGTGTTGTTCTCGATCATGTAGTCCCAGCCCGGCCCGCAACTCGGCATCAGCGGCGGATACAGCTGGACCCAGACGTGCTTGCCCGCGATGCCGATACCGGTCGCCGCACCCAGGAATGCCAGCACGCCGTATACCTTGCGCCCGCCGGGCCGACGCGGCCCGTGCAGTGCGCCGAGCAGGAACAGCACGCCGGTGGCAGCGAAGGCCAACCGCTGGAAGATGCAGAACGGACACGGTTCCAACTGGTGCGCGAACTGCACGTACAACGCATAGCCCAGCAGGCCTGCGCAGATGGCGAAGCCCAGGAAGCACTGCGCGCGGAAACTCCAGCGAAGAGGATTCATTGGCACCGGTGGCGTGAGGTCTTGTCCGCATTATCCATGCGTGGCGGGCCGCGCGTCACCCCGTGGCCGTTTGCCGCATCTGTCCCGACATCCAACGTGTCGCCGGAAAACAAAACCCCGGCGTTGGCCGGGGTTTCTGGTGTGCTGCGGGACGCGGGGCTTACTCGGCCGCCGCTTCCGGACGGTCGACGAGCTCGACATACGCCATCGGGGCATTGTCGCCAGCGCGGAAACCGCACTTCAGGATGCGCAGGTAGCCACCGGGACGCGACTGGTAACGCGGGCCGAGGGTGGTGAACAGCGTGCCGACGGCTTCCTTGTCGCGCAGGCGCGAGAACGCCAGGCGGCGGTTGGCGACGCCATCGATCTTGCCCAGGGTGATCAGCGGCTCGGCGACGCGGCGCAGTTCCTTGGCCTTCGGCAGGGTGGTCTTGATCAGGCCGTGCTTGATCAGCGAGGCGGCCATGTTGCGGAACATCGCTTCGCGATGGGCGCTGGTGCGGTTGAACTTGCGACCGGCTTTCTGGTGGCGCATGGGTTGGATTCCTGGTGAATGGTAGGTCGTTGGATTTCGCTGTCGCCATCCAGGCGGTGGAACAGTGGACTGCGGGTGGTCCGTACCGGCCATCCCTGACCGGAAAACCGCGGACCTTCGGTCCGTCGGCATGGGTGGTGCGGTTACAGCAACGGAGCTCCGGCGCGGACGCAGGAGCCCCGCGTCAGATCATCAGCCGAGCATGCCGTGCTGGGCGACGCCGGCCGGCGGCCAGTTCTCCAGCTTCATGCCTAGGGACAGGCCACGCTGCGCCAGGACTTCCTTGATCTCGGTCAGCGACTTCTTGCCGAGGTTCGGGGTCTTGAGCAACTCGACTTCGGTCTTCTGGATCAGGTCGCCGATGTAGTAGATGCTCTCGGCCTTCAGGCAGTTGGCCGAACGCACGGTCAGCTCCAGGTCGTCGATCGGGCGCAACAGCACCGGATCCACGCCGCTGGCAGCCTGCTTAGGCGCGCCGCGGTCGCGGTGCGTGAAGTCACCGAACACCGACAACTGGTCGCTGAGGATGTCGGCGGCGGTGCGCACGGCTTCCTCGGCGTCGATCGTGCCGTTGGTCTCGATGTCCAGGACCAGC
>JGI11692J13181_100011_pt3 | contig 6504 bp, 4 predicted proteins | sample Accclapoofosmids_FD_13181 | JGI IMG/M metagenome (IMG submission 13181) | reverse complement strand
TCTGCGCCGCACCGGTGATCATGTTCTTCACGTAGTCGGCGTGGCCCGGGCAATCCACGTGCGCGTAGTGGCGCGCGGCGGATTCGTATTCCACGTGGGCCGTGGAGATCGTGATGCCGCGCGCCTTCTCTTCCGGCGCCGCGTCGATCGCGTCATAGGCCTTGAACTCGCCACCGAAACGCTCCGCGCCGATCTTCGTCAGCGCCGCCGTCAGCGTCGTCTTGCCGTGGTCAACGTGACCAATCGTGCCCACGTTCACGTGGGGCTTGGTGCGTTCGAACTTACCCTTTGCCATTGTCTTTACCTCTGTGATTCGTGATTCGTGATTCGTGACTGGCTGGAAGCGGAACCCGTGCTCTTGCGAATCACGAATCCCGCATCACCAATCACGGCTTCTAGTTCTTCTTGACGACTGCGTCGGCGATGTTGGCCGGCGCTTCCGCGTAGTGGTCGAACTCCATCGAGAACGTGGCGCGACCCTGCGACATCGAACGCAGCGTGGTGGCGTAGCCGAACATTTCGCCCAGCGGCACCATCGCGGCGATCACCTTGCCGGACGGACTGTCGTCCTGACCCTGCAGGATGCCACGACGACGGCTCACGTCGCCCATCACGTCGCCCAGATAGTCTTCCGGGGTGACGATCTCGACCTTCATCATCGGCTCCAGCAGGACCGGCTGGGCCTTGCTGAAAGCTTCCTTGAAGGCCATCGAGCCGGCGACCTTGAACGCCATTTCATTGGAGTCGACGTCATGGAACGAGCCATCGACCGCCTTGATGGCGATGTCGACCACCGGGAAGCCGGCCAGCGGGCCGCTCTTCATGGCGTCCTCGATGCCCTTGCCCGCGGCAGCGACGTATTCCTTCGGCACCACGCCGCCGACGATCGCGCTCTCGTACGAGAAGCCGACGCCACGCTCGACCGGCGACATTTCGATGACGATGTGGCCGTACTGGCCGCGACCGCCCGACTGGCGCACGAACTTGCCGTCCTGCTTCACCGACTTGCGGATCGTCTCGCGGTAGGCCACCTGCGGCTTGCCGACGTTGGCTTCCACGTTGAACTCGCGCTTCATGCGGTCGACCAGGATTTCCAGGTGCAGCTCGCCCATGCCCGAGATGATCGTCTGGCCGGATTCCTCGTCGGTCTTGACGCGGAACGAGGGATCTTCCTGCGCCAGGCGGCCCAGGGCCAGACCCATCTTTTCCTGGTCGGACTTGGTCTTCGGCTCCACCGCCATCGAGATGACGGGTTCCGGGAACACCATGCGCTCCAGCGTGATGATGTGGTCGAGCGAGCACAGCGTGTCACCCGTGGTGACGTCCTTCAGGCCGACGGCAGCGGCGATGTCGCCCGCGCGCACTTCCTTGATTTCATCGCGCTGGTTGGAGTGCATCTGCAGGATGCGACCCACGCGCTCCTTCTTCGACTTGACCGGGTTGTACACCGCGTCGCCGGAGTTCAGCACGCCCGAATAGACGCGGAAGAACGTCAGCGAACCCACAAACGGATCCGTCATGATCTTGAACGCCAGCGCCGAGAACGGCTCGCTGTCGCCCGCCTTGCGGCTGTCTTCCTTCTCGTTCTCGTCGATGCCCTGCACCGGCGGACGATCGGTCGGCGACGGCAGCAGCTGGATGACGCCGTCGAGCATCGCCTGCACGCCCTTGTTCTTGAACGCGGAGCCGCAGTACACCGGGATCACTTCGACCTTCAGGGTGCGCTCGCGCAGACCGGCGATGATCTCCGCCTCGGACAGGTCGCCCTCATTGAGGTACTTGTCCATCAGCTCTTCGCTGGCTTCGGCCGCGGCCTCCACCATGAAGGCGCGATCCGCCGCGGCCTTGTCGGCCAGCTCGGCGGGAATGTCGCGGTACTCGAACTTGGTGCCCTGCGAAGCGACATCCCAGTGGATGTACTTCATCTTCAGCAGGTCGATCACGCCCTCGAAACCGTCCTCGGCGCCGACCGGCACCTGCATCGGCACCGGATACGCACCCAGGCGCGTCTTCAGCTGGTCGACGACCTTGGCGAAGTCGGCACCGGTACGGTCCATCTTGTTGACGAACGCGAGACGCGGCACGGCGTACTTGTTGGCCTGGCGCCACACGGTCTCGGACTGCGGCTGCACGCCGCCAACGGCGCACAGCACGAACACCGCACCATCGAGCACGCGCAGCGAACGCTCGACTTCGATGGTGAAGTCGACGTGGCCGGGGGTATCGATGATGTTGAAGCGGTGCTGCGGCAGGGACTTGTCCATGCCCGTCCAGAACGCCGTGGTGGCGGCGGACGTGATGGTGATGCCGCGCTCCTGCTCCTGCTCCATCCAGTACATGGTCGCGGCACCGTCGTGCACTTCACCGATCTTGTGGCTGACGCCGGTGTAGAACAGGATGCGCTCGGACGTGGTGGTCTTGCCGGCGTCGATGTGCGCCATGATGCCGAAATTGCGGTAACGCTCGATGGGAGTGGTGCGAGCCACGACAGTCTCTCTTTTCTGATGGAGGGCCGGCGGGATGCCAGGGCCTTCCGTGGAGGGCAGATCTTCAGATGGCCGAATGCCGCCTTTCGGCGGCCTTCGGAGCGGAGCGCGGAAGCGCGCTCCAAGGGCACCTAGATGGTGCCGAAGGCCCTTGCTTGCAAGGGCCCGGAGGCCGTTACCAGCGGTAGTGCGCGAACGCCTTGTTCGCTTCCGCCATGCGGTGGGTCTCTTCACGCTTCTTGATGGCGCCGCCGCGGTTCTCGGAGGCATCCAGCAGTTCGGCGGCCAGCTTGCGCGGCATGGTGTTCTCGCCACGCTTGCGCGCGGACTCGATCAGCCAGCGCATCGCCAGCGCCATGCGGCGCGACGAACGCACTTCGACCGGCACCTGGTAGGTGGCGCCACCGACGCGGCGCGACTTCACTTCGACGGCCGGGGACACGTTGTCCAGCGCCTTCTCGACCAGCTCGAGGGCGTTGGGGTTCTTCTCGCCGATGACATCCATGGCGCCGTAGACGATCTTCTCGGCGACCGACTTCTTGCCGCTCAGCATCACCATGTTGATGAAGCGGGCGATCGTCTGGCTGCCGTGCTTGGGGTCCGGCAGGATTTCACGTTGGGGGGCAGAGCCTTTGCGCGACATGATTCTTTTTCCTTAAGCCTTGGGACGCTTGGCGCCGTACTTGGAACGGCCCTGGCGACGCTTGGCGACGCCGGAGGCGTCGAGCGAGCCGCGCACGGTGTGGTAGCGCACGCCCGGCAGGTCCTTCACGCGGCCGCCGCGCACGAGCACCACGGAGTGCTCCTGCAGGGTGTGGCCTTCACCGCCGATGTAGCTGATGATTTCTTCCTGGTTGGTCAGGCGCACCTTGGCGACCTTGCGAAGGGCCGAGTTCGGCTTCTTCGGGGTGGTCGTGTAGACGCGGGTGCACACGCCGCGACGCTGCGGGCAATTGTCCAGCGCGGGCGACTGGCTCTTGTACGTGGGGGCCTGCCGCGGCTTGCGGACCAGCTGATTGACGGTTGCCATAGTGGATTCTTCGTGTGAAGGCCGGAGCCTTGTTTGACATGAAAACGAAGGCAGGCCGCAAGACGGCCCACCTAGACGGAAAAGTATAGCCGGCAACCCGCCCGACCGTCAACGCGACGGAGGTGGGTGCCTGCCAACTGACTGCGATCCCGCCCTTCCTGGGCCGAAAACGAGGCGCGTCCTGCGCCTCTTTTCGTGGTCTGGGACGGCCCGGAGGCCGTCAGGTAGTACGGTTTAGCTGGCGCTGGACTCCTCGCCCGCGTCGTCGGTGGTCGCGACCGCGGCCACCGGAGCGGACTCGGCGCTGCCGCCCGACAGGGCGTTCACTTCCGCCTCGGTCAGGCCCGAAGCGTTGCGACGGCGCTGGTTGTGGTACGCCAGGCCGGTGCCGGCCGGGATGAGTCGGCCGACGATGACGTTTTCCTTCAGGCCGCGCAGCGTATCGCGGGTACCACGGACCGCAGCTTCGGTCAGCACGCGGGTGGTCTCCTGGAACGACGCCGCCGAGATGAACGACTCCGTCGCCAGCGAGGCCTTGGTGATGCCCAGCAGGACCGGATCGTACTTCGCAGGCAGCTCGTTGCGCGCCAGCAGCTTCGCGTTCTCTTCGATGAAACGCTGCTTCTCGACCTGCTCGCCGGCCAGGAACTTGCTGTTGCCGGCGTCGGTGATTTCCACCTTGCGCAGCATCTGGCGGGTGATCACTTCGATGTGCTTGTCGTTGATCTTCACGCCCTGCAGGCGATAGACGTCCTGGATTTCCTTGACCAGGTAGGCCGCCAGCGGCTCGACGCCCAGCAGGCGCAGGATGTCCTGCGGACTCGGCTCGCCGTCCACGATGGTTTCGCCCTTGGCCACGTGCTCGCCTTCGAACACGATGATCTGGCGGAACTTCGGAATCAGCTCCTCGTGCTCCGAACCATCGGTGTCCTTGATGATCAGGCGCTGCTTGCCCTTGGTGTCCTTGCCGAAGCTGATGACGCCGGAACGCTCGGCCAGAATGGCCGGATCCTTCGGCTTGCGGGCTTCGAACAGGTCGGCGACGCGCGGCAGACCACCGGCGATGTCGCGGGTCTTCGACGCTTCCTGCGGCACCTTGGTGACCACGTCGCCCACGCCGACGGCTGCGCCGTCCTGCAGGTTGACGATGGAGCGCGGCGGCAGCAGGTACTGCGCCGGCAGGTCGGTACCCGGGATGCTCAGGTCCTTGCCGTCCTTGTCGACGATACGGACGATCGGGCGCAGGTCCTTGCCCTGCGAACCGCGACGCTTCGGATCGGTGATCTCGCGCGAGGCCAGGCCGGTCAGGTCGTCGGTCTTCTCGATGACGGTGACGCCGTCGACGAAGTCCACGAAGCGCACGAAACCGGCCACTTCCGACACGATCGGGTGGTTATGCGGATCCCAGTTGGCCACGGCCTGGCCAGCGGTGATCTGGTCGCCGTCCTTGACGTTGATGGTGGCGCCGTAGGGCAGCTTGTAACGCTCGCGCTCACGGCCATGGCCGTCGAGCACCGACAGTTCGCCCGAACGCGAGACCGCGACCAGGCTGCCGTTCGCGTGTTCGACGAACTTCAGGTTGTTGAACTTGATCGAGCCGGTCGTCTTGACGGTGATGTTGTCCACGGCGGCGGCACGCGATGCGGCACCACCGATGTGGAACGGACGCATGGTCAGCTGCGTGCCTGGCTCGCCGATCGACTGCGCGGCGATGACGCCGACCGCTTCGCCGATGTTGACGATGTGGCCGCGGGCCAGGTCACGGCCGTAGCAGTGCGCGCAGACGCCGAAGTTGGATTCGCAGGTGATGGTGGAACGCACCTTCAGGGCCTGCACGCCCGCGTCTTCCAGCTTCTGCACCCAGGCTTCGTCGAGCAGCGTGTTGCGGGTGACGATCGGATCCTCGTCGTTGCCCGGCAGGAACACGTCCTCGGCCACGATGCGGCCCAGCACGCGGTCGCGCAGCGGCTCGACCACGTCGCCGCCTTCCACGATCGGGGTCATGGTCAGGCCTTCGGTGCCGCCGCAGTCGACCTCGGTGATCACCACGTCCTGCGCCACGTCGACCAGGCGACGGGTCAGGTAACCGGAGTTCGCCGTCTTCAGCGCGGTATCGGCCAGACCCTTGCGGGCACCGTGGGTGGAGTTGAAGTACTCCTGCACGTTCAGGCCTTCGCGGAAGTTCGCCTTGATGGGCGTCTCGATGATCGAACCGTCGGGACGGGCCATCAGGCCGCGCATGCCGGCCAGCTGGCGGATCTGCGCCTGGCTACCACGGGCGCCGGAGTCGGCCATGATGTACAGCGAGTTCATCGACTTCTCGTTGATGGTCTCGCCCTTGGCGTTCTGCACCTTGTCGGTACCGATGGTGTCCATCATCGCCTTGGCGATGCGCTCGTTGGTGCGCGACCAGATGTCGACCACCTTGTTGTAGCGCTCGCCGGCGGTGACCAGGCCGCTCTGGTACTGCTCCTGGATCTCCAGCACTTCCTGTTCGGCTTCGCCCAGGATGCCCTTCTTCTCGGCCGGGATCAGCATGTCGTCGATGCCGATGGAAACGCCGGCGCGCGTGGCGTACGCGAAGCCGGTGTACATCAGCTTGTCGGCGAACACGACCGTGTCCTTCAGGCCCAGCATGCGGTAGCTGGAGTTGATCAGGCGGCTGATGGCCTTCTTGTTCAACTCGGTGTTGACCAGCGCGAACGGCAGTCCGTCCGGCAGAATCTCGGCCAGCAGCGCGCGACCGATCGTGGTGTCCACGATGCTGCTCTGCTGGCTGCGGCCGCCGTCCTCGTCGATCACGGTACCGCTGATGCGGACCTTGACCTTCGCGTGCAGCTCGACGGCGCGGTTGTCGTAGGCGCGCTTGACCTCGGCGATGTTGGCGAACGCCATGCCCTCGCCCTTCTTGTTCTCCAGCGCGCGGGTCATGTAGTACAGGCCCAGCACGACGTCCTGCGACGGCACGATGATCGGCTCGCCGTTGGC
>JGI11692J13181_100010_pt3 | contig 8168 bp, 8 predicted proteins | sample Accclapoofosmids_FD_13181 | JGI IMG/M metagenome (IMG submission 13181) | reverse complement strand
CCGGGCCAACCGCCACGGCCGCGCGGCCACCTGGAGCGAGCAGGCGGACGCCGCCAATGGCGCCGGCCCCGACGGCCGCTGGCGCGTGTACGCCTACGACGAACTGATCGCCCGCGACAAGGCCAGCCTGGACATCTTCTGGCTCAAGGACGACAGCCTTGCCGACAGCGACAATCTGCCCCCGCCCGAAGTGATCGCGCAGGAAATCGTCGAAGACCTCGAAGCGGCGCTGGAGCAGTTCCGCTTGATTGCCGGCGACTTGAACGGTAGTGCCACGGAGTCCACATAGAAGGCGAATACACGGTCGCCGCTGAAGGACACGCCCTTGCGCAACGCGGGGCAGTCACTACTGTAGTGCTGCATTCTTGATGAGACTTTCAGCGACCCTGACAGTCGCGTGAAACCGTAGGGCGGCTGGAATTCGCCTGGTCCATACCGTTGCCCGCGTCGCCAAACCCGGGCCACCATTCCCCAGCCGCCGTCATTGCGAGGAGGCGTAGCCGACGCGGCAATCCAGTTCCATTCTCTGACTACTGGTGCGCCACATCAGCCGAGCGAAAATCAAAACCTCTGGATTGCCACGTCGGCTACGCCTCCTCGCAATGACGTGCACGCGGCTGTGGCGCTGAATTCCCGACGCGACTTTCTGCACGCCGGAAACTGCTTGGAGACCAGCTGGAAACACCAGGCCTCGTGGCGATCGGTTTTCTCCTAGTAACGTCGCTGGAGTGGTGGAGCTATTACACCGATCGGCGACCCCGGCCTAAACTCTTCTCGCCGTTCGCCCTCGGTTTGCTGGCGTTTGTCGCATGGAGATTCTGGCGCTTGCGGCTCCGCTTCCACGCACTCCACCAAGGCATTGAAGGAGAACCAGCGGTCGGCCAGTTCCTGGAGCGCCTGCGGGAGGACGGCTATCACGTCTTCCACGACCTCACGGGCGATGGCTTCAACATCGACCACGTCCTGATCGGCCCCGCCGGGATCTTCACCATCGAAACCAGGACCTGGAGCAAACCCGTCAAGTGACCGCGCGCTGCACCAGCTGCCGGATATGGCGCACGCCGAGCGCGGCGACGATCACCACGATCGGAATCGCGATCCCGGTGACGATCTCCGGATTGACCGGCGCGCCAGCGGCCTTGATGGCCTTGGCGGCATAGCCGACCAGGCCGACCACGTAGTAGCTGACCGCGGCCACCGACAATCCTTCCACCGTCTCCTGCAGACGCAACTGCAGTTTCGCGCGTCGGGCGGCGGTGCTGAGCAGCGACTGGTTCTGCCGCTGCAAGGCGATGTCGACGCGCGTGCGCAACATCTCGCTGGCGCGACTGATCCGTTCCGACAGGCTGTCCTGGAGCCTGGCGACGGTTTCGCAGGTGCTCATCGCCGGCAGCAGGCGGCGCTTGACAAATTCGCCGATGGGTTGCACGCCTTCCACACGCACCTCACGCAGTTCGGCAAGGCGGCGTTCGACCAGATCCTGGTACGCGCGCGCCGCGCAAATCTTGCCCAGAGTGGACGAAATCGTCCCCTCGACGACGGCGGCAAGCCGCGTCAGCCGGTCGAGGAGAGCGGGTTCGTCTTCACTGCTGACGTCAACCATTTCGTTGAGCAGCGCCGAGAGTTGGCGGTCGGCATCGGCCAGCACCGGCAGGGTGGCCCTGGCGACCGGGAGGGTGAGCAGCGCGCGCATCAGATAGGTTTCTACCTCCAGCAGGCGCTGCACCATTCGTCCCGCCTGGCGCGGGGTAAGGCTGATGTCGTCGATCAGGAAGCGGCTGAAGCCGTCCGCGTGAATACGAAAGTCGGCGCGCACGTTGGCGACGCCGTCACCGACGCGGCCGCCGACGAGCAGGTTGCCTTCGAACAGGCTGGCCAGCTCGTCGCTGTCCGGCGTGGCCGCCGGTGCCTTGCGCAGCGCGACGTGTGCTGCCACCAGCACCTGCCCCGGCAGCTGGTCGAGCCAGGCCCGCGGCACGCTGGCGATTACCGGCTGGGCAAAGGGTTCGCCGGACTCGCCCTGGCGGAAGAAGGTGTAGCTGCTGCACTCGGCGCGCCGCTCCCACTTGAGCCGGAAGGTGCCCAGATCGACCTTGAAGTGATTGACCTCGGGTGCCGGCGCAGGGACGCCGTAGCGCGTGCATAGCTCGACGATGCTGTCGTACTCGGTTTGCCTGTCCGCGGGATCGGTGGCCAGCGCCAGATACGACGCCTGCTCGGGGATGCTCAGCGCTTCCGGGGGGCGGGCATGCAGCTCGTAGTTGAGCGCAAAGCGCAGCGGGTGATTGCTTGGTTTCGTCACACATGATTCCTTTTTTTTCGTGGCGGGATGCCTGGCGGATTTGCGCCAATGCGCACTCTAACGTCTCGCGACGACATCCGTTGACCTTCATATGCTGCAGCGCAGCAAAAAAACAATGCTAGCTGAAATCACGCTTATCACAAACCGCGATCAAATCTTTACAGCGTAGTTGTTGCGAGCGCACATGCCATGCCGGCGCGCTGCGCAATCGCCATCCGAAGTCGCGAGCCGCCGCCCCCGCCCAATTGCTGCAGCGCAACTTTTACAAGTGTCGGCGATTGCCTATAGTGATCAGTCAGTCGCAGCGGGAAAAGAGGACTGCGGCGTCATTCAGCAGAATCTCATCGATCTGTTCACGGAGGAGACGTCATGCAGAAATCCTTGCACATCGACCCGGGCAAATGCACCGGCTGCCTGCAGTGTGAAATGGCCTGCTCGTACGAGCATACCGGGGCCTTCAACCCGTCGCGGTCATTGATCAAGGTTTTTGACTTCCATCACGAAGGGCGCAAGGTTCCCTACACCTGCACCCAGTGCGCCGAAGCCTGGTGTCTCAACGCCTGCCCCGTCGAGGCGATCAAGGTCGACGCATCCACCGGCGCCAAGGTGATTCTCGACGCAGTCTGCGTCGGCTGCAAGGTGTGCACGATTGCCTGCCCGTTCGGCACGGTCAATTACAGCCACGAGACGGGCAAGGTGCAGAAGTGCGACCTCTGCGGCGGCGACCCGGCCTGCGCCGAAGCCTGTCCGACGGACGCCATCACCTATATCGACAGCGACTGGACCGGCCTCGAGCGGATGCGCAAGTGGGCGCAGAAGACCGACAGTGCGGCACGGGTTTGAGGAGAGACGACCATGGCATGGACTCGCAAGATTCTTCGCGTCAACCTTACCCAGGGAAGCTGTGTCAGCGAAGCGCTGAACATGGAGTGGGCGGCGCAGTACCTCGGCCAGCGCGGGCTGGCCAGCCGGTACCTGGTCAGTGAAATCGACCCCAAGGTCGATCCGCTGTCGCCGGAGAACAAGATCATCTACGCCACCGGTCCGCTGACCGGAACGATGGCCTCGACCGGCGGGCGCTATTCGGTGGTCACCAAGGGACCGTTGACCGGCGTCATCGCCTGCTCGAACTCCGGTGGTTTCTTTGGCGCCGAGCTGAAGTTCGCCGGCTGGGACATGATCATCGTCGAAGGCAAGGCGCCGACGCCGGTCTATCTGCACATCGAGAACGAACGCGCCGAGCTGCTGCCGGCGGACGACCTGTGGGGAACGACCGTCTGGTCGACCGAGGCGACGCTCAAGAAGCGTCACCAGGATCCGCTGCTGCGCGTTTCGAGTATCGGTCGCGCCGGTGAGAATCAGGTCCTCTTCGCGGCCATCGTCAACGACCTGCATCGCGCCGCCGGACGTTCCGGTGTCGGTGCGGTGATGGGCTCGAAGAACCTCAAGGCGATCGCCGTGCGCGGCACGCGCGGCGTCGGCAACATCGCCGATGCCAAGGCCTTCATGGCGGCCGCGACCGCCGGCAAGAAGGTGCTCGCCGAGAACGCGGTCACCGGCCAGGGCCTGCCGACCTACGGCACGCAGGTGCTGATGAACGTGATCAACGAGATGGGCGCCTTGCCGACGCGCAACCACCGCGACGTCGAGTTCGAAGGCGCACGCAAGATCTCGGCCGAAGCGATGCACGAAAAACGTGCCAGCGACGGCCGCGCGCACCTGGTCACCAATCAGGCATGCTTTGGCTGCACCATCGCCTGCGGGCGCATTTCGCGCATCGACGAGACGCACTTCTCGGTGGAAACGAAGCCCGAGTACTGGGGGGCCAACGGCGGACTCGAATACGAGGCCGCGTGGGCGCTCGGTAGCGCCAACGGCGTCGACGACCTGGAAGCGCTGCAGTTCGCCAACCTCCTGTGCAACGAGGACGGCATGGACCCGATCTCCTTCGGGGCCACCGTCGGCGCGGTGATGGAGCTCTACGACCTGGGCATCCTGAGCAAGGAAGAAATCGGCCTCGAGGCGCCGTTCGGCTCGGCCGAAGCCCTGTGCAGACTGGCCGAGATGACCGCGCGTGGCGAAGGCTTCGGCAAGATCCTCGGTCAGGGATCGAAGCGCGTGTGTGCGAAGTACGGCAAGCCCGAACTGTCGATGACCGTCAAGGGGCAGGAGTTCCCGGCCTACGACGGGCGCGCCCTGCAGGGAATGGGGCTGGCCTACGCGACGTCGAACCGCGGCGCCTGCCATCTGCGCGGCTACATGGTTTCCAGCGAGGTGTTCGGCATCCCGGTCAAGACCGACCCCCGGGAAACCGCCGGCAAGCCGGAGATGCTCAAGGCCTTCCAGGACGCCACCGCGGTCGTCGATTCCAGCGGGCTGTGCGTGTTCACCACCTTTGCGTGGACGATGAACGACATCCAGCCGCAGATTCAGGCGGCGTGCGAAGGCGACTGGTCGCAGGATGCGCTGCTGCAGATGGGCGAGCGCATCTGGAATCTCGAACGCGACTTCAACCTCGCTGCCGGGATCACCGGCAAGGACGACACGCTGCCGCCGCGGCTGCTCAACGAACCGTGCAAGACCGGCGGCTCGAAAGGCATGGTCGCCGAGATCGGCAAGATGCTTCCGGAGTACTACAGCCTGCGCGGCTGGACTCCCGACGGCGTTCCCACCGCCGCCACCCGCTCGCGCCTGGGGCTGTGAAGTGATCAGACACCTGATCATCGGCAACGGCCCGGCCGGGGTCGTTGCCGCCGAGACGCTGCGCCGCGCCGACGCGCAGGCCGAAATCACCCTGATCGGCGACGAGGCCGAACCGCCCTACTCGCGGATGGCCATTCCCTACCTGCTGAGCGGCAAGATCGGCGAGGCCGGCACCTACCTGCGCAAGGACGCCGATCACTTCGAACGCCTACGCATCAAGTTGGTGCACGGCCATGCCGCGGCGCTCGACGCCGGCCAGCAGACCGTCACCCTGGCCGACGGCAGCACCCTCGCCTGGGACCGGCTGCTGATTGCCAGCGGCGCGCATCCGGTACGGCCGCCGATTCCCGGCATCGACCTGCCACAGGTCCTGTCGTGCTGGACCCTGGCCGACGCGCGCCGGATTGCCGCCGCCGTCGCGCCGGGGGCGCGCGTTGTGCAGATGGGCGCCGGCTTCATCGGCTGCATCATTCTTGAGTCGCTGGCCGCCCGCGGCCCGCAACTGACGGTCGTCGAAATGGGCGAGCGGATGGTGCCGCGCATGATGGACGAGGTGGCCGGGGCGATGATCCGTCGCTGGTGCGAAGGCCAGGGCGTGCAGGTGCGCACGGCACGGCGAGTGGTGTCCATCGAACAGGCGGGCGAGGCCTTGCGGGTCAGTCTCGACGACGGCGAAATCCTCGAGGTCGACGCGCTGATCAACGCCACCGGCGTCAAGCCGAACGTCGATTTTCTCGCCGGCAGCGGCGTCGCCGTCGATCAGGGCATTCTCGTCAATGACTCGATGCAGACCAGCGTCGCCGGCATCTACGCCGCCGGTGACGTCGCCGAGGCGGTCGAGTTCGCTACCGGGCGTCGCGTGGTCAATGCCATCCAGCCCGACGCCGTCGAGCAGGCGCGCATTGCCGCGCTGAACATGGCCGGCCAGGCGGCCGCCCTGCCGGGCACCTTCGTCTTCAACGTTCTCGACACCATGGGCCTGATCTCCGCGTCGTTCGGGCAGTGGCAGGAGTTCCCCGGTTGCAGCTGCGCACAGTTGCTCGACGAAGCCGGGTTTCGCTACCTGCGGCTGGTCTTCGACGGCGAGCAACTGGTCGGCGCCAACAGCATCGGTCACACCGAGAACATCGGTGTCCTGCGCGGCCTGATCCAGGGTCGGGTCCGCCTTGGCGACTGGAAGGCGCGCCTGCTGGCCAATCCGCTGCTGCTCAGTGAAGCCTATCTCGCCAAGGGCCTGGCGGCGACGCACTGATGCCGATCACGCTCAAGCTGTACGCCTTTCTTTCCGATTACCTGCCGGCGGAAGCGCGGCGCAGCAACGCCGTCGCCCTCGACGTTCCCGACGAAACCACCGTCGCAGCGCTGATCGCCAGCCGGGCGCTGCCGCCGCGCCTGGTGCACCTGGTTCTACTCAATGGCCAGTTCGTTCCCCCGCCGGAGCGTGGCGCGCGTACGCTGAGCGCTGGCGATGTGCTGGCGATCTGGCCGCCGATCGCCGGCGGCTAGGCTTCCGGGACCCGGTGCTGCGGCAATTCGCGATGACCCTGGCGCTGCCCGAGTTCAGCCGCCAGCTGCAGCCTATGCTGCCCGGCTGGCAGGTGCGGCAGCCGGCCGACGGTTGCTGGTTGCTGCACCGGGCCGGGCGCAGCGTGGACATCCGCTGCCGTCCCCTGCCGGCGCTGCAGCTCGGCATCCTGCAATTGCCGCGCCTCGACGTGTCGATCGCCTTCGCCGGCGGCAGCGCCGAAGAGCAGGCCGCGTTCATCGCCGACTTCCAGCGCCATTTCCGACGCGGCGGTGGCTGATGTGATAGCATTCTTCGTGGCGGGTCTCCCCGCATCGCAGGATGGTGAACCTGGTCAGGTCCGGAAGGAAGCAGCCACAACCGTCTTATGTGAGTGCGGGGGGTAAGGCTCGCCACCTTCATTTCTGCCCGCCGTTCTCCCGATCGGCCCTCCTTGCGTCGCCGCTTCCGTTCATGCCCCCGTTTCTGCAGGCCGCAAATCGCCAGCCTCTGTCCCTTGCCGCTGCCGGAGCCGCAAATGCCATCTGCTAGAATCCGCCCATGAGTTACCAAGTCCTGGCGCGCAAATGGCGCCCGCGCAACTTCGCCAGCCTGGTCGGCCAGGAGCACGTGGTCCGCGCGCTGACGCACGCCCTGACGGCGCAGCGACTGCACCACGCGTATCTGTTTACTGGCACCCGTGGCGTCGGCAAGACGACGCTGGCGCGCATCCTGGCCAAGGCACTCAATTGCGAGGCCGGGGTCAGCGCAACGCCCTGCGGGAGCTGTTCGGCGTGTCAGGAAATCGACGGCGGACGCTTCGTCGATCTGCTCGAAGTGGACGCAGCGACCAATACCAAGGTCGATGAAATGCGGCAGCTGCTCGAGAACGCGGTGTACGCGCCGACACGTGGCCGCTTCAAGGTCTATGTCATCGACGAAGTGCACATGCTCTCGAACTCGGCGTTCAACGCCATGTTGAAGACGCTCGAAGAGCCACCCGAACACGTCAAGTTCATCCTGGCGACCACCGATCCGCAGAAAATCCCGGTCACCGTCCTGTCGCGCTGCCTGCAGTTCAACCTCAAGCAGATGACGCAGCCGCTGATCGCCGCTCACCTCAAGCAGATCCTCGAAGACGAGGCGATCAGCGCCGACGCCGGTGCGCTGCAGCTGCTCGCCCGCTCGGCGGCGGGCAGCATGCGCGATGCGCTCTCCCTGCTCGATCAGGCGATCGCGCACGGTGCCGGCAAGGTCGAGGAAACACAGGTGCGCGAGATGCTCGGCGCCGTCGATCTCGACCACCTGCTGTCGATTGTCGACGCCCTTCTCGCCGGCGACGCCGCGGCGATGCTGCGCGTCGCCGACGAGATGGCGGCGCGCAGCCTGTCGTTCGACGCCGCGCTGCAGGAAATGGCCGCGCTGTTCACCCGCCTGCAGATCGCCCAGCTGGCGCCGCAGGCGATTGCCGACGACCTGCCCGAGCGTTTGCGCATCGAGGCGCTGGCCGCCGCCCTCGACCCCGAGTTTGTCCAGCTCGCCTACCAGATCGCCGTCCATGGCCGTCGGGAACTGCCTTTGGCGCCCGACGAGCAGGCCGGTTTCGTGATGACCCTGCTACGCCTGCACGCCTTTCGCCCGGCGCTCGCCAGCGACGAC
>JGI11692J13181_100002_pt1 | contig 8785 bp, 7 predicted proteins | sample Accclapoofosmids_FD_13181 | JGI IMG/M metagenome (IMG submission 13181) | reverse complement strand
GACGGCGCTCAGCGATTCCTGGTTGCCCATTCCTGCCGCGCTTCGCTTGCCAGACGACGGGTTGCTGCGCAACCCGTCCGCCGGGAGCCTAGCCGGCGGCAAACCGGAAAACCAGCATATTCATGCTTGGCTGAAAGTCAAAAACCAAAGCAAACCAACGGCTCTTCCCACTTCATCAGGCCGTGGACGCCAGATTTCTACGGAAAGGCGACACCGTTAACAGTCATCGAGCTGAAACGCACGGAAGACGGCGGACACATTGAATTACAGGCGCTCCGCTATGCTGCAATGGTCTCCACCCTAAAGTTTGAGCAGGCGGTCGAAGTTCATCAGAAGTACAGAGCATCACGGGGCCTACCAACTGACTCTGCAGAAAGAACCATTCGTGAGTTTCTTGATGCCGAGGATGGCCCTGTCGCCTTTAGCAACCAAGTCCGCATCATCCTTGCCTCGGCCGACTTTTCGAAGGAGGTCACTTCGACTGTCCTGTGGCTGAATGCTCAGGGGCTGGACATCATGTGTTGCAGGATGCGCCCATATGCCTTTCAGGGCCGAGTCTTGCTGGACGTGCAGCAAGTCATTCCCTTGCCCGAAGCAGCTGCCTTTCAGGTCGCTATTCGGGAAAAGACATTGGCCCAGGCAGCCGTTGAAGCCAGTGGCCGAGACTACACCCGCTACCGCGTACAAACGTCGCAAGGTGAAGAATTCACCAACCTCCCCAAGCGGCGCTTCATATACGAGGTTGTAAGGGAAGCCATTCGGTTGGGTATCAAACCAGGCATCGTTTTAAACGCTGTACCTTGGCGGCAGTCAAATATGTTTATCTCCGCTCCCGGAAAACTTACTGGCGAGGAGCTCATGGCGACAGCCAGCACCAAATCGCCAACACGTTATTTTTGCGACGATATAGAGTTGTTCCATGTGGAAGGAAACACCTACGCCATGACAAACCAGTGGGGCCCTCGAACTGAAGAGGCAGTAAAGAATATCATTGGCGTTCTTCCTGAAAATCATGGCCTTAAGTACAATACGATGGCCTAGCCGACAATCGTCAACCGTCTATAATACTGTTAACGGTGTCGCCTTTCCGTAGAAATCTGGCGTCCACGGCCTGATGAAGTGGGAAGAGCCGTTGGTTTGCTTTGGTTTTTGACTTTCAGCCAAGCATGAATATGCTGGTTTTCCGGTTTGCCGCCGGCTAGGCTCCCGGCGGACGGGTTGCGCAGCAACCCGTCGTCTGGCAAGCGAAGCGCGGCAGGAATGGGCAACCAGGAATCGCTGAGCGCCGTCGGGTATCGACTTCCCGGGGTTTGAGCGGGAGGTGAGCTGCGGCCCGGCATGAGCGGCGCGGCAGTAGCGTTCGTGTGGCCGATGCGGTAGAAAGCCCGGCGGCCGGTGGAAAGGCAGGCGCGACATCGGTCCCAACCGCCAAGCCAGACCCGATGCCGCGCCCCGTAGCCCCCATAGCGGCGACGTTGCCTGCCTAGTATTTCACGAAGCGCAGCTCGCCGTCAGATTCCCATTGGCCGGGACGGCCAATGGATCTTTCTGGAAGACGCTACCTGTGCGCCGCTTGCCGCACAGCCGTGCTCATTTGCAGCCACTGTGATCGTGGCCACCGCTACTGCACCGCGCGCTGTGCCGACCAGGCCCGCCGACAGGCTGTCCGTGCCTCGGGTGGCCGCTATCAAGACAGCTTGCGCGGCCGTCACGCCCATGCCGAACGCCAGCGCCGTTACCGGGGCCGGCAGCAGAAAGTGACGCATCAGGGTTCCCCACCCAGGGCCACCCCTGTTCAACTCTCCTGCGAACCGACGTTGCCGGTCGCACCTCTGCCAAGGCACTGCTGTCGTTGTCATCGTCCCTTGCCGGACGGGGTGCGCCAGGACTTTTTGCAGCGTCGGATTCGCCGTCACCCACCCGACCGGAGAAGACATGGCTCTCAGCCCCGAGATTGAAGCGCAGATCCTGCGTTATTACCACGCCGAACGCTGGCGTATCGGCACCATCGCGACCCAACTGCAAGTGCATCGCGACAGCGTCGCCCGCGTGCTCGCCCAAGCCGGCTTGCCGGCACTCGGACCGGTTCGCCGGCCCTCGGTGATCGATCCTTATCTGCCGTTCATCCTCGATACCTTGACGCAGTTTCCGCGCCTACGTGCCTCCCGCGTGTACGACATGGTCAAGGGCCGCGGTTATCCGGGGCGCCCGGATCACTTCCGGCACCTGATCGCCCGCCACCGACCGCGGCCGAAAGCCGAAGCCTATCTACGGCTGCGCACCTTGCCGGGCGAACAGATGCAGGTCGACTGGGGTCACTTCGGCCACCTGGAGATCGGTCGGGCACGCCGGCCCCTGATGGCCTTCGTCGCCGTCCTCTCCTGGTCGCGGCAGATCTTCCTGCGCTTCTACCTCGGCGCCCACATGGAGAACTTCCTGCGGGGCCATGTCGGCGCGCTGACCGCCTGGGGCGGCTGCCCGCGGGTCGCCCTGTACGACAATCTCAAGAGCGCGGTCCTTGAGCGCCAGGGCTCGGTGATCCGCTTTCACCCGACACTGCTGGCCCTGTCCGGTCACTACCGCTTCGAGCCGCGCCCCGTGGCAGTGGCGCGGGGGAATGAGAAAGGCCGCGTGGAAAGGGCCGTGCGTTTTATCCGCGATGCGTTCTTCGCCGGCCGCCGCTTCACGGATGTGGACGATTTGAATGCACAGGCCGACGCCTGGGTCATCGGGCCTGCCGGGGAGCGGCGCTGCCCGGAGGACGAGGCGCTGACGGTGCATGAGGCTTTCGAGCAGGAGCGAACGCGCCTGCTGACGCTACCCGGGAACGCCTTCCCGACCGACGAGGTCAAGGCCGTCTGCGCCGGCAAGACGCCGTACGTGCGCTTCGACCTGAATGACTACTCGATCCCGCATACCTGCGTGGCGCGCACGCTCAGCGTCGTCGCCAGCCTGGATCAGGTACGCGTCCTCGATGGCCAGACCGTGGTCGCCACCCATCGGCGCAGTTATGACCGCCGGCAACAGATCGAAATCCCCGAGCACATCGCGACCCTGGTCGCGCATAAGCATCAAGCCGCCGCGCATCGCGGCACCGATCATCTGGTGCAGGCGGTGCCGACAAGCCGTGAGCTGCTGACGCAAGCGGTCGAACGCGGCGAACCGCTGGGACGCACGGTGCGCGCGCTGACCGAGCTGCTGGAAGCTTACGGCGTGGCCGAACTGACGGTGGCGATTGCCGACGCGCTGGGGCGCGGCGTGCCGCATCCCAATGCGGTTCGTCTGGCCTTGGAGAAGCGCCGGCAGGCGAAGGCGGAACCGCCGCCGTTGGCGGTGCCTTTGCCGGAGCATGTGAAACGGCGCGATGTCCCGGTGCGCCCGCACAGGCTCGATGACTACGACCAGTTGATGGAAGGGACGCCGGATGACGAATGATGCCCGCCGCCGACGCGCGGCCGCTTTGCAGTTGCACGGCCTCCTCGCGCACTGGGCCGAGTGTGCCGAGCAGCCCTGGCTGGATCCTTTGCTCTCTTGGGAGGAAGGCGAGCGTGCGCGCCGCTCGCTCGAACGACGGCTGCGCTGCGCCCATATCGGACGCTTCAAGCCGCTGGCCGATTTCGACTGGGCCTGGCCGCAGCAATGCGATCAGCGCGCGATCGCCGAACTGATGACCCTGGACTTCCTGCAGGCGACGACCAACGTCCTCCTGGTCGGCAGCAGTGGCCTGGGCAAGACGATGATCGCTCAGAACATTGCGCATCAGGCGGTCCTGGAGGGGCGCACGGTGTTGTTTGCCACCGCCGGACAGTTGCTCGGCGATCTGGCCGGCCTGGACAGTGACTCGGCGCTGCGCTATCGGCTACGTCGCTATGCGGCGCCCGATCTTCTCGTCATCGACGAGGTCGGCTACCTGTCTTACTCGAACCGTCACGCGGACTTGCTCTTCGAGTTGATCAATCGGCGTCACGAGAAGAAGAGCACTTTGATCACCACCAACAAGTCGTTCTCGGAATGGTCGGAGGTGTTTCCCAACGCCAGCTGCGTGGTGGCGATGATCGACCGCCTAGTCCATCACGCCGAGATTCTCGCCATCAAGGGGGACTCCTACCGGCGCAAGGAGGCACAGGAACAGGCAGCCGCCAGATCCAGGAAGCGCTCGGCGAAGGCGGCAACGTGAAGCCCTATCATCCACCTTCCGGTTTGCAGGACGGCCTCGACTTGCTCATCGACTCTCGCTGGTCGCCGGATCAGGCGCTGGCGGTCATCGAGTTGCTTGATGATTTACGCAATCGTATCTGGGCGCACTACGAGGTCGCTTTGCAGACCCGCTTCCGCGAGCTGCGGGTGACCGACCGCAACGTCGAAACCACCGATCCGCCGTTCTAAACCAACCCAACACCATCAAGACGCAGGGGCCCGCCGGGCCCCTGTTTCGTTCACGTCACACCGATCACGTCGACGCCAGATTTCTGCGGGTCGACTCAGCCGCTAACAACCGTCTATAATACTATAAATCGTTGAATAAATCGACGCCTGGCGAATCAATACAACGGCCTATCAGAAGGCAGTCGGTTTGAAATGCGAGACTAACTGGACTCTTCTGATACAAGCACTTAATCATTTGCAACATGCGAGCCTTCATGAAACATGACCTTCCATCATTTGCTGTTCTGATCGACGCGGATAACGTTAAATTAGAAAGCATCGCCCCAATTCTCGAGGAGATTACGCGCATTGCGCGGATTACCGTTCGACGTGTCTATGGTGATTTTACGAGTCAGAATTTAGCCGCTTGGAAGACCAAACTTGCAGAACACGCGATACACCCTATCCAACAGTATCGGAACACGATCGGGAAAAATTCTAGCGACAGTGCGCTAATTATTGATGCGATGGATTTACTTCATTCGCGTCGATTTGAAGGGTTTTGTTTGGTGAGTAGTGACAGCGATTTCACGCGGCTTGCTACTCGCATTCGCGAGGATGGCTTGGTTGTCTATGGCTTTGGAGAAAAGAAAGCGCCAAAAGCGTTCGTTAATGCCTGTGACCGTTATACCTATGTTGAGAACCTGATAGTAGTCTCACCGCCAGCGCAAAGCGTCGAAAGTACAATTAGTCTCGTCACCGAGAATCTTATGACGCAGCCTGACTCGCTCGAGAGTTCGCCAGCCAATCAGACCGCTCAACTCGAGAAGCAATCAAGCAAACCATTTCTCGCAACCGAAGCAATAAAGGCCATCAACAAACCTCCTTTACAAGCATCCAACCTGCTATTGAGGGCCTACACGAACGTAACCGATGATCACGGATGGGCGATGATTGGAAGCATGTCGTCCTATATCCATGCCAATCACTCAGACTTTGACCCCCGTTCATTTGGGTGCGCAAAATTCATAGATCTGATTCAGAGAACGGATGCTTTTGAGTTAATTCAACGGGCGCATAAAAACGGTCAAAGTTATTTCTGTCGCCCTAAACCATCAGAACAAGAACCTACGGGCACGCATGCATATCTCACCGCTTTATTAAAGGCAGTGGCAGAAGCCAAAGCACCAAACGGATGGGCGCCAATAAGCGTAATTGGCCAAAAACTTAAGGCTTTAGGCCACGACATCAGTAAATCAGGCTTTTCAACGCTCACCGAAGCGCTGAAAGCGACTTCGCTTTTCGAGATGCAGGGCAGTGGTGCTGCTCGCTACTTCCGTGCAAAAATATGAATAACCTTTGATTAACATTCTCCGGCCCTATAATTTTTTTGACAAACGACTCTTGATGCCCGGCCCGTCCCGTTGGAATTCGAAGTCCGAACGTCCGTTGATGCCTACGGACCTGCCCCTCCGGGCGGAATTCGGCTCTTGCAACTCGACCGGCAGCTTTCGACTAGCTTGCTCGACCAGGGAATGGCCGCTCCCCACCCTCGCGATCGTCCGCAATGGGTCGAAAGCGTGACCAGCACTCGTCAGTAAGCGGTCACCCGCAGTCGCCGCTGACTTTCCCGGGTCTCGGCACCGCACAGGTTGCGGCTTTGCACTTTTCCCCCGCCTTATGTGACCAAAGCACGATACCTGGATTTTTTTGGGAAGTCGCTTAAGCCGGAGAGGGAAGGCAATATCGATGCCGCGATTCCATAACTGCCCATTCTCCTAACCGTTCCACTGCGCCTCAAACGTCAACACAAGCTCTCCACAAGTATCCGGAACGCGCTTTTCCTTGTAATGTTGTTCATAGTCTTTCCTATAAAACTCGGTCGCCCGGTAACGAAAAGCCAGTCTTTAAGCAGCTTTTATGCCTTTTCTTTCAAGTTTCCCCTTGCGAGGTCTGCTCGATGAATTCAGAAATATCACCTTTAATGCAGATGCTTTTGTGAGCAATCTGTCGGGGCACGTCGGCATGCTCCATGTTAACGCGAATCAGCGCTGAATTCGCAAACGAGTCGGTGATCCTTTCCATTGGCAGGCGAATAACTGCGGGTGTGTTGTACCCTGAACCAAGGTCCAACAGCAGCAGCTTCTTGCCGTTCATGTCCTCCAGCCAACGGAGCAGTCGTTCACGCTGCGGAGCGAAATGGCCATCCACCATCGACCCGTCAACGCGAACGTTCGGAAACATGGTTCCTCCGCAATTCGGGCACACCGGAACGGCCGCTTCATCAACAATAATCTGCTCAACCGGATCCAGCGCATTGTTCAGCCGATCAAAGAACGGCTTCATGTCCCAGGCCTGCTGGCAGCAGGGAATCGTACACTGAATTTTTCCATAACTGCCCTGCGGTGAATAAATGCGCTGCGTATCAAATCCGTTCTTGTGAAATAGCTCGTCAACGTTGGAAGTCATGACGAAGCAGTTTCTGTCGCCAATTAAACTGCGCAGCTTTTGGTATAGAGGATTCGTTGATTGGCTGTAGTAGACATAGTTCAGCTGTGTCGCCCAGTAACCCCACATTTCCAACGGCGTCCAATTCCGGTAGCCGACAAGATCATACTGCCTCAAAAAACCGCGCCTTTTCCAGGCGGGAAAGACTCGGGCGAACGCTTCGCGGTCGGAATAGTTCAGGCCCGCGGCGGCAGTAAGCCCTGCGCCCGCACCAATCAAAATCCCGTCGCTTTCTTTTATCAGAACGCAGGTGTCTTTTATATTATTATTAATCATAATACTTCCATCAGCTTTTTATAAAGAGCGCAATCCTTATCGGTGAAAACGTTGAAAACGACGTGGTCCAGATCGGCCGCATGTTGCTGCAACCAGGAAATAACCGTTGAAAACGCCGCCTCGGCCGCTTCGGCCTGTGGATAACCAAAAACACCGGTGGAAACACAGCAGAATGCCACGCTTCTAATCTGCGGCATTGCTGCGCTCAGCTCCAGGCAATTGGTATAGACCTCCCGCAACTGCCGTTCGCTCTCCTCATCCAAGCTATCACTGACAATGGGCCCGACCGTGTGCAGGACAAATTTGGACGGGAGATTGTAGGCTCTGGTAATTTTGGCCTGTCCCGTCGGTTCAGGAAATCCTTGCCTGCGCATGATGGCATCGCAGTCATCCCTGAGTTGAACGAGGTTTAGGTCGTTTCCTGTGGAACGGGCAAGAACGGGGCGAAGGGCGAGGCGGGCAAATGAGTGAGCTTTCCAGCAATAAGATAGGCCATGGCGATGAAGTTCTCGACGCGGCGATAGCCGCGTGCGCGAGCTCTGGCCTCCTGAAGCGCTCGATTCATCGCTTCGACACGGCCATTGTGCTTGCCGGGGTGAAAACCGTTGAGGACGCCAGGAAGATGCTTGCTGATGGTCCGGCCGAGGCGCTTGAAGGGTTCGAGTCGGCAGCGGCTGGCCCAACTGAGCCAGCGCTTGAGCAGGGGGTTGGCCTCGTCAGGTGTCGTGGCGGTGGCGTAGATGGAGCGCAGCGCCTGCTTGATCCGCCAGGCCCGTGCGGTCTTGAGGTTCGAGCGCTGCAACCAGTACATGGTGTCGGTTTGCTTGACGGTCCAGTCGGCGGGTTTCTTGTGCAGGCCCCAGCGGGTGCCTTTGAGTTCGGGCGCGGTCTTGACCTCGGCGCGGCGCACCTCGTCCAGCGCCGTGCTGCTCAGAGCAGCGACGTGAAAGCGATCAAAGCAGACCTCGGCTGCTGGAAAGTGCTCGGCGGCGCCGGCCTGAAACGAGCCGCTCATGTCCATGCTGACATGGGTGATCGCGCTGGGCTGGCCACCATGCTCGGTAAGGTCGCTGGCGAACTTCCCGAGCGTGGCCTTGTCTCGGCCCGGCGTGGCAAACAGCAGACGCTGCGCGTCGAGGTCATAAAAAACAGAGATATACGTCTGGCCGCGTTTACTGGCGGTCTCATCGACGCCGATCGCGCGAACCCTGCCATGACTTTCCTGGGCGCGCGCCCGGCCCACATGATGATTGATCACGCGCCACAGTCTGCGACTGCGCACGCGCAGCAGTCGGCCGGCGGCCAAGACCGACATGGTCGGTGCCAACATCAGCGTCAAGGCCTCGAACAGCAGCGTGAAGCGGCTCCCTTCACGCGCCCAGGGCACAGGAATCTGCGTGACCTTGCCGCAACCGGCACAGGCCACTCGCGGCACCTCGGCATGCAGGTGGGCTTCGTACTGAAAGAAATCCATATGGCGCCAGGAACGCGCCAAGCGGTCATGCAGCGGCTGCGCCGCCGCACCGCAAGCCGGGCAAGCATGAATGGCTGCGCCAAATCTCACCTGAAAGTCGATCCGTCCGGACTCTGGCTTGAAGATGACCTCAGCTACCTGCCAAGGAGCAACGAGACCCAG
>JGI11692J13181_100035_pt1 | contig 10558 bp, 8 predicted proteins | sample Accclapoofosmids_FD_13181 | JGI IMG/M metagenome (IMG submission 13181) | reverse complement strand
CAGACCCGCTTCCGCGAGCTGCGGGTGACCGACCGCAACGTCGAAACCACCGATCCGCCGTTCTAAACCAACCCAACACCATCAAGACGCAGGGGCCCGCCGGGCCCCTGTTTCGTTCACGTCACACCGATCACGTCGACGCCAGATTTCTGCGGGTCGACTCAGCCGCTAACAACCGTCTATAATACTATAAATCGTTGAATAAATCGACGCCTGGCGAATCAATACAACGGCCTATCAGAAGGCAGTCGGTTTGAAATGCGAGACTAACTGGACTCTTCTGATACAAGCACTTAATCATTTGCAACATGCGAGCCTTCATGAAACATGACCTTCCATCATTTGCTGTTCTGATCGACGCGGATAACGTTAAATTAGAAAGCATCGCCCCAATTCTCGAGGAGATTACGCGCATTGCGCGGATTACCGTTCGACGTGTCTATGGTGATTTTACGAGTCAGAATTTAGCCGCTTGGAAGACCAAACTTGCAGAACACGCGATACACCCTATCCAACAGTATCGGAACACGATCGGGAAAAATTCTAGCGACAGTGCGCTAATTATTGATGCGATGGATTTACTTCATTCGCGTCGATTTGAAGGGTTTTGTTTGGTGAGTAGTGACAGCGATTTCACGCGGCTTGCTACTCGCATTCGCGAGGATGGCTTGGTTGTCTATGGCTTTGGAGAAAAGAAAGCGCCAAAAGCGTTCGTTAATGCCTGTGACCGTTATACCTATGTTGAGAACCTGATAGTAGTCTCACCGCCAGCGCAAAGCGTCGAAAGTACAATTAGTCTCGTCACCGAGAATCTTATGACGCAGCCTGACTCGCTCGAGAGTTCGCCAGCCAATCAGACCGCTCAACTCGAGAAGCAATCAAGCAAACCATTTCTCGCAACCGAAGCAATAAAGGCCATCAACAAACCTCCTTTACAAGCATCCAACCTGCTATTGAGGGCCTACACGAACGTAACCGATGATCACGGATGGGCGATGATTGGAAGCATGTCGTCCTATATCCATGCCAATCACTCAGACTTTGACCCCCGTTCATTTGGGTGCGCAAAATTCATAGATCTGATTCAGAGAACGGATGCTTTTGAGTTAATTCAACGGGCGCATAAAAACGGTCAAAGTTATTTCTGTCGCCCTAAACCATCAGAACAAGAACCTACGGGCACGCATGCATATCTCACCGCTTTATTAAAGGCAGTGGCAGAAGCCAAAGCACCAAACGGATGGGCGCCAATAAGCGTAATTGGCCAAAAACTTAAGGCTTTAGGCCACGACATCAGTAAATCAGGCTTTTCAACGCTCACCGAAGCGCTGAAAGCGACTTCGCTTTTCGAGATGCAGGGCAGTGGTGCTGCTCGCTACTTCCGTGCAAAAATATGAATAACCTTTGATTAACATTCTCCGGCCCTATAATTTTTTTGACAAACGACTCTTGATGCCCGGCCCGTCCCGTTGGAATTCGAAGTCCGAACGTCCGTTGATGCCTACGGACCTGCCCCTCCGGGCGGAATTCGGCTCTTGCAACTCGACCGGCAGCTTTCGACTAGCTTGCTCGACCAGGGAATGGCCGCTCCCCACCCTCGCGATCGTCCGCAATGGGTCGAAAGCGTGACCAGCACTCGTCAGTAAGCGGTCACCCGCAGTCGCCGCTGACTTTCCCGGGTCTCGGCACCGCACAGGTTGCGGCTTTGCACTTTTCCCCCGCCTTATGTGACCAAAGCACGATACCTGGATTTTTTTGGGAAGTCGCTTAAGCCGGAGAGGGAAGGCAATATCGATGCCGCGATTCCATAACTGCCCATTCTCCTAACCGTTCCACTGCGCCTCAAACGTCAACACAAGCTCTCCACAAGTATCCGGAACGCGCTTTTCCTTGTAATGTTGTTCATAGTCTTTCCTATAAAACTCGGTCGCCCGGTAACGAAAAGCCAGTCTTTAAGCAGCTTTTATGCCTTTTCTTTCAAGTTTCCCCTTGCGAGGTCTGCTCGATGAATTCAGAAATATCACCTTTAATGCAGATGCTTTTGTGAGCAATCTGTCGGGGCACGTCGGCATGCTCCATGTTAACGCGAATCAGCGCTGAATTCGCAAACGAGTCGGTGATCCTTTCCATTGGCAGGCGAATAACTGCGGGTGTGTTGTACCCTGAACCAAGGTCCAACAGCAGCAGCTTCTTGCCGTTCATGTCCTCCAGCCAACGGAGCAGTCGTTCACGCTGCGGAGCGAAATGGCCATCCACCATCGACCCGTCAACGCGAACGTTCGGAAACATGGTTCCTCCGCAATTCGGGCACACCGGAACGGCCGCTTCATCAACAATAATCTGCTCAACCGGATCCAGCGCATTGTTCAGCCGATCAAAGAACGGCTTCATGTCCCAGGCCTGCTGGCAGCAGGGAATCGTACACTGAATTTTTCCATAACTGCCCTGCGGTGAATAAATGCGCTGCGTATCAAATCCGTTCTTGTGAAATAGCTCGTCAACGTTGGAAGTCATGACGAAGCAGTTTCTGTCGCCAATTAAACTGCGCAGCTTTTGGTATAGAGGATTCGTTGATTGGCTGTAGTAGACATAGTTCAGCTGTGTCGCCCAGTAACCCCACATTTCCAACGGCGTCCAATTCCGGTAGCCGACAAGATCATACTGCCTCAAAAAACCGCGCCTTTTCCAGGCGGGAAAGACTCGGGCGAACGCTTCGCGGTCGGAATAGTTCAGGCCCGCGGCGGCAGTAAGCCCTGCGCCCGCACCAATCAAAATCCCGTCGCTTTCTTTTATCAGAACGCAGGTGTCTTTTATATTATTATTAATCATAATACTTCCATCAGCTTTTTATAAAGAGCGCAATCCTTATCGGTGAAAACGTTGAAAACGACGTGGTCCAGATCGGCCGCATGTTGCTGCAACCAGGAAATAACCGTTGAAAACGCCGCCTCGGCCGCTTCGGCCTGTGGATAACCAAAAACACCGGTGGAAACACAGCAGAATGCCACGCTTCTAATCTGCGGCATTGCTGCGCTCAGCTCCAGGCAATTGGTATAGACCTCCCGCAACTGCCGTTCGCTCTCCTCATCCAAGCTATCACTGACAATGGGCCCGACCGTGTGCAGGACAAATTTGGACGGGAGATTGTAGGCTCTGGTAATTTTGGCCTGTCCCGTCGGTTCAGGAAATCCTTGCCTGCGCATGATGGCATCGCAGTCATCCCTGAGTTGAACGAGGTTTAGGTCGTTTCCTGTGGAACGGGCAAGAACGGGGCGAAGGGCGAGGCGGGCAAATGAGTGAGCTTTCCAGCAATAAGATAGGCCATGGCGATGAAGTTCTCGACGCGGCGATAGCCGCGTGCGCGAGCTCTGGCCTCCTGAAGCGCTCGATTCATCGCTTCGACACGGCCATTGTGCTTGCCGGGGTGAAAACCGTTGAGGACGCCAGGAAGATGCTTGCTGATGGTCCGGCCGAGGCGCTTGAAGGGTTCGAGTCGGCAGCGGCTGGCCCAACTGAGCCAGCGCTTGAGCAGGGGGTTGGCCTCGTCAGGTGTCGTGGCGGTGGCGTAGATGGAGCGCAGCGCCTGCTTGATCCGCCAGGCCCGTGCGGTCTTGAGGTTCGAGCGCTGCAACCAGTACATGGTGTCGGTTTGCTTGACGGTCCAGTCGGCGGGTTTCTTGTGCAGGCCCCAGCGGGTGCCTTTGAGTTCGGGCGCGGTCTTGACCTCGGCGCGGCGCACCTCGTCCAGCGCCGTGCTGCTCAGAGCAGCGACGTGAAAGCGATCAAAGCAGACCTCGGCTGCTGGAAAGTGCTCGGCGGCGCCGGCCTGAAACGAGCCGCTCATGTCCATGCTGACATGGGTGATCGCGCTGGGCTGGCCACCATGCTCGGTAAGGTCGCTGGCGAACTTCCCGAGCGTGGCCTTGTCTCGGCCCGGCGTGGCAAACAGCAGACGCTGCGCGTCGAGGTCATAAAAAACAGAGATATACGTCTGGCCGCGTTTACTGGCGGTCTCATCGACGCCGATCGCGCGAACCCTGCCATGACTTTCCTGGGCGCGCGCCCGGCCCACATGATGATTGATCACGCGCCACAGTCTGCGACTGCGCACGCGCAGCAGTCGGCCGGCGGCCAAGACCGACATGGTCGGTGCCAACATCAGCGTCAAGGCCTCGAACAGCAGCGTGAAGCGGCTCCCTTCACGCGCCCAGGGCACAGGAATCTGCGTGACCTTGCCGCAACCGGCACAGGCCACTCGCGGCACCTCGGCATGCAGGTGGGCTTCGTACTGAAAGAAATCCATATGGCGCCAGGAACGCGCCAAGCGGTCATGCAGCGGCTGCGCCGCCGCACCGCAAGCCGGGCAAGCATGAATGGCTGCGCCAAATCTCACCTGAAAGTCGATCCGTCCGGACTCTGGCTTGAAGATGACCTCAGCTACCTGCCAAGGAGCAACGAGACCCAGAGCCTGGGTGAACAGCGTTTCAATCATGAGGAACCGGTCGTGAGAGGAAAGGCCGCCATTGTCCTCCATGCCGAGGGCGGCAGACTGCCTTCCTCGGCCCGGAGCAAGCGTAAGCGAGCGGGCAGCGATGTAAAGGGTTCGGCTGCGCCCGGACTACGTCCGCCCTTGACATCACCGCCCCCTCAAACTGCCAAAACCAGCGCCCGTTCCACAGGAAACGACATAGAGCCGTTGAACGCCTGCGGCAGTATGTATGGCATTATCGATGCACTTGTGCAGCGGCTGAAAGCACCCGAGCATTTGATTATTTGCCGCATTGACGATTGAATCAATTCTAAGCTTGGTGATATCGCCTTGAAAAATGGAAACACGAGTGGAGCCTACGCGCTTAGCGTTCCGGACAAGGTCATTCACGTCAACGATCTTCTTTTCGGTCAGCTCAGTCTGCAGCAGCCGATTGAGGGCCTCGATTTCGGTTTCCTTCAGAAAGCCGGGTTGAAGAATGTTGAGGGCGGCGTGGAGCAACCTCCTTCGATCCTCATAACCAATCGCCGCGGGGGCTCGGAGCCGCGAGAGCGGATCCTTAACGGCAGACAACAAGACATCGAGTGCCGAACACTTTTCAGCCTCGCTGTCAAACGGCAGTGCCGCTTTATATTCCTCAAACAGAGAAAGATCATCCGCATAATCGGTGTGAAGGAGCAGTTTCATATTTATATATTCTCCTTGTTACTTTTTTCTTTACCGCCCCATGAATTGCTTCAACGGTGCCCCAGCTCTCGAATAGCTTACCGCTTTCACTCCGGAACAGGTGGCAGAGGGCAAGGCTGCGCTACCCGGAGGATGGGCGAGCCCGCCCGTTGGGCTTCAGAGCGACTGCCACGGATCTCATCACGTCGCCAATCATACCTGCCAAGAAAAAAGCCCCCGCCAGCTTGCCGGCGAGGGCTTTTTCCACTGTCGCTTACGGCGAAGGTCAGACGGTTACGGTATCCGCCACGTCGCTGAACTCCTTGATCTGGTCGAAGTTCATGTAGCGATAGACATCGGCAGCCTTGGCGTTCACCACCTTCACCTGTTCCATGTACTCGGCGACGGTCGGGATGCGTCCGAGCAGAGCGCAGATCGATGCCAGTTCGGCGGAGCCGAGATAGACGAAGGTATCGATGCCGAGGCGGTTCGGGAAGTTGCGTGTCGAGGTCGACATCGCCGTGCTGCCCTTCTTGATCTGCGCCTGGTTGCCCATGCACAGCGAGCAGCCGGGCATTTCCATGCGCGCGCCGGATTTGCCGAGGATCGCGTAGTAGCCTTCCTCGTTGAGGATCGCGGCGTCCATCTTGGTCGGCGGCGCGACCCACAGGCGGGTCGGGATGTCGGTCTTGCCTTCGAGGACCTTGCCGGCGGCGCGGAAGTGGCCGATGTTGGTCATGCACGAGCCGATGAACACCTCGTCGATCTTGGCGCCGGCGACTTCGGAGAGCAGCTTGGCGTCGTCGGGGTCGTTCGGGCAGGCGACGATCGGCTCCTTGACGTCGGCGAGGTCGATCTCGATCACAGCGGCGTACTCGGCGCCGGCGTCGGCCTTGAGCAGTTCGGGCTTGGCGATCCACGCTTCCATGGCCTTGATGCGTCGGCCGAGCGTGCGCTTGTCTTCGTAGCCGGTGGCGATCATCCACTTCATCAGCGTGATGTTCGAGCGCATGTACTCGATGATCGGCGCCTTGTCGAGCTGGATCGCGCAGGCGGCGGCGGAGCGCTCGGCAGCGGCGTCGGAGAGCTCGAACGCCTGTTCGATCTTGAGATCCGGCAGGCCTTCGATTTCCAGGATGCGGCCGGAGAAGATGTTCTTCTTGCCCTTCTTCTCGACGGTCAGCAGGCCGGCCTTGATGGCGTAGTAGGGAATGGCGTTGACCAGGTCACGCAGGGTGACGCCATCCTGCAGCTTGCCCTTGAAGCGCACGAGTACCGATTCCGGCATGTCCAGCGGCATCACACCCGTCGCGGCGGCGAAGGCGACCAGGCCGGAGCCGGCGGGGAACGAAATGCCGATCGGGAAACGGGTGTGAGAGTCGCCGCCGGTACCGACGGTGTCGGGCAGCAGCAGGCGGTTCAGCCAGGAGTGGATGATGCCGTCGCCGGGACGCAGCGAGACACCGCCACGGGTGCTGATGAAAGCCGGCAGTTCGCGGTGCGTACGCACATCGACCAGCTTCGGATAGGCAGCGGTGTGGCAGAACGACTGCATCACCATGTCCGCCGAGAAACCGAGGCAGGCGAGATCCTTGAGTTCGTCGCGGGTCATCGGGCCGGCGGTGTCCTGCGAGCCGACGGTGGTCATGCGCGGTTCGCAATAGGTACCCGGCAAAACGCCCTTGCCTTCCGGCAGGCCGCAGGCCCGTCCGACCATTTTCTGCGCCAGCGTGTAGCCCTTGCCCGGGTCGGCAGGATTGTGCGGCACCCGGAACAGCGTCGAGACCGGCAGGCCGAGCGCTTCGCGTGCCCGGGTGGTGAGGCCACGGCCGATGATCAGCGGGATGCGTCCGCCGGCACGCACTTCGTCGAGGATCACCGGCGTCTTCAGCTGCGATTCGGCGATGACGGCACCGTTCTTCGTCGCGGTGACCTTGGTCGTCACGGTATCGATCTGCAGTTCGATCTCGTCGCCCATTTCCATCTGCTCGACGTCGAGTTCGATCGGCAGCGCGCCGGCGTCTTCCATCGTGTTGAAGAAGATCGGGGCGATCTTCGAACCCAGGCAGAAGCCGCCGAAGCGCTTGTTGGGAACGAAGGGGATATCTTCGCCGGTGAACCAGAGCACGGAGTTGGTCGCCGACTTGCGCGACGAACCGGTGCCGACGACGTCGCCGACGTAGGCGATCAGGTTCCCTTTCTTGGCCAGCGCTTCGAGCTGCTTGATCGGGCCGCGCTCGCCCGCGACGTCGGCTTCGATTCCCGGACGCGGGTTCTTGAGCATCGCCAGCGCGTGCAGCGGGATGTCCGGACGCGACCAGGCGTCGGGTGCCGGCGACAGGTCGTCGGTGTTGGTTTCGCCGGTGACCTTGAAAACGGTCAGCTTCTGCGACGCGGGAACTTCCGGACGCGAGGTGAACCACTCGCCGTCGGCCCAGCTCTGCAGCACCGACTTGGCGTTGGCGTCGCCCTTGTCGGCGAGATCCTTGACGTCGTGGAAGAAGTCGAAGACCAGCAGGGTCTTCTTGAGGGCCTCGGCGGCGATGGCGCCGGTCGGGCCGCTGAGGAGGTCGATCAGCGGCTTGACGTTGTAACCGCCGAGCATCGTGCCGAGCAGTTCCGTGGCCTTCTCGCGCGAAACCAGCGCGCAGATCTCCTCGCCCTTGGCGACCTTGGCCAGAAACACGGCCTTGACCTTGGCGGCATCATCGACACCCGCTGGAACCCGGTAGGTCAGCAGTTCGACCAGAGCCGCCTCTTCACCTTGCGGCGGATTCTTCAGCAGGCCGACAAGTTCCTCGGTCTGCTGCGCGGTCAGCGGCAGGGGCGGAATGCCAAGCGCAGCGCGCTCGGCGACGTGGGCACGATAGGATTCCAGCACGGCGACGTCCTTTCTCAAAAGTGGTGGCAGCAAAGCGGCAATTGTACTGCAAGGCCGTAGCGGCGAACGACCTCGCGGCGGGCAGGCTCCTGGCCCCGCCGGCAGAAACATCCGCTGCCGACAGCCCCCGCTTGATTGGTATGTATTATATAAGACATACGACTCGCTGTGAAGTAGGGCTCCCGAACAACAGCCCCGCGCTCGCAGCGCCGGCGGCGCCAGGCGGTGGTCGGCGCCCGCCCTCAAGTCAGATCGGTGACGCTACGAAACAAGCCATGCCCTGACTCCAGATACTTGCGCTCGAAGGGCGTCATCGGCTGCTCCGGGACGAAGGACTGGCAAACCGCCGCCCGGCCGGTAAGCTGCTCCACCGCCAGACAGTGCTCGGCGATATAGATCAACCAGTTGCTGCGGCACTCGAGCACGCCGCCGAGAGCAAGCAGCGCGGGAAAGACCGGGTGCCCATGCCAGCGGCGGCGCAGATGGCCGATCTTCGGCCAGGGGTTGGGATAGAGCAGGTAATGCCGATCGAGCCGCAGGCCGGCGTCGGCCAGCAAGCGCCAGTAGTCGACCAGATCGGCGCGAACCAGATCGAGGTTGGCTGGCCAGGCACGCCGTTCGCCGCCCTGCTCGCGCTGCGCTTGCGGGCACTGCCGGCCGCGCTGCAGGCGTACGGCCGACTGGTCGACGCCGATCACGTAGTGCGTCGGGAACGCTCTGGCGAGTGCGACGCTGCTCTCGCCGACACCGCAGCCGGCGTCAAGGATCAGGGGGGCGCCCGGCGCGAGGCGCTGGTAGCGCTCGAAACTTGCGGCAAAGGCGACGCGATTGTAGTCGGCATAGGGCTTGCGGAAAGGCGCGCTCGCGTGTCGTGCGAGAACCATCGCCAACTGCTCGTGGATGCCACTCTGGGCGCTGCTCGGGACGCGGGAGTTGCCTTGCATCTTCTGGCGCGCTAGCCCAGCGGCCGCTGCACCGGGATTCCATGCAACTCGAGCACGCGGCTGATTTCTTCCACGCCAGCCAGTGCCCTGACCGCCATGAACAGAGCGTCGGCTTCGACGAAGTTGCGCCGCAGGGAGCCCAGCCAGAGCTTGAGCCGTCCCGGCGCATGCCGGGCCACGACCTTGGCACAGACCTGCTGCCAGTATGACGCCAGCAGCGGCTGCAAGCGGCGCCAGTCGTCGCAGCGATCGGCGGCGACCGCCTCGCCGGCCTCCTGCGCACGAATACGCCGCGCGAGAAAGGGATCGGCCACTGCACCGCGGCCGATCATCACGTCGTCGCTGCCGCTCACCGCGCAGCAGCGCAGGTGATCGGCAACCGTCCATACCTCGCCGTTGGCGATCACCGGTTGTGGCACCACCGCGCGGATGCGCGCGATCCATTCCCAATGCGCCGGCGGTCGATAGCCGTCGGCGCGGGTGCGCGCATGCACCACCAGCGCGACGATACCGCCGGCGGCCAGCGCCCGCGCGCAGTCCAGGGTTTTCTCGGTATCGCGCACGCCGAGCCGCATCTTGGCGGTGAATGGTATTTCCTGAGGGACCACGCGGCGCACCGCCGCGACGATGCGCAAGAGCTGTTCGGGGTCGGCGAGCAGCATCGCGCCGCCGCCGTGGCGATTGACCGTCGGTGCCGGACAACCGAAGTTCAGATCGATCCCCGCCGGGGCAAGCTCGACGAGCTGCGCCGCATTCTCGGCCAGGCACCCGGGATCGCTGCCGAGAAGCTGCACCACCAGCGGCGTTCCGGCACGCGTTCGGCTGCCCTTGTCAAGCTCGGGGCAAAGCCGCTTAAAGGCGCGCGGCGGCAGCAGATTGCCGGAGACCCGGACGAACTCGCTGACGGCCAGATCATAGCCACCGACGCGGGTCAGAACGTCGCGCAGAACGTCGTCGACCAGGCCCTCCATCGGCGCCAGCAGTACTCTTCCCATCACCCATTCTCCATCCCGCTTCGAGCTTGAAGCGGGCATTCCAAGCGACCGGGTGCCCTCCAGGGAGCAGCGTCCTGGCGGCGGGCGAAGCGTTCGCGCCGGGCACGCGGCGTCGGCAGACCGCCTTCTTTCTCGCAAACGACAGAGAGGCCGGACACGCCGGCCTCTTTTCCGTTGCTCGCGGTGCTCAGTTGGTCTTCTTGCTCTTCTTCTTGGCAGGCTGTGCCGCCTCGGCCCCCTGCACACCCAGGTTGCCGCCGGTTCCCAGGCCACCCTGGACCTCTTGCGCCTTGTAGCTGCGCACCGCGCGTACCAGATTCTTGTACGAGTCCGTAAAGGCGGCGACGATCACCTTGCCCTGCGCGGTGTTCGCGTAACCACCGGCCGCCCCCCCCATGCCGCGGCCAAAAAGACTGCCGACGGCGCCGAAGTCCATGTTGCTCGCGCTGCCCTCCGCCGCCGCCAGCTGCACACCGGAGCGGTTGTCCACCAGCGTCAGCAGCGTGCTCGCCTCCTTGACGTTCACACTGCCGGCAATCGCACCGATCACGCCGAGCGCGCCGCTCATGCCGCCAAGTGCGCC
>JGI11692J13181_100012_pt3 | contig 13475 bp, 12 predicted proteins | sample Accclapoofosmids_FD_13181 | JGI IMG/M metagenome (IMG submission 13181) | reverse complement strand
CACATCTGGACGGTAGTGGGAAGCTTGCTGCGGGTGCGGCCTGTCGCCGCGTGCTCGCATTCGTGGCGGTCAACGCGCAGCCAGTCTTCGTAGCTGACGGCGAGGGCGCGCGCGCGGCTGGGCAGAATCGGTGCCTCTGCCGCAATGTCTGCGCGCGGGATGGCTCCGCTCTCAAGATCGGCGACAATCTCGGCGGCAACAGCAACGGCGTCGGCGCGGTTCTCAGGAATGGTGCCCTGGGGGCCGCGGCGAAGCCAGCCGACGCGGTACAGACCGGGCTCGACCCTGCATGATCCACCGTCTGCCCGGGTACCGCCAATGTCTGGGCTGTGCGCATCAGCGCCAAAGCCGATCGCAGAGACAACGCTATCGACGGCGTAGTCTTGCGTTCCGCCGGCGCTCAGCGCGACCCGCAGCCCGACAACCCGCTCTTCGCCGAGCACCTCTTGCGGTGCGGCACCGAAGTGCAGGCGCAATTCGATACGTGGCCCGGCGGCATCTGCGGCGAGCTGAGCGAGCTCGCGCAGCGCCTCGACCCGTGACTTTTGCACGCGATCTTCGATCTGCTCGAGCGGGGTCGCGGTGTCTCCATGCAGCGACACGACGAGGCCCGAGATCTGACCGAGCTCGCGAATCATCTGCGCGTCGCATTTGGCCAGCTCAATTGCTGAACGGGAGAAGACATCGATGCGCGTGACGGGTGCCCGATGGTAGGCGGCGAGTGCAGCGTCGTTGATGTCGCTGCCTTCGAAATCAGCGGCCTCCTTGGCAAGAAAGCGAATGATATCTACGGCCACGTTGCCGAGCCCAACGATAGCCACGCGATCACCGAGCGTCGCGGTGAGCGCGATCGCATCGGCATCATCGGGGTGGCTGTTCAGCACGCGAGTGAGGGCACCGGACCCGATGACCCCTGGCAGCCCTTCACCAGGCACACCGAGCGCACGATCGGCGGCGAGCCCCGTGGCAAAAACCACTGCGTCGACACGATCGCGAAGCTCGGCGAGAGTCACACTGCCGGCGCCGCTCTGGATCTCGGCGTTCACTGCTGCCGTGGTTACGCTCACATTGCCAGCAAACTCAACACCCTCACGGCTGAAGATGCGGTCGAACTGGCGGGTGATGTTCTTCGTGCTCTGATGGTCAGAGGCCACGCCGTAGCGCACAAGACCGAAGGGGCATGGCAATCGGTCGATGACCACGATGCGCGCGGTGGGCAGGGAGCGCCGCAGCGCCCCGGCGATAAAGCACCCGCTGGGGCCCGCGCCGACAACGGCGATACGCAGAGGCCGCTCCGCTCCGCTCAATTCGACTGTGTTGTCGCTCATGCCACCACTCCTTTATGGGATACCGTATACGCTACATCATAGTGGAGCGTCCCACAAGTGGGCGTTGCCACGGGTTACCCACGGCAAGCGTGCCCCTCATTGCAAGCAGGCCCTCCGCAGCAAACAAACCCTCCACAGCAAGCGTGCCCCTCACAGCGGAGCACCCTCACTCGGCTTGGTTATGCTCCCCCAGGCGCGGTACCCGCCCCGGCTTCGCATGGGCACCATCGAACAGCAGCGGCAGACGCGGCAGCGACAGCCTGGACCCGTCTTCCAAGACGGCCACCGAATTCTCCACCGGCACGAACATTTCTCGGTGCGCGAGCTGGGGGTGTGCCCGCACCTCAGCGATGTCATGCACCGCCCCGACAGGCTGCCCCGCGCGGCGCAATATCGCCGCCGCCTCGTCGCGCGTCAGCTCGGCCGCCCAGGCTTCGAAAATCGGGATCACCAGGTCGTGCATACGGTCGGCCCGCTTGAGCACAGTGTCGAGTTCAGGGTGCCGCACCAGATCCGGGTCACCCATCGCCTCAGCACAACGACGCCACATCTCATCGGTGGGAATCACAATCGAGAGCCACCGGCCATCGCCCGCGCGAAACATACCGACCGGGCTGAACCGGTCGATACCCCGAGTCGGCGTCGCCCCCGTGAACTCGTGCAGTGTGAGGGGGCGCTCAAGAAATGCTGCGGTGATATCGAGCATTGCGGCGTCAACCAGGCTGCCCTCGCCTGTGCGCGCACGCTGCACGAGCGCCATGAGGATTCCGACCGTCGAATATACGGCGGTCAGCATGTCGGTTGTTCCCATTGGCGCAAGCGTGGGCGGGCCGTCGGCCTCACCAATGAGGCTCCCGAGACCGGCCATGCCCTGGATCACGCTGTCGAAAGCCGGCCAGCCTGCGACCTCACCACCAGTGCCGCCAAACCCGGTGATCTCGCAGATGACCAACCCGGGGTATCTGCGGCGCAGCTCAGACGGTGCCAGCCCCATGCGGCCAAGGGCACCCGGGCGCAGGTTGCAGACAAGCACGTCAGCCTCACCGATCAGGCGTTCAAGCGCCGACACACCTTCGGGTGTGTCCAGTGCGAGCTCGACCGATCGCTTGCCACGGTTGTAGGACGCAAAACCCCCGCTGAGGCGATCTTCGCCCTCGCCGATCACAGGAGCATAGCTGCGACGCGGGTCTCCCACCCCTGGCCGCTCAATCTTCGTAACCTCGGCACCGGCGTCGGCCAGCATCGATGTGCAATAGGGGCCCGCGATGAACTGCTCAAGCGAGACCACCCGAATGCCCTGCAGCAACGTCAACCCTGACATGCATGCCTCCTGCTATGAATTGTCGGCTGCGGTGAATGACTAGCCGTTATGCGCGCTGTCTACCCTCGAAGTAATCGGCGAGCTTCTCGCCCGCGTTGCGGATGTGCTGCGCCATCGCCGCACGGGCTGCCTCGGCGTCTCGCCGCACGATCGCGTCGCACACGACTGAATGATCGGCGGCGGTCGTCTCTGGCCAGCCTGCGATTTGTGCATAGAAAGAGCTCGGCACGTACTTCACGAAATTGCCGAGCGCCCAGCGCAGACGTTCTGACCCCGATGCAAGATAGACCATTCGGTGAAACTCATCGTTCAGGCGATCGAGCCGCTCGGTGTCTCCCCGCTCGGCAGCGAGCATCAGCTGCGCCTGGTTTTCAGTCAGGGCGGCAAGCGCCACATCGTCAATCTTCGCCGCCGCGCGCGCAGTAAGCTCGCCTGCGACCAGCGCATGAGCCTCGAAGATATCGCGAATGTCATCAGCCACGAGCGGGCGCACGGTGAAACCGCGTCGCGGAATCAGGTCGAGAAATCCTTCGGCCCTGAGCGCATGCAGCGCCTCGCGCACCGGCGTAGCAGAGACGTCGAGCGCCTCACCAACGGCCTCGGCGCGCACCGATGCACCGGGGGCAAACTCACCGGCCATGATCGATTGGCGCAGGTGCGATGCGACCTCGTCGCTGAGCTGACGTCGAAGCATAATGTTCCTCCTGCGAAGCACCGACCCACGCGCGCTTCGCCCTCAGGATCGGAATACCGATTCCGTTCACTCCATATTCTATTGGCGCGGCGACGAAGTTCTTGTTGAATCGTGCTTTCTATATTATATTGCAAATACCGAAATGGTGTCGGGCGCCTGTTCCAAAAACCAGCCCTCCCCTCCTCATCCAATAGTTAGGACGCAGCAATGACTCATCTCAACGAAGAAGAGAGCTTCCTGGTCGAAACCGTACGCGCCTTCATCGATCGCGAAGTCAAGCCGACGGTACGCGAGGTTGAGCACGCGAATGAGTACCCCGAGCGCTGGATCGAGCAGATGAAAGAGATCGGCATCTACGGCCTGGCTGTACCCGAGGAGTACGGCGGAATGCCGGTCTCGATGCCGTGCTACGCGCAGGTCTCAGAAGAACTCGCCCGCGGCTGGATGACCCTCACCGGCGCGATGGGTGGCCACACCGTCGTGGCGAAGCTGCTCACCGAATACGGCACCGAAGAGCAAAAGCAGAAGTACCTCCCCCGCATGGCAACCGGCGAGCTGCGCGCCACCATGGCGCTCACCGAGCCCGGCGGCGGCTCCGACCTGCAGGCCATGAGCACGACCGCCCGCACCGAAGGCGAAGACCTCGTGATCAACGGCTCGAAGATGTGGATCACGAACGCACGCCGCTCGGGACTCATCGCGCTGCTCTGCAAGACCGACCCCACCGCCGAGCCTCGGCACCGCGGCATCTCGATCGTGCTGGTCGAGCCCGGCCCCGGGTTCGAGGTGTCGAAAGATCTGCCGAAGCTCGGCTACAAGGGCGTCGAGACCTGTGAGCTACTCTTCACCGACTACCGCACCCCCGCCGCACAGATTCTTGGCGCGGTCCCCGGCAAGGGCTTCTCACAGATGATGCGCGGCCTCGAGACCGGCCGCATCAATGTCGCCGCCCGCGCGCTCGGCGTCGCCTCGGCGGCGCTCGAAGACGCGCTCAAGTATGCGCAGCAGCGCGAGAGCTTTGGCAAGCCGATCTGGAAGCATCAGGCGATCGGGCACTACCTAGCAAACATGGCGACGAAGCTCACCGCGGCCCGCCAGCTCACGCGACTTGCCGCCGAGAAGTACGACAGCGGCGAGCGCGCAGACATGGAAGCAGGAATGGCAAAGCTGTTCGCCTCCGAGACCGCAATGGAGATCGCACTCGACGCGGTGCGCATTCACGGCGGCTACGGCTACTCGACAGAGTTCGATGTCGAGCGGTACTTCCGTGACGCGCCGCTCATGATCGTCGGCGAGGGCACGAACGAGATTCAGCGCAACGTCATCGCTGCGCAGCTGGTCTCGCGTGGCGGCATCTAGAAGGGCTATCTCATGTCAGTGCTCCCCCTCGAAGGCATCACCGTTGTATCGATCGAACAGGCGGTTGCTGCGCCGTTCGCCACCCGGCAGCTCGCCGATCTTGGTGCGCGAGTCATCAAGGTCGAACGCGACTCCGGCGATTTCGCTCGCAACTACGACACCACGGTCGACGGCGAGGCGAGCTATTTCGTCTGGCTCAACCGCGGCAAAGAGTCGGTCGTGCTCGATCTCAAGGCCGAGGCCGACCAGCAGGTGCTGCGCACCATGCTCAGCCGGGCCGACGTGTTTGTCGAGAACCTCGCCCCGGGGGCAGTCGCCCGGCTTGGGTTCACCACCGAGGTGCTCAAAGAGATCAACCCGCGCCTCATCAGCGTCTCGATCTCTGGGTTCGGCGAGGGTGGACCGTACGCCCGCAAGAAAGCCTACGACCTTATTATTCAGTGCGAGGCGGGTTTGCTCTCGCTGACCGGCACCGAAGAGGATCCCGCGAAGGTAGGCGTGTCGATCGCCGACATCGCGGCCGGCATGTACGCCTATTCGGGCACCCTCGCAGCGCTGCTGCAGCGCGCGAGAACCGGCGAGGGCACTCACGTGGCAGTGAGCATGCTCGAGGCGCTTGGCGAGTGGATGCAGCAGACGTATCTCTACGCCGAATACTCGGGTACTGCCCCGAAGCGATCGGGCGCCGCGCACGCGAGCATCGCCCCCTACGGCCCGTTCGAGGTTTCTGACGGGGTCGTCTTTCTCGGTCTGCAGAACGAGCGCGAGTGGGCGCTCTTCTGCGACCACGTGCTCAAGAACCCGGAGTTGAAAGGCGACGCACTGTATTCGACGAACTCGCTGCGCGTTGCCAATCGCGAACAGCTCGGCGCCCTCATCACGGCGCAGTTTCAGGGGCGCACCGTCGCCGAGGTGCAGGGCCTGCTCGACGAGGTCGGCATCGCAAACGCGCAGATGCGTACCATGGCCGAGTTCTCGGCGCACCCGCAGCTCGCGGCACGCGATCGCTGGCGGACCGTCGCCACCCCGTCGGGCACGGCGCGGGTCGCGCTGCCACCCGTCACGCTCGGCGTCGAGCCACCGATGGCCCCGGTGCCCGCGCTCGGCGAACACACCGAGCGCATTCTGCGCGAGTTCGCCTCGTAACTAGAGTTCAACACTCGAGGATCCCCTCGACCAGTTGAAATGCCCTCCCCTGCCGGGAGGGCATTTCAACGATTGCGAGCGGGGCTAGCGCACGCGATAGTACAACCAGTTATCGCACCTGGGCAAGAATTCGCTCGGCGCGCTCGCGCACCGGCTTGTCGACCATCTGCCCGTCGACCTGGGCCGCCCCGTCGGTAGCGGCCGCTGCTGCGACCACCCGGCGAGCCCACTCGACACGCTCGGGCGCTGGCAAGAACCCCGCATGGATCGCCGGCAGCTGCCCTGGATGGATGCTGAGCTGAGCGGTTGCGCCGATCCCACGTAGACGAACTGCCTCTCGCTCGACGGCGGCGACATCGGCGATCTCGAAAGTCGGCGAGGCAATGGGGGCGGCGAGCCCGGCGAGGCGAGACTCGATGACGAGCTGCGCGTAGACCCAGTCCACCGTCGCAGAGACGATCTCGACGTCGAGATCGAAAGAGAGGTCGGCGGCACCGACCGCGAACCGCGACAGGCCCGGCACAGCGGCAATCTCGCGCGCCGCTGCGACCCCTCGCGCGCTCTCGATGAGCGCGACGACCTCGGGGGCGCGCTGCCCACCCTGCACCGCCTCGACAACCCGCTGCAGGTCGTGCGCAAGCTCGGCCTTCGGCAGAAACACGCCGGCAAGCGAGGCTCGCGCCACCTCAGACAGCTGCGCAAGGGCGGCGAGGTCGCGCTCGAACCACTGCGAGTCTGCGGCGTTGATGCGCACGTGCACCGCGCGGATCGCGCCAGCTTCGAGGGCCGTCAGGAGGTGCTGCAGAGCGGCATCTTTTTCTTCCGAGGGCACCGCGTCTTCAAGGTCGATGATCACCGCGTCGGCGGGGCTCGCGAGCGCCTTCTCGAAGCGATCTGGGCGCGAAGCGGGCACGAACAGATAAGAGATTGCTGCGGCTTGCGCCGCGGAGTTGTCGGCCATCAAGGCCCCTTTCGTGGTGGTCGAGTTTTGAATATATAAAATATTTAGCGTATCGCGCAAGGCCTCGGGCCTCAAGAGGTTCCCGCGCATTCGGGCGGCTAAGGCAACTCAAGCCCACGACTGGACCACTGCGGCACCGAGATCCCACGTGGCGCACTATTCGTCGACTGGTGCCCACAGGCGAGGGTCTACCGTCGACCCGTGCGAAATCGAGGTGACGGTGGCCACCCCCAGCGACCCAATCCGGTCAAAGATCGCGGCACTCGCAGAGAGCACCCCCTGCCCCGTCGAGACGTGAGTCGCCAGCAACCCGATGCCATCACCCGCAGGCGCTCGCGCGAGGCTCAGCGTCGCATCCGTGTTGATGAATTGAATGCCGGCCAGACCCCAACTCGCGATCGCATTCAGGCTGTCGACCGCGAACCCGGCGAGCAGCGCCCCGCCAACTTGCTCGCCCTCTACGAGCTCGAGCGGACGAAGCGGCGAACCACCAACCCAGACGGCTTTGCGCGCTGCACCGTCAACGCGGCTGCCATGCGCGACCCAGCCGCTCGCGTCCGTAAAAAACTGGCGATGGTTGCGGTCGCCCGTTTGACCGGGGCTCGGCGGCGCAACCGGCAGTGCCGGGGCCCAGACCTTACCGGTCGACTGCTGCGCCTCGGCAACAAAGTACAGTTGCGCCCGCGCGGTCTCGCGACCGCCTTGTTCAATACTCACGTCGATGAGAGTCAGGCTGCGCCCCCGCTTAACGACGCGAGCAGTTGCCCGACTAGCAACCAGCTTGCTCACCGAGTGCAGGTCGTATGCCGCGCGAACGAGCCGCCTGTCGCCGTCCAGCTCACGCGCCACGTCGAGGCCGCAATGCGTCAGCAGGCCCGTCACCGCAGAGCCCGTCAGCTGATCAGCCCGCCAGCCGGAGTGACTATGCGTTCGCGGTAGATACTCGTCCCCCGACCGCGCGAAGTACGCGGGCGACCAGGTCTCAGCACTCCGAAGTTCGCTCACACCACTTGCCTTCCTCAATCAGTCACCGTGTCTCGCGTTGAAGTGACGCACCAGACCGCATCACTCTTCACGCGATCGCCGCTCCCGCTCGCTCGCCCCTTCCGTAATGCTATATAATATTTTCTACTCATGCACGCCCATGAGTGCCCGCCCAACGAGGAGCCGCAGAGATGACCACGAACCCCAGCACCGCCGCCGACTTCTCGGCATGGGTCGGACGCACCGAATTCCTCAACGATGTGGCCTCCCGATCGGCTGCAGTTGGCCTCGCCGCCGTGCTTGACCGGCCAATTGCGCTGGCCGCCGTCGACGCCGCACCACTCTTTCCCCTGGGCCACTGGCTGCAGTTTCTTCCGTCGGCACCGATGAGCGAGCTTGGCGTCGATGGCCACCCGAAGCTCGGCGGATTCATGCCACAGCTAGATCTGCCGCGCCGCATGTGGGCAGGCAGCACTATCGACTTTCACGCGCCGATCGCCGTCGGGCAACGACTCGAACGCATCACGACGATCGAGTCGATCACACCGAAGCACGGCTCGAGCGGGCGTCTCTGCTTCGTCGTGCTTCGCCACGACGTCAGCGCAGATGGCGTGCACGCACTCACTGATCGACAGACCATCGTCTATCGAGAGGCGGTCGAGGTTGATCCCACTGCCGAGCCTCCCCGCAGGGCCGTACAAGGCAACCCCGCCGCGACTGAGGGGTGGGATTGGGTAGTAGATCAGCAGCCCGTCGAGACCACACTGTTTCGCTATTCGGCGCTGACCTTCAACACCCATCGGATTCACTACGACCTGCCCTACGCGACCAAGGCCGAGGGATACCCTGGGCTCGTTGTACACGGACCACTGATGGCGACGTACCTCGTCGACGGCTTCCTGCGCACACACAGCGGTGCCGAGCTGACGCGCTTCGAGTTCAGCGCACGGGCACCGATGTTCGCTGGCGAGTTGCTGCACATCGTTGGCCGCGCCGAGGGCGCCGGGCAGCAGGCCCTTGCAGTGCTCGGTGCGGACGGCACACCCGCCGTGACCGCCAAGATTGCCTACCGCTAACCGATTTCAGGCCCGAGCGCTCCGCTCAGCAGCCGGGGCGCGGGATAGCATGAAGCGTGCGCACAAGCCCACTGCCAGAATTGCCCTGCTCGGCGATGATCGAGGCCACACGAGTCACCGTGAACTGAATGCCTTGATCCCCCGCCTGGGTGACGAATGCGGCGCACTCGCCGAGTGGCTGCCCTCCGATTCCGCTTTCGACGTACGCGAATACGACCGCGTCTGGTTGGTTCCGGGATCGCCCTACGCCTCCGACAAAGCGGTCTACGAGGCATTGACGACCGTGCGCGAGCAGAAGATTCCGTTCTTGGGCACCTGCGGCGGCATGCAGTACGCCGTGATCGAGTACCTGCGCAACGTCATCGGCTCGTCCGCCTCGCATGCCGAGTCAGATGGTGAGGCCGAAGACAACGCGGTTGAAGCGCTCGCCTGCTCACTGTACGGCGAGAAACGATTGGTCATACCGACAGAGGGCACCCGCTTTCACACATGGTGCCCCGAACCCTTTGCCGGGATGCACTTCTGCAATTTCGCACCGAGCGAAGCGGCGATCACAACACTCGAGGCCGCAGGCGTGGTTGTCGGTGCCCGAGCCGAAGACGCGGGTGCTGAGGTGCTGGAGTTTCCTGGCGATGCGTTTTTTGTCGCCAGCATGTTTCAGCCCCATATCGGAGCAAGCGCGGGATCGCCCATTCACCCTCTGATTCGCGCGTTTGTCGCTTCAGCGACTCGAGAGGCGTAGCCAACGTCATGTATCGCACCTTTCCCAGGGAACACCGACCATCAGTTTTCATGAGAAATCGGTAATCGACACATTAGTGTCGTGTTTCCCCCGAGTCTGCCGTTTCAGGTTCGGGTGCGGGTGCGGGATCAGCCTACGCTAGTGGCATGACCAACCCCGATGCGCAAGCGGCTCGCCCGCCCGCGAACTGCACAGTGCGCCGAGCAACTGCTGACGACGCCGCCGCGATCCTCACGATATTTGACGAGGTGATCGAGTGGTTCGTAAGCATCGGCAACATCGAACAGTGGGGCACGGAGCCATGGTCGACGCAGCCGCGTCGGATCGAGGTGGTGACCGAGGCGTGCAGGCTGCCCGAGGCTTGGGTCGCTGAGCACCCGGAGCTTGGCGTCTGCGGGGCGATCGTACTTGGCGAGGCGATGCCGTACGTGCCTTCGCCAGACCGCCCCGAATTCTATGTACGCATGCTGATCGCGTCGCGCGCCCCACAAGCGCGCGGGGTGGGGCGCATGCTCATGAGCCTCGCCGATTCGCGGGCCGCAGGCGCCGGGGTCGAGCAATTACGCGTCGACTGCTACGCCGGTGGTTCGGGCGCGCTCATCGAGTTTTACGAGTCGTGGGGATACCTGCGCACGGGTACCTTTGACGTCGACGGCTGGCCTGGGCAGGTGCTCGTGCGCCCGCTTGCGAGCGAAGGCGGCGCTACAGAGTGAGGGCGAAGCCCGCCACCATCACCACAAGCAACCCGACTGCCACGAGCAGCCCACAGCCACAGCCGATTCCGATGATCGCGCCATAGCCGAAGCGTGAAACAGGGCTGCCCGAAGCGCGCATCGCTGCGAGAAACTCCGGGCCTCCTGCGGCATAGAACTTCTGTGCGGCACCGGCCTGGTTTATCCCACGGCCGAGCACGCCCGCGCTCTCAAGCAGAGAGTTGCCGGCAATGCCGCCCGCGACATCCACAGCGAGCAGGCCTGGCACACGTCTCGCCGCGTCCACGTCGGCGAGAATCGGAAAGCTTTGCCCGTTTGCAACCAGCGTGATGCGCTGCGACGCCGACTTCACGGTGACGTAGGGAGCGGGCAGACTAAAGCGCTGCCCCCAGCCGGTCGGCCCCAGCACCCAGAACGTGACGTACCCCTGATCAACCATCGCTTGCGCGGGATACCAGGCACCAGTAGCGGTATCGCCGTAGGTTCCAGTGAATGTGGCTCGGGGGTACGCGGGGGGCATAGTCACACTGCGAGTCCACTGACCGGCAGAGACACCGCTCTCATTCTTCGAGCAGAAGGTAGACGGCCAAACGGTATCTCTGAGTTGCAGCACCCGGCCAGCCTCGACACGAGCCGCCCGAATGATCATTGTTGACGGCGGTTGCGATATTCTGCGCGGGTACGTGGTTGCGGCATTTGGTGCAGCAGCCGCTGCCGATTTGCACAGACCAGGCCTCTTCGCGCCAGCGCACCTCGACCGCCCGGCCGTGCACAAACACTGATCACACCCAGAACACACTCTTCTACTAGAAAGAATTGAGACGACATGTCTGACCACACCCCGGTAGGTCCCATAGACGCGAGCCTTACCCCCCGCTACGCGGGCCTCGCAACCTTCGCGAAGCTCCCCCGCATTGAAGACGTGCCTTCTGCCGACATCGCAGTCGTTGGCGTGCCATTCGACACCGGAGTGAGCTTTCGCCCCGGTGCGCGGTTCGGCCCCTCGCACGTACGTGAGGCATCTCGTCTGCTTCGTCCGTACAACCCCGCACAAGACGTCTCGCCGTTCGCGCTCAAGCAGGTCGTAGACGCGGGTGACATCGTTGCAAACCCGTTCAATCTGAACGAGGCTGTTGATCAGATTGATGTGGCGGCAACCGAGCTCGGTGAGCGCGTCGACAAGATCGTGACGATCGGCGGCGACCACACCATCGCACTGCCGTTGCTTCGCGCGATCAACAAGAAGCACGGCCCGGTCGCCGTGCTGCACTTCGATGCGCACCTCGACACGTGGGATACCTATTTTGGTGCCCCCACCACGCACGGCACTCCGTTCCGCCGCGCATCAGAAGAGGGCCTCATCGATATGACAGCGTCGATGCACGGCGGCACCCGCGGGCCTCTTTACGGCAAGCAGGATCTCGAAGACGATGCCATGCTCGGATTCCAGATTCTCACCACCGAATACGTTGAAGAACACGGCGTACCGGCGGCCCTCGAGCGCATTCGTGCCCGCGTGGGCGACAAGCCGCTCTACATCTCGATCGACATCGACGTGCTCGATCCCGCGCACGCACCCGGCACCGGAACACCCGAAGCTGGCGGCCTCACGAGTCGCGAACTCATTCGCATCTTGCGCGGGCTTGCTGATCTCAATATTGTCGGAGCCGACGTTGTTGAGGTTGCGCCCGCTTACGACCACGCTCAGATCACCGCGGTCGCAGCCAGCCATGTTGTCTATGAACTCGTGACCGCAATGGCAGCCCGCTAACTACGATTCACCCCTCGCGCCTCGGCGCGCACCCGTCTGTTTTCAATCTCCGTTTGGAGCCACCGCATGCGCCGCACCGGCACCACCATACCCCCATGGTCAATGGCTGTTGCTGCGATGCTCGCTGTGCAGCTCTCAAATGCGCTCTCGGTGCCGCTGATTGAACAGGTGGGTGCCGCCGGGGCAGCGTGGCTGCGCATGTGCTTCGGCGTGGCGATCCTCTGGATCGTGAGCCGCCCAGCCATTCGCTCCATTCACCTCGCCGACCTCCCCAGCATTCTCGCGCTTGGCACGGCGACAGGCTTCATGACGGTGTTCTTCTTCGCCGCGCTCGAGCGCATTCCGCTCGGCACCGCGGTCGCGATTGAGTTTCTCGGCCCGCTCACCGTCGCGGCGCTCCTGAGCAAGCGGCGCCAAGCACTCATCTGGCCTGCGCTGGCGTTTATTGGGGTGGTACTGCTCACAGAGCCCTGGCTGGGCAACATTGAACTCACTGGAATCGGGTTTGCGCTTGCCTCGGGCGTGTGTTGGGGCCTCTACAATATCCTCACCCAGCATGTAGGAGATCGCTTTTCGGGCATCAGCGGGCTTTCGCTGACAATACCGATCGCCGCACTTGCGACTCTGCCCGTCGGTTTGCCGCAGCTCGCCGCCCACGACTTCAGCTGGTGGGTGTTTCCTGCTGCCGCCGGCATCGCGCTCATCACCCCGGTGCTTGCGTTCGGGCTTGAGATGCTCGCTCTACGACGAATGACGCATACCGCCTTCGGCACGCTGCTCTCAGTTGAACCGGCATTCGGTGTGCTCATTGGGCTCGTCATACTTGCCCAATCCCCCACGCTCCTGCAGGTCGTAGGCATCGCTATCGTCGTGCTCGCAGGTGTTGCTGCCCAGCAAGACGGTCGCCGCAACCCAGAGCTCGCCTAGCAAGCGACCTTGCTGTCGCCGGCGCCGCCCAGGCTCAGCTCTCCGTACCCTGCTGAGGCCAACGTCGAGTCGCGCCAAGAAAAACATTAACCCCTGGCCTTTTCAAAGATGACCAGGGGTTTTATCGCTGGGATACCAGGACTCGAACCTAGAATGACGGTACCAGAAACCGTAGTGTTGCCAATTACACCATATCCCAATGGCAAGCCACTTCTCGTAAACGAGCAGCAGCACCAAGAGATAACTCTAGCAAAGGCGCAGGCGAATCCCAAATTGGTGCAACCCCGGCACGCAACCCGGGAGCGTCGCGTGCCGTCACTCTCCGACCCTCTGCGCTCCTGAGCCCGCACGCGCCCGAAAGGGACACTTATTGTTGCCTCGCCGCACTACACCCAACATCTAGCGCCCCTTTGTGACGAGGGCGTGAGATGGGTGCCCGGGCGCGGGCAGGAC
>JGI11692J13181_100012_pt1 | contig 14112 bp, 13 predicted proteins | sample Accclapoofosmids_FD_13181 | JGI IMG/M metagenome (IMG submission 13181) | reverse complement strand
CGTGTGTTGTTTCGCGGAAATTGTGTTGTCTCGGCAGCGGACGTTACGCCTGGCACGAGAATCAGCAGTGCCGATTGCACCCAGCTTTCGTGCCGACTCGCCGGTTCGCGGAAGTGCCCGGGTACTGGAAGAGGTTGCGCCAAAGCCAAAGCCAAAGCCAAAGCCAAAGCTGACTCTAGCTCTGAGCAGCCTTGTCCCAGCCCGAACGTTCAATCACCAGGTCGCCGATTGGGTTGACCCCGGGCCCCGCAGCGAGTGCATGGCCAAGCAGCGCATGTAGGCACTTGACGCGCGTTGGCATGCCGCCGGCGCTAATGCCAGAGACCTCGGGCACTTCGCCCACGCTGTCGCGATCTTCAATGTACTGCCGATGCGCGGCCTCGTACTGCGCGCGCATCTCTTCGTCTTCGGCGAGCATCTCGTTGAACTCGACCATCATGCCGACTGCCTCGAGGCGTGATGCTGCGGCGACGGCCTCTGGGTGGCAGAGGTAGTAGAACGTCGGAAACGGGCTGCCGTCGGGCAGACGCGGCGCGGTTGCGACCACCGCGGGTGAACCGTCTGCCGCGCGCGCAGCAATGCCGATCACTCCCCTGGCCTCGCGGCCGAGTTGCTCGCTCACCGCGGCGATGTCGGCCTCGGTGGGGGTCTCGTATGGGGGTCTTGGCATTATTCGGTCTTTCCGTTGAGTTCTTCGGGGCTCGCGTTGGTGGTGCCAGCCGTGAGCGTCGAGATTGCGAGGCTGCGCGCCCAGTTGCCCTCAGACGCGGTGAGCTTCTCGCTCGTCTGCTCGTCTGACTCCGCTGGAATCAGCACGTCATCGATCACGCTGAGCTGGGTCTCGCCCGGCATCACGTAAAACAGTCGCCCGCGAGCCTGAGAGCGCACATACGACGGGTCAAGCCACTTGGCACGCTCTTCGTCGGCCTTCTCAACCTGCTCATTTTGCAGGCGAACGCTCTCGCGCAGCTCAGCGAGTTCTCGCTGCTGCTGCACATAGGTGGTGAGGGTCGGACTCACAATGATGCCACCCACCACCACAAGGGCGACGATCAGCGCAGTGAAGCCGCTGAAGCGAAGGCTGGCGACCCAGTCGCCAAACCCCTCTCCGATACGCCTTCTGGCCACGCTGATCGTCTCTCGAGTGCGCTAATCGCTGAGTTCAGCGATTAGCCGTTGAAGCGCGGAAACGCGCTACGGCCAGCGTACTTCGCGGCCTCGCCCAGCTCTTCCTCAATGCGCAGCAGCTGGTTGTACTTCGCGACGCGGTCTGAGCGAGCCGGTGCACCGGTCTTGATCTGGCCGCAGTCGGTCGCAACCGCGAGGTCGGCAATCGTCACGTCTTCGGTCTCGCCCGAGCGGTGCGACATGACTGCGGTGTAGCCTGCGCGTTGCGCCATCTGCACGGCGTCGAAGGTCTCGGTGAGGGTGCCGATCTGGTTGACCTTCACGAGAATCGAGTTCGCGGTGCCCTTGGCGATGCCGTCTGCGAGGCGGGCCGGGTTGGTCACAAAGAGGTCGTCGCCAACGAGCTGCAGGCGGTCACCGAGCTCGTCGGTCAGGGTCTTCCAACCTTCCCAGTCGTCCTCTGCCAGCGGGTCTTCGATCGACACGAGGGGGTAGCGGTCGGCAAGGTCTGCGTAGTACGCCGACAGCTCAGCGGCCGTGCGATCCTTGCCTTCGAACTTGTAGACGCCGTTCTCGAAGAACTCGGTCGATGCGACGTCGAGGGCCAGGGCGATGTCGCGGCCCGGCTCGTAGCCTGCACGCTTGATCGCCTCAACGATCAGGTCGAGCGCCTCGGCGTTGGTCGGCAGGTCGGGTGCGAAGCCACCCTCGTCGCCGAGGCCAGTCGAGAGGCCCTTCTCCACGAGCAGAGCCTTGAGCGCGTGATAGGTCTCGACGCCCCAGCGCAGGCCCTCGCTGAAGGTTTCGGCACCGAGTGGCACCGCCATGAACTCCTGAATATCGACGCCGGTGTCGGCGTGCGCTCCGCCGTTGATGATGTTCATCATCGGCACGGGCAGGGTGCAGGCGGTCGGGCCGCCGAGGTAGCGGTACAGCGGCAGCTCGGCGCTCGCTGCTGCGGCGTGCGCGACTGCGAGGCTCACGCCGAGAATGGCGTTGGCGCCAACGCGCGACTTGTTGTCGGTGCCGTCGGTCGCGATGAGTGCAGCGTCGATGAGACGCTGGTCATCCGCCGAGATGTCGTCAAGCGCGGGGCCGAGCTCGTCGAACACCGCGTCAACTGCCTTCAGCACGCCCTTGCCGAGGTAGCGATCCTCGCCATCACGCAGCTCGTATGCTTCAAACGCACCGGTCGATGCACCCGATGGAACCGCTGCGCGGCCCACCGACCCGTCGGTCAAACCGACCTCGACCTCGACCGTGGGGTTGCCTCGCGAGTCAAGAATCTCGCGTGCGATCACCGCGTCTACAAATGCCACCGTGTGCTCCTAGGGTTCGTGAGTGGGAACCTACACAGTGTATCTGGGCTTGACCCCCGAAAAGCGGGGCAGACGCCGAGAACCGGCCGAATTGCTACGAGATCTGGACGGTTCTCAGCGGCCGCTAAGAGGCGAGGCTTAGCCCTGTGCCTCCATGTACGCGTCGGGGCCAACCTCGGCGGCCTGCGGTTCCATGTACAAGAATTCGAGAATGTTGCCATCCGGGTCTTCGAGGGTGCGCGAGTACATGAAGCCGTGATCTTGTGCCGGGCGCGGCTCGGAGCCGCCAGCCGCGATCCCGCGTGCAAGCGTCTCATCGACCTCGTCACGCGACTCGCGCGTAAACGCAACCAACGCTTGGGCTGTGGTGCGGGTGTCGGCGATCTTCTTGTCGGTGAACGTCGAGAAGAAGTCGCGGGTGAGCACCATGAAGAAAATCTCTTCACTCCACACGATCGAAGCGGCGTTCTCGTCGGTAAACAGTGGGTTGATCTCGCAGCCGAGCGCAGTGTAAAACGCTTTCGAGCGCTCGAGGTCATCGGTTGGCAGGTTCACAAAGATCATGGTGCTCATGGCGGTACCTTTCTCGGCGTTCGCTTGTTGATGACGCACACCCGCTCAGCGGCGAGCGTACGCGTTCAGCTTGGCACTGTTCATTTCTTCAGGTCAATGCGAGTTCGCTGAAGATGCGATTATTTTGCGGCGAGGATCAGCCGAGCTGACGAACCTCAATCTCGCTGGCTGCGCGCACCCCCGCGGGCACGTTCGCGAAACTCGTAAAGCCCTCTGCCGCGATGCGATCGAGCAGCGCCTTCATGTTCTTCTGCCGGCGTTCGAGGCGAACGCGATGCCCGCGGGCAACCAGCTCGCGTTTGAGAGCGGTGAGATCTGCGGGTGCTGCATCACGGTCGAACACGAGGGCGACAGCGTCGGGGCCGTCGTTCTCGGGCAGCGAGATGAGGTCAACGACGCGTTCGAACCCGATCGAGAAGCCAACCGCCGGCACGTCTTGCCCAAGAAAACGGCCGACCATGCCGTCGTAGCGGCCACCGCCGCCGACCGAGCTACCCGAACCCGGGTGGGCGATCTCGAAGATCGTGCCGGTGTAGTAGCCCATGCCGCGTACGAGGGTCGGGTCGAAGCGCACCTCGACGCCTGCTGGCAGCGAGCCCGCGAGGGCCTCGCCGAGCTCGGCGAGGCTGTCGAAGCCCGCCGTCGTGCCCGAAGCCTCATCCCCGCTCTGGTTACTGGAATCTCCAATAACCGAGGAAATATCTTCGTTATTGGAAATTCCAATAACCGAGGCAGCGAACGATTCGAGCGCCTCGCGAGTCAACGCGATACCGTCGCCTTCGAGCGCGGGCTCTACCTCTGCGAGAATCGCGCCGAGCTTCTCGGCCGCGGCAGCATCGAGCTCGCGCAGCTCTTCGACCACGCCCGACGCGCCGATCTTGTCGAGCTTGTCAACGGTGATGAGCGCGCGATCGTGCTGCGCCGCGTCAAAGCCGCAGCGTTCGAGCAGGCCGAAGAGCACTCGGCGATCGTTCACGCGAATCACGCAGCCCTCGAGCCCGAGCGAGGCAAGCGCCTGCGAGGTCGCGGTGATCAGCTCGATCTCGGCCAGGAGGCCCGGCTCGCCGATGATGTCGATGTCGGCCTGCACGAACTGGCGGTAGCGGCCCTTCTGCGGGCGCTCGGCGCGCCAGACCGGCGCGATCTGCAGCGAGCGAAAGACCGGGGGCAGCTCGGCGCGGTGCGAGGCATAGAAGCGAGTCAGCGGCACCGTGAGGTCGAAGCGCAGGCCAAGGTCGGCAAGCTGCTCGGGGTTACCGGTTTCGACGGCTGCGGCGAGCGCATCGGGGGTGATCCCACGCTTCAAAATCGAGAACGACAGCTTCTCGTTGTCGCCGCCCAGCCCCGAGTGCAGCCGCGCGTAGTCTTCGACCACGGGGGTCTCGATCTCGTCAAAGCCGTGCGAGCGGTAGACGCTCTTGATCACGCCGAGCGCATGCTCGCGGCGGGCTTTATCGGCGGGCAGAAAGTCGCGCATGCCGCGCGGCGGGTTTACGGGAGATGCCATGGGTTCCATTCTTCCACGGGTCGGGCCTGTGACTTGTTCGCTTGGCCTGCATCTAAACGACACAAATCGCCCGATTCTCGCCCGCTCGTCAGCAGCAAGTATCGTTGCAGACCGCACCGCAACTGCGCGCCTGCTCAGCTTCATCGCACTCGGCGGCGTGCTGCTCAGCCTTGGTGCGGTATGGGCTCATGTTGGTTTTCTCGGCACCATGATCGTCGGGCTTGAAGCCGACGCCTCGGGGCAGCTCACCACGATTGTTGGCACAGGCTACCGCGAAATCGCACGGCCAATGCTGCTCGCGGGCTACGCGGTACAGGGCATCGGCGCAGCAGTGCTGATGCGACTCATTGTCGACACCCTGCGCGCGAGCGCCTCCCTGCGCCGGTCCAAGGTGAACCCTGCCAAGGCAGCTACAAACGAGGTAACTGTTGCGCACCCGTCGGCGCCCTCAGCGCAGAGCGGAGAAGTGAAGTGACCGGCGCAGAAGCATCGCAACCCGCGGCCTCCAAGACTCCGCACCCAGCTGAGCCAACCCCCAGCACAGCCGAAGACATCACCGAACTCTTTCGCGGGGCGATTCGCGCGGGCCAGCTCGGCGACGGCGAGCGCCTGTCCACGGTGCGGCAGACGGCGCGCGACTTTGGGGTCGCCCAGGCCACTGCGGCAAAGGCCTATCGCACGCTTGAGCAGGAGGGGCTCATCGTGACCCGCACTGGCGCTGGCAGTCGCGTCGCCCCCGGCGCCTCGCGCGCGCCCGCTGCGGTCGTCGAAATTGCTCGCTCGCTCGTAGAGGCAGCACAACTCGAGGGTGTGAGCCACGACGATGTCAGCGCGGTGCTGCGGGCGCTCTGGGTGCAACAGCAGGACTGACAAACAAGGGTGGCCGCCCGCCGAAGCGAGCAGCCACCCCCGGAGGTTCAGGCACCGGCGCGAAGCCGACACAACGCCGCCCTAACACCGACCAGGTACCGGCACAGTGCCGGCCCGGCAACCGGTCTAGTGATCCACCGGCGGCTCTGCGCCGTAACCGGTGAGCGCACGAACCTCCATCTCGGCTGCCAGCTTCTTCGACTCCTGCTGCTTACCCGAGGTCACAGACCCGAGCCAACCCAAGAAGAAGCCGAGCGGAATCGACACGATGCCCGGGTTCTTCAACGGGAAGATCGCGAAGTCAACCGAGTCGCCGAGCATTGCAGCGGGGTCGCCCGACACCACCGGAGAGAGGGCGATCAGCAGCACGGCCGAGACCAAGCCACCGATCATCGACCACACGGCACCGCGGGTAGTGAATTTCGACCAGAACAGCGAGAAGAGGATCGTCGGCAGGTTCGCCGAGGCAGCAACCGCGAACGCAAGCGCCACGAGAAACGCCACGTTCTGCCCCTGCACGCCGATGCCGCCGACAATCGCGAGCGCTCCGATCACGAGAGTTGTGATCTTGGCAACGCGCACCTCTTGCTTGGCCGACGCCTTACCCTTCTTCAGCACGCTGTTGTAGACGTCGTGCGCGAACGATGCCGATGCGGTGATCGTGAGGCCGGCTACGACCGCGAGAATCGTCGCGAACGCAACCGCCGAGATGAAGCCGAGCAAGAGCGGCCCGCCCAGTTCGAGCGCGAGCAGTGGCGCCGCCGAGTTCTGCCCGCCTGGCGCCTCGAGAATGGTCTGCGGCCCGACGAGCGCGCCCGCACCGTAACCGAGCACGAGGGTAAACAGGTAGAACAGGCCGATGAGCCAGATTGCCCACACCACCGAGCGACGCGCCTCTTTCGCGGTCGGCACAGTGTAAAAGCGCATCAGCACATGCGGCAGGCCCGCGGTGCCGAGCACGAGGGCGAGGGCGAGCGATACGAAGTCGATCGGGTTTGCACCGTACTGCAGCCCCGGTGCGAGAATAGCGGCACCGTTGGCGTTCTCGGGGTTATTGACCGCCGCGTCAAGCACCGCGGTGAAACTGAAGCCGTGCAGCACGAGCACCCAGATGGTCATCGCGAACGCGCCGAGAATGAGCAGCACCGCCTTGATGATCTGCACCCAGGTGGTGCCCTTCATGCCGCCGATGAGCACGTAGAGAATCATGACGACACCGACGACCGCGATCACGGCCGACTGGCCGAGCTTGTCGCTCACGCCGAGCAGCAGCGAGACGAGACCGCCCGCACCGGCCATCTGCGCGAGCAGATAGAAGAACGAGACGGCGAGCGTGGTCAGCGCCGCAGCCATGCGCACCGGGCGCTGCTTGAGCCTGAACGACAGCACGTCAGCCATCGTGAACTTTGCGGTATTGCGCATGAGCTCAGCGACGAGCAGCAGGGCGACAAGCCAAGCCACCAAAAAGCCGATCGAGTACATGAAACCGTCGTAGCCGTTGATCGCGATCGCGCCACAGATGCCAAGAAATGAGGCTGCAGAAAGATAGTCGCCCGCAATAGCGAGGCCGTTCTGTCGGCCCGAGAACGAGCGCCCACCGGCGTAGAAGTCGGCTGCCGTTTTGTTGTTGCGGCTCGCACGAATCACGATGACCATGGTCACCGCGACGAATGAGAGAAAGATCGAGATGTTCAGTACAGGGTTCTGCTCGCCAGACCCGGCAGCGGCGTGAAATGCGGTCGCGAGGCTCATCGCGCACCCCCTGCCGCACCAGCAGCACCCTCAAGTTGCTCGAGCTCTACACGCAGCGCGGTGGTGCTCGGGTCAAGACGCTTGTTTGCGAACGAGACGTACCACATGGTAATCGCGAAGGTCGTGACAAACTGGCCGAGGCCGAGCCACAGGCCAACGTTCATGCCGAGCAGCGGCTGCGCCATGAACTCGTGCGCGAACGCGGCAAGCACCACGTACAGCAAGAACCACAGCATGAACGCGATGGCGAGCGGAAACACGAAGCGCCGCAGCCGGTGCTTGTACTCCTGAAATTCAGGTCGAGCCTGAAACGCCTCGTAGTCGATGGCATCACCCTGGGGTGGCGGATGTTCGTCAGACATAGGGTCTCCTTGTCTCATCATTGAGCGGATCTGTGAGTCTTGATCATTCACTGCGAGCGGCTGCTTCGACACGGTGCCTCTACCGCATACGCTCGCGTTCACGATGCTAGGGAGCGACAGGTACCATGGAGTACCCCCGAAAGTAGGTGGTCGCAATGACGCAACCCTCTGATATCGCGCTACGCCTCCTCAACGACGTCGTCGAGGAGTTCGCGCGCGCCACCAGATTTCCGCTCGCCTTCGGTGGCTACGAGCACGATGGCGTGGTCAATGTGACCGCGCTCGCCGGCAATCAGACACAGAGCTTGCGGGGCTTGCAGGTGGTCACCGATCGGGGCCTCGGCGGGCGGGCGATGCGAGAGAAACGACCGCGCATGACCGCCGACTATTCGAGGTCTCGGCTCATCACTCACGACTACGACAGCGAAGTGCTTGCCGAGCAAGTGCAGATTCTGTTCGCGATGCCCGTGATGATCGGTGATACGGTGCGCGCAGTGCTCTATGGTGGTTCGCGCGGCGGGCACTCGCCTGGCACCTCGTTTGTGCAGGTTGGCGCGTCGGTGGCACGAGACTTCGCCCGCGAGATCGTCTTCGAAGACGAAGTCGCGAAGCGCCTTGCGTCTCGACCGGTTGCGGCCGCCACGCGAGGTGTGGAGTCCGACGGCACCGTGTTATCACAGCAGTATGTCTTGCCGAACACCTTGCGCGAAGAGCTACGCGGCGGGCACGCCGAGCTCAGGCGCATCGCAGCCTCTTGCGACGACCCCGAGTTGCAGCAGCAGCTGCGCGCGCTCGAGCAGCGACTCGCCAAGATTGGCTCATTCGGCGGCCCCGACCCCAGAAACAACCGGGGCTCGCACAAGCCAACTGTTCGGCTCACACCCCGAGAACTCGATGTGCTCGCTTACGCCGCGCTCGGCCGCACGAACGCCGAGATCGGCGTGAGCCTCATGCTCACCGAGAGCACGGTAAAGAGCTACCTCAAGGCGGCGATGGCGAAGCTCGGGGTTTCATCGCGCCACGCGGCAGTTGCAGAAGCGAGACGCATCGGGCTTATTCCGTAGTGAGCGAGTCAGCGAGGCGCGCGGTTGCGAGGCGCAGCGCGCGATCGGGGTCGACTCCGGCAGCGTTCGCTTTGATTACCAACGCGAGGATCTCCTCCCCGAGCGCTTCCTCGCTCGTCGAAACCCTGTCAGTCTGCGCACGAGGCGCAGCTGCTGCCGGGTCGATGAGACCGGCCCGCTTGAGCCGCTCTACCACCTTCGCCGAGCGGGCCAGCGTCGGCATGCCTGCCGGGATTCCGTCGAGGGCACCGCGCGATCCTCGCCGCTCACCCGCCGCGTCTTCTTTCAAACGCTCCCATTCGGCGTGCAACTCTTCAACGCTCATGTAACCGCGGTCGCCGAAGACGTGCGGGTGGCGCGCGCGCAGTTTCTCGTTCAATCGGGCCGCGACCGCGTCGAGGCCGTAGCCCTCGCCGTCACGCTCTGCGATCGCCGCGTGAAACAACACCTGGTAGAGCACATCACCGAGCTCACCGGCGACCTCATCTGCGGGCAGGCCACGCTCGACCGCGTCGACGAACTCAGCAGTCTCTTCGATAAGAAACGGAATCAGCGACTCATGGGTCTGCACCTCATGCCACGCACATCCGCCAGGCGAAACCATGTGCCGCACAGTCTCATGTGCAGCACCAACGCCCCGCAGTTCGTCGCCCCCAAAGCTGCCGCCCATCGCATCACCGGTGTTCATACAGGGAACCCTACAGTGCGGCGGTTAGCATCGACTCATGCCCTCTTCGAACTTTGTCGCGCGCGCAAGCAGTCTGCTTGCTGTTGCCGCGCTCGCGGGCATGTTGACTGCCTGCTCGGCTGAACCGCTGCCCACCTTCACCGCCCCCACCATGGCGCCCGAGCAGTCGCTCTCTGACGCGTGCTCGGTGTCAGGGGTCGACGTGCAACAGCTCATGAACTCGACAGAACAGCAGCTTCAGCTGGGCATTGCAGACGCGGCCGCAAAGTTTGCGAGCGGCGAAGAGTTCTCGCTGCAGTCGCTCACCGGGCCGCTCGAAGCGGCTCTCACCGACCTCGAATCGCAGGTTACAAACTCAGAGTTGCTGGCTTCGATCGGCGAGGTGCGACAGGCGCTGAGCGGCTTCCAAGACATCTCGCAGCCAGAGAATGCGCTCGGCGTTCCGGGGTATCTGGCAGACTTGGGCACTCAGCTGAACGAACTCACGCAGGCCGGTGAGCGCCTGCAGGCGCTCTGCAACGCGGGCTAACGCCGCTCGCTCCCTGGCCCCGCTCGCTCCCTGAACTTGTCGAAGAGAGCGAGCCTGCACCCCACCCTTCGACCAGTTCAGGGGGCGAGTGACACCCTAGGAGCTTCAGGGGGCGGGTGCCGCGGGCACCTCGTCGGGTTCCAAGAGCGCGGTGAAGACCCCGCCAACCCACGCAACAATGTCGCCGTCGAATGGTGCGGCCCCGCCGCGCCCCACGCCCGACAGCGGGCTGCGAGACGTCGGCCCGCTCTCGGGCAGCGGAATCTGCAGCGACTTCGCGGCCTCGGTGTAGCGCGCACCCCGATAGAGGCGATTCATGCGCATCTGGCGCGATCCTAGGAGGGTCACCGGCTCAATACGCAACGCAGGGCCGACCGCAACGACCTTGGTGAGCCCGAGCAGCGCCGCCCGGCGGCGCAACTTCGAGATCGCGGCAAGCCGCTGCACCTCGACCGGAGGTTCGCCGTAGCGGTCGGTGAGTTCTTCGAGCACGAGATCGACGTGGTCGACGGGCGCCTGTGGGTGCGAGGCTGCCGAGAACTTTTGGTACGCCTCGAGGCGCAGGCGCTCGCTCTCGACGTAGTCTTCGGGAATATGCGCGTCGAGCGGCAGCTCAAGCGAGAGCTCGTTCGCCCCCGCCACGTCTTCGCCCTTGAACGTCGCCACGGCTTCACCGATCATGCGCAGATAGAGGTCGAAGCCGACGCCGGCGATGTGGCCAGACTGCTCACCGCCGAGCAGGTTACCCGCACCGCGCAGCTCAAGGTCTTTCAGTGCGACCTGCATGCCCGAGCCCAGCTCATTGTTGGCCGCGATCGTGTCGAGGCGCTCGTGAGCGTGCTCGGTGAGCGGCTTGTCTGGGTCGTACAAGAAGTACGCGTAGGCACGCTCGCGGCTGCGGCCCACGCGACCGCGCAGCTGGTGCAGCTGGCTCAGACCGTACCTATCGGCCGCGTCGATAATGATCGTGTTGGCGTTCGCGATGTCGAGGCCGGTCTCGATAATGGTGGTCGAGACGAGCACGTCGTATTTGCGCTCCCAGAAGTCGACCACAACCTGCTCAAGTTGGTGCTCGCTCAGCTTGCCGTGCGCAACAGCGACGCGCGCCTCGGGCACGAGCTCGGCAATCTGCGACGCGATGCGGTTAATCGACTGCACGCGGTTGTGCACGAAGAACACCTGCCCCTCGCGCAGCAGCTCTCGGCGAATCGCCGCAGCGATCTGTTTGTCGCTGCGGGGCCCCACGAAGGTGAGAATCGGGTGGCGATCCTCTGGTGCGGTCGCGAGGGTCGACATCTCGCGAATGCCGGTGACGGCCATTTCGAGCGTGCGCGGAATCGGGGTCGCGCTCATCGCGAGAATATCGACGCCGGTCTTCAGCTTCTTCAGCGCGTCTTTGTGTTCGACGCCGAAGCGCTGCTCCTCGTCGATGATGACGAGGCCGATGTCTTTGTAGCGCACCTGATCAGTGAGCAGACGATGCGTGCCAATCACCACGTCGACCGTGCCAGCGGCAAGGCCCTCGATCGTGTCTTTCGACTCTTTCTCGGTCTGAAATCGGCTGAGCGCGCGCAGGCGCACGGGAAAGCCCGCCATGCGGTCTTGAAACGTTTCGAGGTGCTGCTTCACGAGCAGAGTGGTCGGCACGAGCACGGCCACCTGTTTGCCGTCTTGCACGGCCTTGAACGCCGCACGCACCGCGATTTCGGTCTTACCGAAGCCGACGTCGCCTGAGATCAGGCGATCCATCGGAATCGTGCGCTCCATGTCGCGCTTGACCTCATCGATCGTGGTGAGTTGGTCGCGCGTTTCGGCGTACGGGAAGGCCTCTTCGAGCTCGTGCTGCCAGGGTGTGTCGGTGCTGAATGCGTGACCGGTCGAGGCGACGCGAGCCGAATAGAGCTTCACCAGCTCAACCGCGATATCGCGCACCGCCTTGCGGGCCTTCTTCTTCGCGGTGGCCCAGTCGCTGCCGCCCATCTTCGAAAGCGCAGGCGCCTCGCCTCCGACATAGCGCGACAGCTGGTCGAGCTGGTCGGTCGGCACGTAGAGCTTGTCTTTCGGCATGTTTCGCTTCGTCGACGCGTACTCGAGCACCAAATACTCCCGCAGCGCCTTGGCGGGGCCGCCGCGAGGGTCTCGCCCTCCAGTGGGCACCATGCGTTGCGTGAGCTCAACAAAGCGGCCGATGCCGTGAGTCTCGTGCACCACGTAGTCGCCCGGCTCAAGCTTGAGTGGGTCGACCACGTTCTTGCCGCGACGCTTCGCGAGCTTCGTCGGAGCCTGATGCTGGCTCACAGCACGACCGAAGAATTCGGCCTCACTCACGAGCATCAGCTTTGTTTCGTAGCTTTCGAAGCCAGACCACGCGGTGCCTGGGGTGAGGTAGACGACACCCGCTTCGAGCTCCTCGGGCAGCACATCAACCATGCGCGCGGCGAAACCCTCGTCTGCGAGCAGGTCGCGGGCGCGCTCGACGAGGCCGACGCCCTGCGCGGTGACGACGATGCGCCAGCCGCCCTGCAGGCGTGCCTTCAGGGCCTCGATTGTGGCGGCCCCAGCATCGGCACCCGGCGTCGGGCGCGGCAGTGGGCTGCCCTGCACGACGATCTGATCGTCGTAGGTCTTGGCCTCGCCAGGCTCGACCGGCGCCCCGGTCGAGCCTGGCGACCCGGCCATCGAGCCTGGTGAGATTTCGGCTGCCTCATCGTGCACAAACCCGGTCAGCGTCTGCCACGGGCGCACACCCGCGGCATCGCGAAGCTCACGCATCGTGAGCATGCCGTGATCGTCGGTCGGCACTGGTGCGTCGGCTCCGGCGGTGGCCGCGGCCCACGCGGCCTCAAGAAACTCGCGGTTGGTCTCGGCAAGGCTCACAGCTCGACCGGCGACACGCTCGGGCGAGGCGATCATCACCGCAGCATCGACCGGCAGCAGCGCGGTCAACGGCTGCATGCCTGGCAAAAGCTGTGGCAGCAGGCTCTCCATGCCCTCGACGGCGATGCCCTGGGCAATCTTTTCGAGCAGCGTTGAGAGCGCGGGAAACTTTGGCAGCAACGCGGCAGCGCGTTCGCGTACCTCTTCGGTGAGCAGCAGTTCGCGAGCGGGCCAGAGCTCAATCATCGAAAGAGGATCGCCCGCGCTGCGCTGGTCACTGACCGCAAATCGGCGAATCTGGTCTACCTCGTCACCGAAGAAGTCGATACGCACGGCTTGCTCTGCGGTCGGCGGAAACACGTCGAGGATACCGCCGCGCACCGCGAACTCACCACGCCGCGTGACCATGTCGACCCGGGTGTAGGCGGTCTCGACGAGACGGGCAGCGATGCGCTCGAGGCCATCGCTGTCAGAGCCGGCACGCAGCACGACAGGCTCGGCGTAGGCCGCGTGCGGCGACACCGGCTGCAGCGCCGCACGCACCGAGGCGACGAGCACAAGCGGTTTCGAAGCATCGGCACCCGCCTCGCGCAGCAGCCTGAGTGCGGCAGCGCGGCGGCCCACGGTCTCAGCGCTCGGGCTCAGCCGCTCGTGCGGCAGCGTCTCCCACGCCGGAAACTCTACAGTGATCGCCTCGGGCACGAGCGAGGCAACAGCCGTTCTCAGCGCCTCGGCTTCGCGGCTCGTCGCGGCGACCAGCAGGTAGGCGCCCTGAGATCCCTCGCGAACACGACGACGCAACAACCCGGCAGCGAGAGCCGGGCGCAGCGGCTCAACCGCCGCGAAATCTACGCTCTCGCTTGCGGCGTCGAGAGCGCACGCAAACGAGGGTGCCTCTGCGAGCAGCCGGTCGAGACCCGCGAGGCTCACTTGGCTGCCCTGCCATGAAAGCGCTGCTGGGTAGCGAGCAGGCCATCGTCAACAAGCCCCTCCGTCGCATCAGCCGCATCTTCGAGCATCACCGCGAGGGTGTCGCGCTCGCCACTCGCGAAGGGCTTCAGCACAAAGTCAGCCGGATCCTGCTGTCCCGGGGGCCTGCCGATGCCGATGCGCACGCGCAAGAATTCTGGAGTATCGAGCGCCTTCGCAATGTCGCGCAGACCGTTGTGGCCACCATGCCCACCGCCCTGCTTCACCTTGATCGAGTCGAAGGGCAGATGGAGCTCATCGTGCAGCACAATGACACGCTCGGCGGGCACGCCAAAGTATTTGCAGAGCGCCGAAACCGGGCCACCCGAGGTATTCATATAGCCGTTCGACTTCGCGAGCACAAGCTTCGGGCCACCGGGCCGCAGAAACCCCTCGGCAACACGCGAGTTGGTCTTGTGCGCGGCAAATCTGCCGCCAATACGGTCGGCAAGCACGTCGGTGGGATCCTCTAGA
>JGI11692J13181_100036_pt1 | contig 28584 bp, 27 predicted proteins | sample Accclapoofosmids_FD_13181 | JGI IMG/M metagenome (IMG submission 13181) | reverse complement strand
GCCCTGTTCGCGCAGCCGCGCACCGATGTCGCGCGCCGCCGCCGGCCGGATGGTGCTCATGTCGACCGCCACCAGCCCTGCCCGGCCGGCGCTGGCCACGCCGTCCTCGCCGAGCATCACCTGCTCGACGTCGGGGGCATCGGCGACGATCGATATGGCCAGATCGACCGCGCCGGCGACGCCGGCAGGACTGTCGGCGCCGCTCGCCCCGGCTTCGAGCAAGGGCTGCATTGACTCGGCGCGGCGCGCCCAGACGGTCAGTTCGTGCCCGGCGCGCAGCAGGTTCAGCGCCATCGGGCGCCCCATGATGCCCAGACCGATGAATCCGATTTTCATTGTTCTTCCTCTTCCAGTCACGAAACGATCAAGCCGCCGAGTGTAGCAAATACAGTCATCAGCCGACGACGGTGACCAGCACCCGGCGGCGGTGCGCGATCGTGCGGTGTTCCCAGAGGTAAATCCCCTGCCAGGTGCCGAGCAGCATCGCGCCACCGGCGACCGGGACGCTCAGCGAGCAACCGGCCAGAATGTTGCGCCCGTGTGCGGCCATGTCGTCGTCGCCCTCGCTGTCGTGATGATAGGCTGCGTCGCCATCGGGCGCCCAGCGCGCAGCCAGCGTTTCCAGATCGCGGCGCACCGACGGATCGGCGTTCTCGGTCACGACCACCGAGCAACTGGTGTGCTGGACGAAGACGTTGGCCAGGCCGATCGACACCCCCGAGGCGCGGACGATGCGCGCCACCTCGGCCGTGATCTCGATCGTTCCACGGCCGCGGCTACTGACGTCAAAGCTCTGTTGATAAGCCACCTTTCCCTCCTCGCTCGCCGTACCCGACGGGTGGACGCGCCTTACTGCGGTGTACCGATCTGACTGTCCAGCCTCTTGATCTGACTGATGATCTCGATCAGTTTCTGGCCATTCGCCGTCAGCGAATACGTCGTCCGCGGCGGCACCTCGGCATAGACATGCTTGTCCAGCAGACGATACAGGGTCAGCTTGCGCAAGCGCTCCGCCAGAATCTTCTTGGAAATTCCTGCCACATGACGTTCCAGCTCGCCAGGGCGTGCAATGCCGTCGGCAATGGCAATCAGGACGGAAACCGACCATTTGCAGCCCACCACCTCTTCAAGGTGGCGGTAGGCCGAGGGCGTCGATCGAGACGAATTATTTATTTCGTTCATGGCCAACGATTTACACCAGAAGGTTACCGGGGAACCGAAAAGTGCCTGCTTTTGGAGCACAGACACCGTACCTACAATGATCGTGTGCTTCTCGCACGACCCCATCCACCGAGGAGGAAACGATCATGAAAACCACCGCCACCTTTTATCACGCCGGTTGCCCGGTGTGTGTAGCCGCCGAACAAAACCTGGCCAACGCGCTTGATCCCTCACGCTACAACGTCGAGGTCGTCCACCTCGGCGAGAAGAAGTCGCGGGTCCAGGAAGCCGAAGCCGCCGGTGTCCAGTCGGTACCGGCGCTGGTACTCGATGGCGCCGTGTTCCATATCAATTTTGGTGCCGGCCTCGAGGCGCTGAAATAGGCCTTCGATACCCTGGCTTGGTCGATCCGCATGAGAAAGACGGTAGGCCACGAAGTGCACTCGATACGGCCGGCTCTAGAACGCCGACCCCGGCGTCTGCAGGAACTCGACCTCGTCCGCGGTCGACTGCCGCCCGAGGATCGCATTGCGATGCGGGTAGCGGCCGAAGCGGTCGATGATCGCCTGGTGGCGAAGTTCGAAGGCGAGGTTGTTCTCCATCCCTGGCGCAGCGAAGAGCTTGACCGCCTGCGCGTGGATCAGCGGCGACTCGCTGTGCATGTAGGGCATATAGAGGAAGGCGCGACGCGCCGGATCGAGGCTGCTGTCGGCGCCGGCGGCGACCGCTTCCTGGGCAAGAACCAGCGCCAGCGCGTCGGTGGCGAAGGATTGCGGGCGATCGCGGAAAATGTTGCGCGCGAACTGGTCGAGGACGATGATCTCGGCCAGCCGGCCGTCGGCGCGGCTGCGCCAGGCGTACAGCTCACAACGGCTGGCGGCGGCGTGCAGCGTGCCGAAGCGGGTCTCGATCAGGCGGTCGAAAGCGGCGGCCTTCGACCACCATTGCGCCGGAGTCGCCTCATTGAACCAGAAGGCAAGAACGTCGGCCGGAGTCATGCGTCGGCACGCACTGCTGAATGGCACGCCATACACATCGCCGCATCCTCGTCGGCCCTGCTTCTTTCGATCATCGGTCAGTGCTCGTCGACCCGCCCACGCAGCAGCTTGACCGCGCCACGCTTCACTTTGCTGTCGACGCGCCTGACCTGCGAGCCGCGCGTCGGCCGGGTCGGGCGCCGCGGCGTCGGCGTGAACGCCGCCCGGGCGATCAGTTCGCGCAGGCGGGTGAGCGCGTCGAGGCGGTTGCGGTCCAGGCTGCGATGCGCTTGCGCCTTGATGATCACCACGCCGTCGGCGCTGATCCGCTGGTCGCGCAGCTGCCGCAGGCGCTCCTTGATTTCGTCGGGCAGCGACGAGGCGCCGATGTCGAAGCGCAGGTGGATGGCGTTCGCTACCTTGTTGACGTTTTGGCCACCGGCGCCCTGCGCGCGGATAGCGATGAACTCGACTTCGCTCTCGCGCAATTCGATGCGTGGCGCCGACATCTGTGCCCTACTTGCCTTCGCCCGGCGGCGCGCCAACGCCCAGCGCCTGCCAGCCTGCGCTGCCGAGTTGGCGTAGCGTCTGCAGGTTGCGCTCGTAGATCAGGGCGGCGTCGGGAAAGGCGGCCACGGCGCGGTCAAGGCTGGCCTCGCGCAGCAGGTGCAGCGTCGGGAACGGTGCGCGGTTGGTGCAGTTGGTGATGTCGTCGGCGTCGGTATCGGCGAAGGCGTACTGCGGATGGAAACTGGCCACCTGCAGAACGCCTTCGAGCTGCTGCATTCGCAGCACGACATTGACCAGATCGAGAAAGGCGACGAAGTCGTCGAAGTCGTTGAGGACCCAGGGGTGGATGAGCAGCGTCGTGTCGATTTCTTCCGGCGCCACCACCCGCAGCGCGTGCAGTTCGCGTTCCAGATCGGCGAGCAGGCTCTCGTCATCCGTCGCATCGCTGACCACGTAGCGCACCTGCCCCTTGCTGTGCACGCCCTTGGCAAAGGGACAGAGGTTGAGGCCGATCACCGCCTGTTCCAGCCAGCGACGCGTCGTGGCAATGGCTTGCTCGTGGCTGGCGTTGGTGGGGGGAAGCATGGGCAGGCGTTCTCTCGTCATTGCGTCGTGGCGATCGCGTCGTCGCGTCGGTCGGCTTGGCAAGGCGTGGTAGGCCGACATCGGTCCACTTTCGTCGTCAGGCTGCAGCACCCCGCCAGTGTAGCGATTCAGCGCACAACGGGCAAAATGTCGATCGGCAACGAATGCGTGGCGACACGCTGCAACACTGCGCCCGACCCTTCACCAGGACGATGTTTCCGCGCCGGCGCCCGGCGGCTTCGCCAACTTGGCGCACCGGAAATGCGATCTCTGCCGGGCGCAGAACGGAAACGGCCCGCGCAGCGCGGGCCGTCTTGCCGTTCAACGGGTGCCTGAGCGATGCTCAGTGACCAGATGCACCTGCGGCACCGATGCCGGTTTCCGAGCGCACCTTCTGCGCCGGGTAAAGCGAGCGTTCGAGCTGTGCTTGCTTGCCGGTATCCATCTTGGAAACCAGGTAGATGGTCAGGAAAGCAGCCGACATCGAGAACAGGCCCGGCGACGAGTACGGGAACAGCGCCGAGCCCTTCGGATTGCCCATGACGGCCTCCCACACCGAAGCCGAAACGATGGTCAGGCCAACCGACGAGATCAGGCCGACGAAACCACCCGCCACGGCCCCCTTGGTCGTGCAGTCCTTCCATAGTACCGACATGAAGAGCACCGGGAAGTTGGCCGAGCAGGCGATGGCAAAAGCGAGCATCACCATGTAGGCGACGTTCTGCTTCTCGAAGGCGATACCGAGAATCACGGCGATGATGCCCAGGCAGACGGTGGTGATCTTCGACACGCGCAGTTCCGCAGCCGAATCGGCCTTGCCCTTGCAGAACACCGTCGCGTACAGATCGTGCGACACCGCCGACGCGCCGGACAGCGTGAGACCGGCAACCACTGCCAGGATGGTGGCAAAAGCGACCGCCGAGATGAAGCCGAGGAAGACGTTGCCACCGACGGCGTTGGCCAGGTGGATGGCGGCCATGTTGCCGCCGCCCTTCAAACCCTTGGCCAGATCGCCATCGACGTAGTACGCGCCGGGATCCTGGGTGAGAAGGACGACCGCGCCAAAGCCGATGATGAAGGTGAGGATGTAGAAGTAGCCGATCCAGGTAGTCGCCCAACCCACTGACTTGCGTGCTTCCTTGGCGCTCGGAACGGTGAAGAAGCGCATCAGGATATGCGGCAGGCCGGCGGTACCGAACATCAGCGTCATGCCGACCGAAATGGCCGAGATCGGATCCTTGATCAGCGCACCGGGCCCCATGATGGCGTCGTGCTTGGAGTGGATTTCAACCGCCTTGGCAAAGAGCGCCTCGGGATTGAAATTGAACTGCCAGAGCACGGCCAGGGCCATGAAGCTTGCGCCACAGAGCAACATGATCGCCTTGATGATCTGCACCCAGGTGGTTGCCGTCATGCCGCCAAACAGCACATAGCACATCATCAGTACGCCGACGATGACCACTGCGTAGTGGTACTCGAGACCAAAGAGGACCTTGATCAGCTGACCCGCACCGACCATCTGCGCGATCATGTAGAAGCAGACGACGACCAGCGAGCCGGACGCCGCGAAGATGCGGATCGGCGTTTGCGAGAACCGGTAGGCGGCGACGTCGGCGAAGGTGAACTTGCCGAGGTTGCGCAGGCGTTCGGCCATCAGGAAGGTAATCACCGGCCAGCCGACCAGCCAGCCGATCGAGAAGATCAGGCCGTCAAAACCGTTGGCGAATACGAGACCGGAGATTCCCAGGAAGGACGCCGCAGACATGTAGTCGCCGGCAATCGCGAGACCGTTCTGGAAGCCGGTAATTCCGCCGCCGGCGGTATAGAAGTCAGCCGCCGTCTTGGTCTTGCTTGCTGCCCACTTGGTGATGAACAGGGTCATGATCACAAAGGCGCCAAACATGGCGATCGCAACCCAGTTGGTTTCCTGCTTTACCGTGGTCCCGAGGTCGCCGCCAGCAGCCACGGCCACGCCGGCGATCAGCAGGCCGAGCAGGATCACCGGGCTGTTGCGTATGGTCTTGGCAATCATCATTGATGGGCCTCGTGGATGATCTCGGCGGTCAGGTCGTCGAACTCCGAGTTGGCACGGCGGACGTAGATATTGGTGATGATGATGGTGAGCAGGATGACCCCGACCCCCATCGGAATACCGATCGAAGTGACCATGCCATCGGCCAGTTTCCTGGCCAGAAACTCCTTGTCGAAGGCAATCAGCAGGATGTATCCATAGTAGATAGCCATGATCAGGACGGTCATGACGATGCTGTAGGTCGAGCGCATGCTCACCAGTTTCTTGTACTTGGGGTTGGCGGTAATACGCGCCACCACGTCGTCGTCTTTCATGTTGCCTCCGCGGAAGGGAAGGGTTCGTCGAATCGTTCACGCTGACTGCCGCGCTGAAGGTAGGCTTGCGAACTTACGCCGGGCTTACAAAGTTTTATTTTTTCTGTTTATTAACAGTGACTTACATGACCCTGAGCGAAGGCTTAACAGGCGCTTACAAGGGGCAAGGATGTTCTGATCGCTGGCGCCCGGCCGACTGGCGCGGGATGCTGCTGGTGCACGTCAAGGCCACCTGCTGCGCACTGCATTCGCCGGGTACAATCGCTGACGCGCGGCTGGCCAGCACGCTGCCCGAGGCCTGTTTCCAGGGCGAGCCGCGCCCCCTTACCCCTGTCCTTTGCCCGCCTGCCGATCGAGGTCCTTGATGCTTGTCCTGTTGATAGAAGATGATCCGGAGCTCTCTGATGGCGTCGCCACATTTCTTGCCGGGCAAGGCGACAGCGTTGTCGTCGAATCCAATGGCATGGCAGCGGATCGCTTGTTGCAGGAGAGGAAGTTCGACTTCGTTCTCGTCGATGTCGGCCTGCCAGGACTGAGCGGCTACGAAATCGTGCGCCGCATCCGGGAGCGTCGCCAATCGCTGCCGGTGATCATGATCACCGCACGTGATGCCCTAGACGATCGAATCTACGGGCTGGACCTCGGCGCGGACGACTACCTGTCGAAGCCCTTCGAGCTGGCCGAACTGACCGCGCGCATGCGCGCGACCACGCGTCGTGGTGCCAACAGCGTTGCCCGGCGAATCGAATTTGGCCCGCTGTCGATGGACATACAGGGGCGACACGCCTCGCTGGCCGAGCAGCCCCTGATCGTTTCCAGCCGCGAATGGGATCTGCTCAGCACTCTCGCCGCGGCTGACGGGCACACGGTGCCGAAGGAACGGCTGCAAGGCGATGGCAGCGTCAACGCCCTGGAAGTCTACGTCCACCGCCTGCGCCGCCGACTGGAACCAGCCGGCCTGAACATCCGCACCGTGCGCGGCTTCGGCTACCGTCTGGAAATCACCGCGGGCGTAGCCATCAAGACGCGGCCCGATGCCAACCGCTAACGCCAGCAAGGCAGGAGGCGGAAGCCATTCGGGCGCACCGGGCAGCGAGGTCCGCGCGACGACAAGGCGGGCGGGGACCAGTCTCCGGCGCAGCCTGCTGCGAGCGCTGGTACTGCCGATCGCCGCCGCCCTGCTGACGGGTGGCGTGTTCGGCTATCGAGCGGCCGAAAAAGTGGTCAGCAGTGCCTACGACCAGAGTCTGTCGAACCTGGCAAACGGCATCGCCAACCGTGCCCGGGTGGAAAACGGTGAAATCACCATCACCCTGTCGCCTGAGGCAGACGCCCTCCTGCGCACCGACACGGTGGACAACATCTATTTCCGGGTACGCGACGACTTCGGCCGAATCATCGCCGGCGACGCCGATCTGCCGCCGCCCGAGATTCCCGGGAGCGACTCGCCGGCACCGTCGCGGGAGACCCCGGCGAGCGATGAAGCCACCGCCAGTGGGCCGAGAATTTCGTTCTTTGACGCCCACTTCCGTGATCAGACGATACGCGGGGTGCGTTTCCACCCGATCGTCGACGGGCAAGGCATCTACGTCACGGTCGCCGAAACACTGGGCAAGCGCCGTGCGGCCATTCGCGACCTGTTGCTCGGCTTCGGTCTGGCCGTTTTTCTGGTACTCGCCGCCATCGCTGCCGTCGTACGCTACGGAATCACCTCCGGCCTGGCATCGCTGGATCACCTGCAATCGGAGCTTGCCGACCGTTCCGGCGAGGATCTCGCCCCGGTCGATCTGAACCAGGTGCCAGTCGAAATCCACGCGTTGGTGCGTGCGCTGAACGCCCTCCTGACGCGCTTGCAGGATGCGCACACCGCGCAACGGGAATTTCTGCAGAATGCTGCGCATCAATTGCGCACGCCCCTCGCCGGTCTGCAAGTCCAGGTCGAATTGCTCCGCAGCCAGCAGACTGACCAGACGGTGGCGGAGAATTTGCGCCAGTCGGTCAAGCGCGTCACTCGCCTGGCCAATCAGTTGCTGGCGCTGGCCCGAGCCGAGGGCGGTCAGCATCTGATGGCGAATGCGTCGTCGGTCGATCTGGCCAAGCTGATCGACGAGATGCTCGACGACTGGCTGCGCATCGCCGCCGAGAAGAAGATCGATTTCGGCATGCAGCGCGATCTTTCGACGATGGCCGGCGATCCGACGCTGCTCCGGGAACTGATCGCCAACCTGGTCGACAACGCACTCAAATACACGCCCGCCGGCGGACAGGTCACCCTGCGCTGCGAACGCGTCGCTGACGTCGTCGAGATTGACGTCAGCGACAACGGCCCCGGTATTCCCGAGCACGAGCGCGAACGCGTATTCGAGCGTTTTCATCGCTTGCCCGACGCGCCGGCGACCGGCAGTGGCCTGGGTTTGGCGATTGCGCGGGAAACGGTTGGCGGTCACCGCGGTTCGATCGCCATCGTCGGCGCGGCCGACGGCGAAGGCACCTGCGTCCAGGTGCGCTTGCCAGCCAAGCCGGCGACCGCTTCGCTCGCCAGCCGCTCTGCCTGAGCAGCAGCGACAGCCAGCGCTTACAATGCCCGCTCAGTAGCGGGAGAGTGAGCAATGGAAAGCATCGAAGCGGTGGTCATCGGTGCCGGCGTCGTCGGCCTGGCCTGCGCGCGCGAGTTGGCGCGGCGCGGATTCGAAACGGTGATTCTCGAACGGCACGGCGCCTTCGGCACTGAGACCAGCGCGCGCAACAGCGAGGTCATCCACGCCGGGCTCTACTACCCGACGGATTCGCTGAAGGCAAGACTCTGCGTGGCCGGTCGACAACAGCTCTACGCCTTCTGCGCCACACACGCGATCAGCCACCAACGCTGTGGCAAGCTGGTCGTCGCCACTTCGCCGGCGCAGGAGAGCAGGCTGGCAGCCCTGCAGAAGCAGGGCGAAGCCAACGGCGTCGACGATCTGCAGCGCCTGAGCGCCGCCGAGGCGCGCGCGCTCGAACCCGGGCTGGCCTGTACGGCAGCTCTCCTCTCGCCTTCCACCGGCATCGTCGACAGCCACGGCCTGATGCTCGCCCTGCTCGGCGACGCCGAGACTGCCGGCGCGGCGCTGGCCCTGCACAGCCCCTTGCTGCGCGGATCGCTGGACGCGAACACGCCGGGCATCGTGCTCGAAAGCGGCGGTGCTGACGGCCTGCGCTTCAAGGCCAGGCGGGTGATCAACGCCGCCGGCCTGTGGGCGCCGCAGGTGGCGGCGTCGCTGGCCGGCTTCCCGAGGACGCTGATCCCGGCCAACTTCCACGCCAAGGGCAGTTACTACGCCTTGACGGGTCGCACGCCGTTCTCGCGACTGGTTTACCCGCTCCCCGAAGCCGGCGGCCTGGGAGTGCACCTGACGCTCGATCTCGGTGGCCAGGCGCGCTTCGGCCCGGACGTCGAGTGGTTGCCGGACCCGACCCCTGCCCAGCCGATCGACGAACCCGACTATCGCGTCGACCCGGCGCGCGCCGACGCCTTCTACGCCGAGATCCGCCGCTACTGGCCGGCCTTGCCGGACGCGGCATTGACGCCGGCCTACGCCGGAATCCGGCCCAAGATCGTCGGACCCGGCGCACCGGCGGCCGACTTCCTCATCCAGGGTCCGGCGCAACACGGCATTGCCGGGCTGGTCAACCTGTTCGGCATCGAATCGCCCGGTTTGACGGCGTGTCTGGCGATCGCCGAGCGTGCCGCCGATGCCGCCGACGGGACCCGCGAGCGGCAATTCCGCGCACACGGCTGACGCCATGCGCGCGGTCCTCGACACGAATGTAATCATCGACCTGCTGCACTTCGCCGATCCCGAGGCGCTGCTACTGCGCGCCGCCATCGACAACGGCTCGCTGCACTGCTTCAGCGACCGGCAGTGCCTGGACGAACTGGAACGTGTTGCGGCCTACGCGCAGTTTTCGCTCGATGGTGCGGCGCAGGAGGCGCTGATCGAGCGCTACCGCGGCTTCGTGAGCTTCTGCGAGCCGGCCGGGGATGAGGATGGTGACGCGTATCGGCTGCCGCGCTGTCGCGACGCTGACGATCAGAAATTCCTGATCCTCGCGCTCCGCTGCCGGGCCGACCTGCTGATTACCCGCGACCGCGAGTTGCTCAGACTGGCCGGGCGCCGTCACCCAGCGCCACCGTGTGCGATTGTTGGCGCCGCGCCGGCAGCGGCATTGCTGGCGGCGGGCACCGCCTTGCAACGGGCAGGCGCGACACCCGGGGAAACACCGGCGTCGGCGAAGACGCGCTCGCCGAGCCGGTCAGTGTGACGACCCGGAACCCCGCCTCGCGCCGTTGGGCTTGCGCGACGGCGCCTACTGGCCGCGCCGGAAAACCCAGACGCTCTCGCTGGACGCCTCTTCGGCGTAGGCATAGCCACCGACGGTGAAATCCTTCAACGCAGCCGGCCCGGGAAGCCGGTTGATGATCGCAAAACGCGCCATCAGGCCACGCGCGCGCTTGGCGAAGAAGCTGACGACGCGGAACTTGCCACCGCCCCAATCCTCGAACACCGGCCGCACGACCGGCAGCGACAGCTTTTTCGGTTTGATTGCCTTGAAGTATTCCTCCGACGCCAGGTTGACCAGCACCGACGCGTTGGCGTCGGCCAGGGCGACGTTGAGCGCTTCGGTGATGCGCTCGTCCCAGAAAGCGTAGAGGTCCTTGCCGGCCGGGTTGGCCAGCCGCGTCCCCATCTCCAGCCGATAGGCCTGGATCAGGTCGAGCGGCCGCAGCAGGCCATAGAGTCCGGAGAGAATGCGCACGCGCTGCTGCGCAAACTGCAGGTCGTCCGCGGACAGCGTCTCGGCGTCGACGCCCGCGTAAACGTCGCCGTTGAAGGCCAGTATGGCCTGCCTGGCGTTGTCCAGAGTGAAAGGCTGCGACCACTCGGCATAGCGGGTCGCGTTCAGGGCAGCGAGCTTGTCACTGATCTTCATCAGACTGGCAAGCGCCGATGGAGACAGCTCACGCAGGCGCTCGATGAGCAGCTGTGACTGCTCGAGAAATTGCGCTTGCGAGTAAGCGGCAAGCGTCGATGGCGTCTGGTAATCGAAGGTCTTGGCGGGCGAGAGAACGATGATCATCGGCTGGCTCCGGCGGCAGAAGTCTCGAGATGAATGTTTGCTACTATTCCGCCATTGTAATCGACGTCGTCAGCGGGCACGACTCTGCGCAGCACTTCACCTGCCTGAATGCCAAAGCAATGGAAGAGATCCTCAGCCAACTGCGCAGTCCGGACGCCAATTCGACGCAACTGCTGACCCAGTTGATCGACGAGATTCGACCCGCCGACGCGCACGACATCGCCTTCGCCAAGGGGCGCATGGAAACCCTCAGCGGGATCCTGCACGCGCAACCCGAGCTGCGCGCGCGTTTGCGCGACACGCTGACCGAACTCGCCCAGACCCACCGTCATGGCGAGCTGTATACGGTCACCGGCATCCTGCCCAACACCGGCTTCGTCAGCGAAGCGCTGCGCCGCATCGGCCACAAGCTGCTGCCCGAAGTGCTCGACCGCGGGCTTTTGCGCACGGTCCTGCGGCGCATGTTTCACCAGGCGAGCGACCGCTACTGGGTCAACGGCGTCGGAGAAGATGCCTGGCTGCAGCTGATCGCCGCCATGCGCTTCGATGAGGTTCCGGCCAGCGGGCAAATGCCGGCCGCGGTCGGCGAAATCCTGCGCTCGCTGCGCGTCCTCTCGTACTGGATCGCCGCCGGCGGCATGGAGCCCGAACTGCTGCGCCTGGAACCGTCGCTCGAAACCTACGAATCGCCTTTCGTCGCCCAGAACGTCGAGATGGCGGCCTACATCGATGCCTTCCCCGAGCACTGGGGCAAGCCGGTCGACGGCGACACCGACGACCGCCAGTCGCGCGTCCTCTTCAGCCAGTGCCTGGAAGTGATCGAACGTGTGCGCAGGAAGGCGGCCCGCGACGGCACCAGCATCCGCCTCACCTATCACCTGCGGCGCCTGCGGCAGCTGCTGCGCCGCAGCGAGCAGCTCCTCGACATTCTCGCCGGCCTGCAGAGCGACCGCAGCGGCGTCGCCGCCTATCCGCCGATCGTCACCCTGGCCATGCAGATCATCTGCGACGAGTGCCTGCGCGACAACCTCGCCCGCCACCTGCGCCAGAACACCGAACTGATCGCCCTGCGGGTGACCGACAACGCCAGCCAGCGTGGCGAACACTACATCACCGAGACGGCGCCGGAATACTGGTCGATGGCGCGCTCGGCGGCGATTGGCGGTGCGGTCATTGCGCTCATGGCCTGCCTGAAACTGGCCCTCGTCGAAACGCACATGCCGCCGCTGACCGGGGCGATTCTTTTCTGCCTCAACTACGGACTGGGCTTCTGCCTGATCCACCTCCTACACGGCACCGTCGCCACCAAACAACCGGCGATGACCGCCAACGCCATCGCCGCCGGCATCGAGGAGGCCGGCGGCCGGTTGCGCAACGTCGAAGCGATGACCGACCTCATCGCGCGCGCCCTGCGCACTCAGGTCATCGCCATTCTCGGCAACGTCTTCATCGCCATCCCGCTCTCGGCGCTGCTCGCCTGGACCTTTCTTACGCTCAGCGGCACGCCCTTCGCCGGTCGCGAGGAATCGCTCTATCTCCTGAAGGCGCAAAGCCCGCTCCACGGCGGTGCCCTCTTCTACGCGGCGATTGCCGGCGTCTGCCTGTTCATCTCCGGCCTGATCAGCGGCTACTACGACAACTACGCCGCCTACAACCACGTCCCCGAGCGCATCCTGCAACTCGCCTGGCCGAAACGCCTGGTCGGCGAATCGCGCCGGCGCCGTTTCGCCACCTACGTCGGAGAAAACCTCGGCGCCCTCGCCGGCAACTTCCTCTTCGGCGTCCTGCTCGGCGGCACCACGCTCTTCGGCCTCCTCCTCGGCCTGCCGATCGACATCCGCCACGTCGCCTTCTCCTCGGCCTTCGTCGGCATCGCCTTTGTCGGGCTGGATTTCGGCGAACACCTGCTCCTCTTCGTCGCCGCGCTGATCGGCGTCGCCGCCATCGGCTTCATCAACCTGGCAGTCAGTTTCACGCTCGCGCTCAACATCGCGCTGCGCTCGCGCCAGGTTTCCGACCCGCAGTGGAAACTCCTGGCACGATCGGTGTTCACTCACCTGCGCCGCAAGCCGGCGGACTTTTTCCTGCCGCCGCGGCGCAACGCTGAAGACGATGCGGTCCCGGCTGACGAACGGGGCGCGTCCGACAACAGCAAGTGATGTGCCAGGGGCTGGGTTAGCCACACGCCCAGAGCGTTGGGGCGGTGGTGAAATAGCGCTCACGCCTGTTGCCAAACCGCTTATGGTAGATTTCGCACGAACACCTGAAGAGGCTGAGCATTGATCCCATCAGAGCTACTCCGACAGAACCGGCAACAAATCATGCAGATCGTCGCCGCTCACCGCGCCGCAAGACCGCGCGTTTTCGGCTCGGTTCTGCGTGGCGAGGATAGCGAAAAGAGTGACCTGGACCTGCTGGTTGATGCCCTACCGGGGGCGACCCTGCTCGATCTCGGGAGTATCCAGATTGACCTTGAAGAACTCCTTGGCATCCGGGTAGACGTACTGACGCCAGGCGATCTGCCAACCCGGTTTCGCCAACAGGTATTGCGGGAAGCACGGCCACTGTGAATGCCAATGACACCAAGCTGCGGCAGCTGGACTACGTTGAGCACATGCTCGAGGCGATTCGCCTGGTCCGCAGTTACGTTAAAGGCATGAGCCGTGACGCCTTCTTCGCAGACAAGAAAACCCAGCAAGCGGTCGTCCTGAACATTCTGATTATTGGCGAGGCGGCCGCTCAGATTGCCAAGGAATACCCGGAATGGGCAAACCGACACCCGGAGGTTCCGTGGCGAGCCATGCGCGGCATGAGAAATCGTCTGGCACACGGCTACTTCGACATCAATCTGGAGTTGGTTTGGGATACGGTGCAGGGCCCCTTGCTTGAACTTCGAAGCCAGTTGCTTGGAGTCCTGAGCGAGGAATCTGCGGCCAAGAAATAAACGACAATGGGCGAGCAAGGGGGCCCGCGGCCGGAGTGACAGCGATGTGCGCGACTGAAGACTGGACGGCGCCGATGAAGCGTCCACCGAGTCCGCGCTGCCTGCTCTCGTAATAGACAGCGCCCTCACGCAACTCCGCCAGCGCGTCCCGGTGATACTCGACTCCCGTCGAGCGCTGGCATTGCTCACCCTGGAAAGCACTTCGTCGGCAGCAAGCGAATTTATGTCACCAGCACGAACGTCATCGAAGCGGCGGCGCGCCTCACGTAACCAGAGTGGGCTTATCTCGGCGGCATCCAGGCTTTCCACGACGCAATCAGCCAAGCTTGCCCGCGTTTCGTTGGCCATTTCTTCTGGCGACAAGTGCACGCGAGAAACCCTTGTCGCCGCTGAAATTCCACCGGTTCTCGCGCCGCTGCCCCGGTCGCAAAGAACCGGGCAACCACCGCCCACACACCGTCATTGCGAGGAGGCGCAGCCGACGCGGCAATCCAGAGGTTTGGCTTTTTGCGTTGCCAATGCGGCGGAAAATGGTGAGAGGATGGAACTGGATTGCCGCGTCGGCTGCGCCTCCTCGCAATGACCCGCGGGCTGGTGTGGCGCCGCCTTCCCGGCGAGACATTCGGCCAAGCCGAAAACGGCGCGACACCCTGCGCTCGCTTGACTTCATCGCTTCCCGACGGCGTGCGACACTACACTGCTCCCCAGCGATTGAAGGCCGGACCTGGATATGCTCCAATCAAGTCGTTTTCCGATGGCATTTTTCGTCAAATGGTGATGACCTCCCCGCCGTTCGCGCCGCGATGTCTGTGCCTGGATATCGAAACCGCTTTCGATGACCTTCTCTCCATTCACAAACTGGCCGGCTGGCGAGCGGACACCAACGAAGGCGTTTCCCTGGCCGGGCAGCAGATCGCCGCCGCCGTCGAGCGCCTCGACGCACTCACCGAGGGCGCGGCCTTCGTCCTCGGACACAATGTCGTGCGCCATGACCTCCCGGCACTCGCCAGGGTCTATCCACAGCTGAAACTGAACAAGCTGCCAGCCGTCGATACGCTGGAACTTTCGCCGCTCGCTTTCCCCGCCAACCCGTACCACAGCCTGGTCAAGGACTACAAGCTCGTCCGTGACGCACGCAACGACCCGCTCAAGGACGCGCAGCTGGCGCTGAAGCTCTGGCAGGACCAGTACGCGGCCTTTGCCGCACTTGCTGTCTCGTCTCCCGACGAGATCGCCTGCCACCATTTCTTCCTCGCGCGTGACACCAGGGGAGGCGTCGGCAGCTTCTTCGCCAAGCTCCGGGCGGCGATGCCGCCGAAGCCTGGCGAGGTCCGTGCGGCCGTCGGCCGCCTCGCGGCGGGCAAGGTTTGTCCCGCTCATCTTGCCGAGATCCTCGACCAGGCGCTCGTCGATCCAGGCGTCGGGCGGGCATTCTCCTACGTGCTCGCCTGGCTGCGCGTCAGTGGCGGCAACTCCGTCCTGCCCCCCTGGGTACGCCGGCAATACCCGGCAACGATCGAGCAGATAGAGAGGTTGCGCGAGACACGCTGCGCCGACCCGGCCTGCCCGTACTGCGCCGTCTATCTGGACCCCGGCAAGGAACTGGAACGCTACTTCGGCTTTTCCGCCTTTCGCCCGGAGCCCGCGAACGCCGCGGGAGGCTCGCTGCAGGAGGACATCGTCGGCGCCGGGTACTGCGAAGAAAGCCTCCTCGCCATCCTGCCTACCGGCGGCGGCAAGTCGATCTGCTATCAGCTGCCGGCATTGTCGCGGCACTGGCGTAACGGCGCTCTCACGGTGATCGTCTCGCCGCTGCAGTCGCTGATGAAGGACCAGGTCGACAACCTGATCAAGGTGGGGATCTACAGCGCAGCGACCCTCAACGGACTGCTGACCATGCCGGAACGACGCGACGTTCTGGAGAAGATCCGCCTCGGTGATGCCGGAATCCTCCTCGTTTCCCCCGAGCAGTTCAGAAACCGGGCCTTTGTCGAAGCCATCCGGCAGCGACAGATAGGCGCCTGGGTATTCGACGAGGCCCACTGCCTCTCCAAGTGGGGCAACGATTTCCGCCCGGACTACCTGTACGTCTCGCGCTTCATTCGCGAGCGCCACGCGCGCAGGCCGGACGACCGTGCGCCGATCAGTTGTTACACGGCAACCGCGAAACGCGAGGTCATCGAGGACATCCGCAGCCACTTTCACGATTCGCTTGGCGTCGAGCTGCGAATCTTTGACGGCGGGCACGAACGGCAGAACCTGCAGTACGAGGTGATGGCGGTGACCAAGCCGGAAAAACAGCCTCTGATCCACCGGCTTCTCGAGAAGGAGTTCGGCGACGCCGCCAAAGCTGACCGCCATGGCGGCGCCGTCGTCTTCACGGGCCGCCGCAAGAGCGCAGAAGAGATATCCGGTTTTCTGCGCGACATGGGCTGGGCCTGCGCCCACTTCCACGCCGGCCTTGACCCGGGCATCAAGAAGGACGTGCAACAGGCGTTCATCGAAGGCGAGCTCAGGGTCATCGTCGCCACCAACGCTTTCGGGATGGGGGTCGACAAGCCCGACGTGCGCATCGTCATCCACGCCGACATTCCAGGCTCGCTTGAAAACTACCTCCAGGAGGCGGGCCGCGCAGGGCGTGATCGGCAGGACGCGCGCTGCGTGCTGCTCTACGACGAGGAGGACGTCGAGTCCCAGTTCAACCTGTCGTCCCGCTCCCGCCTCTCGCGCAGTGACATCGCCGCCATTCTGCGCACGCTTCGCCGCTACGCCGGAAAAACGAAGAGCAGCGAGATCGTCGTCACGCCCGGTGAAATCCTCGCTGACGACGATCTGGAAAGCAGCATCGACGCCGACAATCCGGACGCCGACACCAAGGTGAGAACGGCCATTTCCTGGCTGGAACGCGCGCGATTCCTGGAGCGCAACGAGAATCACACGCGCGTCTTCCCCGGCAGCCTCAAGGTGCCGACACTCGAGGCGGCCGCGAAGCGCCTGGACAAGGCCAACCTCTCCAATGACATGCGACGCAAGTACCTCGGTCTGGTGTCGCTGTTGATCAATGCACGCGACGACGAAGGCGTCAGCACCGACGAACTGATGGCCGCGCTGGGCGAGTCCAGCGACAACATCATCCGCATGCTTCATCAACTCGAGCAGATGGGCGTTCTCAGCAACGACCTGGCGCTGACGGTTCTGCTGCGCAAGGGCGTCAGGGACGCCAGCAGTGATCGGCTTGCCCGCGTGGCGGAAATGGAAAAGGCGGTGCTGGCGCTGCTCCCCGAACTGGCGCCCGACGCCGACAGCGGCGAGTGGCAGGACGGCAATCTGCGGGGGCTGTGCCAGGATCTCAAGCTGCGCAGTGGCGTCGACTTCATCCCCGAGCAGCTGATGAAACTGTTGCACTCGCTGGCGCGGCCTTTTGGCGATGGCGAAAAGGGTCGGCGGGCGTCCTTTGACGTCAGGTTGCTGCGCCGCGAAATCCTCAAGGTTCGCCTGCGGCGCAGCTGGTCCAACATCCGCGGGATCAGCGACAGGCGCCGGGCGGTGGCTGGCGTTCTGTTGCAGACGCTGCTCGGCAAGCTCGACGACAAGCTGCGCGGCGTCGACCTGCGCGTGGAATGCAGGCTCGGCGACCTGGCCGGGGCGCTGCGCTCCGATCTTGAAATCGGGCCACAGGTGAAGGACGAGCTGACCGCCATCGAGGCCGGCCTGCTCTACCTGCACGACAACGGCGTCCTGATCCTCGATCGCGGCAAGACGGTCTTCCGCTCGGCAATGACGATCCGCATCACCCCGGAAGAAAAGTCGCGTGGCTTCACCAACGCGGATTTCGAGCCGCTCAAGGAACACTACAGCGAGAAGAACTTCCAGATTCACGTCATCCACGAATACGCAAAGCTGGGCCTGAACAAGCTGTCTGCCGCATTGAGCTTCGTCTTCGCCTATTTCTCCCTGTCCAAGCTCGACTTCATTCGCCGCTACTTTGCCGGGCGCAAGGAAATCCTCGAACGGGCAACGACGGAAGAGTCGTATCGGCGAATCGTCGACAGCCTGCGACACCCCCTGCAACAGCGCATCGTTGCCGAAAAGCCCGACGCCAACCGCCTGATCCTTGCCGGTCCCGGGTCGGGCAAGACACGCGTCATCGTGCATCGCGTGGCGTACCTGGCCCGTGTTCTGCGCGAACCCGCGTCGAGCATCATCGTCCTGGCGTTCAACCGCGGCGCGGCGTGGGAGATTCGTCACCGCCTGCGCAGTCTCATCGGCGCCGAAGCGGGCGCGGTGACCGTGCTCACCTACCATGCCCTGGCACTTCGCCTGACCGGCACGAGTCTTGCCGCCCTGGCCGAGAACAGCGGAGAAGAACCCGCACGGCAAGGTCTCGACCAGATCCTCGACGAGGCCGTCGCCCTGCTGCAGGGGAAAACCGCTCCGGGCGGAGTCGATGGCGAAGGCGACGAACTGCGCGAGCGCCTGCTCGCCGGCTATCGCTACATCCTGGTCGACGAGTACCAGGACATCGACCAGCGCCAGTACGAGCTGATCAGCGCCCTCGCCGGCCGCCAGACCCAGGACAGGGATGCCCGCCTGACCGTCCTCGCCGTCGGCGACGACGACCAGAACATCTATACCTTCCGGGGCACCAGCAACACCTTCATCCATCGCTTCCAGCTGGACTACCAGGCGACGGTCGAGTATCTGGTCGAAAACTATCGCTCCAGCGCCCATATCGTCGCCGCCGCCAATACGCTCATCGCGCCGCATCGCGAGCGGATGAAGATCAGCCACCCGATTCGCATCAACCATTCGCGCAAGGACGACCCGCCGGGAGGACGCTGGCAGCAACTCGACCCCGCAGCCCAGGGCCGCGTACAGGCGCTTCGTGTCCCCAGGGATGCGATCGGCCAGGCCGTCGTCGTGATGGCCGAGCTCGCGCGGCTGAAAGCGCTCGACCCGACCGGCGACTGGTCCGATTTCGCCGTGCTGGCGAGAAACCGGGCGACCCTCGACCCCGTCCGCGCCTGGTGTCACCAGAACGACGTCGCCTTCCGCATGTCCGAGCGCGACAGCTCCGGACCGAAATTCCACCAGACGCGCGAAGCGTGCCGTCTTCTCGACCTGTTGCGCAACAAGCCTAAGCGGCGATGCAAGGCGGCCACCCTGGCGCGCTGGTTCGAGGCTCGTTTCTCGGATGCGCAGCACGCCAACCCCTGGCTGGTGTTGCTCGCCCAGTTCATTGACGAGCTGAACTGCGTGTGGGGCGATCTGTCGCTGCCGAGCGGCACCATCATCGACGAGCTCTACGAGTTTGCCACCGACGCGGCGAGGTCCGAGCAGGGCCGCCTGACACTATCGACGGTGCACTCGGCCAAGGGGCGCGAGTTCCGCCATGTCGTGATCCTCGACAACGGCGACTGGCAGGATGCGTCAGACGACGAACGCCGTCTCTACTACGTCGGCATGACCCGCGCAAGGGACCTGCTCCTGCTGTGCGAATCCATGAGTGCGACGAACCCGTTCTCCCCACGCCTGTCGGACCCCGGCATCACCCGGGTTCCCCTGCCCCAGGACATCGAACGCCCGGAAGCCCTTGCCTGGCGCTACGTTTCGCTCGGGCTGGCGGACGTCGACCTCAGCTTTGCGGGGCGGCTGCCCCCAGGCCATGCGATTCACCGAGCGCTGGAAGAGCTCGATCACGATTCGTCGCTGCGAGTCGTTCAAACGGACAAGCGAATCGAACTTTGCGCCGCCGAGGACGGACGGCCAGTGGGCGCCATTGCAAAAAACTGCCGCCTTCCCGCTGGTCAGATAATAGCCATCAAGGTCGACACCCTCGCCCGGCGATTCAGGAAGCAGTCGAATCCGGATTTTGCCCACCAGCTCAAGGTCGACGCCTGGTGGGTGCCGCTCGCCACCGTGACGATTGCGCCGAATGGGGAGATTCAGAGCGGTCAAATCCGTAGCCAATGAAACTCGGACGCCAGCGTCAAAGCGACGTTCGGGCCGAGCGTCGAAGTGCCTTGAGTTCTGGGTCGCCAGAATTATGACCGGACCTACCGTCGCAAGTCTCCGAGACACTATTCCTGGAGCAAGCGGTTTAATGATCAGACCCCAGCATCTCGGAATTGCCCACGACGCCAGCGAACGCCACGCCAGCTATCGCCAAATCTTCCCCGACCAGCTTGACGACGCAGCCGTTGCCGACATCCCTCTCGCGCTCAATCAACGCCTGCCGCCTGGTAACAGCCGCTCTCGCGCCGAAATAGCACACGCCGGCGGAAAACGGCGCGATGCGCAAGCACGCAGCACTGACAAAGGCACTGCGGATGGAAAATAACCACAATACCATTTACAGGCTGACTAGACTGGTGGAGAATGCACACCAAAATGATGGGCCCTCGCTCTCTCCGTTTTGGTAACGGGGGAATTGATCGTGGAGCTGAGGAAAAATAGAGCCTGGCCCGTGCTCCTGCGTGCTCCTCTGCTTTTTTCTTTCACTCCAGAAAGGTTTATCTGCCACAAGCCGCCGCGGTTGAGCCGCCCGCTCTTGCAGCAGATAAGCGCTATTCGTTGCACTTTGCTTGTACTTTTTATTCTCTCACACGCTGGGAACGTGTTGCCGGCGGTAGTCCGCTGCCAATCGGCGTGTGGGTATTTTTTGCTCATTCTTGAAAGGAGTTTTGCGATGTTCAGACTACGCCCGTTCGTATGCCGCCTGATGTGCGCTGCTCTCGTCCCGCTCACCGCCGCCGCCGAGCCGCCGGCAGTCGCGGAACTGCCGGCGCCCAAGGTAGGCGATGTATGGGAATTCAAGAAAATCGATCTGTGGAACAACAGTGAGCTCGAGACGTACCGGCGGGAACTCGTTGAGATCCGGCCCGACCATCTGGTATATCGTGGGAAGTCGGCGCAAAATGCCGAGCCGAAGACCTTTTATCATGGTCGCAGCCTGGCTCCCTGCCGGCGCATGCGCGAAAGCGAAGAAGAAAATTGTGTGGGTGCGTTGGCATTCCCTCTACACGTCGGCAACAAAAACCGCTATGAAAAGCGACCCTGGCGCACGGGCGATGGTCACTATTCGGCCGATTGCGAAGTCAAGGCAATCGAATCGGTGACCGTCCCAGCGGGAACTTTCGACGCCTTTCGCGTTGATTGTGACGGGACATGGCAGCGCGTATTCGATATCACGCCGACCACTGGCGTGAAGGGTCGCTTCGAGGAAAGCTTGTGGTACTCGCCAAAAGTGGGCAACTACGTCAAGTCGACCTACATCGGTTACAGACCCAGCGGGGGCGTTTTCACCCGGGAGCAGACCGAGCTGATCGAATTCTTGCCGAAGTGATCGATCGAGGGCGACGAATGCTCGCTGCTTGCCTTCGCCGCTACTCACCCCGCTGGCTGGTCAAATTCCCTCGCCTCTAGTCACTTAGAACCCCCGCCCTGAAGGTCGCGTTTATGAGGGCCGCCGTGTTGAGAGAACGTCTTGAAGCCAGATCTGCAAAACCACGCTCTTCACCCCGCTGGCAGAGCAATCCTCTCAACTTAGCATAAATGCATAGCGGCGATCGTGGCTTGAATGGCGTTCATTTTCATTGCATAATTGAGCTGTAACGTATTGTTTATAAAGGGTAATTGCATGACGCCCTTCATATGCGAAAGTAATTAACGGACTTGCCAACTATCTGTTTTCACAGGAGTTATTGGAAGGCGCCCGTCTCAAGCCGAAGTATTTCACCCGCGACCGCACGCTCAGCTTCCCAACCGTCCTGACGTTCTTGCTGTCCGGCGTACAAGGTGCGGTCCAGGCTGAACTGGACCAGTTCTTTGCCAACCTGAGAAATCGTGCGGACTCGGTCCGCTTGGTGAGCGCCCAGGCTTTCTGCAAGGCGCGCTACAAGATTAGTGCTTTGGTGTTCGGTGACGTCAATCGAAAGTTGATGGACCTGGTCGAGGAGCATCTGCCGGTGCCGCGATGGCAGGGTCTGCGGATAGTGGCTAGCGATACCGCGGCGGTCCGGCTGACGACGATGAAAGAAGGTGTACGTTCGATCGTCACGGGCGTGGCGTTTGGCCTGTACTTGCCGGGAATTGAGATGTTCCTTCACTTCGCGTTGCAGCATGGCGCGTGTGACGAGCGCCAGATGCTCTTCGAGGTGATCGAGCGGCTGCAGGTCGACGACCTGCTGGTCCTCGACCGCGGCTTTCCTTGCCGCTGGCTGGCGGCAGCACTCACCGCGCGCGGGATCCCTTTCTGTATTCGCTGTGACATTTCCCGTGGATTCAGGGTGGTACGCGAGTTCATGCGCTCGGGGCAGAGCGAGCAGCTGGTGAGCCTGCGTGCGCCGAATGCGCGCGATGCGCAGGACTACGAGTGCCCGGCGACGCCGACAACGGTTCGCTTGGTGCGGGTGACCACGCCGAACGGGCGGCAACATGTGGTGATGACTTCGCTGCTTGACGCCGTCGCTTTCCCGGCGGCCGTCTTTGGCGCCTTGTACCACGGCCGTTGGCGGATCGAAGAAGCGTTTCGCCGGCTCAAGCATCGCTTGGGGCTCGAACATACCTCCGGCTTGTCCTGGCAAGCGGCCAATCAGGATTTCGGTGCCAAGGCCGTCTTCGACAACCTCAATGCCCTGGCTGCCTACGTCGCCACCGACGCGCATCTGGACGCCGATTCGCCATGGAAGATCAACCGTACCTTGGCGATCGACAAGATCAAGCGCCAGATCGGCCGTTGGTTGCTCGCCGCTGGTGCGACGACGCGGCGATTGAAGCCCCTCATTCACGAGATTGCCGCCAACCTTCAGAAGTTTGTCGCTGGCCGCTCCAAGCCTCGAACGCCGCAGCGAAAACCGCATCGCTACCACGCCTACAAGCCGGTATGACGGAATGCTAAGTTGAGAGGATTGGCTGGCAGAGGGAAGGAGCCAACGCTAGATTGGGTTCAACAAGATATGTCTGCGGCGAACCGCGCGTGGTTGAGTGGGTCTGGCGCTTTCGGGGCGCAGCTATACGCTATTCGTTAGGCGTCAGAATGGCAGCTCTTCAGAAACCCCGAATGGGAGCTCCTCGGACACTACTTCATCAGTGAACGGAGATATATATGAAGCCGCATTCAATCGTAGTTCTCTTGATCCGCGTGCTCTGCGCAGCCGCGGCGGCAAGTTGTCTTCAGGCAACAGCAGCCGACCTCCGTGTTCTAGCGCCCAATGCGACAAAGGCGTCCGTTTCAGAGGCCGTGACAAACTTCGTGAAGTCCTCCGGCAATACGGTCATCGTCAGTTGGGCAGGCACGGAGGCAATCACGAAGCGAATCACTGAAGGCGAAGTGGTAGACATCGTCGTCAATGCTGCGCAAAACATCGATCGCCTAACCACCCAAGGCAAGTTGTCGCAAGGCAGCCGCACCGACTTTGCCAGGTCATCGATCGGCGTGGCGGTCGCGCCGTCCGCGGTCCGACCCGATGTTTCGTCGATCGAGGGACTCAAGTCCGCGCTGCTGGGTGCCAAGTCCATCGTCATTTCCTCGGGCACAAGCGGACGCTACCTATCCGACCTCTTCAACAGCTTGGGTGTGGGCGACCAGATCAAGGCCAAAGTCAAGCAACCGCCCTCCGGCGCTCAAATCGCTGACGTACTGGCTGCCGGTGAGGCGGAGCTTGGGTTCCAGCAGATCAGTGAATTGCTCCACGTCGACGGTATCCAGTTCCTCGGGCCCATCCCCGCTGAAATCCAGAATTACACGATCTACTCTGGCGCAGCACACACTCGAGCGCCCGAGTTCGAAGCGGCTCAAGCCTTTCTGAGAGCGCTACGGGAGCCGGAAACGGCCGCCGTTGTCAGAAAATCCGGAATGGAGCCGCTGTGAGTATTGCTGGCCGGGCTATCGCGTTGTGACGTCTACCTTAAAACGTTGGCGCTGAAGAAGCGTCACTTCGAACCTCCGCTTTTCCGGAGGCCGCGCGTCCCCTTTTGGGACGTAAAGAACCTGCCAGATTCCATTCGTCATCCGGCAGCATCCGTCAACGTCCTGCCGTTCCTGTCGCCAGGTACTCCTACAAATGAATGACCGAGGGCTCAGACATTGCCACCGCCAAATTCTTCATGAACCATGGCGATGAATCGGCTCAAGTGAATGCGCGAAATGGACGAGCTACGTCCATGCCGAGGCTGAATTACCTAGGAGCGATGCCGGCCCATCAACAGAAAGTTGTACCATGGCGACATATTGTGAATGACTTGCCAACCGGTTGGCGTGTCGTGCGCCTGTTCGTAACCGTAATCTACTTAAAGATTAAACGATGGCACTCTACGAGTTATCTCAGGATTCCATGGTCGAAATTCCTTCGACCACCTACGCCTCACTCGGACTTCGTGAACGCAACGACGTCCAACGAGTATTGCGGGAACATATCGATGTCATCTCGCCAGAAACCCTGATACTAACCGACGAGTTCGGCCACTGGGAGGACTCTAGGCGTCGTATCGACTTGCTCGGTTTGGGCCGTGACGGCCGCCTAGTCGTCATTGTTAGCGGCTGAGTCGACCCGCAGAAATCTGGCGTCGACGTGATCGGTGTGACGTGAACGAAACAGGGGCCCGGCGGGCCCCTGCGTCTTGATGGTGTTGGGTTGGTTTAGAACGGCGGATCGGTGGTTTCGACGTTGCGGTCGGTCACCCGCAGCTCGCGGAAGCGGGTCTGCAAAGCGACCTCGTAGTGCGCCCAGATACGATTGCGTAAATCATCAAGCAACTCGATGACCGCCAGCGCCTGATCCGGCGACCAGCGAGAGTCGATGAGCAAGTCGAGGCCGTCCTGCAAACCGGAAGGTGGATGATAGGGCTTCACGTTGCCGCCTTCGCCGAGCGCTTCCTGGATCTGGCGGCTGCCTGTTCCTGTGCCTCCTTGCGCCGGTAGGAGTCCCCCTTGATGGCGAGAATCTCGGCGTGATGGACTAGGCGGTCGATCATCGCCACCACGCAGCTGGCGTTGGGAAACACCTCCGACCATTCCGAGAACGACTTGTTGGTGGTGATCAAAGTGCTCTTCTTCTCGTGACGCCGATTGATCAACTCGAAGAGCAAGTCCGCGTGACGGTTCGAGTAAGACAGGTAGCCGACCTCGTCGATGACGAGAAGATCGGGCGCCGCATAGCGACGTAGCCGATAGCGCAGCGCCGAGTCACTGTCCAGGCCGGCCAGATCGCCGAGCAACTGTCCGGCGGTGGCAAACAACACCGTGCGCCCCTCCAGGACCGCCTGATGCGCAATGTTCTGAGCGATCATCGTCTTGCCCAGGCCACTGCTGCCGACCAGGAGGACGTTGGTCGTCGCCTGCAGGAAGTCCAGGGTCATCAGTTCGGCGATCGCGCGCTGATCGCATTGCTGCGGCCAGGCCCAGTCGAAATCGGCCAGCGGCTTGAAGCGTCCGATATGGGCGCAGCGCAGCCGTCGTTCGAGCGAGCGGCGCGCACGCTCGCCTTCCTCCCAAGAGAGCAAAGGATCCAGCCAGGGCTGCTCGGCACACTCGGCCCAGTGCGCGAGGAGGCCGTGCAACTGCAAAGCGGCCGCGCGTCGGCGGCGGGCATCATTCGTCATCCGGCGTCCCTTCCATCAACTGGTCGTAGTCATCGAGCCTGTGCGGGCGCACCGGGACATCGCGCCGTTTCACATGCTCCGGCAAAGGCACCGCCAACGGCGGCGGTTCCGCCTTCGCCTGCCGGCGCTTCTCCAAGGCCAGACGAACCGCATTGGGATGCGGCACGCCGCGCCCCAGCGCGTCGGCAATCGCCACCGTCAGTTCGGCCACGCCGTAAGCTTCCAGCAGCTCGGTCAGCGCGCGCACCGTGCGTCCCAGCGGTTCGCCGCGTTCGACCGCTTGCGTCAGCAGCTCACGGCTTGTCGGCACCGCCTGCACCAGATGATCGGTGCCGCGATGCGCGGCGGCTTGATGCTTATGCGCGACCAGGGTCGCGATGTGCTCGGGGATTTCGATCTGTTGCCGGCGGTCATAACTGCGCCGATGGGTGGCGACCACGGTCTGGCCATCGAGGACGCGTACCTGATCCAGGCTGGCGACGACGCTGAGCGTGCGCGCCACGCAGGTATGCGGGATCGAGTAGTCATTCAGGTCGAAGCGCACGTACGGCGTCTTGCCGGCGCAGACGGCCTTGACCTCGTCGGTCGGGAAGGCGTTCCCGGGTAGCGTCAGCAGGCGCGTTCGCTCCTGCTCGAAAGCCTCATGCACCGTCAGCGCCTCGTCCTCCGGGCAGCGCCGCTCCCCGGCAGGCCCGATGACCCAGGCGTCGGCCTGTGCATTCAAATCGTCCACATCCGTGAAGCGGCGGCCGGCGAAGAACGCATCGCGGATAAAACGCACGGCCCTTTCCACGCGGCCTTTCTCATTCCCCCGCGCCACTGCCACGGGGCGCGGCTCGAAGCGGTAGTGACCGGACAGGGCCAGCAGTGTCGGGTGAAAGCGGATCACCGAGCCCTGGCGCTCAAGGACCGCGCTCTTGAGATTGTCGTACAGGGCGACCCGCGGGCAGCCGCCCCAGGCGGTCAGCGCGCCGACATGGCCCCGCAGGAAGTTCTCCATGTGGGCGCCGAGGTAGAAGCGCAGGAAGATCTGCCGCGACCAGGAGAGGACGGCGACGAAGGCCATCAGGGGCCGGCGTGCCCGACCGATCTCCAGGTGGCCGAAGTGACCCCAGTCGACCTGCATCTGTTCGCCCGGCAAGGTGCGCAGCCGTAGATAGGCTTCGGCTTTCGGCCGCGGTCGGTGGCGGGCGATCAGGTGCCGGAAGTGATCCGGGCGCCCCGGATAACCGCGGCCCTTGACCATGTCGTACACGCGGGAGGCACGTAGGCGCGGAAACTGCGTCAAGGTATCGAGGATGAACGGCAGATAAGGATCGATCACCGAGGGCCGGCGAACCGGTCCGAGTGCCGGCAAGCCGGCTTGGGCGAGCACGCGGGCGACGCTGTCGCGATGCACTTGCAGTTGGGTCGCGATGGTGCCGATACGCCAGCGTTCGGCGTGGTAATAACGCAGGATCTGCGCTTCAATCTCGGGGCTGAGAGCCATGTCTTCTCCGGTCGGGTGGGTGACGGCGAATCCGACGCTGCAAAAAGTCCTGGCGCACCCCGTCCGGCAAGGGACGATGACAACGACAGCAGTGCCTTGGCAGAGGTGCGACCGGCAACGTCGGTTCGCAGGAGAGTTGAACAGGGGTGGCCCTGGGTGGGGAACCCTGATGCGTCACTTTCTGCTGCCGGCCCCGGTAACGGCGCTGGCGTTCGGCATGGGCGTGACGGCCGCGCAAGCTGTCTTGATAGCGGCCACCCGAGGCACGGACAGCCTGTCGGCGGGCCTGGTCGGCACAGCGCGCGGTGCAGTAGCGGTGGCCACGATCACAGTGGCTGCAAATGAGCACGGCTGTGCGGCAAGCGGCGCACAGGTAGCGTCTTCCAGAAAGATCCATTGGCCGTCCCGGCCAATGGGAATCTGACGGCGAGCTGCGCTTCGTGAAATACTAGGCAGGCAACGTCGCCGCTATGGGGGCTACGGGGCGCGGCATCGGGTCTGGCTTGGCGGTTGGGACCGATGTCGCGCCTGCCTTTCCACCGGCCGCCGGGCTTTCTACCGCATCGGCCACACGAACGCTACTGCCGCGCCGCTCATGCCGGGCCGCAGCTCACCTCCCGCTCAAACCCCGGGAAGTCGATACCCGACGGCGCTCAGCGATTCCTGGTTGCCCATTCCTGCCGCGCTTCGCTTGCCAGACGACGGGTTGCTGCGCAACCCGTCCGCCGGGAGCCTAGCCGGCGGCAAACCGGAAAACCAGCATATTCATGCTTGGCTGAAAGTCAAAAACCAAAGCAAACCAACGGCTCTTCCCACTTCATCAGGCCGTGGACGCCAGATTTCTACGGAAAGGCGACACCGTTAACAGTCATCGAGCTGAAACGCACGGAAGACGGCGGACACATTGAATTACAGGCGCTCCGCTATGCTGCAATGGTCTCCACCCTAAAGTTTGAGCAGGCGGTCGAAGTTCATCAGAAGTACAGAGCATCACGGGGCCTACCAACTGACTCTGCAGAAAGAACCATTCGTGAGTTTCTTGATGCCGAGGATGGCCCTGTCGCCTTTAGCAACCAAGTCCGCATCATCCTTGCCTCGGCCGACTTTTCGAAGGAGGTCACTTCGACTGTCCTGTGGCTGAATGCTCAGGGGCTGGACATCATGTGTTGCAGGATGCGCCCATATGCCTTTCAGGGCCGAGTCTTGCTGGACGTGCAGCAAGTCATTCCCTTGCCCGAAGCAGCTGCCTTTCAGGTCGCTATTCGGGAAAAGACATTGGCCCAGGCAGCCGTTGAAGCCAGTGGCCGAGACTACACCCGCTACCGCGTACAAACGTCGCAAGGTGAAGAATTCACCAACCTCCCCAAGCGGCGCTTCATATACGAGGTTGTAAGGGAAGCCATTCGGTTGGGTATCAAACCAGGCATCGTTTTAAACGCTGTACCTTGGCGGCAGTCAAATATGTTTATCTCCGCTCCCGGAAAACTTACTGGCGAGGAGCTCATGGCGACAGCCAGCACCAAATCGCCAACACGTTATTTTTGCGACGATATAGAGTTGTTCCATGTGGAAGGAAACACCTACGCCATGACAAACCAGTGGGGCCCTCGAACTGAAGAGGCAGTAAAGAATATCATTGGCGTTCTTCCTGAAAATCATGGCCTTAAGTACAATACGATGGCCTAGCCGACAATCGTCAACCGTCTATAATACTGTTAACGGTGTCGCCTTTCCGTAGAAATCTGGCGTCCACGGCCTGATGAAGTGGGAAGAGCCGTTGGTTTGCTTTGGTTTTTGACTTTCAGCCAAGCATGAATATGCTGGTTTTCCGGTTTGCCGCCGGCTAGGCTCCCGGC
>JGI11692J13181_100037_pt1 | contig 30711 bp, 26 predicted proteins | sample Accclapoofosmids_FD_13181 | JGI IMG/M metagenome (IMG submission 13181) | reverse complement strand
AGAAAGTTGCGCGGCAGTTTCAAACCCACGTTCCCATTGAGCGATCCGGCGGGAATCGTGACAGTCGGGCTCAACAGTTGTGCCGCGGCATCATCGGACGAAAGAGTCACGGTCACCGAGTTCGCCCGGATCGAAGGCAACGTGACGGTTAGAGAAGCCACCCCGTCCGAGACTCCCTCGTTGATCGAGATCGGGGAAACCAACATCGCGAGATTGGGGAAGTCCGAGTCCATCTCCAGATCCGCGAACACGGCGTAGTGATCGGACGCTGTCGCGCTGGTGGTAGAAGCGAGCGGCGCGCCGTTTTTGGGCAGGCCAACGCTGTTGGAAGTGTCGAGGGTCGAGTTGTAAACTTCCGATGCCTTGGGGCGCCCCGCGATGGCCGGCGAGACCATGACGAGATCAAGCGTGGGACCGTTGGTAAACGTGGTGCCATAAGTGCTGGCCGAGTTGTCCAGCTGCCGTGGATCGAGCTTCACCGCGTTGGGAGTGGTGAAGTAGCTCAGCATGTTCGTCGAATACGTCACGGGAAGCGTGATGTCGCTGCCGAGCACATACGAACCGGGCAGGTCGGCTGGAAGCGTGGAGAAGGTGCCGTTGTTTGCCGATGGGTTGAAGTCGCCGAGGATCACGTAATTGTCGTCGGTGGTCAGACCGGATGACGCGAGATGGCCTGTTAGGCGTTTCATTTCCACCGCCCTGCGAAAGCGGTCCGCGGAAGTGGTGCCCGCCTTGAGGTGGGCGGAGATCATCGTGAGGTCGTTGGTGGTTCCCGGGATGTCCACCTTAACAACGGGATGGAGCCGCGTAAGTTCCTTGGCACCGGATGGCGAATTCACCTGACCGGTTGAGAGAAACGGAAACTTCGAAAGGATGACTACGCGCAAGCTGGTGTCCATCGCGTTGGTCAGCGGAGTCACGAATAGATGCGAATACCCTGCGGAAGCGGCGAGCGCATCGAGATCATCCGGGTTTCCCTGCAGATCCACCGAGTGGATTTCCTGCAAAGCCACCACATCGGCATCGATGCGGTTGAGGATCGCCAGCACGGTGTCGTGGTCCGGCGTGCCGGGATCGCCGAGGCTGTAGTCGAAATACGATTCACCGAAATGCGCGCCGATGTTGAAGGTGGCCACGCGAACCTCAACCGCGGAGGCGGAGGAGACGAGGGAAATCAGGGAAGCGGCGATGAGGTTTCGCATGAAGCGCGCTAGGCCGTAGCACAGGATATGCCGGGCGTCTCCTTGTTATTTTCCAAGGGCTTGATCCTGCGGCGCTTCAGGACAAGACTGCGCCCGATGCCGCTGATCCGCCAATGCCGCTTCACCGCGATCGACTTCGAGTCCGCGGGCGCCGAGCGCGGCCGCACGGACAGCCCGGTGCAAGTCGGCATCGCCAGTTGGTCAATCGAACAGGGTCACCACGACTTTTTTGTGTCCTATTTGCACACCGACCAACCAATCCAATGGTCCGCGCGAAAAGTCCACGGCATCGGCCCGGAGGACCTGGCGGACGCGCCCACCCTGCTTTCATTGTGGCCGGAGTTGAAAACCCGCCTCTCCGGCGCGGTGGTGGCAGCCCACGGAAAAGGCACTGAGAAACGTTTCCTGCGCGCTTTTCCCGGCCATGGGTTCGGGCCGTGGATCGATACGCTACTGCTGTCACGCGCGGTCTGGCCCGGGCTCAAGGACCACTCGCTCGGTGCCCTATGCACAAGCCATGAACTAACGGACCGGGTGAAGTCCCTGGTCCCCTCTAAGTCGTGGCATGATGCCTTGTTCGACTCGGTCGCCTCGCTGGTCCTGCTGGAGCATCTGGTTTCCGAGCTTTCCCTATCCGATCACCCGCTTGAAATCCTGCTCCATCCGGACACTTCCGCATGGCACAAATCCAAACGCGCATGAAAGCCCGGTTTCCAATTCTGTTAGCATGCCTCTTCCATCCGCTCGCCATCGCTGAGGAAACAACATCCCCAAAACCGCAGACTGACGACGTCGCGCTCGTGAAATCCCTGCTCGGCGAAAATCTATCCGAACGCAAATTCTCCTTCGCCACCGTCGCCGAGGCCTGTTCCGGAAAAATGGTCCTGCCGCTCGACGACAGCCCGGCGCACAAGCGCGTGGTCGCCGCGATCCACAAGGCGCTTGCGGAAACCGTGGCCGAGCAGAACAAGCCGGATTCACCCGTTAGAAAGCTCCGCCGCATCAACGAGGCCTCGAAGTTTTTCGAAGACGGCATCCACGCGAGGATCAACACAATGCCCGGCCTGCGCTGCGAAGTTCCCCCCACCCGCTCGGGCGAGCACCAGAGGTCGGGCTATCCGGACCGGCGGATCACCGATGTGGAAAGCGGACGGGTGTTTTATCTCGATCCGAAACTCGTTGAACAAGGTTCCGCCGAAAGCACCTTCCGCACGTTCTATTTCGAGCCGAAAAACGAAACCCTCAAGATCACCGACGACGCGGTGCACCTGCTCGTCGGCATCGAGCACGATGGCAAAACGCGGCAATGGACCTTCACCGGCTGGCGTCTGGTGGATCTTTCCACTCTGAAGGTGCGTCTCAAGGCGGAGTTCCAAGCCTCCAACGCGGACATCTACCACAAAAGCGTCCTTTCCCTCCCGGAATCCGCCCGCTAGTGTTCCTCCCCACATGACAGTCTCACCCCGGCGCACCAGCGGTTCCACCGCGATGGATGATTATCTGGAGCAGATCCTCCACTTGATCGAATCCAAGGGCTACGCCCGCGCGGTGGACATTTCCAAAAACCTCGGCATCTCGCAGGCCAGCGTGACCAACATGCTGCGCCGTCTGGACGCGGAGGGGCTCGTCAAACACGAGAAATACCGGGGCACCGTTCTAACCGAAGACGGCCACCGCATCGCACGCGCCATCATCGAACGCCATGAAACGCTCACCCGCTTCCTGCGGCTCTTCGGAATCGACGAGGAAACGATCTATCGCGACGTGGAAGGCATGGAACATCACGTTTCCCGCCCCACGCTCGATGTCATCCGCGCCGTGGCCGATGCTTTGGAGGCGGATCCCGCCTTGTTGGAGCGGGTGAGGAAAAGCAGCCGTTAGACCGGCCGCCAAAGGACGTTTCCGAAATTTCTTGGACCGTTCCGAGATCCTTGGCTCCAAGACGAGGAGCTCAACCTTCAGGTTGTCTTCCTAACAGACCAGCTGAAGCTTGAATTCCTGCGAACGGCGATTCTTCCCTGACAATTCTATCGTCAATAGATCAGCTCTCCATCTCGCGCGCCGGGTTTCCGGTCTCGAAGCGCATCAGCTCGGCGATGAAGGTGAGCGGAACGTCGCCGGTCTCGCCGTTGCGGTTCTTGGCTAACAGAAGGTTCGCCTCGCCGGCTTTTTCCTCACGTTCCTGATCGTCCTCGGCGTAATAGGCGGAACGGTAGAGCAGGCCCACCATGTCGGCGTCCTGCTCGATCGAGCCGGATTCCCGGAGGTCGGACATGCGCGGTACGCCGAGGCTTTTCCCCGTGCGTCCTTCCGGACCGCGGTTGAGCTGGGCGAGGATAAGGATGGGCAGGCCGAGCTCCTTGGCGAGCCCCTTGATACCGGCGGAAATTTCGGCGATTTCGCGTTCGCGCGAGTTTTCCGCCTGCTTGGTGCGGGACTTCATCAACTGGAGGTAGTCGATGGCGATGAACTGGATGTCCTCGTCGCGCTTCTTGCGGCGGGCCTTGGCGCGGAGTTCGTTGATCGAGATGCCGGGCGTGTCGTCGATGAAGAGCTTGGCGGCGGAAACTTCCATGGCAGCGCGCTGGATGCGCTGAAGGTCGCCTTTGTTAGGCGTGTAGCCGCGGTTGAGCTGGCCCATGGCGAACTTGGAGCGGGCGAACACGAGGCGTTGCACGATCTGGAAGGCGCTCATTTCGCAGGAGAACACCATCGAGGGCTTGCCGAGATCGACGCAGATGTGCTCGACGATGTTCATCATGAAGGACGTCTTGCCCATGGAGGGACGGGCCGCGACGACAAACATTTCCCCGGGTTTCAGGCCGCTGGACATACGGTCGAGTTTCTCAAACCCGGTGCTCATGCCCTGCGCGCCTTTTTCCCCGGCGAGCAGGGCTTGGAACTGCTCGATGACCTCCTCGACCGACTGCTTGATCGTCGGGGCCTTGTTGGTTTCCGATCCCTCGCGGATGGCGAGGATCTTGGCCTCCACCGAATCTAACAACGTGGCGACCTCATCGGGCGTCTCGTAGGCTTGGGCGATGGCCTCGTTGGAGTTTTGAATGATCTTGCGAAGGACATACTTGTCCTTAACAAACTGAAGGTGATGGCGAAAATGCCCCGGACTTGGAGCGTAGGTGTAAAGGTCTGTGATCGCTGCAGGTCCACCAACTCGATCCAACATGCCTCGGTCCAAAAGGCGCTGCACCAAGCCAACCAGTTCAATTTCGGTTCCGCTTTCAAAAAGCTGGATCAGAAAATCAAACAGCAATGAATGCGAAGGCAGGTAAAAATGTTCGCGAGTCAATTTCTCCTCAATCGCAACACCAATGTATTCCTGGGGGTCCTGCAACATTGAGGACAGCAAGCTCTTTTCAGGTCCAAGAGCATGTGGCAAAGCACGCGTCACATCGTCCGCCTCAGTCGCCCCTTGACGAAACGAAGGAGCCTTGGTTGCAGGATCAGGAGGTTTGGTATCAACGGCCATGTGGGGGAGAGGAGAATGATCGAGTTACCCTACCGATTCAATTGCGGAAGCGCAAAAAGCCAAAAAACCTTAGCGGCTGCCTCCCAAATGCATTCAGTTCGAAGCCCTTTCGTTGACGGAGCAAGGACGGATTACTACTGTTCATCAAAACTGAGGATTTGTCCCTCCCAAGTTCAATTCGACATCAATTGCCCAAGAAACGATGCTACTTCCCGGAAAAATTCCAATGAAACCACTGCTACACACCGAACTAGGAAAAATTTCCGACAATAGTGTCCATCTACTCGTCCAAGATCTTTGCGAAATGTTCCGCTGGCCCGTCGGCGATTTCCAAGAATACACGTTCTTCAATTTCATGGACCTAATCCTCACGAAGGACGCAAAAGCGCTTTCAATGGCTTACATTGCACAGCCGCGAGTGCTCGATCAAAAGCTGGAAACCCTCCGAGACGTTGGAATCTACCAAATTTGCCGGGAACTCAAGAATGGCGACAGTTCACAAGTCAGGGGTGAACTAACCTTGTATTCGTTTTTAAAAAAGCACCTTGCCTCCCTCCGAACTCCGGTAAAATCCCCCCCAATGTTATCGGATGCGGATTTCGACTCGGAGCTAATCCGGAGAAGACGAGCAAACGGTAGCCTGTGAATCCCCAAGTGATCAATTGGGATTGGCTCGTGAATTTCTATGAAAAAGTCCATTTTCCATTGATTTCCAATGCTTGCAGGGTTGGAAAAATTTCTCAAAGTCCGCCCATGCGAGCCGTCATCCAGCGAGTCATTGAATCAAGTGTTTCCATCGACCAATCCACCGTTTCCCGGATCGGCCGCGGATTGTTGATTCTGCTTGGGATCGAGGGAGTGGACGATGCGAGCGACGTGGATTGGTTGGTGGGAAAAATCTCCAAAATGCGGATCTTCGCCGACTCGGAGGACAAGATGAACCTGTCCATCACGGACATCGGCGGCGAGATTCTGGTGGTCAGCCAGTTCACCTTGCACGCCTCGACCAGGAAGGGAAACCGCCCTTCGTTCATCCGGGCGGCGGCTCCCGGCCATTCGGAACCGCTTTACGAGGCGTTCTGCGCGGCGATGGAACAGGAAATCGGCAAACCCGTGGCCCGCGGCGTCTTCGGGGGAGACATGAAAGTTTCACTGATCAACGACGGCCCGGTGACCATCCTGATCGACAGCCGGGCAAGGGAGTGAACTCGGGCCGAGACAATCCGGTTGACGATCTTCAGACGGATTGTCTCGGGCGATGAGGAAGGATCAACCCGACGCTTGCATCGCCCGGAGCGGGTGCCTAGGTTTCCGCCCGCCGTGCCCATTACCGCCATTTTAGCCCTTGAAGACGGACGTTGTTTCGAAGGAACCGCGTTCGGAGCCACCGGAACCACCACCGGGGAGATCTGTTTCAACACCTCGATGTCGGGGTATCAGGAAGTCATCACCGATCCGTCGTATCGCGGCCAGATCGTTTCGATGACCTACCCGCAGATCGGAAACTACGGGATCAATCCGGAGGACGCCGAGTCCCGCGAGCCGCACATTCGCGGATTCGTGATCGGCGAGCTTTGCGAGGTGCCATCGAACTGGCGCTCGACCCAGCCGCTTTCGGAATACCTTGCCGCTCACGGCATTCTGGGGATCGAAGGCATCGATACCCGGGCGCTGACCAAGCACCTGCGCTCGCTCGGGGCGATGCGCGCCTGCCTGAGCACGGAAATGACCGCCGAAGAGGCCATCGCCGCCGCCAAGGCCTCGCCCTCGATGGAAGGCATGGACTATGTGAAGGAGGTTTCCACTCCCACTGCTTTCAACTGGAACGAGGAATCGCGAGAATGGGTGTTGCCTAACACTTCCACCGGGCATCCGGGGCCATATGAAGAACTTCCACCGGTGCGCCACCGCATCGTGGCCTATGATTTCGGCATCAAGTTCAACATCCTGCGCCGCCTGCGCCAGGCGGGATTCGAAGTGGAAGTGGTCCCCTCCACCACCACCGCGGCCGAGGTTCTGGCGAAAAATCCGGACGGCATCTTCCTCTCCAACGGCCCCGGCGATCCGGCGGCGCTCGGATACATCCACGAGGAACTGCGCCAGCTCATCGGCAAGAAGCCGATCTTCGGCATCTGCCTTGGCAATCAGTTGTTAGGCCATGCGTTCGGCGGCAAGACCTTCAAGCTGAAGTTCGGCCACCGCGGCGGCAACCAACCGGTGAAAGACCTCCGCAGCGGGAAAATTTCCATCACCTCCCAGAACCATGGTTTTGCCGTGGATGCGGAATCGCTGCCGCCGGAGATTGAGGTCACCCACATCAACCTGAACGACGGCACCGTGGAAGGCATGCGCCACAAGGAGCTGCCGGTCTTCAGCGTGCAATACCACCCGGAAGCCGCCCCCGGCCCGAATGACGCCGCGTATTTCTTCGAGGAATTCGCCGCACTGATCGATTCCGTCAAAGCTTAAGCACCTTGGGTCGCAAGAGGGCCCTCTCAACACTTCATGAACACCATCATCACCGGTCTCCAATGGGGGGACGAAGGCAAAGGCAAGATCGTTGACTACCTCACGGAAAGCGCGGATGTCGTCATCCGCGGCCAAGGCGGCAACAACGCCGGCCACACGGTCATCGCCAAAGGCGTGAAATACGTCCTGCACCTCCTGCCATCCGGCATCCTCTGGGATGACAAGATCAATGTCATTGGAAACGGTGTGGTGCTTGATCCGGTCGGTCTCGTTCAGGAAATCACACGCATCGAAGGACAGGGAATTTCCATCACGCCGGACAAACTCCTCATTTCCGACCGCTCGCACGTGGTCATGCCCTTCCACAAGGAACTGGACGCCGCGCGGGAAGCCTCCCTCGGCGATCAGAAAATCGGCACCACCAAACGCGGAATCGGTCCGTCCTACGCGGACAAGATCAACCGCTGCGGATTGCGCATGGCGGATTTGTTAGACCGCGAATTCACCACCGCCCAGGTGACGCGCCGGGTGGCGGAGGCGAATGAAATTCTCGCCCGTTATGATCTGCCCACGTTCGAAGCCGCGGCGGTGCTTGATGAGGTTTACACCGCATTCGAGCGGCTCCGCCCGCACATCACCAACACCATTCCAGTGCTTCACTCAGCCTGGAAAGCGGGCAAGACGCTTCTGTTCGAAGGCGCGCAAGGCACGCTTCTCGACATCGACTTCGGCACTTATCCGTTCGTCACCTCCTCGAACACAACCGCCGGCGGTTCATGCACGGGTTCCGGCCTGCCGCCCACCGCGATTCAATCCGTGATTGGCGTTTGCAAAGCCTACACCACCCGCGTCGGTTCGGGCCCCTTCCCCACTGGAGATGAAGGCCTGTCGGACTACCTGCACGGCCTCGGCCGCGAGTTTGGCGCCACCACCGGACGCCCGCGCGGCTGCGGCTGGCTCGACACCGTCCTGCTTCGCTTCGCCTGCATGGTCAACGGTGTGACTGGTCTGGCCGTGACCAATGTCGATGGTCTGGACGCTTACGACACCCTGCAGATCTGCACCGGTTACGATATCGATGGCACGATCCACGAGCTTCCTCCCGCGGATCGATCGGCATGGGACCGGGCAGTTCCGGTGTACGAATCCATGCCGGGTTGGAAATGCGACACCACGGCGTGCACGACTTACGAGCAGCTTCCTGAGAAAGCCAAATCCTACCTGACCCGCCTTGGCGAACTTTGCGGAGCACCCATCGCGTTTGTAGGCGTGGGGCCGGACCGGACTCAAACCTTGGTCGCCTGATCGGTTTCAAAAGAAATTCACGCGCCCCTCATTCAGATTGCTGATTCAGGAAACACCATCAGCCGCAATCCATCCGAGCATCATGCCTGAGTTTCCCGAGATTCCCCGTCACATCGCCGTCATCATGGACGGCAACGGGCGCTGGGCAAAGGAGCGAGGACTGCCACGCCGGGAGGGACACCGGGCCGGTGCGGAATCCGTGAGGGAAGTGACCGACGCCTGCATCGATCTCGGCGTGGAGTTTCTTACACTCTATGCCTTCTCCTCGGAAAACTGGAATCGACCGGACGCCGAGGTCAAAGCACTGATGGCCTTGTTGGACCGCTTTCTATCCGAAAAAGCCAAGGAACTCGAAAAGCAGGACATCCGCCTTCTTGCGATCGGGCAATTGGACCGCCTGCCCGCCAAAACCCGGGCCCTCCTGGATCGAATCATGGCGAAGACCGCGGGAAACAAAACCCTCACCCTGGTGCTAGCCCTGTCCTATGGCAGCCGTGAGGAAATCGTTTCCGCCGCGAAGTCCCTGGCGACGGACGCCGCTGCCGGAACCCTCTCTCCAGCGGACATCACCGGCGATTTATTCGCGTCCCGCCTGCAAACCGCGGGAATTCCTGATCCGGACCTGTTAGTCCGCACGTCCGGCGAGATGCGGATCTCCAATTTCCTGCTCTGGCAGATCAGCTATGCGGAAATCGTGATCGTGAAAAAATTCTGGCCGGATTTCCGCCGCAATGATCTCAACGAAGCGGTTTCCGAATACCAACGGCGCCATCGCCGATTCGGCGCACTGTGATTGGAATCGCCCGCGGCGTTTGAGGGCGAAACCCACATCACATGCTCGGGAGCTGGATCAGTTTCGTGTACTGATAGGAGTGCTTCGCCATGAACTCCGCCTTCTTGGCATCGCTCATTCCACCGCGGCGGACTTGGTCGATGCCCGCGTCCGTAAGGACCGTCAGCGAGATTTCCACGGACTTCACGCGCCCGGATTTGAGCTCATCGGCCGTGACTCCGCTACCAGATGCCTCGGTCTCGATGCCCGTGCCCTTGATCTTGAAGGAATCCGTAACCGAACCCGAAGAACTGCGTCCCACGGTTACAGGGACAGAAACCAATTTCGCGGAGGAACCGGATCCCTGGGTAACTTCGATCTGGAAGGTCACCGTGAATTGGAAGATGTTCTCGCAAACGAAATTCTCCTGCTTTTCCAACTCAGTCGACATGGTGTTGTAGGCCGCATCGAGACTCTTCTGCCCGAGAATGTTTTTAAAGGTCACATCCGGATCCACGAGGACCCGGTTCAGGACGAAGGTTTCAAAGTTTCCACTCTTGTCCACGGGGTCCTTGTAGAACAACTTGTAAAGGACAGCGGAAACATCACCGCCCTTGTCATCCTTGCCGCCGATGTTGCCGTTGTAGCGGTCCGTGGAGCCCGAGAAGAAGATCAACTCCGATGAGTTCGTGCTGTTGAGTCCGTTAGGACCATCCGAAGAATTGGAGTTCTTGGCCGAAAGCCACTCGTATTCGTTCCCACGGCGCGTGACCATGGATTCGAAATCACGCGCCAAGGTATCCACCATGGATTTCGCCTGACGGGCGGCGCGCAGTTCGGAGCGGCTGCGGTTCCAGGTATCGATGGCGATGGACGTAATGGAGACCAGCACCGTGATGATGATCGTGGTGATGGCCATGGCCACCATCAACTCCATCAGGGTGAATCCTTTTTTGAATGAGAAGTTCCGCGGGGTTTTCATGATCGTGTCAACGTTTGACGGTTAGCGGCGCACGGCGAGATTGCGGGTGAACACCGGGTTTTTCGCGTTGGTGAAGGCTTTCTGGAATCCGTTCGGAGAATCGAAGTAAGCCTGCGACTTGCCGGAAAGCATGAAGAAGTCCGCCGCGAATGCGATGGTCGCTTCCGGATACGAATCCGAATCCGAGGCGGCGGTTCCATTTTTCGGATCGACGATTTCCCCCGCGGTACCGAGTTTCATCTCTTCCTTGCCGAAGATCAACTGCGTGCACTTCACCAGATAGACACCACCTTCCACGGCTTGGAGATCATCCTTGAAATTCGAATCACTCAGTTGGCGGACCATGGCGACCACCTTGTACTCGCTGCCCGGCATCTTGTCCTTGACGTTGGCGATGGGTTCCGGAGTCCCGTCCTGGCGGGTGTTGGCCATGCTGCCGCGGTATTGATAGACCAATACCGCGTCGGCCGACTTGCTGGAGGACTTGATCCATTCGAAGGCCTTGTCAAAACCGGTTTTGAAGTTCTGCCCGGTCCTGAGCGTGACAAATTCCTCTTCAACAGTGGTCTGCAGGCGGTCCGCTTCCTGGACGTTGATCGACTTGCGGATGCCCGACGCGGCGGGAGCGAAGACGACCATGAAACCGGTGAGGAGAACGGCGAGCACGCCGATGGCGATGACCGTTTCTAGCAAGGTGAATCCGCTTTTGCGGAACATGGATTTGGAATTGGCGAACATGATCAGAATTTGTCTCCGGGTTTCAGGGATTTGATATCGTCGCTGATCTGCTCAGGACTGCGGAACATCGAGGTGCGTCCATTGCGCCAGACGACGAAACCGCCGAAGTCGCGCTTCGCGCTCACAGTGACACGGGGAGGGTTCGCATCAGCGGATTTGGTGGTATTACGGGCACCGGAGCCAATCACGAAACTGGCACCCGGGGTTTTTGAGATGCCCTGCGCATTGAATTCGTAGATGTAGTAGCTGCCCTGATAGGCGCTCTTCACGCCAGTGATCCGGGCGCTATCGACTTCATCGATGATTCCATTTCCTGCCGTGTGGTCCTTTTTGCTGAATTCCGAGCTGAAGTAGGTTTGCTCAGGAAGCAGGCTGCCACGGCTTGCGAGCACCCAGTTCGGGGTCGCGCTGTCGGGATTCTTGGGAGTTCCGTCCGTATTGGTTTCCTCATACGCGACCAGAATCTGCCTGAGATCGTTGGTCGGGTTCTCGGTCAGCGATTTCGCCACGAGAACGCAGGCACGGACATTGCGCCCCACTGCAGTCGTGCGGGCTTCTTCAAACAATGATTCCGCGCTGGCGACACCACTGGTGACACCTTTTCCACCCATTCCGCTGAGACCGATGGAGCCGGCTGTCATCAGAATGGAAATAATGGCGATAACGACCAACATCTCCACCAGCGTGAAGGCGCCGGCTAGCCGTCGGATTTGATTTGTGGGCCGATTCGATTGCATGGGTTTATTCGATGGTTGAGCTTAAGATGCGTGAATTTTTCTGAGCGGCAAGCGGAATTTGTCAATACATCGCGATTACGTGCCAACGGAATTGGGGGGGAAATGGCCCTTGCGCGGACCGCTGACCCAGAGCCATGCCGGGCCAACCATGTCATGGATGCTTTTGCGGGACGCCTCCCATCCGAGAAGCTCTTTCGCAAGCACGGGATCCGCAACGAGGGAATCCGGATCACCTTCGCGACGAGGTCCGTATTTCACGGGCACGGCTTTTCCTGTCACGTCCTCGACGGCCTGAATGATTTGTTTCACGGAAACACCAACACCCGTGCCAAGGTTGCAGCGCACGGAACTGCCACCCGCGGCCAGATGATCGAGCGCCCTCGCATGGGCGTCGGCCAAGTCCTCCACGTGGATGTAATCCCGGATGCAGGTGCCGTCCGGCGTGTTGTAATCGGTTCCGAACACCTCAAGGTATTCAATTTCTCCGGTCACCGCCATCATGACGCGGGGAATGAGGTGGGTCTCCGGATCGTGATCCTCACCGATCTTTCCATCGGGGGAGCAACCACTGGCATTGAAATAACGGAGACAGGCGCTGCGGAGGCCCCAGGCGTGGTCGCAGTCCTTGAGAATCCATTCGACCATGAGCTTGCTGCGGCCGTAGGGATTGATCGGATTCTGCTGGTTGGTTTCCGTGATCGGAAGTTTGTCGGGCACGCCGTAAGTTGCGCAGGTGGAGGAAAACACAAACACCTTGCAATCGAACTCCTGCATCACCTGGAGCAGTTTGATCGGTTCGGCGGTGTTGTTCTGGTAGTATTTGAGCGGATTGGTGACCGATTCGCCCACGTAGGCGTATGCGGCGAAGTGAATTACGGCACCGAACCGATGTTTCTCAAACAACGAGCGCACCAACTCCTGATCACCCACCTCGCCGACGACCAATTCCACGCCGGGATCCACGATGGCCTGATCGTGGCCGAAAACCAAATTATCGAGGACCACGATCTTGCGGCCTTGGGATGCGAGGAGGCGGACGGTGTGGGAGCCGATGTAACCGGCTCCCCCTGTGACTAGAATCGGTGCGTTCAAGCTCATCGTGGACTTTCCGCGGGGATGAAACCGGAAACCCCACGAGCCTGTCAATCCAACGAGGCCGCAGACCGGATAATTTCGTCCAAATTCCAGTCGAATAAACCCGCGGCCCGTGCTGTCGTAGGCGCATGAAGAAATCTCTTCGATCATGGGTGAAAGCCGCCGTGCTTGCCGCGGCCGCTTTCGTGGTTTCGTCCTGCTACTACGATCCTTATTACAGCTCCGCCAGCGCCTCATACAGCAGCGGCAGCAGCTATGGACAAGGCTATGGATACGGTGGTAGCAGTTTCAGCACCTCGGTTTTTGTCGGCACGGGAAATCCACAATGGGGCTATGATCCGTATTGCTACAGCTACTACGACTACCGCCGCCGTTGCTACTATGATCCCTACCTCCACGGCTACTACCCCGTGGGTTACCGCCCGCCGGTGGTGGTGGGATGCCCCCATCCCTACGGGTATCGCAGTGGATACTGCCCGCCCCCGACCGTGGTGAGAAACGTCACCGTGGTGAATTATCGCAACCGCGTGGACGAGTACCGCAGGTCCAACTACGGCTGGGCGCGTCAGGTCAGCCCGAGACCCGGAAACTATGGCCGCGTGACCGACAGCCACCCGCAGAAAGGTCAGCCACAGACCCGCCCCAATACCGACAGTCGCCCGTCGCGCGGCTCCAGCTCCTCCCGCCCCCAACAATCCCGTCAGTCCGGCAGAAACCCCGGTGCCTACGGTTCGAATCGTTTCGCATCCAATACCACCCGTCAGGAGGAAACCCGCGGGAAAGGCAACGCGAGCAACCAAAACAACGGACGCAATAACGCCCGCACCCAGGAAAATCGCGGAAACCACAATCAAAACGCCAACCGCAAAAACGAAAACCGAGCCGGCAACCGCGGAAACCATCCGAATCAGGAACAAAAAGCCCGCGGTGAGGAAACCCGCGGCAAAAACAAGAACAAGAACTCTGTCCGCTATCTGGGTCAGGGGTGATCCACCGTCACCCGCTCCGCCTCCCGCCGTGCACGATCACGGCGGAGGCGCTTGAGCGATACCCGCGGCCTGAGCACCCATCGGGCGAACACGATGCCCGCGAGGCCGCCGCCAAGGTGGCAGGCATGACCTAACAAAAACCAGTCACCCATCCCGTGGCCGGTCATCCAGGCACCGATCCGCTCGAATCCGGGCACGCACAATTTCGGATGGCTCAAGGCGAGCAGGGTTTCCGCGATCACAATTCCGAAACCAAGGCTGCGTCCCGAAACCGGAAGCGGGAACATCCGTGACTGCGGCGACAGGGTCGTCAGGTACAGCAGCAGAGCGAGGCAGCCGCCGGAGAGCCCGACCAACAGTCCGGTTCCTAACAACAAATGCCCGATTCCGCCGCCGAGGATTCCCCCTGTCAGGATCCGGGACACCTCGGCGGAACCAGCGATGTGCTCGACCTTTGATCCTAACAGCAGGACAAACAGCACATTCACCCCCACATGCCACCAGGCGCCGTGAAGCAGGCCGTAGCTCGCGATCTGCCAGACCTCGCCTGATAGAAAACCCTCACGGCTCAAGCCCAGACTCTCAAACCAGAACCGGACGCCTTCCGGACCACCCGCGATCCAGACCGCCGCATGCAGCAGAAGCACCACCGCCGCCCAGCACCAGACGGCGCGGGCCCGCAGCGTCTGCTCCAGCAGCCTGCGAAACCCGGATAACATCGCATCCGGAGCCAGCATGAGGGTTTCGGGTTCGGGTTGGGGGGAGGAAAATTGAACAATCCTGACAAATCAATCGATGGCCCTGGAGCGCGGTTCGCGGCGCACGGTGTCCTCGCCGCCGGAGCAGGTCACGAAAGGACCACCTTCCAATGGGGCCACCCCGGTGAAGGCGACGTCCGGCATGTCAGAAGGCCGTCCCGCCAGCGGGAAATCCTTGCGCAACGGGTAAAACGGATAGCCCTCCCACATCAGGATGCGCTTGAGATTGGGATGTCCCTCGAAGGGTATGCCCATCATGTCGTAAACCTCGCGTTCATGCCAATCCGCCCCGGCCCAGAGGTCGGTCGCGGTCGGCACCTTTTCGTCCTCCGCCACCGCGGCTTTCACGCGCAGGTGCTTGGAGTCGTCGAGCGAACAGATTTCATAAACCACCTCGAACCGCGGATCGTCACCGAAGTGATCAACGCTGGAGATATCGACCACCATTTCGTAGCCGAGATCATTCCGGCACTTCGCCAGCACATCGTGCAGCGAGCCAAGTTCGGCATAAACGGTCTGTTCACCGCGGAACTCCACGGTTTTCAGAATCTTGGCCCCGAACACTTCGCGGAGCTTGGTCACATCATCGGCTGCGGACATGGGGAAAAATCAGGAAATTTGGTCGATGAATTCTTTCTTCTGATCCATCGTGGAGTGTTCGCCCTCGATCTTTTTCTGGAGCTTCATCAGCCCTTCGATCAAGGCCTCCGGGCGCGGCGGGCAGCCGGAAATGTAAACGTCCACCGGGATCAGTTTGTCGATGCCTTGAAGCACGGCGTAGCTGCGGAACATGCCGCCGGAAGACGCGCAGGCCCCCATCGCCACACACCATTTCGGCTCCGGCATCTGGTCCCAGATCCGTTTCACGGCCAGCGCCATCTTGTAAGTCACCGTTCCGGAAACGATCAGCACGTCGCTCTGCCGCGGCGAGAAACGCATCACCTCCATGCCGAAGCGGGAAATGTCGAAACGGCTCGACGCGGTGGCCATCAGCTCGATCGCGCAGCAGGCCAGGCCCATCGGCATCGGCCACAGCGAGTTCTTGCGCATCCAGTTGATCGCCGCGTCCACGCGGGTGAAGATGAGGTTGCCCTCGATCTTCGAATCGTAGGACGTATGCAGGGTGTTGGTGGAAGGACTGACCATGAGAATTGGGCTGCGGAGGGACTCTCACCCGCCCGCAAGCACCTCTCAAGCCGATTTCTGAAAAAAACCGGGCCTTTCCTGCTCGTTTGAACTCATTTGAACGAAGTTCCCCCCGATTGGGGCGCGGATTTGCTGAAACACGGAGTTTCTTCGTAGTGGTATCCGTTTCATCCATCATGCGCCACGCCGCCCTCCTCGCCCTGCTGTCCCCCACCCTCGCCGCGGCTCCGTTCAAGATCGAGGTCGTGGACAAGGAAAACGGCTGGCCTGTGCCACTCGTCGAACTCGGCACAACCAATGACGCCAGATTCGTCACCGACAACGCGGGCGTCGTCGCCTTCGACCTCCCGGAATACATGAAACGGGAAACCTGGATCTCCGTGTTTTCACACGGCTACGAACTGAAGGCCGATGGTTTCGGAAACCGCGGCGTCCGCATGACACCGAAGCCCGGCGGCAAGGCCCGCATCGAGATCGAGCGCAAGCAGATCGCCAAACGCCTCGGCCGCCTCACCGGCGCTGGGATTTTCGCCGAGAGCCAGAAACTCGGCGAGTTTTCAAACTGGAAGGAGTCCGGCGTCTGCGGATCGGACACGGTGCAAACCGCCACCCACAATGGCAAACTCTGCTGGCTTTGGGGCGACACCAACCTGCCCCACTATCCGTTAGGGATCTTCAACACGCCCGTCGCCACTTCGTCGCTCAAGCCGCTCGCCTCCCTCAAACCACCGACCGGCATCGTGTATGACTACGTGAAAGACGAAAAAGGCATCCCGCGCGGCACCATCACCATTCCCGGGCATGGACCGGTGTGGCTCTCGGCATTCGTTTCACTGCCTGATAGAAACGGATCCGAACACCTCGTCGCCACCTATGCCAAGATCCCGGAAACCCTCAAGGCTGGTGAAATCGGTCTGACGGAGTGGAACGATCAAATGTCGCGCTTCGATCCGGTGATGATGATCTGGAAAAAATCCACCGCCGAACCGGAACCACCGAAACTTTTCCCTGACGGCCATCCTGTGATCGCGAAGGACGCGCAGGGCAAATCCTGGCTCTATCTCAACGGCCCGCCGGATTTCAAATGCCCGGCCACTTACGAGGCGTGGAAAGACCGCTCACAATGGCAGCCGGTGCATCGTCCGAAGACTTTCAAGACCGCCGACGGAGGAAACATCGAAGTCGCCTCCGCATCGATCGCGTGGAGCGACTTCCGCAAGCGCTGGGTCATGATTCTCCAACAGAAATTCGGAAAACCCTCGGTCTTCGGCGAGGTCTGGTATCTCGAAGGAAAATCCCCCGAAGGGCCGTGGGGACCGGCGGTCAAGGTGGCCACGCACCAGAACTACACGTTCTACAACGTGCAGATCGACTGGCAGCTCACCGATCCATCCGAGCCGGTGCTCGTGTTCGAGGGCACCTACACCACCACCTTCACCGACAACAAGATCAAGACCCCGCGCTACGACTACAACCAGGTGCTCTATCGGCTCGACCTGAACGACCCCGCGCTGAAGCCCGCTCAAGGAGATTTCTGAACCATGAACCGAATCCTGTTCACCGCCCTAACAACCATTCTTGCCACAGGCATCCATGCCGCCGATCTCTCGTTCCAATCCGGAATCTCCAACGGAATGGTCCTCCAGCGGGGAAAACCCGTCCCGCTGAGCGGCAGTGGAACGCCGGACGCTGCGGTCTCCATAAGTTTCGCCTCCCAAACGGCCACAGCAAAGGCGGATTCCAGCGGAAGCTGGTCAGTCACCCTGCCCGCCATGGATGCGGGTGGACCATTTACACTCACGGCATCCTCCGGCGAACAAACCGCAACGGTTAACGACGTTCTGCTCGGCGATGTCTGGGTTTGCTCCGGCCAGTCGAACATGCAGATGGGCCTGGCCGAAGCTATCGGTGGTGAAAACACCATCGCAGAACTATCCCGTCTGAAAACGATTCGTTTCCTCGAAGTCCCGAGAGGCGGCGCGGATTCGCCAACTCATGAAATCAAAGCGGAATGGAAACACGGCAGCCCGGAAACGCTCGCGAAATTCTCCGCCGTCGGTGGATTTTTCGCCGCGCACCTCCACCTCGAAGCGTCGCTAACAAACGTTCCGTTAGGCATCATCAACAGCTCCTTCGGCGGCACTAGCATTGAAGCATGGTCTCCCGCTGATAGCCTGAATGGCATTCCGAAGGACCAACTCTGCGGATCCATGTTCGGCATCCCGCCGGGGGCCTTGTTCAACCACATGATCCATCCACTTTTCTTCCGCCCGGTCAAAGGTGTGCTGTGGTATCAGGGCGAGGCGAACGCCGGACAGCCCGCGCTCTACGTCAGACTGCTCCGCAACCTGATGGATCAATGGCGCAAGGGCTGGAATCAACCCGACCTGCCATTTCTCATCGTGCAGCTCCCCGCCTTCGATGGAAAAATGGGAGGGCTCGACTTCGGCTGGCTGCGCGAGGCGGAAATCCAAGCATGCACGGGGTTTCCAAACGCATGGTCCGCCGTGACCTACGACACCACGGACGGGCTCGATCTTCATCCTAAGGAGAAGGAAGAGATCGGCAGAAGGCTCTCCCTCATCGCCAAACGCGAAGTTTACGGGCTCCAAGTGAACGCCCAAGGCCCGCGCATGGAAGACGTGGAAATCTCGGGCAAACAAATGACAGTCACTTTTGATCGGGAAATCAAAACCCGGAATGGCAGGATGGCCCGTGGTTTCGCCATCGCTGGAGATGACGGCGACTATCGATTCGCCACCGCATCCATCAGCGGAAAACAAGTCACCCTCGAAGCCGAGGGCGTCGCCAATCCCAAGACCGTCCGCTACGCGTGGGGTGGTCTGACCGACGCCGATCTAACCGGAGCCGACAACCTGCCCGCCTTCCCCTTCCGGACGGACACACTCCCTCCGGAATCCGTCGTGTTCCAGCCGATGCCCGCGTTCCAAAAGATCGAAACACCGGTCTATCAGCTCGAAACCGGCAGCACCGGACGCATCGCCAGCCTCGTCGTCCGCGGCAAACAATTCCTCTCCAACGAACCGAACGGCGGAGCCGCCGTCCCCGGCGGTTGGGGTTACCGGAACCTCGCGCTCACGAATGTGCTCGGCCCGCGGCGGCTCGTCTTGTCCGACAACGCCGTGTCACTGGAGGTCGCATGCCTACCAAGTGGGATGAGCTGGACACTGAGCAGTCGAAACTCCGATCCGGTAGACCTTCACATCCTGCTGTCCAGCGAAGTCCGGATTCAATCCGATGGCGATGCCGTCACGCTCGCCCGCGATGACGCGCGCATCCAAGTCCGAGGCATCGAACGCGTGGAAGGCCACAGGTTGATTGCCAAGGCAGCGCCGAACACATCGACCGAACTCCGCTTCATGATCGAAAAGCCCTGATCCCCCGACTCCAAAAGCAACATGACATCCCACTTCATTTCCCGCATCGCCTCCTGTCTTCTGGCCTCGCTGACCACCATGACAATGGCAGCGCCCGCCGATTCCTATCAGAACCCGGTGATCGCCGCCGATTTTGCGGACCCCAGCATCATCCGCGTGGGAGAGACGTTTTACGCAACCGGCACCTCCTCCGAATGGGCACCGCACTATCCGATCTACTCATCGAAGGACCTGGTGAATTGGAAACAGATCGGCCACGTCTTCGACAAGACACCGGAATGGGCCTCTTCGAGTTTCTGGGCTCCCGAACTCTATCACCACAAAGGCACCTTTTACGTTTACTACACCGCCCGCAGGAAATCGGACAATGTCTCGGTGATCGGTGTCGCCACCACGAATGATCCGGGCAAGGGCTTCACCGACCACGGCATCATCCGCGAGTGGGGAAAGGAAGCCATCGACGGCTTCGTGTTTGAGGACAAGGACGGCAAACTCTACTTCTCTTGGAAAGCCTACGGTCTCAACAAGGACCGGCCGATCGAGCTGATGGCCTGCGAGATGACGGATGACCTCCTTGGTTTCAAAGGCGAACCCTTCGAGCTCAGACTGGCGGGTGGAAAACCGATCTCCGCCGAAGGCCAGGTCATGACCCGGCGCGGAGATTGGTATTACCTCTTCTATTCCACCAAGGGTTGCTGCGGTCCCGGCTGCGACTATCAGCTCGAGGTCTCCCGCGCCAAAGACCTGCGCGGCCCATGGGAGTCCTCGCCATTGGGACCACTCCTCACAGGCGGCGGCGCATGGAAATGCCCGGGACACGGCACTTTGGTTTCCCTTGCGGACGGACGCGACTATTTCCTCTATCACGCCTACCCCGCCAAGGGCGACGTGTTCCTCGGCCGCGTGGGCCTGCTTGATGAACTGCATTGGCCCGAGGACGGATGGCCGGCTTTTGCCTGCGGCACCCACCCGAGCGAATCAGCGCCCCTGCCATTTCCGGAAAATACGGCGAAGGAAACTCCCCAGGACTTCGTGGACGGATTTGACACACCCAAACTCTCACTCGACTGGCAGTGGGATCTCCTTCACACACCTGAAATCGCGGTCGCGGATGGAACGCTCCGCCTCAAGATTCCGGACACCAACTCCGACAAAAATGGTCGGGCGTTTTGCGGAGTCCGTGTGGGGAAATGTGACTACACCTTTACCGCCACGATTCATCCTAACGGTTCTGCAAACGAAGGCATCGGTCTCTATGGCGACGAGAAAAACCTCCTTGGTCTGAGCATCAAATCGGAATCCCTGCGCCTGTGGAAATCCGAGAAGGGAGACATCCGGAACCTTGATGAAATCAAACTTCCCGGCGGCGGCCCCATTCAACTTCGCATGACGGTCCGCGACGGACGCATGTTCCGCTTTCACGCAAGCAAGGACGGCAAAGAATGGCAGCCGGTCGGAGACCGGGAAATCGACGGCTCGTTCCTGCCGCCATGGGACCGGGCGCCGCGTGTCGGCGTGATGGTTTCCGGAAAGCCCGGCGATGTTGGAAGCTTCGACAAGGTCGAACTCCGATACGATCAACCTTGAGAAAATGGCAAGATTTTCGGATATGAGTTTGACGGATCCAGATGATTCAACAAGAATCAGGAAAACATTCACGGAATCCTTTCCTAACTCCATCCGGCAATGAACCGCACCCTGTCCGCCATTCTGCTAGCCACGTCCCTCTCGTCCGCGATCCACGCCGCCACTTTCGGCAACTTCACCTACACCGACAATGGGGGCACGATCACCATCGACGATTTCAACCGCATGACCAAGGGCGACATCGTCGTGCCTGCCACCATCAATGGCAAGCCGGTGACGGAAATCGGGCCATCCGCCTTCTTTGCTTGTCGGCGGATCACATCCATCACGCTCCCAGAATTTGTCACAAGAATTGGCAAAGCGGCGTTTAGTGTCTGCGACAAGATGCAGTCGGTTAACATTCCAGCCGGAGTCACCGCCATTGAAGATGAAACCTTTTACAGTTGCCGCGCACTGGAACAGTTGGACCTCCCTGCCGGCATCACACACATTGGTCAAAGTGCATTCCTTTCCTGCTCCGGGTTGAAATCCTTTGTTCTCCCCCCCTTGGTCACGACCTTCAGTCAGAGCATGCTCGGATCATGCACAAGTTTGACAAACATCACCATACCACCACGCGTCACCCGCATCGAGGATGGCGCACTGGCCGGAACCGGAGTGAAGTTCTTGATCATTCCCGAAACCGTCCAACATCTGGGAAGTCGTCAGTTCTACGGTTCACACTCTCTCAAGCAGGTTGAGATCCGGTGCCAGACTCGCGAAATTGGAGAAAATATGTTCGCTTACTGCGAATCCTTGGAAAACGTAGAATTGCCGAAGAGTGTCCGAGTTATTGGCGAGACGGCGTTCTGGAACTGCTCCCACCTGACCACCGTGAGGATACCCAAGGCCGTCGTTCGGATTGAGAAAAAAGCGTTTCTCGGCTGCCAGCGTCTGGAAGGAGCCCGTTTCGAAGGTGACGCGCCGGAGATGGGCGAGAGGGTGTTCAAGGACACCGCTTCCAATTTCAAAATTTTCATCGAGGAGAACCGCAAAGGCTTCACGTTTCCACGCTGGCTTGGATACCGTTTGTCGAAGCCGCGTGCTGAGATCCTCATACAGAATTCCGCCGCGGATTCATTGGTGAACGGCAATGTCAGCCCCATGCGGTTCGCTTCGGTCATCGTCGGCAAGAAGAGCCGCGCGCAGTCATTCGTCATCACCAACGTGGGGAACCGGCCCATCACCGGCATCGGAACCTCGTTCAAAGGCGAAGGTTTCCTAGAATACGTCATCGTGAAAGCGCCTGTCACGACGCTCGAACCCGGTGAGAGCACGGTCATCAAGGTCGTGTTCGAACCGCTGGCACGCGGTAAACGAACGGTTTCCCTGCAGGTTTCCAGCTCGGATGCCGACGAGTCCTCGTTCGCGATTCCCCTGACGGGAATCGGCATCGAGGAATTGTGATTCGCTGAAGTCCGGCTTGCGCTGACTGGGCAAGCGGCTGAGTCTGCGGCGTGTCCCGCAAGGACGAACCGTCACACGGCTGGCTGCGCCGCGCCGCCAACCATCCGGATTTCACCCCACGCCTGGCCTGTTTGGCCGATGGCGAGGGCGAACTCGTGCTCGATCACTCGGCCGAGGCGTCCCACGCGTTTCTAGCAGCCCTAGTCTGCGAAGCGGCGCGGGAGCAGAAAAAACCGCGCGTCTGGCTGGTGTGCGACCTGCCCCGACATCGCGAGCGGCTCGCCGCGGAGATGGAACTCTGGGGCGTGAACGCGCTGGTGCTGCCCGATCCGCCGACAGAAACCGGCGAGGGCACCATCGCCGATCCGGAGTCCGCCGCGGAGTGGTTTTCCGTTCTGGAAATCCTCGCAAGATCGGAGAGTTGCGCCGTTCTTTGCGGCAGCGACGCGTTTTCCGGAAACGCCCCCTCGCCCGCCGCGCTGCGAGCATCACGGACGGTGTTGAAACCCGGCGTTTCGCTCGATCCGGAGCAACTCGCGAAGTCGCTCACGGATCACGGCTACGAACGCGTTCCCACCGTCGCGGCACGCGGGCAGTTCGCGGTGCGCGGCGGCATCCTCGATCTCTTCGCATGGCAGGCCGCGCGGCCGCTGCGGCTGGAGTTTTTCGATACCGATCTGGAGTCGGTCCGCGAGTTCGACCTCGATTCGCAGGCGTCCACCACGAAGCTGTTGGAAGCCGAGTTGTTGTTGGCCGAACCGGCGGTCGAGGCCACGGTCGCGGACTACAAGCGCCCGGGCGATCTCATCGTTTCCATCGAAACGGAGATCGAGCGGCCGGATGTGAGAATCCTCGAAGGAGCTGCCGAGTTCAACAGCGAGGAGGATTTCACGCTGGCCAGCTACGGCAGCCCGTTAGGGACCTTCGAAGCCGGTGATTTCGTTCTGGAGGAACTGCGGCGCGAGAATTTCTTCAAGCAACTCAACGAGTGGAAACGCGACGGCTGGGACATCGCGATGGTGTTCTCGAACAAGGGAGAACAGGAGCGTTTCTCCGAACTCGCCGGCAAGGATCTCGAACGCGACCTCGGCCTCACGCCCGTGAGAGGCGAGTTGATCGCCGGTTTCACGCTGCCCGTCATCAAGCTGGCGGTGCTATCCTCGTCCGAACTCTTCGGCCGCTACCGCTCGCCGGGCATGGCGCGGCGTTCCACGCTCGACAAGGCCCGCGCCGCGCGCGCGCGCGCCACCGTCGATGAGATGGAGGAAGGCGACCTCGTGGTTCACTACGAATACGGCCTCGCGAAATTCCGCGGCATCCAGCAGGGCGACGATGGCGAGGAACTGCTGCTCGAATACAAGGACGGCGCGTTGTTAGGCGTGCCGCTGGAGCAAGCCCACCTCGTCGGCAAATACGTCGGCATGGGCGGCAAGACTCCGGACCTCAACAAGCTCGGCAGCGTGGCCTGGAAAAACGCGCGCAAGGCCGCGGAGAAATCCATTCTCGATTACGCCGCGCAGCTCCTCCGCGTGCAGGCCGAGCGCCAGCACGAACCCGGCTTCGCCCATCCCGCGGACACGAAGTGGATGTGGGAGTTCGAGCGCTCGTTCCACTACACCGAGACCGCCGACCAGCGCCGCGCCATCGATGAGACGAAACTCGATCTCGAAGCGCCGCGGCCGATGGACCGCCTGATTTGCGGCGATGTGGGATTCGGAAAAACCGAAGTCGCCATCCGCGCCGCGTTCAAGGCCATCACCGGCGGGAAACAAGCCGCCATCCTCGTGCCCACCACCGTTCTCGCAGAGCAACACTGGCGCACCTTCCGCGAACGGATGTCGGACTATCCGATCCGCGTCGATCTCCTGAACCGCTTCCGCACGCCCTCGGAAATCCGCGACACCATCGCCGGCCTCGCCGATGGATCGGTGGATCTCGTGATCGGAACGCACCGGCTCATTTCCGGCGACGTGCAGTTCAAGAATCTCGGGCTCGTTGTCGTCGATGAGGAACAGCGCTTCGGCGTGGCGCATAAGGAGAAATTCAAACAGATTTTCCGTCAGATCGACGTGCTCACGCTCTCCGCCACGCCGATCCCGCGCACACTTTACATGGCGCTGATGGGCGCGCGGGACATGTCCACCATTGAAACCCCGCCACCGAACCGGGTTCCGGTTTCCACTACCGTCTGTGCCTATGACGAACGCATCATCCGCGACGCCATCCGCCGCGAGATGAAACGAGGCGGGCAGGTCTTCTTCCTGCACAACCGCGTGAAATCCATCGACATGATGGCCTCGCGTCTCCGCGAACTCGTTCCCGAGGCCCGCATCGTCGTCGGCCATGGACAGATGGACAAGGACGACCTCGAAGTGGTGATGCACACCTTCGTCAAGGGCGAGGCGGACGTTCTGCTCGCCACCACCATCATCGAGACCGGCATCGACATCCCGAACGCCAACACCATCCTCATCGACCGCGCCGACCGCTTCGGTCTGGCCGACCTCTATCAGCTCCGCGGCCGTGTCGGCCGCGCCGGGGAAAAGGCCTACGCCATCCTCTTGCTGCCGCGCGACATGATGACCCAGGGCGACGCCCGCAAACGCATCCACGCCATCAAACAATACACCGCCCTCGGCTCCGGTTTCAAAATCGCCATGCGCGACCTCGAAATCCGTGGCGCGGGAAATTTGTTAGGCACCAAGCAGTCCGGCCACATCGCCCAGATCGGCTTCGACCTCTACTGCCAGCTCCTCCGCCAGTCCGTGGACCGGCTCAAAGGCCGCAAGGACGCGCCGCGCGGCGAGGCCACCTTCAAGGCGGACTTCGTCGTTTCCACGGAGGCCGCGTGGCTCAAACAAGGAGCGCTGTCTTCAGCCGGCCTGATCCCCGCATTTCTACCATCAAACTGGCTCGCCGATACCCAGACCCGCATCGCCGCTTACCGAGAACTGTCCGAGGCCGGCACCGAGAAAGCCGTCGATGCCTTGGAAAAATCCTGGCGCGACCGCTTCGGCCGCCTGCCGGAAGCGGCGCAACACCTGATCACCATCGCTCGCATCAAGGCGCTCGCCGCCGCCGAACGCATTTCATCGGTGGAAATCAACGACCAGCGGCTCATGCTCCACCGCGGCGGCGACTACATCCTGTTGGAAGGCCGCCGCTTCCCACGGCTCAAGGCGGCCAGTCCGCAGGGAAAACTCGCCGAGGCGATTGAGATGTTGCGCACCTTCTAAAGCGGACCGTCGCCAGCTCCGACACGATACAACCTTGCAGCCTGCTTGGCATCTGTCTTTCATCTGCGAATGAAAACGGTTTCCACTTGGGTTTCCCTTGTTTTCCTCGTTTCGAGTTCCGCCAAGGGAGAAGTCCAAGCCAAAGAAATGCCGCGGGACGAAGCGTTCAAATTCTGCCGGACGCTTGATGGCAAGGAATCCGGCAGTTTTTGGTTTGAACATGGAGAAAAAGAGGGGCCCTACCATCACGCGGGGCGGATCATCCTTTCGCCCGGAGAGCGTGCGAGTTATGCCGTTGCGGATGCCGACGGCGATCTATCCGAAACCGGGCTGGATGTCCCGGACGGCGCGGCGGAACTGCACATGGATTTCTTCACCGGCAAGTCCGGGCACGGCTGGGTTGTGACCCATTCGTTCAAACCGGAGATCAAACCCGAGGCTGACACCAAAGCCTTGGACAAACGCTCGAACCGTCAGAAAGCACTGGGTCCAGCCGCCGAACTCGCCATCAAGGACGGCAACTTGGAGTTTCTCAAGATGCTCGTCGGGCAAGGACTCGAATTGAACCAGTATTTGAACTTCGAGGAGAAGTCGACCGCCCTCTCCACCGCCGTTTGGGAGGACAAGCTCGAGATTGCGAAGTATCTGCTGGAGCACGGCGCGAACAAGGACTTACGAGGCCGTTTCGGCGAACGCCCGATCACCACCGCCTTCGATCTGAAGCGGGTGGATCTTTGCAAACTGCTGGCCAGACCCGATGACGGGGAGAAAAACATCGCCGGAATTCCCACGGGATTGCTGGAGGAGATCTTCTGCGGACCGAACCCTAACGACGTGTTTTTTGTCCGCTGGAAGGGTGAGGATCCGCCGGAGGAACTGATGGGATGGCTGAAACAAACCCACGCGGAGGCACGGCCCGCATCGCGGATGGAAACCCTTGGAACCCGTCCTTTGGGTGCCCGCACTTGGTATCGTGACAAGTCCGACGGCAAGTTTGGTTCGCTCATGGAAATCTCCGTCGATACCATCGAAAGTGGCTGGAAGGTTCGGTGCCGCCAAACCGTCGGCCCCTTCCTTGCCGGTGGTGGCAATGAGACGCAATACACCAAACACTACGGCTATTGGATGGGGGAAACCCTCTCCTCATGGTGTGAATAAATTGGTGACGAACGCCACATCGCAACACCTCAGGCTTCACCGAGGCGGCCATGGAAATGATCCGGTCGCGCAAACGACGTCACTTGCCCGGGAATGGCCTGAAAGGAATTTGCGGACTTTGAGGAAATGCCAGCGACAATTTGCTCGTGCAAATGAATCCCGCTCATTTCTGGAATGCCATCTGCTTCATTTTCGCTCATGTTTCGCCAGAAAACGTTGAAAACAAGGGAGTGGGTGCTGGGTTTCTCGGCACTCGGAGTGATGATGAGCCAGGCACAGGGCACCGCTCCGGCGGTGGATGCGGGAAATACGGCGTGGATCCTGACTGCGACGGCGTTGGTATTGTTCATGACGATGCCGGGGCTGGCGCTGTTTTACGGCGGCCTGGTGCGCGGGCGGAACGTGCTATCGGTGATGGCGCAGTGCGGCGGGATCGCCTGCATGGCCTCGCTGTTGTGGGTGGCGGCCGGCTACAGCCTGGCCTCGCTGTTGTGGGTGGCGGCCGGCTACAGCCTGGCCTTCAAGGGGGAAGGCGGCTGGATCGGGAATCTGGACGCGGCGTTTCTCAAGGGAGTGACGGTGGACTCGGTGGCTCCGAACACGACGCTGCCGGAGACGCTGTTCATCATGTTCCAGATGACCTTCGCGATCATCACGCCGGGCCTCTACGTGGGTGCGGTGGTGGAGCGGATGAAATTCGGTGCCATCATGTTGTTTTCCGCGCTGTGGCTGCTGGCCGTTTACGTCCCGGTGACGCACTGGGTGTGGGGCGGCGGCTGGTTACAGGACATGGGCGTGAAGGATCTGGCGGGCGGCATCGTGGTGCATGCCACAGCGGGCGTCTCGGCGCTGGTGCTGGCGCTGATCCTCGGAAAGCGCAAAGGGTTTCCCGAGCATCCGCATCCGCCGCACAATCCGGGCATGGTCTTCGTCGGCGCGGCGATGCTGTGGGTGGGATGGTTCGGTTTCAACGCGGGCAGCCAGCTCACGGCCGGCGGCGGCGCGGGCATGACGATGCTGGTGACGCACCTGTCCGCCTGCGCGGCGGCTCTGGTATGGTGCGGTCTTGAGCGCATCCGCAATGGCAAGGCTGGCCTGATCGGCATGGTCACCGGTCTCGTCGCGGGATTGGCCACGATCACGCCGGCTTCGGGTGATGTGGGGCCTTTGGGAGCCATCGCGATCGGTTCGATGGCGGCTGTGGTTTGTTATTTCGCAGTGAGTTTGATCCGGGAAAAATTGCATATCGATGATTCGCTGGATGTCTTCGCAGTGCACGGCGTGGGCGGTATCCTCGGCACCATCTTGTTGGCGTTTTTCGGACAGAAATCCATGGGCGGCCTCGGTTTGGTGAAACCGGTGATGGCACAATTCGGAGTGCAGGCCACCGGACTCGCGGTGACCATCGTGTGGTCGGCCGTGGCCACGGTGGTGATCGCGTTGCTCGTGAAGGCGACCATCGGGCTGCGGGTGACCACCGAGCAGGAAAACGAAGGCATGGACCGCACGGAGCACGGCGAGAACGCCTATCCGATGGAGCCCTGATGGGACTTACAAGGCGGTGAGATCGGGCGTGGTGCTCAACAGGAAATCCGCGATGTAATGCAGGATGAGCAAGCGCCCTTCCTCACCGCTGATCTCACCGAAGAAGGGAAACAGGATGGACTCGTGTTGCCCGCGAATGCGCACTTCGGCGAAGACGTAGGGCGCCGAGTGAATTTCTGCGATCTTGAGATGCAGCGTGATGGCCGTTTCCTTCAACAGCGACTTGATCTGAAAGTAGCCATAAGCACCGTGCCCCAGCCCGCCTTCAGAGTAGTGATAGGGAACTTCGGCGTTTTGAAACTGAGTCCTCATCCAGGTGGCGGCCTCGGCGACAATGTCCTTCGAGTGTGAGCAATCGGCCTTCTTGGTTTGCAGCAGGAACTTGAGCGTTTCCATGGTGTGGCGGGGTTTGTTACCACCTGAGATTCATGCGCCGGAAAGCCCGTCAAATCAATCGATTTCACGCCAAAATGACAAAATTTGCGGAGCGCTTTCCCGTTTATTGGGCCACCTACTGATCTGCGTGGTTGATCCGGCTTGCCCAAACCCTCCCGGCCATGCATGGAGGGGGCGTGACGCGTGACCTATCAGCCAATCCGGCATGGCAGGAAAAGGATCTGGGGCTGCCGCTTCCGGATTCCCCACACGCGTGCTCGGTCTGCCTGCCCACATGGGATGCGGTGGTCGGTTATGAAGAAGGCCGCGACAAGATCCTGAAACGATTGCGCGCCGGCTATCCGAGGTTCTTCAAACACCCGATGGTGGAACGTCTCTTCGACAATGCCCGGGCGGAAGTCGCCGGTGAAAACGAGGACCTGATCGTGCTGCCCACCAAGGCCTCCGTGCAACGCGCCCACCGCTGGGTGGAACGCCGTGCGGAAACCGCCGTGCGCATCACCAGTTATTACGGATTGCAGGCGCTCGTCGTGCCCTCGAAGGCGAAGAGCGATGCGGACGCGTATTGGCGATTCTCGGGCGAAGTCGTGAGCAGTCGCCAGGCGCAGGACATTCTCGATGGCAAACCGCGGACCGGTGGCAAGTCGCATCTCATTTCCCGCGCGCTTGCCAAGATCATCGGTGTCACTCCCGAGGATGTGTTCGTGTTTTCCAGCGGCATGTCCGCCATCAATGCGGTGCTGCGCGCTCTGCCGGGTCTGGAAAAAGGCCAGAAAACCCTGCAATTGGAGTTTCCCTATGTGGACTGCCTCAAGGTGCAGGAACTCTTCGGCCACGGCGTGGTCTATCTGAACGAGGCGACCGGCGAGTCCTTCGATGAGGCGCTGAAACGCATCCGCGCGGGCGAGTTCGCCGGGGTGTTCACCGAGTTTCCCAGCAATCCCCTGCTCCGCTCGATCAATCTCAAGGAAGTGGCCGCCGCTTGCGCCCACGGAAACACGCCGCTCATCGTGGATGATTCCGCCGCCGCGCCATCGAATGTCGAGTCTCTCAAATATGCCGACATCGTGACGGGCAGCCTCACCAAGTGGATCTCCGGCGAAGGCGATGTAATGGCCGGCATGGTCGCCGTGCGGGCGGACTCCCCCTTTGCAGCCACGATGAAGGCGGCGCTCGCGGTGGATGCCGAGGAGACATCACCTCTCTACATTGGAGACGCGGAAGTGCTACTCTCCAACATCAAGGGCTACAACAAGCGCATGAAGGCGGTGAACGCGAACGGCCTCGAAATCGCGTCGTTTCTCGCCAACCACCCGGCGGTCGCCCAGGTCTGGCATCCTTCTCTAACCAACCGTGAGAACTACGACGCCGTGCGCCGCAAGAACGGCGGATACGGCGGGCTGCTCTCCTTCGTGCTGAAGAATCCCAAGAAGACGCCGAAGGTCTATGACGCCTTGAAACTGAGCAAAGGCCCGAGTTTCGGCACGAACTTCACGCTCGTCTGCCCCTACGTGATGCTCGCCCACTATCATGAGCTCGAGTGGGCGGAGGGCTGCGGCGTTCCCGCCCATCTGCTGCGGGTTTCCTGCGGCACGGAGCCCGTTTCCCAACTCATCACCGCCTTCGAGGAGGCGCTGGCTTTCGGTTAGATCCTGTTCTCACAGAAGCCCGGGAAATCCCGAGGCATCCGGCGGCCCGGCGAAGTGCCGCGCGAGAAACTCCTTCCACACCCGCCTGCTCTCCTCCGAGAGTCCTTCGGTCATGCGTGCCACGCAGGACCGGCAGATCAGCAGCGGAAGGGGGCCGGTGACGAGTTCGCCGCCCGCATCGAACAGGGCCGAGATCGCATAACCCTCGCATTCGCCGCGTTCCTTCGTGCAGGAAATGCAGCGCTCGAACCTCGTGAGAACATCCCCCGAGGTCATGAACTCCGCCACGCGCTTCTCCCAGGCGATCTCGCGCTCCAGGAATCCCCGCACCGCCTCCTTTGAACTCTCCGAGATCCGATTCGAAACCTCCTCGCGGCAGCGCTGGCAGATCGCGTATTCCAGCACGCACTCGCCGTGGAAGTAGTCCTTGTTCACCAGCCACGGCGAATCCGTTTCCAACAGCGGCAGCCGACAGGCCACGCAATGGGTGAACGGCTCCCCCGTTTCCTCGGACATCAACCACTCATCCAGCGAAGGCATGCCGTGGAACTACTACACGCCCGCGCCTTCAAGAAACCGAAAAAACGCCCCGCGGCCATGTTTCAAACACCCGCGC
>JGI11692J13181_100009_pt1 | contig 34828 bp, 34 predicted proteins | sample Accclapoofosmids_FD_13181 | JGI IMG/M metagenome (IMG submission 13181) | reverse complement strand
CGCCTCGGTGGTGGCGGCCGGCGCCGTGGCATCGACCAGGTCAATATCGCTCTCGACAGCGTCCTGTTCGCTCAGGGCGTCCTCGACGAAAGCGCCGGCCTGTTCGGCTTCTTCGGGATCGAACTCGGCTTGATAGCCGGGAGTCATCGCGTCGGCGAGCTTCTCGTACAGCACGGCGGCGGCGTTGGCCGTATCGCTGACCGCACTGTCATTGGCCGCTTCATCGGTGGGCAGAACGGTGTTCCGGGTAGTCATGGTCTCTACTCCTTGAATTTTCTGTAGGCGGACCTGGGCTTGGCCAGGCCGGGCTTTCCTGCGATGAACAAGCTCATGGATTCCTCCTCACCACGTAAAAACAGGGCGGATGACGCCCTTGATTTGCGAACGATCGATCGGACCGAAGTAACGGCCATCGAAAGAGATGCCGCTGACGTTCGACATCAACAGCAGTTCGGAACCGCGCAGCGTGAAGCGCTCGGCCTGAAAACGCGGCAGGGGCCGGCCAGCCGAATCGGCCTCGATCGGAGCGCTTAGCGGCAGCAATTCGCCATTCACGCGCACGCCTTCGGCGGTGATGGTGACGGCGTCGTTTTTAGCGGCTAAAACGCGCTTCATCATGTAGCCGTACTCACCGGGGCAGAAGCCGGCCCCGATGTAGCCCCTTGCCTTGGCCTCATCGAAGACGCCGACTTGCGGTGGGCAGAAGATGACGTAAGCGCCTTTGACGACAGGGTCGCCGCTCAGCCAATACACGCCGACTGGAATACTCCGCGTGCTGTTCACGCGTGCGCCGCTTGCGTAGGCCATTGCGCCCAACAGCAGGAGGGAAACACCGGCAACGGCAGTCGCCACGCTGACGCGTTCGAGGAGGTGCTTCATATCGTGATGGCCTCTGCTGCCGGCACCGCGTGCACGTGCAGCAGCTTGTCGCTGTTCGGCGGTGCCGGGATCGCGGCGCGGGCCTGGAACACCGGGTCCTTGAAGTAGAGCGGTTGCTTGCCGTAGATGGCCGGATAGCCGGCCACGTACACCACCATGTCGCCGGCCTCGTCGATATCGCCACTGGCGTTCTTGATTGCGCCGGGCATGCGCAGGCACTCGTCGGGAGTGAGCAAGGGCCGCTGCACTTCCTGGATGGTGCGCGAAACCTGGCCAAGCAAGGCACTCGTGCGGCGTCCACTGGTGGTGACTTGCTCCTTGGCGACGGTGGTTTGCCCGGTCAGCTTCGAAAGGTGCTCGGCAGTCTCTACCCGGTTCGGCGGGTAGGCGGTTTGAACGTGACAATTGGAGGTGATGCTTTCGTCGTGCCCGTAGCCGGTTTCGCGGCTCTTGAGCTGGTTGATGTCCTGGCAAATCAGGTAGCACTTGATCCCGTAGCCGGCCACGAAGGCCAGCGACTCCTGCAGGATTTCGAGTTTGCCAAGGCTGGGGAACTCGTCCAGCATCAGCAGCAAGCGGTGCTTGTAGTGCGCGACCTGGCGGCCGTCCTTGAAGTCCATCTTGTCGGCCAGCAGGCGCACGATCATGTTCACCATGATGCGCACCAGGGACCTCAAGCGAGCCTTGTCGTTGGGCTGGGTGACGATGTACAGGCTGACCGGCTGCTCGTGGTGCATCAAGTCGCGGATATTGAATTCTGATCGGCTGATGTTGCGGGCGACGATGGGATCTCGGTACAGGGCCAGGTACGACTTGGCGGTGGACAGTACCGAGCCGGCTTCTTCGTCGGGGCGATCCATCATGTCGCGAGCAGCCGATCCGACGGCCGGATGGCTCTCGCCGTCAATGTGGCCGTAGGTGCGCATTTCCATCCACAGTTCGGCGATGTCCCGGTCGGGATCGGCCAGCAGGGCATCGACGGCCGGCAGGGTCGCCGCCGTTCCCTCGTTCCTGGCCTTGTAGAGCGCATGCAGGATCACGCCGACGAGCAATGCCTGGCCGGTTTTCTGCCAATGCGATTCCAGGCCCTTGCCGTCCGGATCGACGATCAGGGTCGCCAGGTTCTGCACGTCGCCGACCTCGTTTTCGGTGCCAGTGCGGATTTCGTCCAGCGGGTTCCAGCAAACGCTGCCGGTGGCGGAGGCTGGCTCGAAGCGCAGCACCTTGTTGTGCGCGTGCTGCTTTCGCCATCCGGCAGTCAAGGACCAGAGCTCGCCCTTGAGGTCGGTGATGACGGCGCTCTCGCCCCAGGAAAGGAGAGTCGGCATGACCAGGCCGACACCTTTTCCGGAACGCGTCGGGGCGTAGCACAGGACATGCTCCGGACCGTTGTGGCGCAGGTAACGCTGCTTGCCCTGCTTGTCCAGCCAAGCGCCGACATAGACGCCAGCGCTTGTGGGCAGCGCCTTCCCTGTGAGGATCTGCCAGAAGCTACGCGGCCGGGGCAACAGCCCGGAAGCCTCGATGTCCTTCACGTTCGCCCAGCGTGCTGAACCATGCAGGTACGGGTTGAGCTTGGCCGAGTTCGCCAGAACCATCTTGGTGACAGCCAGGCCGAGCAGGCCCGCAGCGCTGACGGTCATGCCGATACCGCCGGCGCGCATGATGGCGTCCGGATACTGGCCGTACCACGTACCGACCCAGCCCAGGATCGACCACGGCGCATACACGTGGTTGAGGTGAGGGCCAAGTACCGCCTGGTACTGGAAGTCGTGCGCAAAGAACTGGGTGGCGGACTGCAGGCCCGCGACCAGCGACACAACACCCAAGGCTGGGATGATCTTGTCGGCCTTGGCTTTCGGTGCGCGTACCTGCGGACCGACGGCGTTGTTGAATTTGTCTTTCACCTGCTCCGCCCTTTTGTCTTGGTTGAACCCGGCTGGGTGACGGTGACGGCATCACCGACGACAACGCGCTTCTGGCGTTGTGCGGACGCTTCGTCAATCGGCACCCCCGGAATTTCCTCGCCGCGTTTCAGCAAGGCCGGCGATTGATCCTCGCCCTGGCAGGTGCCGGCGGAAGTCTCCGCCCCGCTTTTGCGATCAGTATATCGTATGTTGTTCTTTATATCGAAAGGCGAATAACGCACCTCTGTGTTTGCTTCGCTCAAAAGCGCTTGTCGACGCCGCTCCAGGACGACGTCTTCAAACGTGAGGGAAAGGTTTCCGATCGCCGCTGCGCCGGCGACCTGTTGCTTGAATTCGGCGCTGCCGTTGACCGTGATGCGGTTGCCGTACCGCTCCATCGCCATGCGCAAGGCCGCCTGCAGGCCGTCCTGGGTAACTCCCCGAGAGACCTTTAGCTTCTCGCCATCGTCCCTGACCGCCGAAGAGCCAACCCGGTAGATGATCGTTCCCGTCTTGGTGATGCTGTCCTGGTGGGCCTCTGCCTCATGGCCCTGGCCAACCTTCTGACCGCCTGTGGCTGCCAGCGTGTTCCCCTTGAGACCCAGCGCAGCATCGCGTGCGCGCAGAGTCGCCAGCGCCTCGCGATCTCCGTCGGTGGCCTTGCGACGCAACCAGTCGGCCCACGTCTGGCGCTGACACTTCTCGTGAATGACTTGCCGATCCCTGAGGTACTGCTTGTTGATCTTCTCGATTTCGTCCCTGAGCGTCTTGCTTGCGAGTGCATAGAGCACCTTGCGGCTAACACCCGGGTCACCCAGCAGCTTGATGGCGGCCCGCTTCAGGCGACCGGTCCGCTTGGCGGCTTCAATCAGGCGATTCTTCCGATCGCGAGCCTGCGCCCAAGCAAGCGAACGCGAAGCGCCGATGTCCTGCTGCTCGGCCTTGTACCTGGCGTACAACTCGACCGTGTCGACGCGCGTCCGAACCGGGCGTGGCTCGTACTGCCGCGCCGGCTTCGCCGCCTGATCGGCCGTCCACTCCGCTAAAGCTTCGAAAGGACCAAGCCGGCCTTCCAGCTTGCCCTTCGACAACTCGCGGGCAACGGAACTCGCCTTGACGACGGTTCCCGACTGGTCGGCAATGATCAAGCCGTTGCCGCGAGCCCGCAGTTCCAGGCCGTTGTCCCGCATCACTTCATGCAGCTCTACCCAGGACTGCGCAGCCCGGAGCTCCTTCAGGCATTCGCGCTGGATCCAGCCAAGCAGGCTTTCGACACCAGCATGACGTTCCATATCGGCAGCACGATTCTCTGCGCCACGCTTCAGCGCTTGGTGGTTGTCGCGCTCCAGGCCGTAGTCGATCTCCAGCCGCTCGCAAAGCTCGCCCAGGGTCTTGTGGTCGTTGTAGGGCGTGTGGATCGAATAGCGGGTGGGGTGAATCTTGTTGATGGCGATATGGATGTGCAGGTTATCGGTGTCGTGGTGAACGGCGCTGACACGCTGATGATCGCCGTAGCCGAGCCCTTCGCAAATGCGCGCCTCGATAGCCTTCAAGGTAGCTTCGTCGGGCTCGTCGGCGCGAAAGCTGACAATCAAGTGATAGGTCTTGTCCGACTCGGCGCGGGTGTTCTGGACCTGCGTGTTGATGACCTCGATGATGGCTGCGTCCGGGCGATCTGACTGGCAATTCGTGACCGTCACGCCACCAACGCGCTCGGCTTTCTGCTGCGCGTTGGTGATGTACTTCACCAGTTCGGCGAAGTCGCTCTTCTTCACCGACTTCATGGGCACTTGCTTGGCGATCATGCCTGCCCTCCCGGCGTTTTAGCCGCTAAAATTTTCTCAGTCAGCCCTGGGCCTGACCACCGTCCCCATGACGTGAATCATCTGGTCCTGCGTGGACTCGATTCGAGCGAGCACCGCCCGGATGGTGGCCTCGCCGACCGAAGCCAAACGAGCGTCGTCGGTCAGCCAGAGCTTCAGCAGACCGCCGAGTCGGCCCAGGTCCCCATTGATCCTCGCCAGCTCTTCCACCTGCTTGTTGTCCACGATGCCGCGCACCTGGTAGCCAATGCCGACGTTCAACAAGAAGGTCGACAAGCTCAAGCCAGTGGCTTGCGCGTTCGCCTGGATCTGGTGCCGCTCTTCGGGCAGGCAATACACCTTGATCGGCGGACTGCCTTTGCGCGTTGCCTTGTTTTCCTTTTCCATCGTTCCCCCAGTTGTGGCGGCGATAGCCGGCTGCCTCGCAGAGCAGGATGTCCGTTGAGCACGAAGTGCGAATAAGGGCTTCGTGAAGAAGGACGACCCGCCTGCGGGTGGGCCTACTTCACATATCCTGCCCGGCCCAACAGCGTTGCTACGCCAGAAGTGACAAGACACGGCGCGTTGCCGGGGCGTTGCTGCAGCGTTGCCCTGCCTTTAATTTCGATATATCGTATCATTGTTGAAGACAAAACCCGACACGCCGCGGCACAAGCGCGGTTTCAGATCGGTGCGTCAGGAAGAAGAAAGACAGAACAATGCTTACGAAACGGTCATGACGAAGAACTTGTCGGTGCGCATCGCAGAACGCGCAGCCCAGAAGAAACCTTCCCGTAACGGACAGAACCGGGCGACCTTTCTGGCCATACGAGGGGATGTCAAACAGGCCCTCGATGACGGCTGGCCAGTCAAGACAATCTGGGAAACGCTGCACGAGGAAGGCAAGGTGTCCTTCAGCTACCAGGCATTTCGCGGCTATACGAACCGCCTGCTCCTGTCGTCACCAGCAAGCAGGACAACAGTGCCAACGCCGATGGCCGTCGACTCACGGATCGGCAAACAGCGCGACCCGGCAACAGCCCAGGCGACCGAGAAAAACCCGGAGGGGCCGACGACAAGCGGCTTCACATTCAACAGAACACCGAAGAAGGAGGATCTACTCTAATGGCCAAAATTCACATGGTCTTGCAAGGCAAGGGCGGCGTCGGCAAGTCGTTCATCGCGACAGTGATTGCGCAGTACAAGATGAGCAAGGGACAGCAACCGCTGTGCATCGACACCGATCCGGTGAACGCCACCTTCCACGGCTTCAAGGCGCTGAACGTCCGGCTCTTGGAAATCATGCAGGGTGACGAAATTCAGACCCGCAACTTCGACACCCTGGTCGAACTGATTGCGCCGTCGAAAGACGACGTGATCATCGACAACGGCGCCAGTTCCTTCGTCCCGCTGACGCACTACCTCATCAGCAACCAGGTGCCGGCGCTGCTGCAGGACATGGGCCACGAGATGGTCGTGCATACCGTGATCACCGGAAGCCAGGCCCTGCTCGACACCGTCAGCGGCTTCGCCCAGCTGGCCAGCCAGTTCCCGGCCGAAGCCCTGTTCGTGGTCTGGCTCAATCCCTTCTGGGGGTCGGTAGAGCACGAAGGCAAGAGCTTCGAGCAGATGAAGGCCTACACGGCAAACAAGGCACGGGTGTCGGCCATCGTAAACATCCCGGCGCTCAAGGAAGACACCTACGGCCGAGACCTGAGCGACATGTTGCAGGAGCGCCAAACCTTCGACGAAGCGCTGGCGATGGACTCGCTGACGATCATGACGCGGCAGCGCCTCAAGATCGTCAAAGGGCAATTGTTCAGCCAACTGGATAGCGCGGCGGTGCTGTGATGTCCGACCAGGTCGAAGAGTTGATCAAGGAAATCGCGGCCAAGCACGGCATAGCCGTCAGCCGCGACGACCCGATCCTGATCTTGCAAACAATCAACGCCAGGTTGATGCAGGACAGCGCCAAGGCCCAGCAAGCGATGCTGGATCAGTACAAGGAAGAGCTGGAAGCTCTTGCGCTACGCTGGGGAAACGATGCCAAGGCCAAAGCGGAAAGGATCTTGAATGTGTCTCTTACGGCCAGCAAGGAAGCCACGGCGAAGCTCATGCAAGAAGGCGCGAAGGAAGCGGCAGTTTCCGTGCGGGGTGAAATCGATGTAGCGCTGCGCCGCGTCGCCGGCCCAGTTCGCGACGCTCGGCGAATTGGTGCCTTGAACGTGGTGGCATCGTGCATCACGTGTGTGGCGGCAGCAATCGCCCTATGGGCAGCCGTCCATTGAAAGCAAGGCTGTCGGCGCTTCACGCATGGTGCCGAGGCAGCAAGGCCTAGGATGGGGAGCCCTCGATCTTTAGCGGCTAAAAGCGTGTCATCTGGACAATCCACGGCTCAAATGCGCCGCCAAGACGGAGGTAACCGCCCTCCCCTGATCGTACCTGATGCTGGCGTTGCTGCCACTTTCAGGCACCTTGTCGAAATCCGACCGAGCATGCTTGATGAAAGTCTTGCCGACCTGCTGAAAAACACTCTCTTTGTCGGCGTACAGGACCACGCCATCGTGGGTCTTGGTCTTGTCTGCGGGACTGGCTAAATACAGGTTGTAGATACCGGGCTTGACGGTTCCGGCTCTGTCGACCTTGTCGTTCTGCCACTGCCCTTCCTGCTCGTGCTGAACGATTCGTTGGCCGTTCATCACAAGAAGGCGCTGTTTCATGGGTTGATCCTATCCGAGAGTGCCGCCACATGGCTGTCAGGTAGAGCGGCGTGCACAATGAAGTTCACTACCTGCAGGTTAAAAACAGCGTGCAAGTCTAATACGATAGGTCGCAATTGGAAACTACGAAGAAACGATTATTCGTTTCTAAACAGATCGTTACGCGACTTTTCGCGAGCCGTCGAGAAAACAAAAGTCGTCCAATAACTCATTGACTTAGCATCTTCAGAGGTGGCTTTCTGATGGATGCAAGCGCTTCGACTTTATCGGTCTTTGGGGATCTCATTTTCGGACGTTGTACCGGCTACCCGCCCTGTCTTGACGGCTTCGAGAAGACCGCGCTGTTGCTCCTTCAAGGCCTCGACCTGACCGCGCCAGTTTGAAGCTTCCTCGCGCGCCTTTCCAACCTCTTTGCGCGCTTCGTCGCGCTCCATCTGCGTCGAGGCAAGACGCTCGGCTGCTCGATGCGCCTCCTGGGCGGCGATTTTCCGCTGTTCCTGATGCGCCTCCTCGGCAGACTCAGCCTTTGCCCGGAGGGCCGCAACCTCGCTGCGCACCTGAGCAGCATCCTGGTGAGCAAGATCCAGCTCTGCCCGCAAATCAGCTGCTCGGCGATCAATTTCGATGGCCCGCTGCTCGGCTATGGTCGCCCGACTTTCGGCAGCCAGCTTGGCATTCACCGTTTCTTGAAGCTGCTGCGCGAGTTCGGTCGAGCGCTTCTGCTCGGCGTGATTCTGAGCGCTTAGCTCCTCGATTTGCCGGCACGCGGTCTCCAACTCGGTTGCCTGGGCGTCATAGGCATCGCCAAGTTGCTTGTTGAGCGTTTCCGCCTCGGCCCGCTCGGCTTCCCACCCGGCTTGCGCAGCGCGCAGCGACTCGTTTGCCGTGTCTTGGGCGGACTGCCACAAGGCGGCCAGCGCCTGACTATGAAGCTGATGGACAGCATCCGGAACAGTGATCGCTACCGGCGCCGCCTGGGCCGTCTGCGCGCGCCGCCACTGCTTCATCGCGGTAGCGGCATCGTTCATGTTGACCTTGGACGCCTTGCGGACCGCATCCACCGTAGGAAAGGATCCCCGGCCGGCCTGCTCATAGAGCGAGTCAGCAGCAGTGAAAATGCGGTCACGGGTGTCTTTGTTCAGTTCCATGTGCGGCGGCTCCTTTAGTATCAAGCGGCAAAAATAACTCCAATATCGATATTATTCTTATTCTTCTTATTTTTAAAGGTTTACGGGACGTCTCATGAAACGGATCACAAACGGCCCAAAGAACGAGAAGACACCGCAGCCCAGAATGGCCGCCATCACCAGATTGAGGTCGGAAGCTCGGTAGCGCTGCTGCTCGAAGCTAGGGGACGTCTCAGAAAAAGGGAAAATAGGGCACGCTAAGCCTTTTCGCCGCGCCATGACGCAAACAGCCCGCGCAAAGGCGGGCTGTCGATGGTGCCGGGGAAAGCCTGGAACTAGGGGTAGAACAAGCAGCCGTGTCACCAGCCGCCATTTGAGGGGTCAGCTCACGAAACGGAAAAAATTGTACGCCAAGACCTCGATTAACCGAGGTGCGTGTGCCGGTCATGCCGAGGCTCTGTTTCCATAGACGCCAGCCCCTGCAAGATTCCACAGGCGGCCATGGCCTGGTCGCTCTGGCAGCGCTGACGCAGCTCACTGAGCTGCTGCTTGAGCTGGGACAGCTCGGCCATACGCACATCGACGTGGGCAATGTGTTCGTCGAGTAGTTGATTGACGCCACCGCAATCACCGGCAGACTGATCCATCAGACCCAACAGCGTGTGGATTTCCGCATGCGTCATATCCAGGGCACGACAATTCCGTACGAAGCGGAGCCGCTCGACGTGGAACTCGCCATAGCTGCGGTAGTTGGCCATCGTCCGTGCCGGCGCGGATAGCAGTCCTTCCTTTTCGTAGTAACGCACGGTTTCCACCGTGCATTGCGCCACTTGGGCGAGCTCACCGATCTTCACGGCTAGTCTCCAAAACAGTTGACCCTATAGGAACTTCAGGGTGTGCAATGCGCAGCATACCAACAATTGGACGACGCCATGCCCTCTCGCCCCGTGAAAACCACGCATGCTCACCACGCGTGTGGCGACGATCATTCGCATGCTCACGACGACTTGCCCGCTGATCACGATCATGGGCATTCGCTGGACCAGGGTCATGAGTGTGGCGCTGCCGGTCCGTCACCAACACCGCCATCAGGTAACGCCAGTCTTGCCACAGTCAATATTCCGGCCGGCTACATACTCACTCGCCTACGCGTTGCGCAGATGGATTGCCCGACCGAGGAGGCGTTGATCCGCAACAAGCTGGGTGGCCTGGCCGCGGTGAGCGGGATGGAATTCAATCTCATGCAGCGAGTCCTGACCGTTGTCCACCAGGACAACACGCTAGCTGCCGTTGAGACGGCCATCCGTGACCTGGGCATGAGTACCGAGCCAATGGAGGCAGGCAGCCAGGGCAGCGCGCCCACCGAAGCAGTCAGTAAACCCTGGTGGCCGTTGGCGCTGGCCGGGCTTGCCGCTCTCGGCGCGGAAATTGTCCATTGGCTTGGCTTGCCGGAATGGTTGTCCGGACTGCTGGCTCTCGTCGCCATCACAATCAGCGGTATCGGCACTTTCAAGAAGGGCTGGATTGCGCTGCGCCACGGCAATCTCAATATCAATGCCCTGATGAGCATTGCCGTGACGGGTGCGCTATTGCTGCGGCAGTGGCCGGAAGCGGCCATGGTCATGGTCTTGTTTACTGTTGCCGAGCTGATCGAAGCGAAGTCACTTGATCGGGCACGCAATGCCATTCGCAGCCTGGTGCAGTTGACGCCGGAAATGGCAACAGTACGGCAAGCAAACGGTGCTTGGGCCGAACTGCCAGCCAAGGATGTCACCATTGGCCAAATCGTGCGCGTCAAGCCAGGCGAGCGCGTCGCCCTCGATGGTGTCGTGACGGCCGGGCGATCAAGCATCAACCAGGCGCCTATTACCGGCGAGAGCTTGCCGGTCGACAAGTCGGCTGGAGACGGTGTATTCGCCGGGACAATCAACCAATCTGGCTCCGTGGAATTCCGGGTTACTGCCGAATCCACGCATTCGACCTTGGCACGCATCATTCACGCGGTCGAAGAAGCGCAAGGCGCACGCGCGCCAACCCAACGCTTCGTCGATCAGTTTGCCAAGATCTACACGCCGGCGGTGTTCGTCTTCGCCATCGCGGTAGCCCTTGTGCCGCCCCTGCTACTTGGTGGCAGCTGGCAGGATTGGGTATACCAGGCGCTGGTTCTGCTGGTCATAGCCTGTCCGTGCGCCTTGGTCATTTCCACTCCCATCACCATCGTCAGCGGTCTGGCCGCAGCGGCCCGCCACGGCATTCTGATCAAGGGCGGTGTTTATCTTGAAGAAGGTCACAAGCTCGCGTGGCTGGCATTCGACAAGACCGGCACCATCACGCACGGCAAACCGGTATTGACCGATACGGTCTTGCTCGATCAGACGACTGGAGTGGATGCTGTCCGAGTGGCCACCAGTCTTGCTGCACGCTCCGATCACCCGGTTTCTCACGCCATAGCCACAAGCGGACAACAGAACGGCACCGTCCTGCTTGATGTCACCGACTTCGCTGCCATTCCAGGGCGAGGTGTGCTCGGAACCGTTGGCGGCGTGCAATATCAGCTTGGCAACCATCGCTTGATCCATGAGCTTGGCGTATGTACTCCCGCCCTGGAGGCTCGGCTTGGTGAATTGGAAGAGCAAGGCAAGACGGTCATTCTGCTCACCGATGGCGAGCGCGTGCTGGTCCTGTTTGCCGTGGCCGATACGGTCAAGGACAGTAGCCGCGCCGCGATCCGGGCGCTGCACGCGTTGGGTATCAAAACAGTCATGCTCTCCGGCGACAACGCACACACCGCGCGAGCCATCGCGGCCCAGGTTCAGATTGACGAAGCCTTGGGCGATCAGCTGCCGGAAGACAAGCTGCGCGCGATCGAACGCTACGCGCAAACAGGCAAGGTTGGCATGGTGGGTGACGGCATCAACGATGCACCGGCCCTGGCGCGAGCTGACATCGGCTTTGCCATGGGCGCGGCGGGTACCGATACGGCTATCGAGACTGCTGACGTGGCACTGATGGATGACGACCTGAACAAGATTGCGCGTTTTGTCCGCCTGTCGCGCACTACCCGGACGGTACTGGTACAGAACATCGCGCTGGCATTGGGTATCAAAGTCGTTTTTCTGGTACTGACGCTGCTCGGTATGGGCACCATGTGGATGGCGGTATTCGCTGATATGGGCGCGAGTCTTCTGGTTGTGGCTAACGCTCTACGGCTGGTGCGTCAGTAGCAAATTGCTCTCAGATTGGATTCGTTGGTTGCGTGCTCCCCATGGGCAACACGAAACCAACGGTCGTTCTGCCTATCGCGGACTCTGCGAATGTCTTGCCGCCATGCATGCGCGCGATGGCGGCGACGATCGACAACCCTAGACCATGGTTGGTTTCGCTATGTTCACGCGCAGGTGACGCCCGGTAAAAACGATCAAACAGGCGAGATTGATGCTCTTCCGGAATGGTCGGGCCGATGTTGCTTACCGAAAGTTTGACGGCATTTGTCGCGTCGGAGTCGATGGCCAGCTCAACGACGGAGCCTGGCTCGGCGAAGTGAGTTGCATTCGATAGCAGATTTGACAGTGCCCGCCGTAGCAACGCCGTGTCAAAGAAGCCTGACGAGTCTCCCTGCACCTCAGCACGTAGTCCAGCCTCCTGTAGCGACGCGTCGTGATAGTCGATGACTTCGGCTGCGATCATCGCCAGGCTATCAATACGATCTCGTCGTGCGAGCGCGCCACAAGCGGCTCTTGACAGGAACAGCATGTCGTTAACAAGGCCGGCAAGGCGCCGCAGTTCTTCAAGGTTTAAGCCGAGGACCTCCCTCAATTTATTCGCTTCTCGATTGCCACTCAACGCCAATTCCGTCTCGCCAATCAGTATTGTCAGGGGATTTCGCAACTCATGTGCGACGTCCGCATTGAAGCCATCCAGCTGCTTGTAGGCGTAGTCCAGCCGCGCGAGGAGCGCGTTGAACTGCGTAACCAAAGGCTGCAACTCTTCAGCTTGGCCTGACCCATCCAGCGACTGGTCAAGGCTGTCCGGGGCTAGTGCTGCCGCCTGCCGGGCGAGGTCGTGAATCGGCGCCAGTCCCCGTCTTACGAGCCAAACGCCACTCAGGTAGATCAACGCGGAACCGGCCAACGCACACGCTAGAAGCGTCCACGCCAAGCGTCTCATTAGTTCAGCATCTGCTTCCGTGTTCAGCGTCATCTGGCCGCGAAGGGCCGATGTGCCGAATAGCATCGACGGAACATCAAAAGCAAGCTGCCTCTGAGAAATGACGGCTTGTGCGGTAGAGGCGCTGCTGTAGACGAGAGCGCCAGCGGGTGTGCTCAGGCGCAACTGAAGATCAGCATGGCCGACAAAGAAATCGTCAAGCTTGTGACGCAGGCTGGTCAATTCGTCCTCGGCTCCAATTTCAGCCACCAGATGGCGAATTACTTCCTCCTTGTGCCGAAGCTCTTCACTCTGGCGAGCCACGAAACTGAGGTTCGTGACGAAGTACACCGCCACACAGACTAGCCCAAGCCCTAGAAGAGCCTGCACAGCGAGCCAACGAGACAACCAGTGGTCTATCGATCCTGGAGCACTCGTCTTCATGACTTTCGGCTTTCCAGGACGTAGCCCATTCCACGGACGGTGTGAAGGAGTTTCTCGTAGAACGGATCGTCGAGCTTGCCTCGCAGGCGACGCACGGCTACTTCGACGACGTTTGTATTGCTGTCAAAGCTCATGTCCCACACCTTCTCGGCCAGTGCTGCGCGCGAAATCACCTGCCCGTGCCGGCGCAGTAGGAGGCTGAGCAGCGTAAATTCCTTAGCGGTCAGGTTGATGCGCTCGCCACCTCGCGTTACCCGTCGCCGCGCGAGATCAACTTCGAGGTCAGCCAGCCTGAGGATATGGACGTCCGGACCTAGGGGCTCTCTTGTTCCGCGACGCAGCAGGGCCTGCACCCGGGCAAGTAGCTCGGAAAGGGAGAAGGGCTTTACCAAGTAATCGTCAGCCCCGGTTTGCAGGCCCCTCACCCGATCCTCAACCTTGTCCTTCGCTGTGAGCATCAATACCGGCACGGCGCTCTGTCGTCGAAGCGCGTGCACGATTGCGAAACCATCCATCCCCGGCAGCATGACGTCGAGAAGGACGGCGTCGTATCCGCCGTTCAGCGCAAGCTGCAACCCGGCCGGGCCGCTGTGTGAGACATCAACGACGTAGCTGTTCTCCGTAAGCGCCTTGCGTAGGTACTCGGCAAGCCTCAATTCGTCTTCGATGACCAGGATCTTCATGCGCGAATTATCGCGGGATCCGCGATGCAAAAGGATTACGAATTCGTAATTTGGCAGTTCGCAAATTGACGTGCTCGGCGCGCTATCGTACCTCCCGTGCCGAACGTTCAACCCAAACGGCATCGTTACCGCACACCAGCGTGTTTTCAAGTTCCATCAAATTCCACTTCGCCTACAAGAAGGAAACCCATTATGTTGATTCGTACCGCCATACTTTTCCCCATCCTCTCCATCGCCCTCGCCGCGCCGACGCTTGCGCTGGCCGAATCGGAGATGCATTTGTCGAGAGGCGAGGTGGGTTACACGTTTTATCCCAATCATGTGAAGTCCACCAAGACCACCGCCCAGGTCATGCAGGAATTGCAGGAAGCCAAGGCAGACGGGAGCTACCAACAGTCTCTGGAAGAGTATCCGGCTCCTGCCAAAAGCGTCGGACCGGGCAAGACTCGAGCCGAAGTGCTCAATGAGCTAAAGAATATTACCCCCGCCGAGCGCGCGCGAATGCAGGCAATCTATACAAAGGGTGCGGGCTAATATCTGAGCTCTTCGTCTTTGAGTTACGGTAATGTTGGCGGCAGTTTCGATCCGTAAAAATTTTGTGCCGGCCACGCTTCTGGCATATCCGTACGCACTGCATTCGGGTGCGCACCGGTACGCCAGAGGCGACCGTGCTACCCGATATCTCAGGCTCGAAGGCTACCATCTCAACCGCCCAGATCAATCGACATTGTTATGACGAACGCGCAAAAAGCACCTGCCTTACCGGGAAACCAGCGTTTGAGACCGACGCAGAGGCAAGGCTTCTTGGTTATACTGCGCCCGTGATCAAGCGCCTCGTCCTTATCCTCTTAATAGTAGTTGCGCCGCTCCAGGCTGCTTGGGGCGTGGCGGGCGGCTATTGTCCGCATGACGAGCGGAGTGCGGACGCGCAGCATTTTGGCCACCACGTACACGAGCATCAGGCGGGTGGCCAGAACGACGTCGGCGATCCAACTGCAACCGTCTCTGATACCGACTGCTTCTCGTGTCACCTCGGATGTGTCGGTGTCGCTATCTCTCCTGCCCCAGTGCTGCTGTCCACGCCAGCATCTTCGGCTGTCGCCCCCCCCGCTTGCTTTCCCCTCTCCGTCTTTCCCCAGGGTCCAGAACGACCCAATTGGACGCCCGCCGTCTGATCCGGCGGAACGTCCACAGCTTTCAACCGCAATTCCTCTCCTTAAGCCCCAGAACAGGGGCTAAGCGGCCGTCGTAAACGGTGCTTCAGAGTGATGGCGGCCACCACAAGCTGGAACCGTTGCGCAATCGCGCAAATCGGCGGCAAACGCCCGCCAATACGGGCTTTCAGCGCGCATCCCACGGCAACAACTGACAAATCAAAGGCTAACTTTCTGGTTGCCTTGCGGCCTGCATGCGCGGGTATCAAACGGAGATTTCGACGAAACATGCATTCAAATATTCATCGTGGCCGTGTGGCCCACTTCATCGCAACGCTGATCCTGGCGGCCGTCACGTCGACGGCGCTGGCTGCCGAGCCACCCCTGACCTTGGCAGCGGCCTTGCAGATTGCCGAAGCGGCCAACCCCCAACTTCGGGCAGCGCAAGCCGAACTGGCCGCCACCGAGGGGCAACTCGATGACACCCGTGGCCTGCTCTGGAACAACCCGCAACTAGCCGCCGAACAGGCCCGCCGCAAGGTTCCTCTCCCGGGCCAGGGAAATGACACCCTGCGGGAGTGGGGTGCCGATCTTTCCCAGACCCTGGAGATCGCAGGTCAGCACGGCTATCGTCGCAGCGCGGCTGAGCAGGAGCTGGCCGCACTCAAGGAAAGCATCGAAGAGACCCGCCGGCGGGTCCTCGCCGAGGTCGAGCAGAAGTTCGTCCAGGTATTGGGCCTACAGACGCGTGCTGCGACCGAGGCTGAGCTGGTCAGCTTGATCAGGGATGCTGCTGGAGCGGCAAGAAAACGCTTCGCGGCGGGCGAGGATACCAAGCTCGACAGCAATCTCGCGGAGGTTGAGCTCGGCCGCGCCGACAATCAGCTGCAAGCGGCGCGCGAACAGCTCATCCAGGCCCGCGCAGATCTCGCCGCCACACTGCAATTGCCGGCCGAAGCGCTGCCGGAAGTACGAGGGACACTGGCTTCCGAAGTGGCCACGCCATACACCCTGGACGAGCTGCTGACCACAGCCGCTGATCGGCCGCGATTACGTGCGCTGGAGTACCAGGAGCAGGCCGCCCGCAGTCGCCTGGGCTTGGAGCGTGCCGCTGCATACCCGGACGTGACTGTTGGCGTTTTCACGGCCCGTGAAGGATCAAGCGATGCACGCGAGCAGATCACCGGCGTTTCCGTTTCCTTACCCCTGCCACTGTTTCGCCGCAACGCCACCGGCATCGGCAGAGCGGTCACCGACGTGAGCAAAGCCCAGATTGAGCGCGAGGTGGCCAATCGGGACGCGCGCGCAACGGTCCTGACTCTGTGGCAGAAGCGGGAAAGCCTGCGTAGTCGGGTAAAGCAGCTCGATCAAGTTGTCCTGCAACGCCTGAACGAGAACAAGCGTCTGTCCGTAGCAGGTTACCGGGCGGGTGAGATCAGCCTCACTCAACTCTTGCTAGCAACCCGGCAAGTTCTGGATACCCGCCGTGAAGTGCTGGAGGCCATGACCGATCTGGCCTTGGTGCGCATCGAACTCGAGCAGGCAGCGGGCTGGCATCGGCAGCCGAAAGGCTCGTGATGAGTCATCACCGAGTCGCACACCGCTCCCGTCACCTGAAAACGTATCCATTGAAAGATCATTCATGAACAAGCTATTCCACGTACTTCCTGCGCAGCGGGCGGCACTTCTCGCGCTCGGCTTCTCCGCCCTGATTCTCGGCGGCTGTGGCAAGACCGAATCTCCGGCCACCACCGCCAAGACCGGCACGGCAATGAACAGCGCCGAAGAGCAGCACGCCGCTGCCGAAAAGCCAGGCGAACACCGGGGCAAAGACGAACACGTTGCGAGCGAGAAAGCCGGGGCGCACGCTGGCGAGGCTAGTAAAGACGGGGACGGCCACGGCGACGAGCATGAAGCCGGGGGGGTGGAAGCACTCAAGCTCAGCGCCGAAGAGATTCAGTCTGCCGGCATCGAGAGCGCAGAAATACGGGTGCAGGAAGTGAGCGAACCGCTCACCCTGACCGCCACCATCCGCCCGAATCAGGACCGCATAGCGCACGTGGCGCCACGCGTCCCTGGGCGCATCGTCAATGTCAAAACCAATCTCGGCGACCAGGTAAAGACCGGGCAGACGCTGGCCGTTCTCGATAGCCTGGAAGTCGGCGATGCGTACTCGGCTTACCTGCAGGCAGCGACCCAGCAGTCGGTAGCCAAGGCCGACTTCGAGCGCGCCGAGAAGCTGCACGGCGATCAGATCATTGCCCAGAAAGACCATCTGCGCGCCCATGCCGAGTACGAGAAGTCCAAGGCCGCTCTCGCAGCGGCCAGGGACAGGCTGCGCATGTTGGGTGTGGACGCCTCGCCTACGGGCGACGGCAAAGCACGATCCACCTTCCCGGTCAGCACGCCGTTCGCCGGAACGGTAATCGAAAAGCACGCCATCCTCGGCGAGCTCTCCCAGCCAGACAGTCCGCTTTTCGTCGTCGCCGACCTGTCGAAACTGTGGATCGCAGCCGATTTGTTCGAGAAGGACCTCGGCCGTATCCAGATAGGTGCCAGTGCGGTTGTTACCGTCGCCGCCTATCCAGACGAGTCCTTCGAGGGCACGCTGACCTACATCGCGGCGGTGGTCGACAAGGAAACTCGTACCGTGCAAGCGCGTGTGGAAGTGACGAATCTGGACGGCCGGCTAAAACCGGAAATGTTCGCCACCGTCGCCATCCGCACCATCGAGACGACCAGACAGGGTACGACAGTCAAAGCCTTGCTGGTCCCCACCGAGGCCGTCGTATTGATGAATGGTCAGCCCACGGTGTTCATCGAGGACAGCGACGGCTTCGAGCCGAGAAATGTCGTGCTCGGGCAGAAACTGCGTGGGCGCCTGGTGGTCAAGAGCGGCCTGGCGGCGGGCGAGCGTGTGGTGACGGCGGGCGCTTACGCCCTTAAGGCACGCATCATGAAGTCGGAGCTTGGCGCAGGTCACGGGCACTGAGGGGAAAACCATGCTGAACCGTATCGTTGATCTCTCATTGCGCTACAAGCTGCTCGTCTTGCTGGCTTTCGTGCTGATGGCTTTCTTTGGCGTCCGCGCCTTTCTCAACGTCCCGGTGGATGCCTTCCCGGACGTTACCCCGAACCAGGTCAACGTCTATACAGAGTCGCCTGGACTGGCCGCCGAAGATGTCGAGCAACTGCTCACGACGCCGATTGAAACGGCCATGGCTGGCCTGCCGGGGGTCGAGCAGATTCGCTCGGTTTCCCTATTCGGCCTGTCTTACGTCGGCGTCTATTTCAAGGACGATGTGGACATCTACTTCGCCCGGCGCCTGGTCGGAGAGAAGTTGCAGGAGGCCAAGGAACGTTTACCCGCAGGCTATGGCGAGCCTTCTCTCGGACCGAACAGCTCGGGCCTTGGCCAGGTTTTTTGGTACACCGTGGAATCGGCCGACGAGAAACTCTCGGCCATGGACCTGCGCACCTTGCATGACTGGACCGTGCGTCTCATGTTGCGCACCGCGCCGGGGGTAGATGACGTCACCACCTGGGGTGGGCAGGAAAAGCAATACCAGGTCCAGATCAATCCAGAAAAACTGATCAAGTACGGACTCTCCTTCAAGGCCGTCATGGAAGCGCTTGCCGCCAATAATCGGCAGGTGGGCGGACAGTACATCAACCTCGGCCAGGAGCAATATCTGGTTCGCGGCCTTGGTCTGGTGGCCAACACCACGGACATTGGCAACGTGGTCATTGCCGAGCGCGAGGGCGTGCCGATCCACGTGCGCGAGGTGGCCGAAGTCAAGGAAGGCCCGGCGCTGCGCTTCGGGGCAGTGACGCGCGACGGCAAGGAGGTGGCTCTCGGTATCGCCCTCGCACGGATCAACGAAAACCCCAAGAGTGTCGTTGATGCGGTGAAGCAGAAACTCGATCTTGCACGCCAGGCGCTACCTCCTGGAGTCAGCATCAAGCCGGTCTACGACCGTACCGAGTTGGTCGACAAGGCGCTCGCCACCGCCGAAAGCGCCCTCGTGGAAGGATCGATCCTGGTGGCCATCGTGCTCTTCCTGTTCCTCGGGGAGATTCGCTCGGCAGTGGTCGTGATCGCCACGTTGCCGCTGGCGATGCTGTTCGCCTTTCTGATGATGCAATATTTTGGGCTGTCGGCCAATCTCATGTCTCTGGCAGGTCTGGCGATCGGCATCGGCATGATGGTGGACGGTGCCGTGGTCATGGTGGAGAACGCCTTCCGCTTGCTCTCGCACAAGACTGGTCAGGTCGTAAACCGCACTCACGTCATGCTGGAAGCTGCGCGCGAGGTCATTAACCCGATCGCTTTTGCCATTCTCATCATTATCGTGGTGTTCCTGCCGCTTTTCTCGCTGACCGGTCTGGAGGGCAAGCTGTTCAAACCCATGGCATTCACGATCACTTTTGCCATGGTGGGCTCGCTGATTCTCACGCTTACCCTGGTGCCTGTGCTCGCTGCGCTGATCCTGAAACCCAAGGAAGAAAAAGACACGTTTCTGGTCCGCTGGATCAAGGCTGGCTACCTGCCGGTTCTCGACTGGGCGCTGGAAAACAAGAAGAAGGTGATCGTCGCTTCGCTGACCTTGCTCGTCTCGGCCCTCGCCACCTTCCCCTTCCTCGGCAAGGAGTTCATGCCGACGCTCCAGGAAGGCGCCATCATGTTCAGAGCGACCGGCATCCCGTCGACTTCGCTGGAGGAGTCGATACGCGTCTCGCAACAAATGAATGATGTACTCAAGAAAGAGTACCCACAGACCAAGATGGTGCTGGCAACCATTGGACGCGCAGAGAAGGGCGAAACCGCCGACGCCAACTACATGGAGGTGTTGGTAGAGGTCAAACCACAAGCTGAGTGGCCTGAGAAGATGTCCATACCGGAACTTTCAGACCGCATGAAGGAAACCCTGGAGGTGGCGCTACCGACTGTGGTGGTAGGCAACACCCAGCCAATCCAGATGCGCGTCGAAGAACTGATCTCGGGCGTACGTGCAACGCTTGCCCTCAAACTTTACGGACCGGACCTCGCCGAACTCGACCGCCTGGGCGCAGAAAGCAAGGGCATCCTGAGCAGTGTACCTGGCGTCGCCGACCTGTCCCTGGAAGCCAACAAGGGCAAGCCGCAACTGGTCGTGAAGGTCAACCGCGAAGAAGCCGCGCGTTTCGGGATCAACGCTGACGAGATTCTGGAGATGGTGCAGGCCGGAATCGGCGGTATGGCTGTCAGCACGCTCATTGATGGCGTACGCCGCTTCGACATTCAGGTGCGTCTCGATGCAGCATTCCGTGATACGCCGCAGGCAATCGGTAATATCCCGGTGCGCACCTCATCCGGCGCCATGGTTCCGCTCTCGCGCGTGGCGACGGTGGAGATGGACGAGGGCTATACCTTCGTGCGCCGCGAGCAATTGAGTCGCTATGCCGTCTTGCAGATGGACGTGAGAGGCCGCGACGTGGACGGTTTCGTCCAGGAAGCGGACGAGAAAATCCGGAGTCAGCTGAAGCTTCCCGAAGGCTACTGGATTGAATGGGGCGGGGCTTTCGAGAATCAGCAGCGGGCGATGGCGCGACTGGCGCTTATCGTACCGCTCACCATTGGACTCATCTTTGTCCTGCTGTACACCGCCTTCAACTCGCTGACCCTCGCCACGCTAATTATTGCCAACGTGCCCTTCGCGGCAATTGGCGGGGTCTTCGGACTGGCGATAACAGGCCAGTACGTCTCGGTGCCCTCGGCGATTGGCTTCATCGCCGTGTTCGGGGTAGCCATGTTGAACGGTATCGTACTGGTGTCATTTCTCAACGACCAGCGCGGCCAGGGCCTGTCGATCCGTGACGCGGTACGCCAGGGGACGGCGCTACGCCTGAGGCCCGTACTGATGACCGCCTCGGTGGCCATCCTCGGCCTCATTCCCATGTTGCTTGCGCAGGGCGTTGGCGCGGAAACACAACGGCCTTTGGCGACAGTCGTCGTCGGTGGCCTGCTCACCTCGACGGCCCTGACGTTGCTCCTGCTGCCGCTCATGTACGAGTGGGTCGAGACGCGCCGCGAGCGCCGCACCAGAACTTCACAGTGAAAGGAACAACGATGAATACAGTATTCGCTATCGTCGGTCTGGCAGCGCTGACGCTTACCGGTTGCGCAGGGCATACGCACGCGCTTGCGCCGGGAAGTGGAAACCCGAGCGTCACGGTTGGCACCTTCAGTCACGAGGGGCGCGAGGCGCCTGCAGTGGTCCTGGAGGTTGGGGGGCGGCGTTTCACCGCCCAGGGCTTCGCGATACGCCGCGACGCGAACCGCTCGGCCTTGCAGCAGCACGACAGTCGCGGCCGGCGTCCCAGCGGGATCTCGCCTGGAAGCGATAGCGAACACTACGACTACTCGGCCAATCCGGAATTGCGCGCGGCGGATGGCGCGGTGCTGCGATGCACCCTGACCTGGCCCGCTCGGCAAGCGCCTGCAGGCTATTGCGAGACGGATGAAGGGACGCGTATCGCTGTCCGCTTCGAGTAAGCGAATCGGCAATCACGAAAAATCCAAAGGAGAACTGACGTGAAGGAAATCAAGGCATTCATCCGGCAGCACCGCATCGCCAACGTGCTTCAGGCGCTGCGCGATCTGAAGCTTGCCGACATCAGCTATCACAACATCACGGTCTCCCAGGTGCAGCGGCCCTTGGCGAGTGAGGACCCAGCGCAGCAGCACTACTCCCTGGATCTAGCCGAAGCCGTCGTCTCCGAATACCAACTGGACCTCGTATGTACTGATGAAGTGGCCGACGAGCTGATTGGCGCCATCACGACAGCGGCGCATACGGGTCTGCCAGACGCCGGCTGGATCTTTGTGAGCGAGGTGACGAAGGCAATTGAAATTCGCTGAAAGCCTGTCCAACTTGCAGCTTTCCGAAGCTTCACCCTCAAGCCGGACGTATGATGGCCAGATGGAAATTATGATAACGATCGGGGCAACGGCCAGTGGCCACAGATTACGACTCGCGCTGGTGCCGTTCGGCCACCTGGTCGGCTGCCTGCCAATTGGCAACACCGGCGGCGCGAACGTCAGCGCCTTCGCGCCGATGGCCATCCCGCCCGACCTGAAACGGCTGCTGCAAGGTCGCGACCGATGAACACCCCCTCTGCCAGCGCGGCGCAACCCCGCCCTGTGGCCGCCTTGAGCGACCGCTGGTGGCTGTTGATGGTGATCGCCGCGTCAATGCTGGCGCTCGACCAGGGCGTCAAGTGGATCGTCGCGCAGAATCTGCCGCTGGGTGCGAGCATCGCGGTCACCGAGTGGTTCAATCTGGTCCATGTTCTCAACCCGGGCGCTGCGTTTTCGTTCCTGGCCGATGCCGGCGGATGGCAGCGCCATGCGCTGACCGTGCTGGGCGTGGCCGTCAGTGTCGTGCTCGTCGGGCTGCTGTGGCGCGGCGTCGGCAGTCCTGTCGAGCGCGTAGCCTATGTCGGTCTGATCGGTGGCGCGCTGGGCAACGTCGTCGACCGGGTTCGCATTGGCGCGGTGATCGACTACCTCGATCTACATTGGCGCGACATGCACTGGCCTGCGTTCAACCTGGCGGACATCTTCATCGTCGGCAGCGCGGCGCTGCTGGTGCTGGCGGCGTTCAGGCCGGGCGCAAACGGGCAACGAACCGGACAAGGGAGTACTGGGTGATGAGCATTGCTGTTTCGAATCGTCGACTTGCGCGCATCGCCGCGGCCTTGTTGATATTGGGTGCAGCGTCAGCCGTCCATGCGCAGGTGCGGGTCGACGGGGCCTGGGCGCGTGCGACCGTGCCGAGCCAGTCGGCCACGGGCGCCTTTATGCGCCTGACCGCCGACAAAGATGTCGTTCTCACCGGCGTCAGCTCGCCGGTCGCCCGTGTCGTCGAAGTGCACGAGATGTCGATGGACAAGGACATCATGCGCATGCGCGCAGTCGATCAACTGCCCTTGAAGGCCGGCCAGACGAACGAGCTGAAGTCCGGTGGACTGCACATCATGATGATGGGGCTGAAGAAGCAGATCAAGGTGGGGGAGGTCGTGCCCTTGACGCTCTCGTTCAAGGCGGCCGACGGCCGCGTGTCGACGGTCGAAGCGAATGCAATGGCCAGTTTCGCCCCGCCCGAACGATGAGCACAGCACAGTCGGTGGGGCCGCGCCACGGCGACCGGTATGCCACGTTCTGGACACCGCTGTTCCTGGCCTGGCTGCTGGCGCTGTTGGCCACGGCCGGCGCGCTGTTCCTGGGCGAGGTAATGGGCAATACACCCTGCGTGCTGTGCTGGTATCAGCGCATCGCGATGTTTCCGCTGGTGCTGGTGCTCGGCATGGGCTTGTTCACCTCGGACCCTCGCGGTGCGCGCTACGCCTTGCCACTGGCCGGGGTGGGATGGGGGATCGCTGCCTACCACCTGATGGTTTTCTGGGGCGTGGTGTCCGAGGGCCTCGTGCCCTGCGGCCAGGGAGCGTCCTGCACCGACGTCGATGTGCAGGTGGCCGGTTTGGTGCCGATTCCGCTGCTGTCGCTGGCGGCGTTCACCGGCATTCTGGTGCTGCTGTGGTTTTCAATGAGGAGAGCAAAGGCATGAGCAGGAAGTGGATGGTTCTGGCGACGGTCGCCGTGGTCGTTCTGGCCTTCGCGGCAGGGGTCGTGGTCTTCACGGGGCGCACGAACCAGGAGGTGACGGCGGCGGCCCAGACGCACAGCGACGCGCTGGTCAGGCCGCACTCACCCATCTACGGCAATCCGGCGGCCAAGGTGACGATCGTCGAGTTCTTCGATCCGTCCTGCGAGGCCTGCAGCGCCTTCTATCCGATCGTCAAGCGCATCGTCAACACGAGCTTCGGCCAGGTCCGGCTCGTCGTGCGCTATGCGCCTTTGCACCACGGGTCGGATACGGCCGTGCGGATCATCGAGGCGGCGCGGCTGCAGGACAAATACTGGGAGGCGCTCGAGCGGGCGCTGGCTGTGCAGCCGCAGTGGGCCGCGCATGACCGGCCCCAGCCGCTGTTGATCTGGGACGTCATTGGCGACATCGGCCTGGACATGGCGAAGGCGAGAGCGGATGCCGATGGGCCGGCCGTCGACCAGGTGCTGCGGCAGGACATCGCCGACATGCAGGCGCTGAGGGTGAATCGCACGCCGGGCTTCTTCGTCAATGGCACGCCCTTGCGTGACTTCGGCGAGGCGCCATTGAAGGCGCTCGTCGAGCAAGAGCTCAAGAAGGGGTCGTCTCAGAAAACGGAAAATAAGGCACGGTAAACAATCTGGCAGAGGCCTCTCTATTGAGTTCGTCATGGGGTCGTCTCAGAAAACGGAAAATAAAGCACGCTAAGCCGGTGGTAGCGGTCGCAACGGCCTGAACTTGCCTGCGCCGACCTTGGTACTGCTGCGCCAGAGGTAATCGCCGGTCAGATTGATGTGTTCCCACCCCAGCGGCGACAGGTATTGCAACAGCATGCCGTCTACCGGTTTACCGTGCCCGTTCAAAGCGTTGGTTGCCCGTTCCAGATAGGCCGTGTTCCAAAGCACGATGGCCGCCGTCACCAGATTGAGGCCACTGGCCCGGTAGCGTTGCTGCTCAAAGCTGCGGTCGCGAATTTCGCCCAGCCGGTTGAAGAACACTGCCCTGGCCAGCGCGTTGCGCGCCTCGCCTTTGTTGAGTCCGGCCTGCACGCGGCGGCGCAGCTCTACGCTTTGAAGCCAATCCAAGATGAACAGCGTTCGCTCGATGCGGCCCAACTCGCGCAACGCTACGGCCAAACCGTTTTGACGCGGATAGCTGCCGAGTTTCCTGAGCATCAGCGAGGCCGTCACCGTCAGGGCCTCGGCACTCGGATAGCATGACGTTTCTCCCAGCATCGGCGAGGTGAAAAATCGTTAACTTTCATAAGCTTATGACAGGAGCTTGTAAACCCCGCTGGAATCAGGTCTACTCTCGTCTTTTGGGCAACCGAAATGAGTGTGACGAAAGGAGCCAGCCTGATGTGCTGCTTGAGGGAAGTAGACGACCCGCGCAAACCCAGCAATGGGACGCTGCATGATTTTGTGGAGATTCTGGTGATTGCCATGGCCGCCGTGCTCTCCGATTGTGACACCGTCGAAGATATCGCCTATTGGGCGTACAAGAAGGAGGATTGGCTGCGTCAGTTTCTGCCGCTCAAGAACGGCGTCCCCTCCGAGAAGACGTTTCTGAGGATCTTCCGAGCGCTGGACCCGAAGCAATTCGAGGTGGCATTCCGTCGCTGGGTGGCTGAGGTGGTCGGGACCCTCAATGGCGGCATTGCGATCGATGGCAAGACAGTGCGTGGGTCGGGCAGCGGCGGTGAGAGCGCCATTCACATGGTCAGTGCCTTCGCTACGGAACTGGGCGTCGTTCTGGGCCAGGAAAAGGTCGCCGCCAAGAGTAACGAAATCACCGCCATCCCGGAACTGCTCCAGGCACTGCATATCAAGGACTTGCTGATCACCATTGACGCCATGGGGTGCCAGAGGAACATCGCCCGTCAGATCACCGACCAGGGCGGTGACTACCTGCTCGCGGTCAAAGGCAATCAACCGGCGCTGCTGGAAGCGATCGAGACCGATTTCATTGATCAATACCAGTCGGAAGCCGTCGACCGCCACCGCCAAGCCCACAAGTCCCGTGGCCGGATTGTCGGCCAAATCGCCTCGGTCCTGCCCGCGACAGGGACCGTTGACGTCGCCGATTGGCCCCAGTGCAAGACGATCGGTCTGGTCGACTCCTTGCGCAAGGTTGGCAATGAAGAATCGAACTTCGAGCGGCGCTATTACATCAGCTCTCGCGACTTGACCGCCGAACAACTTGCCGTCGCCGTGCGAGGCCATTGGGCCGTCGAGAATCGACTTCACTGGATACTCGACGTCAGCTTCGGCGAGGATGCCAGCACCGTACGTAAAGACCACGCGCCACAAAACCTTTCCCTCTTGAAGAAGATCGTTCTCAATCTGATTCGGCTGGATACGACCGAACAGAAGAAAACCAGCTTGCGCCTGAAGCGCAAGGCAGCCGCCTGGGATGACGACTTCCGGGTGAAGATCATGGGCCTCATCAGACTATGACAGTCGAGTGCCGAGGCCCTGCCGTCACCGTACCCTGCTTGATTGAGGTGGCCAGCCGCAAAATTTCATCCCAATGAGCGCGTATCTGCTTGATATTCAGCCGGTCACTGCTAATCATCGGTTTGAGCGCTTCATAGGCGGTATCGCCCTTGGGAATGAACAGCTTGGTGTCGCCCAAGTCGCGAATGCGCGGCGCGAAGCGAAAGCCCAACAGGTGCATCAATCCAAACACATGGTCGGTAAAGCCCGCTGTGTCGGTGTAATGCTCCTCGATCCGCAAGTCCGACTCGTGGTACAACAGGCCATCGAGCACATAGGTTGAATCGCGCACACCAACGTTGACCACCTTGGCGCTGAAGGGCGCGTACTGGTCGGAGATATGGGTATAAAACGTCCGCCCTGGACTGCTTCCATACTTCGGGTTGATGTGCCCGGTGCTTTCCGCCTTGCTGCCAGTTCTGAAGTTCTGTCCATCCGACGATGAGGTGGTGCCATCGCCCCAGTTTCCGGCGAAGGGTTGCCGGAACTGCGCGTTGACCAGTTCGGCCAGCGCCGTCGAATACGTTTCATCCCGGATGTGCCAGGCTTGCAACCACGACAGCTTGGCGTAGGTGGTGCCAGGGCAGGATTCGGCCATCTTGGTGAGCCCAAGATTGATGCCATCAGCCAGGATCGTCGTCAGTAACAAGGTCTTGTCCTTGGCCGTATCGCCGGTCTTCAGATGTGTGAAATGCCGGGTGAAGCCTGTCCATTCATCGACCTCCATGAGCAGTTCGGTGATTTTGAGGTGCGGCAGCAGCATCGCCGATTGGTCGATCAGGGCTTGCGCGGTTTCAGGTACTGCCGCGTCCAGCGGCGTGATCTTCAGGCCGGACTCGGTAATGATGGCGTCCGGTAGATCATTGGCCGCCGCCATGCGGTTGACGGTAACGAGCTGCTGTTCCAGCAATTCCAGCCGGTCGTGCAAATACTGATCGCAGTCGGTGGCCACTGCCAGAGGCAATTCGCTGGCCAGCTTCAGAGTAGCGAACTTCTCGGCCGGCACCAGGTACTCATCAAAGTCCTTGAACTGGCGCGAACCCTGCACCCAGACATCGCCTGAGCGCAGCGCGTTCTTAAGCTCTGACAGGGCGCACAGCTCGTAGTAGCGCCGGTCGATGCCCTCGTCGGTCAGAACCAGTTTGGCCCAGCGCGGCTTGACGAATGCGGTTGGCGAATCGGCGGGCACCTTGCGGGCGCTGTCGCTGTTCATGCTGCGCAGAACGTCGATGGCATCGAGCACACCCTTGGCGGTTGGTGCCGCCCGTAGCTTGAGTACGTCCAGGAACTGCGGTGCGTAGCGGCGCAACGTGGTGTAGTTTTCACCGATGCGATGCAGAAAGTCGAAGCTCTCCGGTTGCGCGAGCTTTTGCGCCTCCGTGACGCTGGCTGCGAATGTGTCCCACGGCATTACAGCCTCGATGGCGGCGAACGGATCGCCGCCGCTGTGTTTGGCTTCCAGCAGGGCTTGGCCGATGCGGCCATACATCCGTACCTTGTCATTGATCGCCTTGCCGGAAGCCTGAAACTGCTGCTGATGCTTGTTCTTGGCAGCGTTGAACAACTTGCCGATGATGCGGTCGTGCAGGTCGATGATTTCGTCGGTGACGGTGGCCATGCCTTCAATGGCCAACGCTACCAGAGTGGCATAGCGTCGTTGCACCTCGAATTTGGCTAGGTCAGCAGGCGTCATCTGCCCACCCTCACGGGCGATCTTGAGCAGGCGGTTTTGGTGAACTTGCTGCTCAATGCCAGCGGGCAGGTTAAGCGCCTGCCAGGCTTTGAGGCGCTCGATGTGTTCAAGCATGTGCCGCGAGTTTGGCTTGATCGGCGACTGGCGCAACCATGCCAGCCACGTCACTTTGCTGCCGTCCTTGCGTTTGAGAAGTTCGTCCAGTCGCTGACGGTGGCGCAACAACAAAGAATCGGTCAACGCCGCGTAAATACGTCGGTTAGCACGGGTGATAGCCTCGGCACTCGCGCGCTCGATGGCATTCATGGCGGGCAGGATGATGGTCTGCCGCCGCAGGTTTTCGACAAGGGTGCTGGCTAGCACAATGCCTTTGTCAGTCTGCAAGGCCAGCTCGGTCAATGTATGGACGGCTTGCCGGTAGTGGCTCATGGTGAATGGCTTGAACCCAAACACCGTTTGTAGCTCGACCAAGTGCTCACGCCGTGTCTGTTCACGCTGGCCGTACTCGTTCCAGCTTTCCTCTGGCACCTTGAGTTGCGCGGCCACCATGCGTAACAAGGGCGGAAACGGAGGCTCATCGACGCCCAAAAAAATGCCGGGAAATCGCAAATAGCAAAGCTGCACAGCGAAGCCCAATCGATTTGTGGGGCCACGGTGCTGGCGAATGATCGACAGATCGGTCTCGTTGAACGTGTAGTACCGAATCAGATCATCTTTGGCATCAGGCATTGCCAGCAGGCTTTCGCGCTCGGTGGCGGACAGGATTGAGCGGCGCGGCATAGTCAGTCTTCTCGTAGGTACTGGTACAAGGTTTCGCGGCTGATGCCGAAGTCACGGGCCACCAAGGTTTTTTGATCGCCTGCCGCAACTCGCCGTTTCAACTCGGCAATTTGTTCGCTGTTCAGGGATTTTTTCCGTCCCCGGTAGGCCCCGCGCTGCTTGGCCAGCACGATTCCCTCGCGCTGGCGTTCGCGGATCAGGGCGCGCTCGAACTCAGCAAAGGCTCCCATGACCGACAGCATCAGATTGGCCATCGGCGAGTCCTCGCCGGTGAACGTCAGCCCTTCTTTGACGAACTCCATGCGCACGCCGCGTTGTGTCAGCCCCTGAACGATGCGGCGCAAGTCATCAAGGTTGCGTGCCAGCCTGTCCATGCTGTGCACAACCACGGTATCGCCCTCGCGGACGAAGGCCAGAAGCCTTTCAAGTTCGGGGCGTTGGGTGTCCTTGCCGGAAGCCTTATCGGTGAACACCTTGCCAACTTCGATTTGCTCCAATTGCCGATCAGGGTTCTGGTCGAAGCTGCTGACGCGGACATAGCCGATGCGTTGACCTTGCACGATGCCTCCAAAGGAAAAAGTGTCAGGATGAAATCTATTACCCTTGGTGGATCATGTCAATAAATACAGGCCACGACTCTACTCTGACGTTGTTTGTGCATAGCATCTGACATCAGGTTAGGGTATAGCTCAATTGGACACTGGCAATGAGGCAAAATCTCCGACCGGTTTCTTGTCCCCACTCAGAACCATGAATCCGCCCCACGGTACGCTGCCAGGGAGCAGCCGTTCTACAGTGCGCGCTGTGATAGACCCCGATGGTAGATAGATTGCGCTCCGCATCCGGCTGTTTGAAATGGGTAGTCCCTTGAGGCTGTCACCAAACTCTTCAGGCGATAACCAGAGCGCACCTCGATAGGCACCGCTGCCGCCGTGGCGACCTTTTTCGCGCCAAAGCAGGCTGTGCCGGTTGAGCATGCCAATGGCGAAGCGCCTGCGCGTCACGCGCACAATCTCAGACACGGCTTTGTGCCAGTCGGTAGTGAAACACAGGGCAGCAACTGAAAGCACCTGATCGAAACTGTTGTCGGCGAACGGCAAAGTGAGCGCATCGGCCAGTAGATAGGTTGAGCGAGCATCGCGGTTACGAGCAAATGCGAGGGAATCCGCATCGAGATCGATCCCAGTGACTTGCAGACCTGGCAGAGCGGCCAACTGGCGAGTAAACCAACCGGTTCCGCAGCCGACATCGAGTACCCGACCTTCCGCAGGTAACGCCAATTCGTTCGACATCAGGCGATACTCGGTATGCCCAATCCAGCCCCCTCGGGGACTGTCATACCAGGCATCGTAGTTGGCGGGACTCAAATCGGAACGCGCCGTCTCAATCGACCGAATGACCTAACCCAGAGCCTGTTCCAGATCCGCGATCAAATCCTCAGCATCCTCCAAGCCGACCGACAGACGCAGCATGGCGTCCGAGATACCGCGACGGGCACGCTCTTCCGTCGTTAATCCGTGGTGGGTGGTTGTACACGGTTGAGTTACCAAGCTTTCCGCACCCCCAAGGCTGGGTGCCAAGGCGAAGAGCTTCAACCGGTCAGCGACGCGTGTGGCGTCTTCTCCGTCGCCAGCGACCTCGATCGTCAGCATGCCCCCGAATCCGTACATTTGGTCTTTGGCCAGCGCGTGCCCCGGAAACTCGGGCAGACCAGGAAAGTAGACCCGGCTGACCTTGGGGTGGCGGTTCATGGCTTCGGCGATGCGCTGGGCCGACTCGTTTTGCTGACGCACACGCACGACCAGGGTACGCAGGCTGCGGGCGAGCAATGAGGCCGTGCCCGGAGCGATCATCGAGCCGAGATTTTTGCGCCAGTTCCATACCGGCATCAGCAATTCCTTCGACCCCATCAAGACGCCAGCGGTGAGGTCGCTGTGTCCGCCGAGATATTTGGTGGCGCTATGCACGACGAAATCCGCTCCCAGTTCCAGCGGGCGCTGATTGACCGGTGAGGCGAACGTGTTGTCGACCGCGACTCGCGCGCCGTAGGCATGTGCCTTCGCTGCAATGGCCCGAATGTCGAGCAATTCGAGGGTGGGATTGGTGGGCGTCTCGAAAAATACCAGCTTCGCGCCAGCGGCCAGCAAAGCGTCCAGTTGATCCAGTTCGCGGCCAAGAATCAAATCCGTCTTGATCCCCAGCAACGGCAACTGGCTGGCCAGCAGTTCCAGCGTTCCGCCGTAAGCGTCACCGATGCAAACGATGCCCTCACGCCCATGCGTCAGGAACAAGGCTGTCTCGGCGGCCATCCCGGAACAAAAAGACCAGGCCATCTCCGCGCCTTCGAGGCTGGCGAGCGTTTCTTCAATCGCAAAGATTGATGGGTTCAGGCCGTATCGCGTATAGAGGCTCCCCGGCTTGCGACCGTCAACGACATCGAGCAGGTCTGCCGTCGATTTGAACGCAAAGGTGGTGGTGTCGTACACCGGAAGGTGCGGACTGCCATGCGCGTCCTTGAAACTGTGGCCGTGAATGGTGCGCGTGGACAAGCCTGGCTTGCTGCTTTCAGTCATTTGAGTCTCCTGGTTATTCTTGCTGCGGTTTCAAACGGCACGATGACCAACTCGGGGGTTTCAGAACGAGATTACCTTGTCGCTATCGATGACCCATTCCGCCAGCGCCGGCATGGTGGATTTTTCGGCGCCCTCGAAATACGGCTGGTTCTTGTAAATGCCGCAGCGCGCCATGCAGGTTCCGCACACCTTGACCTTCACGCCACGGGTGATGAGCGCCTTCAGCATCAACGAAAGGTCTTGGTCATAGCCTTCCGGTGGACGACAGGCATCGCGTGCCATGTCCACCGCATCACTCATCAGGAAAATGCGAACTTCACTTCCAGCGTCGACCAGCTTGTCGGCCAGTCGCAGCCCGTTCCAGGTCACATCGGTACTATCGTAGGGTTCGTGATTGAAGATGATCAGGATTTTCATGGTGGTTCCCTTTGTGTATGAATCAGCGTCTGGCCAACAGGCCGAAGTGAAACGGACAACAACTTTGCAAATCAACTGATTCAATGGCGTGGAATCCGGCTTCAGCCATCCACTCTCGGCATTGCTCGGGAGTTGGCCGAATTGCTAAAGACGGGCCGCGTGGGGTGGGAATGTCGCTGCGCCAGTGGATAACTGAAAGCACGCCATCGTCCTGCAAGGTCCGGTACGCTTCGCGTAACAAGGCCACGGGTTGCTCCAGGTGCAGCAGGTTGAAAATCATCGCATGTGCTTGCGACCCGGAATCCACACCCGTTCCGTGGGCGACAAAATCTCGTACCTCGGCTTGAATATTGGGTAGATCGAAAGTGAGCGCCTTTTGGCGCACGATTTCGACCATTTCCGGCTCAATATCTAGCGCCATAACACGCGCTGTCGTACGTCGGGCCGCTGGCACCGTAAAAGAGCCATAACCGCAGCCGAATTCGATGACATTCCCCAGCACCGTGGCGCCGAGCAGTCGATCAATAGCAACCTCTGTCTCGAAAAAACTCGCCCAGTAGGCTTCGTCGGGCATGCCGCTTTCACGTCCCTTCATGCTCATGATTTGCCTTGCTCCACCGGAAGACCTGCCGCCAACCATTCACTGACGCCATCCAGGATCTTGCGTACTCGATAGCCTTTCGCCGCCAGCAACGCCACGGCCTCGTCAGAGAGCAGGCAGAACGGTCCTCGGCAGTAGGCGACAATCTCGACGTCGGACGGCAATTCAGCAAGGCGCTGCTCAATCTCGGCCACCGGCATCGAGCGGGCAAACGGTAGGTGAGCCGTTTCGTATTCCGTTGGCGGACGCACATCAATGACGAACACCTCGCCGCGTCGCGCTTGTTCCAGCAGCACCTCGCGACCGACAGCGGAGAGCTTCGCCGGATCGGCCACCATCTGTCCCAAGGCCATCTTCAGTTCCAGGAGGTGCTCTTCGGCGACCTGGCGCAGACTCACCCACAGGCCCGCCACATCACTGCCGGCCAGTTGATAGATGATGTATTTGCCCTCACGCCGAAAAGTCACGAGGCGTGCTTCCTTCAGCACTTTTAGGTGCGCGCTGGTGAGTTTAATGTCAGCCGTCAATTCGCTCGCCAGCGATTCAACGGTCTTTTCGCCTTGCGCCAATAGTTCCAGTAACTCCAGCCGTTTCGGACTAGAAACCGCTTTGCCGATGCGGGCAACCTGCTCGTAGAGGAGGTCTTTTATCATTCGTTTGTTCATAACCGACATTCTAACGAATATACGAATGTAAGGCGAAATGTTTTTGTTTCGCGACTGAATCCAGGAAATGCCGACATCTGCGACGCCAACTGATTCAGATGGCGGCTGGTGGCATGACTGCTTGTCCTACCCAATGAGTCTGGTCAATTTTTTTGCCGTGGGCCGCTTAACGTGCTCTATTTTCCGAATTCTGAGACGACCCCGTCATGTGAGTGGGGTTGTAATCCGGAACCGCCGAAAATTCCGTCATCCCCACGCCGGCCCTGCCACGAGCGCATCAAGGTCCAGGTCGATCACCTTGGCGTCGCTTTGGAACGTGTAGTGCCCGTTCCACATCGGTGATTCCGCCCACCGTATCCTTCATTTCCTTGTCACGGAGCCCGACTGCTCACAGGCCAAGTTGGCTGTGCGAACCGAGGCGGACGAGCTGGAGTACGTTGTCGTCCGGTTTTCTGTAAATCAAGACCAAGTCGGGCTTGACGTGACAATCCTGGTGGTCCTTCCAATCTCCACTGAGCGAATGATCATGGTGCTTGTCGGCCAGAACCTGATCATGGGCCAAGGCCGTGACGATGGCGACGAAGTCACTTTGCAGCGTTTGCCGGTGCGGTCCCTTGGTTTCGCGCTTGTAGTCACGCTTGAACGGCCAGTGTGTTCAATCTTCCGCATTCAGGTCCGCCATCAGGTCCTCGACGGTGGCGAACGACTTCAGGCCACCACGGCGCGCCTCCTTCATCGCTTCGATAGTATCGATGTTCGGAACCAGGGGCTCGAACGGCAGTGCCTTCTCGTGTGCGACGCGGGTCAGCTGAGAACTATCAAAAGGATTTAGGGAAATCGGGAGCTGAGCTTTGGGTATGTGCCAGATTGGTCTGCAGGAAGCGACGGCGGTCGTCCCTGTCTTTTCTTTGGCGTTCAACCTTGTAGGCTTTGCTTACCGTAAGCTTTGCGTAGAAGAAGGGAAGTGTTGTGCAGCAAAGACGAATGGAGTGTTTTGGTTATAAAAGGTTAAAAGATGGTTAACGGCCCAAAAATTGGTTAGAAACGCCTTTCGTAACAAAGGCTTAAGAAAACACCATCTGCGTCATCTGTCACGGTTTCATGCGTCATCTGTCACGATCTCATGCTTCATCTGTCACACCTTGCGCAGCGAAGTGGCCAATTTCATGCGCCAGCTGTCACGAGACATGCGTCATCTGTCACGGTCGGCGGCGGTTTGGTGGATCTGGAGCGAAGCATTGAGAAGGTTATCCACAAGGAGGGTCGGCGAACGGAGTTTTGACGTCGCAAACCGTGACAGATGACGCATGGGCGACGAGTTTGGCCTGCGTCATCTGTCACGCCGCATGCGTCATCTGTCACGATTCTGTGGATAACTGGGCTACGCGGGCATTTGCCGATGGCTTGGCGACAGGTGCTGGGCAAGCCGTGACAAATGAAGCATGGAGAAGAACAGGGTGCTCGCGCGCCGTGGTGGTGTGCGGTGCCGTGCCGTCATTCGTTGACGACGTAGATGCTGTCGTCGGTATGTAGCTGCACGCACTTGGCAATGCCGCTGGCCTCGATCTCTGCGCAGGCCTCGCGTGCGGTGCGCCGCCACCCGTAGACGGTCTTGCTCGTTGATCCGCACATTTCGCGGAATCTTTCGAGTTTCAGCGGGAAAGGTTGCTTGTGGCTCTCGATGTAGTCTGCCAAGCGGCGGGCGACGGGCGACAGGGAACGGTAGGTTTCCCAGGAATGATTGGTGAAGGTGTTGCCGGCGAAGAGCACGACAAGGTTGGGGTCGATCCAGACGCGGTATTGCGTGAGCTTGCCTTCAGAGTCGTTGATGGCGCTGTACTTGTCGATCAGCGAGATGGCGCCGCTCTTGCCATAGGCTTTTTCGTTGAGGACCAGCACTTCGTTGGCCTTGAGGCGAGAAATGGATTCGCGGACTTTGTCGTAGTAGCGACCATTCTTGGCCCAACCGAGGTCGCGCACCAGGTCCTTGACGGAGAACTCGAAGGGCTCGCCCAAGGGCACGTGCTTGGCGTAGTGCATGATTTGCAGCCAGACCAGTTCGTCGTCCTCGGCCCTCAGCTCGATGCCCGTATA
>JGI11692J13181_100100_pt1 | contig 35876 bp, 40 predicted proteins | sample Accclapoofosmids_FD_13181 | JGI IMG/M metagenome (IMG submission 13181) | reverse complement strand
CAGGTTCGGCAGGTGCTAACGGCAATTGACAAGTTGGAGGAGATGCGCAATGAACGTTGATCATTACACCTACCGTGTCACCTGGTCGCCCGAGGACGGCGAGCACGTTGCCCTGTGCGCTGAATTCCCGTCGCTGTCGTGGCTCGCAGCGACGCCAGAGGCAGCGTTAGAGGGGATCCGTCAGGTGGTATCCGATATCGTCGCCGACATGACAACGGCTGGCGAGACCGCTCCTGTAGCTCTGGCGGAAAAACACTACAGCGGTGAGTTCCGTGTCCGAATTCCGCCAGAAGTCCATCGCTCATTGGCCATGCAGGCGGCTGAGCAAGGCGTGAGCCTGAACAGGCTGGCCAGTGCAAAGCTGGCTGGCTGACGGCTGCGACGTTCGCTAACGATCTGGCTACACCTTCCGCCAGGTGGTGGTGGGCTGCTTTCCGCGCGGATGCTGGGGGAGTCCTATCGGCCATCAACGGACCTGGCGCCTGAAAAAAAATCAGCCGGCGCGAACGGCAGGTAACTGATCTCGAACCGGCCGTCCGGTTGCCTGCGGACTCGGGCAGGTCGTCGGCCAAAGCGGCCGTTGGCGCCGCATGGCGCGGACGGCCGGTATAGCGCCTTGACCGGACGTACGGGAAGAAATTGCGCCGAACGGCTGCTTCGACTTTTCGCCGTCATCAACGCGGTATCGCGCAGCCAGGTTGCCTATCTATTCGACCTGGCCAGCGATCTGGATGAGCAGGTTTCCCACATGATGACCAATCTGGAAGAGGTACAGGCTACGCTATCGCAATTGACGGCGCTGTACTCAGACAGCTTGTGCCATGGAGGCCTGGACGGCGACGAATGATGGCTGGCCGCCCCTACTCTGGCCCATCAAGCGTCAGGTCGCCACGGCGGATCGCATCGCCAACCACAAGGGACGCAATCCGCAGGAACGCGCCTCCCTGAAAAAGCGCCTGCTGCGCAAGCGGATGAGCAAATGAAGCTCCCGCTTACTCCAAGGTGGAGGCCGGTGTGGTGACACAACTACTTGTTCTGCCCCAGATTAACGGAATTTTCTGGGGTTCCGGCTTACAACCTCGACATGCACGCGTGACGAATCGCCGCTGGAGGCGCGACTACGGCGCTCGGTAGCGTGGTCTGCGTGGCGCTGTCAGAGGGCTGAAGGGTTGTCGGATGCCTGTCCTGAACTTCATTCCAGTTTCCATGGCTTTGATTCTTGTAGATCAGTTGATGAAGTTGGCGCGTCGATTAGCGCATATTGAAGAGCTCCTGATGAAAGTCCCTCGTCGCAAGACCATGTGCGATCAGGTCTGCACGCACGGACTGACCGAAGGCCGCCGGGCCGCAGAACCAGAAACTGGCGGATTTCCAGCTGGGAAACATCTCGCGCAGACGGTCGCCACTCAGCCGCCGGTCCTTCTCGTCGACCAGAACATGTAGATTGACGTTGGCAGCATTGGCGTCCGCTTCCAGCAATTCCAGCGCTTCCGGTTCAAGTTCCTTGACGCAATGGATGAGGTCGATCGATTTCGTGCCAGGAGTCATGGCCAGTTCCTTCATCCGCGCGATGAAGGGCGTGATGCCAATGCCACCACCGATCCACACTTGGCGACGCTTCCCGTCCTCGAACGTGAACCGACCGTAGGGACCTTCCACCGTCACGGCGTCGCCCGCCTTGATCCGCTTGGGCAGGAGGTCGGTGTAGTCGCCGAGACCCTTGCTGATGATCATCAACTTGCGCGTTGCAGGATCCCAGGCCGAGGCCAGGGTGAAAGGGTGTTTGCCTTCCCGGTGGTCGAAGTTGACGAAGGCGAACTGGCCGCCGTCATGTCCCTTCCAGCCGTCGTCCAGTTGAATGTGGATTTCCGTGACGCCCATTGCCGGGAACGTTCGCACTGCTTCGATCGTGCCGGACACTCTGCGGCTGCGCCCGATCTGGCGGGTCAGGGCGAGGACTGCTGAAACGACTCCCCCGATCATCAAGAGCAAGGTCACCATGCCGACCGGTTGCAGCCATGCGTCGAAGCGCATCAGCACCATGCCGTGGAACACCAGGACCAGATAGGCGATAGCGATCAGCGTGTGGGTGGTGACGAAAAACTTGTAGGGGAAGCGCTTGATCAGCGCGATCGCGATCAGCGCCACCGCAGCGTAGAACGCCCACTCGCCAATCGTCTCAGCCAATTCACGTTGGCTGTTGAAGAAGGTCTGGATGGCGCCCAGCTCCACCTCACCAGCGGGCGGCTTGCCCCGGCTGCGACGCTCCATCAAGCCAAGACCGACCATCCATTTCGGCCCGTTGGCTGCCACCCAGTGGAGCACCGAAGTGACCAAGGCGGCGATGCCCAACCATTTGTGCAGCCTGTAGGACTTGTCGAGGCCATCCAGCCACGACTCCAGCCATTTGGCGCGGGTCGCCAGGATCATCGCCACACTCATGGCGCCGATGCTGAGAACGCCCGAATACTGGACGAGCAGATTGCGCACCGCAATGAAGGTCAAGCTGTCTGGCAAATTGGTATTCGCCAGCGCCCACAGGAGCGTCAGCCCGATCAGGATTGACCAGAAGGATATCTTGATGTTTTTCATGGTTGTTCCACCAATTGATTCGTCCGTTCCTCGAATAGAGGTTGATCGCGGATACGGGGGTTTGAGCCGTCATGCGGCACGTCGTGCCCATCGAACACCGCACCCGGCGCCGGGCAGGCAATTCCCCTGGTGTCGTCAAGACAGCCGGGTTCTGCCGTTTCGGGGACAGGCAATGGCGCCTGGGCAAGCGCTGTGCTGGCGGCGGGAAAAGACGGTATGCAGCTGAGCACGCGTCGTACTTTCATGATCGGTTGGCGCATCAGTTGCTTTCACAACACTGTTAGTTAGAATCGTGATAGTATCAATCAGAACTATTCATGTAAAGGGGCAGTGGTGATTCGTAATCCGGCAAAAATCCATCCTTTCCTGCACGCGGCGACTCTGATGGAGAAGCGGGTGACTGCATTGCTGAGAGCGTCCGGCGTGCGCCATCGTCAGGGCCTGATCCTGGACGCCTTGCATCGCATTGGGCCGACATCGCAAAGGCATCTGGCGAAGGAATTCGATATTTCACCGGGAAGCATGAGTTCCATGACGGATCGGCTGCTTGCCTTGGGGTTCATCACACGAAACACGAACACGGATGATCGACGGAGCGACGTTCTGGAGCTGACACCAAATGGCCTGGCGATGCTGACGGTCGTTCTGGATGTCTGGCAGGGCGCTGACGAGAGTATTGAAACGGCGCTAGGCCCGACGAAAGCCGCGCAGTTTTTCGCACTCGCCGCCGAACTCTGTAGTGCTCAGGGTGGCCGGGCGCCCCAACATGAAGACGCCTGAAGTCGCCGAGTGCTGATGAACCTTGCCTGTCTGCCTGTGGGCGACGTCCGCGCTCGGCTGCAAGGTGAACTGCAGCCACCATCCCCGCCGCATGGCCTCAGCAACCAACCCATCCGTACCGCGACACCACCCCCTCGCCAACATGGAATAGTGCTCCCATGACATCTCCGATCTTGGCCCGAGACTCACTCGCTCCTTACCTGCTCACCGCCGGCCGCCGCGTCGCCGTCGACTACGGCCACGACAAGCTGGCCGCCGAGGCCAACTTCATCAATGGCATCACGCTGTCGATCTCCGGCGGCAAGTACTGGTCATGACCCGTTCGACGTTCGCCACGATCGCCGCGACGGCCTGGCTGTTGACGGCGGCCGGTTGCGCCTCGGTGGCACCGATCGCCGCACCGCCGCAGGCGGTCGAAGTGCCCGCGCAGTGGGGCGCCGGCATCGACGCCACGGCGGCCACGCCCGGCCCGCTCGCGCAATGGTGGCAGCGGTTTGGCGATGCGCAGCTGTCGCGCCTCGTGGAGCGTGCGCTGCAGGCCAACACCAGCGTGAACAGCGCGCAGGCCGCGCTGCGCCAAGCGCGCGCGCTGCGTGATGTCACTGCGGCCGGCCTGTTGCCGACGCTCGGCGCTTCGGCCAGCGCGCGGCGCATCCGCACCGGCTCGGGCAGCACCACGAGCACGGTCAACAGCTTTCTGGCGGGACTCGACGCGAGCTGGGAGCTCGACGTCTTCGGCGGCCAGCGCAGCGCCCTGCAGGCCGACGAGGCCAGCGCGCTGGCCAGCGCCGCCAACCTGGGCGACGTGCAGGTGTCCGTCGCCGCCGAGGTCGCGCTCGACTACATCGCGCTGCGCAACGCTCAGGCGCTCCTGGCCATCGCACGAGAGAACCTGGCGAGCCAGCGCGAGACGCTGCAGATCACGCAGTGGCGCCTGCAGGCTGGACTCGTCACCTCGCTCGACGTCGAACAGGCGCGCACCTCGGCCGAGCAGACGGCCGCGCTGTTGCCTGCCTTGCAGAAGACCGCGGACCAGACATCGCACGCGCTGTCGGTCTTGGTCGGCCAGGCGCCGTCCGCCTTGTCGGCCGAACTCGCTGCCACCAGCCCGGTGCCGGCCGCGCCCGACGACCTGGCGCTCGCTTTTCCGGCCGAGACCCTGCGCCAGCGCGCCGATGTCCGCGCCGCCGAATTTGAGTGGAGCGCGGCGCGCGCCCGCGTCAGCCAGGCCGAAGCCGCGCGCTGGCCGAGCTTTTCGCTCGGCGGCTCGCTGGGCTTGGTCTCGCTCACGCTCGGCTCGCTGGTCGACGGCAGCTCGCTCGTGAGCAGCGTGCTGGGCAGCGTCAGCGGGTCGCTGTTCGACGGCGGCGCAGCGCGCGCGCAGGTCGGCGCGCAGCAAGCCGCGCTCGAGCAGTCGCTGCAGGATTACCGCTCTGTCGTGCTCGTTGCCCTGAGGGATGTCGAAGATGCGCTGGTCGCCCTGCGCAGCGACCGCGAGCGGCTGGCGCACCTGAAGGGTGCCGCCGACGCGGCCACAAATGCGGCGACGCTGGCGCGCCAGCAGTATGCCAGCGGGCTGGTCGATTTCCAGACCGTTCTGCAGACGCAGCGCACGCAGATCGGCGCCCAGGGCGAGGTGGCCAGCGCCAGCGCGGACATCAGCAGCGACCACGTCCGCCTTTACAAGGCCCTGGGCGGCGGCTGGACGCCCGATGGCGAATCCGCCGCCGTCGCCGCCACGCAAGCGACGGTCCGCCAGGCGACCTCCTCCGCTGCGCACTGACACCCGCGGCCACTCTCTACGATCACTTCACACCTACCCGCCATGAGCCAGAAGAACGTCACCCCTCCCGCCGACCTGCAAACCCTGCTGGGTGAGGATCATCCGCCGCGCTGGTGGAAGCGCGGCTCGCTCTGGTTCGGTCTTGGCGCCCTGCTGATCGTGGCCGGCGGTGTCTATTACTGGCAGGCGCAAAGCGCCGGCAAGGCCGCGCCCACCTACGTGACCGCCGAACTGCGCACGGGCAGTCTCACACTTAGCCGACCTTTAACACCTTGCTGTCATATTTCGGGCTTTTCTGGCCGATGCAAATCTTAAGTTGTTGATTTCACAGAGGCGCCATTTTGGCGGCGTAATGTTGTGCCATAATAGTTTTAGAAATGTGGTTTTTCCCCTTGCATTTCTTGTACGATCGTGGGCATGTTTATCCGACAAACACGAACGAACAACAAGGCCACCGGCGAAGGCTACTTCACCTACCGCCTGGTGCGTGGCGAACGCATCGCTGGCAAGGTCCGTCAGATCACCCTGCTGAATCTCGGACGCAACTTCGCGATCAAGCAGGAAGACTGGCCGGTGCTGTGTCGGCGTATCGAACAGCTGCTGCACCCCCAGGAAGCGCTGCTGCCACTGCCATGCAGCGGTCATATAGAGAGTGCCGCCCAGCGCTACGCAGGGCAACTGATCGTGCGGGCGCCGATCAGTGACTCGGCGGCGGTAGCGAGCAGCGACCCCGCGGCGCAGCCGCGTCCGGCGGTGACGTTCGCGGAAGTCGATATTGACTCGCTGCAAGTGATGCAGCCGCGTTCGGTCGGTGTCGAGCATGTCGGTCTGCATGCGCTGGCCGAGCTGGGCATCATCGACCAGTTGGGGGAGTTGGGTGTCAATGGCGTTGTACGCGCGTCGATTATCGGCAACCTGATCGGAAGAATGGGCCATCCGGGCTCCGAGCGGGCGACCTGGAGCTGGCTGCAGAAGCAGAGCGCTTTGGGCGAGCTGATTGACGTCGACTATCTGTCGATGTCGCACATGAGTCTTTACCGAGCGTCGGATGTGCTGATGAAGCACCGGGAGGTGATTGAAGCGCGCTTGTTCGGCACCGTTCGCACGCTCTTTGGTCTGGAAGAGACGATCACGCTCTACGACCTGACCAACACCTATTTTGAAGGGGAAGTTCCGAGCAATGGCAAGGCCAAGCGTGCCCGTTCCAAGGAGAAGCGCAGCGACTGCCCGTTGGTGACGCTCGGCCTGGTGCTCGACGGTAGTGGCTTTGTGCGCCGCTCGCAGACCTTCGAAGGCAATGTCAGCGAAGCCGGCACGCTTGCCGGCATGCTCACTGGACTGGATGCCCCGGCAGGGGCACTGGTGATCATGGATGCGGGCATCGCCACCGAAGCCAACGTCGCCTGGCTGGTCGAACACGGCTATCGCTATCTGGTTGTTCGTCGCGGCGGGACCCGCCAGTTCGATGAAACACAGGCGGTGACCATCGAAACCGCCGACGAGCAACCGCTGCGCCTGCAGAAGGCGCTCAGTGAAGACGGGAAAGAGCTGCAGTTGTTTTGCCATTCACCGAGTCGCCAGCTCAAGGAGGAGGCGATGCTCGAATCCTTCAGCCAGCGCTTCGAAGCCGGATTGCAGCAAATCCTGGACGGCCTGGCCAAGCCGCGCGCCGAGAAACGGCCCGACAAGTTGCGCGAACGAATTGGCCGGCTGAAGCAGAAGAGTCGCGGCGCCAGTCAGCATTACACGGTGGACCTGGTCACCGACGAGTCGGGCAAGCGGGTCACCGCGATCACCTGGCAGAAGGTGCCGCGCGAGGGGAGCCAAGCAACCCACCCGGGCGTCTATTGCTTGCGCACCAATGAACTCGACTGGGACGAGGAGCGGCTCTGGCGCACCTATACCCTGCTGACTGACCTGGAGAGTGTGTTTCGCAGTCTCAAGAGCGAGCTGGGCTTGCGGCCGGTCTTTCATCACAAGGAAGAGCGCGCCGACGGCCATCTGTTCATTACCGTGCTGGCTTACCAGTGTGTGCAGTTCCTTCGCCTAAAGCTGAAGGCGGCGGGCATTCACGACAGTTGGGCGACCCTGCGCGAAACCCTCTCAGTTCAGCGCCGGGTGACGACGACTTTTCGTCAGCGCGATGGCCGCACGCTGCATGTCCGCAAGGCCACCGCCGCCGAGCCCGAGCTGATGTCGATCTATCGCGCCTTGGGCGTCAACTCAGATCCCGGAGGAACCCGAAAACTGACTTCCTGACACAACATTACGCGCTTGTTGTGCCATTAGAAATTCATTTGCCTTGCAAGCAATTGATTACGCGAGAAGTTTTTTTCGGTAGGTTAAACAGGGGTTAGCGTGTCGGCCAACGGTACGTTACAGCCCACGCGCTCCGTCAACGTCGGCAGTGAACTGTCGGGCACGGTCAAGCGCGTGCTGGTGGACGTGAACGACCAGGTCAAGGCCGGCCAGGTGATGGTGGAGCTGGACGCGTCGAAGTTCAGCGATCAGGTGACCCGCTCGCGCGCCTCGCTTGCCGCCGCGCGGGCATTGGTCGCGCAAAACAAGGCCACCGTCGCCGAGTCGCGCGCCAACCTTGCGCGCCTGGAAGACGTCTTCAAGCTCTCGGGCGGCAAGGTGCCTTCGGCGACCGAGCTCGACAGTGCGCGCGCCGCGCTGGCCCGCGCCGTGGCCACCGAATCGAGTGCTGCCGCCAACGTCGGCGTGGCCAGAGCCACCCTCTCGACGGATGAAACCAACCTCGCCAAAGCCTCGATCCGCTCGCCCATCGACGGGGTGGTGCTCAGCCGCTCGGTGGATCCGGGCAACGCGGTGGCCGCCTCGCTGCAGGCCGTCACTCTGTTTGCCGTGGCCGAGGACCTGACCCAGTTGCAGCTTGAAGCCAGCGTGGACGAGGCCGACGTGGGCGCTGTGAAGGTGGGGCAAAAAGCCAGCTTCACCGTCAGCGCCTACCCCTCGCGCCGTTTCCCGGCCACGATCCGCCGCGTGGCCTATGGCTCGACCACCACCAACAACGTGGTGACCTATGTGGCCACGCTCGATGTGGACAACAGCGACCTCAGTCTGCGCCCCGGCATGACGGCCGTGGCCACCATCGTGGCCACCGAGCGCGATGGCGTGCTTCTCGTGCCCAACACTGCACTGCGCTTCTCGCCCAGCGCAGCAGCCGCAGCGGGCAAGTCCTCCGGGAGTAGCAGCATCCTATCCAAGATAATGCCGCGCCCGCCGAGGAGTAGCAGCAGCAAAGTGGCCGGCAGCGAGAGCAAGGTCCCTGGCACGCGCCAGATCTGGGTGCTGCAGGGAGGCCAGCCGGCTGCCATGCAGGTGCAGACTGGCATCAGCGACGGCCGCATGACCGAGGTCAGCGGCGAGAGCCTCACGCCCGGCATGGCCGTCATCACCGACCAGCGCAGCGCAAGCGCCGCACCATGAATCAGCCGGCCACTCCAGCCACGGGGCAGCCGGGGCCTGCTCCGCTAATCCGTCTGCGCGGGATCACCAAGGTCTACGGCGCAGGCGAAACGGCGTTCCAGGCACTCAAAGGCGTGGATCTGGACATCCAGAGAGGTGACTTTGTGGCCATCATGGGCCCCAGCGGTTCGGGCAAGTCCACGGCCATGAACACGCTGGGCTGCCTGGACACACCCACCACCGGCACCTATGAGTTCGAGAGCGTGCAGGTGCAATCGCTCAGCCGCGACGAGCGGGCCCGCTTGCGCCGGCGCTACCTCGGCTTCGTGTTCCAGGGCTTCAATCTGCTGGCACGCACCTCGGCACAGGAAAACGTCGAGCTGCCACTGATCTACCGCGGCGAGCCCGCCGCGCGGCGCCATACCATGGCCGCGCGCGCGCTCGAACAGGTCGGCCTCAAAGGGTGGGAACACCACACGCCGGGAGAACTCTCGGGCAGGCAGCAGCAGCGCGTGGCGATCGCGCGCGCCATCGTCACGGAGCCCGCCGTGCTGCTCGCCGACGAGCCCACGGGCAACCTCGACACCGCCCGCAGCAAGGAGATCATGGAGCTGCTTTGGCACCTGAACGCCGACCAGGGGATCACCGTGCTGATGGTGACGCACGAGGCCGAGATGGCCGCCTACGCGCGGCGCATCGTACGCTTCGTGGACGGCGTGGTGGAGAGCGACGAGCGCAACTCCGATCCGGTCGTGCTCCAGGCGGGACGCGTTGCGACGGTGATGGGAGCAGGCTGACCATGTGGCTCAACACACTCCTGCTCGCCTTGCGTTCGATCCGGCGCAACCTGATGCGCTCGTTCCTCACCATCCTGGGCATCGTGATCGGCGTGAGCGCCGTCATCACCATGGTCACCGTGGGCAACGGCGCCACCCTCGCCGTGCAGAACCAGATCTCGGGCCTGGGCACCAACCTGCTGCAGGTGCGTCCCGGCCAGCGCATGGGCCCGGGCAGCGGTGGCTCCAGCGCGCCCTACTTCAAGGACAGCGACGCCGAGGCGATCGCAACTCAGATCGGTGGCGTCGCGGCCGCTGCACCCCAATCGCGCTCGTCGGGCACGCTGGTGGCCAATGGCCGCAACTGGAGCAGCACGATCACCGGCAGCACGAACGAGTGGCTCACCATCGGCAACTGGACCCTGGCCCAGGGGCGCGAGTTTTCCGACGCCGAGCAGCGCGCCGGTGCGGCGGTCTGCATGATCGGCGAAACCGTACGGCGAGAACTGTTCGGCAGCAGCCCCGCGCTGGGCGAGTCGCTGCGCGTGAAGCTGATCAGCTGCGAGGTCATCGCCGTGCTCGGCTCCAAGGGCCAGGGCTCGTTCGGCAACGACCAGGACGACCTGGTCTTCATCCCGATCAAGACCCTGCAGCGCCGCATCACCGGCAATACCCAGGTCAACGACTTGCTCGTGTCCATGGCCGATGGCAGCGACACCGAACGCGTCAAGGCCAGCATGACCCAGTTGCTTCGCGAGCGCCGCAAGCTCGCTGACACCGATGAAGACAACTTCAACGTGCTCGACACCAAACAGCTGGCCGACACACTCTCGGGCACCACCAAGGTGATGACCACGCTTCTGGGTGCCGTGGCCGCGGTGAGCCTGCTGGTGGGCGGCATCGGCATCATGAACATCATGCTGGTGAGCGTGACAGAGCGCACCAGGGAAATCGGCTTGCGCCTGGCCATCGGCGCGCTGGAGCGCGAGGTGCTGCTGCAGTTCCTGATCGAGGCCGTGGTGCTTGCCGCGCTGGGCGGGGCGATCGGCATCGTGCTGGCCATCGGAGCCTCGATCGGTCTTTCGGATTTGATGAATGTGCCCTACGTGTTCAACCCCGGGGTCAACCTGCTGAGCTTCGTCTTCTCGGCCGGCATCGGCGTGCTGTTCGGCTACTTCCCGGCCCGCCGGGCGGCACGGCTGAACCCGATCGATGCGCTGCGGCATGAATGAGCTTGCTGAAAGCCCACATGAAGCCGATCCGACTGAGTTGTACCCGAAGGGTGGCGACCTCGTGAGGCACTGAAGGCCTGGCATTTCATGCTGGGCTTATCTGTTTTTGTTCTGGTCTGGCTGCGCCTGCTGGTGGCGCGCATGGCTGGATCCGACCCCCTAACTGAGCCGGATCTTCCGAAGTGGCAGAAGTTATCGGCCGAGTTTATGCACTTTGCGCTGTACTTCTTGATGATTGGTATGCCGCTGGGAGGATGGCTGCTTCTCGGCGCAGCAGGAAAGCCGATCCCGTTCTTCGGTCTGGAGCTGCCAGCGCTCGTCGGCGAAAGCAAAAGCCTGGCAACGCTGATCAAGGAGATACATGAGGTCGGGGGCACGGTGGGTTACTTGCTCATCGGCTTCCATGCCGCTGCTGCTTTGCTTCACCACTACGTTCTTCGGGATAACACGCTACGGCGGATAGTTCCGAACCAGAATTGAGCCGCTACCCGAGACAGATTAGTCCGCGCCCCCGCCCGTGGTTTTGCCGACCACTAGCTGCGATGACGCAGGCTTCCGCGGAAGCGCGCCAAGCATGTGCGTGATCTCGCATCACTCGCCATTCCTTCATAAACGGCCCCGAAAAAGTCAAACTACTACTGCCACTCCGGCAGAACCGGGAGATTTCCAGAAAGGGTTTAACCCTGCATTTCGCTGACGGTCTGGCGAAAACGTAGCAGCGCAGCGGTGAAGAACAGGGCACCGATGGCCGCGGTGGCGACGAATTCTTTCCACACGATGGAAAAACCTGCATCTCTGAAAAGAATGGCCTGGGCCAGACTGACGAAATGCGTCGATGGTGAAAAGAACATCACTCTCTGGATCAGCGCCGGCATGCTCTCAAAGGGCGTGTTGCTGCCCGAGAGCAGATTCATGGCGATGAAAACGGGCATTGCCAGGAGTGCGAACTGCGGCATCGAGCGCGCCAGCGTCGCGAGAAAGATCCCCAGCGAAGTCACCGAGAAGAGGTAAATAACTTCCCCAACGACGAACAGCGGTATCGACCCGGTGATCGGCACCTGCAGCACACCCTGCACCATCAGCCACAGCGACAGGCTGGCGGCGACAGCGACCACCAGAGCATTCGCCCAGATCTTGGCGAGCATGATCTCGGTGGGACCGAGCGGCATCACCAGCAGATGTTCGATGGTCCCGTGTTCGCGTTCGCGGATTAGTGCGGCGCCGCTGAGAAAGATCGCCAGCAGGGTCGTGTTATTGACCACCTGCATGACTGCGACGAACCACGGCGACTCGCGATTGGGGTTGAACTTGGAGCGCGTAACCAGCGTGATTGACTCGGCGGCGGACGATGTCGCGAAGCCGGCGAGTTCCTGGCGCAGAACATTCTGGATGTGATTGGCACCGCTACCGGCCTGGATCATCGCCGTCGCATCGACGTTGACCTGGACCGTCGGCCGTCGACCGCGCTCCAGATCCGCCTGGAAGCGCGGCGGGATGTCAATGACGAAGGTGTAGGTCCCGCTATCCATGGCGGTGTCGATCTGCTGCACGCTGATTGCTACCGGCGGCAGGAAGTAAGGCGGAAGCAGCGCATCCTGGACACGCCGCGAGAGCGGCGAGCCGTCTTCGTCGACTACCGCCACCGAGGCGTTGATCAAGTCCATTTGCGTCCCCTTTGACGGGGCGTAGACCGCGTAGGTGAAGAAGTAGATGATCAGGGCCACCAGGACGAAGTCATAGCGCAGGCTAATCAGTTCCTTGAGACCCAGGCGGTAGATGTTTTCGAGATGGCGGCGCATCGTCAATCGTCCTGTGTTTTCAGGAAGATCAGGCTGAGCAGAAGGTAAGCAAGGACGATCATCGCCAAGGCAACGAAATTGACCGCGAGATCGCCGAAGCTCAGTCCCTTGGTGAAGGTGCCGATGCTGATGCGCTGGAAATAGGTGCTTGGAAAGAGCATCCCCATGATCCTGGCGCTACCCGACAGCGACGACACCGGTGTGAACAGCCCCGAGAACTGGATCACCGGCAGCATGATCAGCACGGCTGTACCGAACAAGGCAGCGATCTGAGTCTTGACGAACGACGAGATCAGGACGCCGAAGCCGGTGGTGGCCATGACATAGAGCAGCGCACCGGCGGTCAACGCGATGGCGCTGCCCTTGACCGGTACCTGGAAGAGCAGCAGCGCCAGAAGCAGCAGGCTGAGATAACTGACAAAGCCGATCACCGCGTACGGCAACTGCTTGCCGAGGAGAAATTCCAGGCCGCTGACCGGGGTGGCGTAGAGATTGGTGATCGAGCCCATCTCTTTTTCGCGCACCACGCCGACCGCAGTCATCATTGCCGGAATCAAGGCGAGCATCATCATGATCATTCCGGGCACCATCGCATAGACGCTCTTGAAGTCCTGGTTGTACCGAAAACGCGTCTCGACGTTGGCCGGCAGGAAGTCCGGTATCACGCCGGTCGTGCGTTGCCCCAGTCGCCCGAGGTAGGCGAGATGCACGCCCTCGACGTAGCCGCGAACGGTTTCGGCGGTGAAGGGCGCGGCGCCATCAATCCATATCCCGACCTCGACCGGGCGACCACGCAAGATGCTCTCGCCGAATTCCGGCGGGATCTCGATGGCCACCCGCAGTTTGCCGCTTCGCATGCGCTGCTCCAGATCCGCATGGTCTGTGAGGGCGGGCAACTCGCGAAAGTAGCGCGATCCGGAATAGTTCTCGAGATAGGCACGACTCTCGGGGGTCCGATCCTGGTCGAGGACCGCATACGACTGGTTTTCAACGTCAAACGAGATGCCATAGCCGAAGGCAATCATGAGCACGATTGGTCCGAGCAAGGCGAAAGCGAGGCGAATCGGATCACGCCAGATCTCCGTCGCTTCACGACGCGCATAAGCCCACCAGCGACGCGAACTGAACACAGGAATCCGGCTTGTCGCGGGTGGCGCCGGTTTGTTCTCGATCGCTGCCGGCGCTGGAATCACAGCAGCGGACTTCGTGCCAGCCGCTTCTTCGAGGTAGGCGATGAACGCCTCCTCCAGCGTGTCGGCATTGCGGGCGCGGGTGATCTCCTCGGGAGATCCCTGTGCCAGGACCCGCCCGGCATGCATCAGCGAAATGCGATCGCAGCGCTGCGCCTCGTTCATAAAATGCGTGGAGATGAAAATCGTCACCCCTTCCTGGCGCGACAGCTCGACCAGCAAGCGCCAGAAAGCGTCGCGCGCCACCGGATCAACCCCCGAAGTCGGTTCGTCGAGAATCAGCATCTCGGGGCCGTGAATGACCGCGACCGCCAGCGACAGGCGCTGGCGTATGCCCAGCGGCAGACCCTCGGTGCGCTGCTCGACGTAATCGTGCAAGCCGAAGCGGTCGACCATCTCCGCTACCCGCGAAGCGATGCGCGCTTTCGGCAAGTGAAACAGTCGCGCGTGCAGCTCGAGGTTTTGACGGACCGTGAGCTCGGTGTACAGTGAAAAGGCCTGCGACATGTAGCCGACGCGCTTGCGGGTGTCGGTATCTTTGGCATCGACCGGGCGTCCGAACAGCAGGGCCTTGCCTTCGGTGGCCGGCAGGAGCCCGGTGAGCATCTTCATGGTCGTCGTCTTGCCACAACCGTTGGAGCCGAGAAAGCCGAAGATCTCGCCGCGCTCGATACGGAAGCCCACGTGGTCGACGGCGGTGAATTCGCCGAATCGCCGCGTCAACTGCTCGGCCTCGATCGCCGGAAGGGCATCGCCAGGTGGTCGCGGTGGAATCACCAGGGCCCGATGATCGCGGCGCTTTTCCTCCGGCAGCAGCGAGACGAAAGCGTCCTCGAGGGTCCCAGTGACGGTAGCTGCCTTGAGCTCTGCCGGGCTGCCGGTGGCCAGGACGGTGCCGGCGTCCATCGCTACCAGCCAGTCGAAGGCTTCCGCCTCATCCATGTAGGCGGTTGCCACAAGCACGCTCATCGCCGGGCGCCGCGCCCGGATATGTTCGATCAGCTGCCAGAACTGACGCCGAGAGAGTGGATCGACGCCGGTCGTCGGCTCGTCCAGAATCAGCAACTCGGGGTCGTGAATCAGCGCGCAACAGAGCCCCAGTTTCTGCTTCATGCCGCCGGAGAGCTTACCGGCGGGGCGGTCGGCAAACGCTGCCAGGCCGGTGCTGTTCAACAACTCGTCGATCCGCCAAGCGCGTTCGTCTGCCGACTGACCAAACAGACGGCCGAAGAAATCGACGTTTTCGAACACCGACAGCGTCGCGTAGAGGTTCTTTCCCAGACCCTGCGGCATGTAGGCAATGCGAGGACAGAGCCGGCGGCGGTGACGCCGATCGGCGATGTCGCAACCCAGCACTTCGACGCTGCCGGACTGGATCTTGCGCGTCCCCGAGAGCAGCGCCAGGAGACTCGACTTGCCGACGCCGTCGGGGCCGATGAAACCGACCATGCGTGCCGCCGGGATCGCCAAGTCAATCACGTCGAGTGCCAGAACGCTGCCGTGGCGATAGCTGAGGGCCGACAGCAGCGCCACCGAGGGGGGCGCCGGGGTCATTGCGGCAACTTCACCTGCAGCTGTTCGGGCCATTGCGCGGCGGCGTCGAGAGTCACGTAAGCGACCCCAGGGAGGCCCGTCTTGACCTGCGTGCGGTACTTCCGGAGTACTTCCTGATCGATCTGTGCCTTGCAGCGGAAGACCAGTTTCTGGCGCTCGCTACTCGTCTCCACGGCCTTGGGCGTGAACTGCGCTGCACTATCGACAAAGCTGATCTTCGCCGGGATCACGTATTGCGGTATGGCGTCGAGCACCAGCCGGACCTCGGCGCCGATAGCCACCTTGCCGGCGACGGTCGTCGGCAGGAAGAAGCTCATGTACACGTCGGAGAGGTCGAGCACAGTCAGCACCTTGCCGCCGGCCGGCAACACTTCACCGGGCTCGGCTGTCCGGTACTGGACGCGGCCACCGCGCGGCGCTTTGAGCGTGGCATCGTCGATGTCGGTGCGGATTTTGTCGGCGGCTGCTTTCGCCGCCTCTATTGAAGCTCTTGATTCCGCCACCTGCGATTGCGACGCGGCGATCGCCGACTGCGTCTCCAGGGTCTGCGACTGGGCGGCCTCGATTGCCGCCTCGGCCTCGGCGACCTTGGAACGTGCCGCATCGAGTGCCGCCCTGGCTACCTGCAACCGGGTCTTGTCCGCAGACAGCCGTTGTGCGCTGATGAAACCCTTGGCCACCAGTTCTTCGGAGCGCTTCAGCTCACCCTCGGCAAAGACCACTTCACTTTCACTCTGCGCCACCATCGCCAGGGCGGTGAGTCTCGCCTGACGCCGTTGCGCGACCAGCGCGGTTGCGCTGCCCTTGGCTTCGTGCTTTTGCGCGGCGATCGCCAGCGCCGTCGAACTGGCACTTTCCGCCTGCTTCACCTTGGCTAGCAATTGGTGGAGTTCGGCCTCCAACGCCTGTGTATCCATGCGCGCGACGACCTCTCCGGGCTCGACGAAATCACCTTCCTTGACCAGCACTTCCTGTAATCGTCCAGCGGAGCGGGTCGCGATGTCCACTTCCGTGGCCTCAATTCGCCCATTGCCAGCCACGAAGCCTTCCGGCAGAGCGGCCGGCTTGAGTCGCTGCCAGAAGTAGGTAGCGACGACGATGACGATCACGACAAGGCCAAGAGAAAGGAGTCCGCGCCGAAGCTTGCTGTTCATGACTGGATATTCCGGGGGGTGATCAGTGAAATGGGGGACTGGGGGTGATCAGCGCACGGGCTGTTGGGCGGCGATGCAGGCCAAGTTGGACGCCAGAAACGGCCGCCAGGCGATGCCCGTCCAAGGCGCATTTTAACGCCGCGAGACCAACCAGCGTCGTTTCCGGGTTCGCAGGAGCGACGTGCTGGGAAAGTCGCAGCGCAATTGCGGGTGGAAAGGGGCGTTTTCGTGCGGAGCAACCGCCGCATGATCGAACGCGATTGGATGTGCACTCGTTGACACCAGCGCGGTTCCCGGGTGATGAGCGTCGTCATCGAGCTGCTCCTCAAGAACGCCTCTCTATTCGATCTGGTGCGAGACAAGTCGGCGGGTCAGGTCTCGGCCAATACCGGACGGTCGGCCAGTAGCGTCGCATGCGTGCGAATCCCCCTTTGCCGTACCATGGCCCAAGGTCAGCTCTCGGCCAGGAGGATAGGGCGAGGGAGCGATGATCACCATCCTCTCCATCTATCCGCTCGGCCTATGCCGCCGTTGTCAAGACCGATGGCGATAGCCGGTTTCATGGTTCTGGCGTTCCCGTGTCTTGGTTGCCAAGTTCAAGCTCACTCCTGGCAGCCGCGGCAAGCGCTTGGTACTTTGTGCGGAATGCGTCAAGCGTGTCCTCTTCGATCTCCTCCAGATCGAGTAGCGCATTGTGTGCACCCTTGGTAGCTCTGATCAGTTCGTCGAGCTTCACCTGAATGGCTTCCGTGTCCCTGTTCTGCGTGTTTTGGATCAAAAACACCATTAAGAACGTGATGATGGTCGTGCCCGTGTTGATCACCAGTTGCCACGTATCACTGAACCTGAACATAGGGCCCGTGACTACCCAAACGGCAATGACTCCCACCGCAAGTGTGAAGACTCGCGGGCGCCCGCAGAAGTGAGAAGCGCCTTTTGCAAACTTGGTGTACCAAGAAGCTCTAGCCATGGAACGGACCTCGTTTCAGGTGTTGTTACTGCGAACGGTCAAGTCTTGGTTGCGGCTGGGCAATGCGATGTAGGTCAGCGGCTGGGAATCCCCTCCCGGTAGCCATTGACCACAGGCCAGCTATCGAGTCATGCTGGCGTGACCGTCCTCACCCGCCCGGCTACTCATGGCATCGCCAGAAACGCAGGCTACCGGCGCCGTTCGCCTGCCGCATCGGGGTTTGACGCTTCAACACGATTCGGGATCGCGCGTTGCGAAGCGTCCTACAGGGGCCGCGCGACATGCACCGTATCCGGCTCGTCCCAGTCACGATGCGGGGTGAAACCCAACTGCCGCGCGAATTTCAGCATCCGGTGATTGGTCGCCAGGATGATCCCCTCCATGCTCGTCAGGCCACGTGCGCGAGCCGTATCCATCAGCGTCGCCATGAGGATTCCCGCGACCCCCGAACCCTGCCAGGCGTCGCCGACGGCGACGGCGAACTCGCAACTCGCGCCATTCGGATCGACGATGTAGCGGGCCACGCCGATTTCCGTCTCCTTCCCATCCTGCGGCAGCGTTGCCACGAAAGCCATGTGCTTGTCGTAATCGACATCGGTCAGGTAACGCAGCTTGGTCGTCGGCAGTTCGTTCAATGTCACCATGAAGCGCGAGTAGCGCGACTCGGGCGACAGATGGCGCACGAAGTCGGCCTCGATCGACGCGTCGTCCGCGTTGATCGGGCGAATCGTCACTTCGCTGCCGTCGAACAGGGTGCGTTTACGAACCAACTCGGCGGGATATCTGGCCATCGCCATCGTCAGCCGGGCGAATGCGGTGCGGGTCTAGCGCCGAGGTAGGCCACGATCGCGTTCAAGGTTTGCACCTTGCCGTAGTCGGACTCCGGGATATCGACGCGAAACTTTTCGCGCAATGCGAGGATGACGTTGAGCCAGTCCATGGAATCGAGATCGATCTGGTTGCGCAGGGGCTTGTCCGCCTCGATGCGCCCGGCATCAAGCTCGGGGGCGATGGTGCGCACGACGGAGAGTACGGCGGCGCGGAGTTCCTGGTCATTCATGGTGCTTACGCTCCAGTACAGACTGCTCGGCGACCGGCCGCACGGTACAACATCGGAAACCCTGAGCGGCGCTCAGAGACTGAGTCGCGCCCAAAATGCAGTTTGTTACCGCTGCCCGTCGTAGCGGTCCTCGAAAATGGCGTTGGCGATTTTGCTCGCCTTGCTGGTCATCGTTACGGCAGACCGCCCATCGACGCCCGGTGGTACGGCGTCTTCGATGGCATGCTTCAGCGATACTACACACGCATTCCCCCTACGCAAACTGTCGCGCGTCTAAACTGACGCTGTAGCCATCATCGACGGAGCCGTTCGCCAAGGTGCACCCAGAATTCATCCGCAAGTCGCCACAGGAATGGCGTGTGCCGCCGCATCTCGCGGATTGGCAACGCGAGCACGCGCGTTTCTCGTGGCCGGCGGTGCGCCAGGAACTCACCGGAACTGCGCAGGGCGAACTCAATATCGGCCGTCTGGCGGTGGATCGGCATCTGGCGACGGCGGTACGCGGGCGAGTAGCGTTTCGCTTCATCAGTCGAAACGACGTACGGCGCGACGTCAGCTTCGAGGAACTCGCACGCCAGACCAACCGCTTTGCCAACGTGCTGCAGCGACTCGGCGTCGGCAAGGGCGAGCGCCTGTTCATTCTGGCAGGTCGGGTGCCGGACCTGTACACGGCGCTGATCGGCGCACTGAAGAACGGCAGCGTGGTCTCGCCGCTGTTCTCCGCCTTTGGTCCCGAGCCGATACGCACGCGCATGGCTATCGGCGGGGGCAAGGTGCTGCTGACCAGCGAGTCCCTGTTTCGTCGCAAGGTGGCCGGCATTCCCGGCCAACTGCCAGCGCTCGAGCACATCCTGCTGATTGGCGACGATGGTGGCCGGACCAACGTCCCCGGAACCCTCGATCTGGCGACCCTGATGGAGCAGGCCACGGATGACTTCGCGGCCGTTCCCACCTCGGGCGAGGACATGGCCTTGCTGCATTTCACCAGCGGCACCACGGGCGCACCCAAGGCCGCGATTCATGTCCACGCGGCGGTCATTGCCCACTATGCGACCAGCAAGTACGCGCTCGATCTGCATGAACAGGACATGTTCTGGTGTACCGCCGATCCGGGATGGGTCACCGGCACTTCATACGGCATCATCGCGCCGCTGCTGCACGGCGTGACGAGCCTGGTCGACGAGGCCGACTTCGACGCCGGGCGCTGGTACCGCTTGCTGCAGGAGCACCGGGTCAGCGTCTGGTACACGGCGCCGACGGCGATCCGCATGCTGATGAAGGGCGGCGCGGAACTCGCCCGGCAGTACCGCTACCCGGAGCTGCGTCTTATCGCCAGCGTCGGCGAGCCGCTCAATCCGGAGGCCGTGTGGTGGGGGCAGCAGGTGCTGGGGCTGCCAATCCACGACAACTGGTGGCAGACCGAGACCGGCGCCATCATGATCGCCAACGTCCTGGCCATGGACATCAAGCCCGGCTCGATGGGCAAACCCTTGCCGGGCATCGATGCCCGCCTGATGCGTAGGCGCGCAGGCGGCGGCATCGAAGAGGTCATTGCTGACGACGTCGAGGGAGAGCTGGCGCTTCGGGTCGGCTGGCCGTCGATGTTCCGCGGCTATCTCGGGCAGGAGGAGCGCTACCGCAAGTGCTTTGCGGGCGACTATTACCTGACCGGTGACCTGGTCAGGCGAGACGCGGAGGGCTACTTCTGGTTCGTCGGCCGCGTCGATGACCTGATCAAGTCGGCCGGACACCTGATCGGGCCATTCGAGGTCGAGAGCATCCTGATGGAGCATCCGGCCGTTGCCGAAGCCGGGGTCATCGGCAAGCCCGATCCCGTGGCCGGCGAGGTGGTCAAGGCCTTCGTCTTGCTCAAACCGGGTTTCGGCGAGAGCGAGTCGCTGCGCATGGAACTGCTCGGCCACGCACGCAAACGCCTGGGCGCCGTCGTGGCGCCGAAGGAGATCGCGTTTGTGTCGACCCTGCCGCGTACGCGCAGCGGCAAGATCCTGCGCCGCCTCCTGAAGACGCGCGAGCTTGGACTGCCCGAGGGCGACACCTCGGTGCTGGACGACTCGGGGTGAGCGCGCTTCGGCGCAGACCCGCTTTCTCGGTCAGCCCGGCAGCGCAGCACGCGAGCGCGATCAGCGAGTCGATCCTCTCCTGCGTGCGAGCCACCCGCGCGGTGAGTTTGGCGTGTTTTCTGGCGTCTTCGGGAAAGCGTTTACGCCGACAGAGCAGGCGTCCCTGCTCCGAATGCGAGCCTTTCGCATGACTTCCTGACGTCAGTAATGGCTCAGGGAGCCGACGTTCAGGGCAGCCAGAGAGCTGTCGAAAGCTCTGCATAAGGGTCGAAAGGGTGAGTAGCGTTCTTCAGGAAGCGGTCGCCCAGGGTCGCCGGTCCAGACTATTTTGGCGAAGGCTGTCGAACGGCGGCAATGCGAAGTACACCATGACACTCATGGCGCATTACCCCAACGATCGCTTTGGCCGATCAGCGACCACAGAACCGACAGGGCTGCGGTCTTCTTTGAAGCCGAGACCTGCCGTTCAAAACCCTCCGTTCTGCGCTGGTGCAATGGCGGGGGTCGTAGTGGAGGCTACGCAAGGAGACCACGACTTGCGCGGCGTCGCCCTCGTGCCGCGTCTAGCGCTATTCGCGCCATTTCTTCCGGTTGTGCCTGTGCCGCGGCTTTGTGGCTGGCGGCCTGGATGCGCTGGGGGAAATGAGCAGTCGTTCTGTTTCCTGGACGACAAACTCGGCGTATCTTCACCACATTGCAGGAAGCATTTGTGTTCGCCAGGCGTGAAAAGTGCGCCCTCGACGGCAGCCGCGCGATGACGCAGCGGCGGTGGTCTTGTTCGTCGCCGGCCCCGGGTGCGGCGAGTTCCTGGCCCCCTGTCAGCCCGAACCCTCCTTTCCACTGCGCCATGAGAAGCTTGTCAATGAAAACCATCGTTTTATGAACCCAGCCGCCCGCATCACCATCATCGGCGCCGGCTTCGGTGCGCTCTCCAGCGTGCTTGAAATCCGCCGCCGCGATGCCAACGTCGAGATTACCCTGATCGCACCGCGCGCAGAATTGCACTACCTCCCCGGTATCATCTGGATTCCCTACGGCCTGCGCACGCGCGAACAGCTGATCGTGCCGTTGGCCAACTTCTTCAAGCGCATGCAGGTGCGACACGTAGGCGCCGAGGTGACAGGCCTACGCGACGGTGGTCGGGTTGTCGAGACCACGACGGGCGAGGTCGGCAACGATGCGCTCGTGATCGCCAGCGGCGGGCGCTTCATCAAGAAGCTGCCAGGTATCGAGCACGCCATCACACCCTGCGAAGGGATTGCTGCGGCCGAAAAGATCCGTGACCGCCTGCGCGCCATGCCAGGCGGCACCATCGCAGTGGGTTTTGGCGGCAACCCCAACGAACCCGGAGCGGTGCGCGGCGGCCCGATGTTCGAGTTCCTCTTCGGCATCGACGAGCAGCTCAAGCGCGAAGGCCGGCGGGAGAAGTTCGAGCTCGTGTTTTTCAATCCGTCGATGGAACCGGGCCAGCGCCTCGGCCCGAAAGCAGTGAAGTACCTGCTGGCGGAAATGGAGAAGCGCGGCATTCGCACCCACCTCGGCCACAAGATGCAGCGCTTCGAGGCCGGGCGGGTGGTCACCGAAGGCGGCGAGTTCGCGGCCGACCTGATCCTCTTCATGCCCGGTATGACCGGGAACCACTGGTTCGATCAGACCGAGCTGGCGCGTTCGCCCGGTGGCCTGCTGCAGGCCGATGCGCAGTGCCGCGTCGTCGGCACGCAGAATATCTATGTGGTCGGCGATTCCGGCAGTTTTCCTGGCCCCGAGTGGATGCCCAAGCAGGCCCACATGGCCGACCTGCAGGCTGCCGCTGCGGCCGAAAACCTGCTCGCCGGCCTGCGCGGACAGACGCCCAGCGCCACCTTCAAGGTCGAACTGATCTGCATCATCGACGCCATCGACCACGGCACGCTGGTGTTTCGCAATCCCCGGCGCCAGATCATCCTGCCCTCGTCGCGGCTGTTCCATTGGGCCAAGCGCTTCTTCGAAGGTCTGTACCTGAGGAGATACCGATGAACAATCAGAGGAGCGCGATCGCCGTCACACCATGCAGCCCAGCGTGGAACGTCGCAGGCCCTCAGCGCTACTGCCCATCCACCGTTTTCAGGCGACGGTAGAGAGTCCGTTCTGACAGGCCAAGGTGGCTGGCGAGCGCTTTCCGGCTGCCTTTGAAGTGGCGTACCACTTCCTCGAACGACACCGAATGGCTATCGGGTAAGTCGTGCTTCGCTGGCGGCGGATCTTCGCCTGAAGTCCGAAATGGGCTGGCCGCCGCCAACTCCAGTGGCAAGTGCTGCAGATGTACTTCATCGCCATCGCAGAGCAGGCAGGCGCGTTCGAGAATGTTGCGCAGTTCGCGCACATTGCCCGGATAGTGGTAGCCGTGCAGCCAGGCGGCCGCCTCCGGTGACAGGCGGCTGCGGAGGTGACCACCAGAGACGCGATCGAGCAAGGTCTCTGCCAGTAGCAGGACATCCTCACCCCGCTGGCGCAACGGCGGCAGGTGGATCGGGAAGATATTCAGCCGGTAGAACAAGTCCTGCCGGAAAAGACCTTCGCTCACCATTTCGGTCAGTGGACGATGGGTGGCGGAGACCACCCGGACTTCGGCCTTGCGCAGCTCCGGGGAACCCACCCGACGATAGGTGCCGGTTTCCAGTAGCCGCAACAGCTTGACCTGGATCGAGAGCGGGATATCGCCCAGTTCGTCGAGAAACAGCGTGCCGCCCGACGCCGCCTCGACCAGCCCGGTCGTTCGTGTCGTCGCACCGGTGAAGGCACCGCGCTCATGGCCAAACAAGGCGCTTTCGAACAGCGTTTCCGGCAATCCCGAGCAATCAACGGCAACGAAGGGGTGTTTGGCGCGCCGGCTGAGCTGATGGATGGCATTGGCGACCAGTTCCTTGCCGGTACCCGACTCCCCCTGCAGCAACACGGAGGCGTCCGAAGGCGCCACCCGTGCGACCAGTTCCATCATCTTCACGAAGGCTGGCGAACGACCGATCAAACCCTGTACGTCACCCAGACTGGGTGCTCCCGGCAAGGACTCCAGCTTCTCGACGTAATAAACGATTGCGCCGCTGGCGTCGCGGATCGGCGACAGCTCAATGTTTTCGAAGCTCTCGCCGCGCGACGTGTAATGGAGATGCAGCACGCGCTCGCGCTGGCCTGATTGCAGGCTGCGCTGTAGCGGACACGACTCGCCCGCCTGGTCGCAGGGCACCGTGTATCGATGCGACACCTCGAAGCACTTGCGGCCAACGACCTCTATTTGATCGACCCAGTTGGCTCGATAAGCCGCGTTTGCGGCCAGGATCCGATAGTCGCGGTCACACAGGATGTGCGGTTCGGGAAAGGTCTCCAGGAACGAAACCAGTTCTGCCAAGGATGCTTGATCGACTGCCATGGAATGTCACCCGTTCTGCCATATCCGCCAACTCGGCTGCCAAATACTGCCATATCGGCAAGAGCCTGGCAAAAACAATCGTCAGCGTTTGGGCGGCAGACTCGCAAGTCCTTGTTTTTTTGTCGTTCGTTCTCTTGCTTGAAGGCTGGCACGAATCTTGATAAGTGTTCACTGATATTGGCTCATTTCAGTCGGTAGAAAAATCAGCGAGACCGGCGACCGAGAATAGACCACCTACCAGGGAAATCAACATGAACCAAATTGCCTGCCAAGGCGAATCATTCGTCGTCACCGACAGTCCGGCTCGTCGGCGGTGGCTGCTGGCTACCGCCGGACTCGGCGGCGCGCTGGCATTGACAGCAGCCGTTCCTTTCGTCGCCAGCCTGCTGCCTTCCGAACGGGCAAAGGCCGCCGGCGCCCCGGTGGACGTCGACATCGGCACGCTTGCGCCCGGCGAAATGATGGTCGTCGAATGGCGCGGCAAACCGGTATGGATTCTGCACCGTACGCCAGAAATGCTCGCCTCTCTCGAGAAGGCCGAAGCGAGGCTCGCCGATCCAGGCTCGAAGGCACCACAACAACCGGACTACGCGCACAACCACCAGCGCTCGCTCAAGCCGGAGTATCTCGTCGCAGTGGGCATCTGCACGCATCTCGGCTGCTCGCCGAGCAAGGCTTTCGAGGCCGGCGACCCGGCTCTGGGCTCGGACTGGCCCGGCGGCTTCCTCTGCCCCTGCCACGGATCGACCTTCGATTTCGCCGGCCGCGTCTTCAAGGACAAACCGGCGCCGACCAACCTGGAGATTCCCCCCCACAGTTACCTCACCGACAGCCGCCTGCTGATCGGCAGCGACAGGCGCGGGCAAGCCTGACTGCCCAGCCGATGACACGGCATTTCGCAACAGCATGCGGCCGCTTCGCGCCGACGCTACAAAACGGATATGAAAGGACAAATCATGAAAATCGCAGTTACCAGCCAGAACCGCAAGACCATCACCGAGCACGCCGGCAAGTGCCGCAAATTCTGGATCTACGATGTTGAAAAGGGTGTGGTGAGCGGAAAGCGCCTGGTTGAGGTTTCCATCGAACAGAGCTTGCACGCCAGCCACCACCAGCTTGCCGAACCGCTGGCCGGAATCAATACGCTGATTACGGGCGGCATGGGCCCGGGGCTTTTCGAACGCCTGATGCAGAGCGGAATCCTTCCCGTGGTCACGATGGAGGAAGATCCCGATGCCGCGGTATCGGCGATGCTCGGCAATCGCCTCGAACGCTTGCCTGTTCCACGGGGCGGTCACTGCCATGAGCGCGGCCATTCCTCCCACGTCGCGAGGTAAAGACCATGGCCACGACCTCTCCCAAGCTTGATATTGGTGCCCTGAAGCGCCTACGAATTCTCTGTGTCTCGGAAACTGGCTGGTTTGATACGGCCACTGTCTTCGACGACATTCGCGCCGCTGGTGGTGCCCAGATCGATCAATACGCCATCCCCTGGCCGCCGTTTGGATCACTGCACGCCGAGAACGCCGCCGGCTTCTCGGCGCTGCTGGAAACCGAGGCGCTCGATGGCAGCGTGCGCCGCCTGCTCTTCGATACCGGTTGGAACCCCGACTGGATGGACCGCCGCTTCGCCGAAGAGGGCATCGACCGCCTGCTGCAGGAGGGCAAGATCGAGGCCTTGATCGTCAGCCACGAGCATTTCGATCATTTCTGGGGGATTGGCTCGACGCTCAAGCACTGTCCGGATATTCCGATCTACCTGCCGGAAGGCTTCCATCCCTCCGGCCTGGAATTCATCCAGCAACAGGGGCATACGGGCAGGGTGATCACCGTGCCCACCGAGCAAGCACTGGTGCTGCTTCCGGGTCTGGCTCTGGCCAGTTTCCCGATGAGCACGCTGTTGCAGGTGAACGGGGAAAACGTCCTCTATGCCAACCTGCAGAACCAGGGTTTGACGATGATCACCGGCTGCGGTCACGGCGGGGTCCTCAACTTGCTCGACTACGCGCGTCGTGCCTTCGTCGGTGGCGAGCACATCCACGCGATCTACGGCGGGCTGCATCTGTCGCCCCTGGAAGATTGGGACAACCAGCGCGACGAGATCGTCAAGGCCCTGGCCGGCTATGGCATCGCCAGGATCGGTTGCAACCATTGCACCGGGCGTACGGCCGTCGAGAAGATGCTGGCCAGCGGCTTACCGGTACAGCGGGGAACGGCCCGAAACGGGTCACAAACCGATTTGTTCCTGGGTAACGGTGACGTGCTGGATCTGGGACAGGAACGTGCATCGAACCCCTAAGCTTGCCGTATGGAATCTGGGGGGCAGCGCGAACCGTGTGGTCGAAGTGTCGCTTTGCTGCCTGAGTCCTGCTTACGCGTTCTTGAATAACGCTTCCAGCCATCGTAAGTCCTGCTGCAACAAGTCTTGATCGCAATCGCGCATTCCCTTGAAAGGAACGTCGATTCCTTGCTTGCGCAACTCCTCCTGGAGGATGCGCATCAAAACGCCCGATGGTGCGGCAAGGCGCCCCGGATCAGCCGTATCGCACTGCACGTGGACGGCACAGCCCGGGCTCTGCGAATTTCCTCCGAGGATGGCCAGCAATCGGCAGTGGTTGTTCTGGTAGTCCCGAAGTGTGCCGACCAGTTCCAGGCTGATCGCCAGGCAGCACTGGCAGCCTGCCGGGGTATCGAGCACTTCACGGATGGATTTTCCGGGCGGCCTCTCCCGGGAAAGGCCCATGAAACGCATCTCGGGGCAGGGAATCTGCACGATGCCCACGTCGTATTGCATGCAGAGTGTGAGGAGCGCTTTGTTGACTGCCGGATAGCTGGCGGCGCCGGCATCGCGGGCATTCTGGTTAAGGGCGCATTCGATGACTGCCACCAGTCGACGACTTCGCTGGTCGCGGGGAGAAAAACCCAGCGCCATGGCGATTCTATTGACTACAGACATTTTGACATTGGCGAGTTGATTGGCGGCACACAGCTGTCGGCTTCGGCATTACACCTGGCAGTGTAGCCGTTTCGGACAGCGGATCGCCGCCGGCACCCGTCACCTGCCATCCTGGTGGCCATGCCGCCGCGCAATCACTGGCACAGGACAGTGGCACATTTCCTGGCCGCAAGCCGAAACCCGGCGTGCAGCCTTGTTCTTTCTTTGGAATCCACATGACGTCTAGACGCATCCACACCCTGCACCGTCCGGCTGCCAGCCAGACATCGCTTCCACCGTTGCTCTTTGTCCACGGTGCTTACGCCACGGCGCGCTGTTGGGACGAGTATTTTCTGCCCTATTTCAACCACCGAGGATTCGACTGCCACGCGCTGGACCTTTCGGGCCATGGCGACAGCGAGGGCCGCGAGCGGCTTGACCGGTTCGGAATCGACGACTATGTCGAGGATCTGAGACAGGTCGCACAGGAACTGCCTGCACCGGCGATCGTCATCGGTCATTCGATGGGCACGGTAGTCGTCGAACGCTTTCTCGAACAGAGTGCAGCGTGCGCAGCAATTCTCTTGGCTCCGGTGCCTCCCGGGGGCATACTCGGCGCATCGATGAAGATTGCGCTGACTCAACCCGCTTTCTTCAGCGAACAGCTTCACCCTGCCGGCGGCGAGCAAAGCGCGCGCACGATGCGCGGCGTGTACTACTCACGCGAGACCGAGATCGACGATCTGATGCGCTTCGCCGGTTGGTTCCAGTCCGAGTCCCGCCGCGCCATCCTAGACCTGTCGCTGCTGGGGATGCGCATTGGCAGGCGCCGGCCGGCGCTGCCGGTTCTGGTCGTCGGCGGCGAGGCGGACGCGGTCTTCCCGCCTGCTCTGCTGGGCCTGACTGCCTTGCGCTGGAAAGCCGAAGCGGCGGTGATCCCGGCTGCGGGCCATACGCTGATGCTCGATGCCCATTGGCAAGCGGCCGCCGACAACATGGCTGACTGGCTCGCCCGGATGCTGCCAGGCGCGACCGCGCAAGCGCGTGATTGACAGAGATTCTCAGGGGGCTCGGAATGTTGCCATGGATAGTCGGATTCAGCTTATTGGGCAGCGTCGGGGCTGTGGGTGGCGCGGCCTTGTTTCTGTTGTTTCCCGAAAGCGTCCGAAGAGGTCTCGTCCCGTGCCTGATCAGCTATGCGACGGGCACACTACTCGGCGCGGCTTTCCTTGGCATGATTCCCGCAGCCCTGAAACAGGCACCGGCAATTGCCGTCTGTGCGACAGTACTGTCCGGTATGGTGCTGTTCTTCATACTGGAGAAACTCGTGCTCTGGCGCCATTGTCACGACAGTGGCTGCGAGGTGCATGGCCGCGTTGCGCCGCTTATCCTGATCGGCGACGCTTTCCACAACTTCGTCGACGGCATGGTGATCGCCGCAGCCTTCCTGACTTCGATTCCCCTGGGGATCGCCGCGGCGCTGGCCGTTATCGCGCACGAGGTACCGCAGGAGGTCGGCGATTTCGCGATCCTGTTGGACAGTGGTTATGGCCGCCGGAAGGCGCTGCTGCTCAATGGCCTTTCATCAGCCACCACGCTGCCCGGCGCTGTCCTGGCCTATTTCTGGCTCGGTGAAATGGGCGCCGCGGTGCCCTATATTCTGGCGCTTTCAGCTGCGAGCTTTATCTACATCGCCGCGGCTGACCTCATTCCGGGCCTACACCGACAGGTGACCCCCACCGCTTCGGTGAGTCAGCTGGTGCTGATGCTCTCGGGCATCGCTACCATCGCCATTTTTCACCACGGAGGATGACTCGTGAACGACCTGTCCGAAGCAGAAATCCACGCCTTGAACGAGGCACTCGACGATGAATACCGCGCCTGGGCGACATACGATCAAGTGATTGCCGACTTCGGCGACGTGCGCCCATTCACCAACATCCGGGCGGCCGAAGCGCGCCATATCGAGGCGCTGTGCGCGCTGTTCGGTCACTACCGACTGCCTGTTCCCGGGAATCCCTGGAACCTGGAAACCGTTACGCGCTACGCCAGCCTGCAGGAAGCGTGCGAAGCGGGCGTGGTCGCCGAGATCGCCAACGGAGAAATGTATGATCGACTGCTGAAGGTGATCCAGCACCAGAACATTGTTGCGGTATTGCGCAATCTCCAAGAAGCTTCGCAGCAGCGCCACCTGGCTGCGTTTCGACGTTGTGCGCAACGTTCTGCGGGTTGCGGACGTCGGGGACCTCGACCCAACCGGTAGCAGGGCCTGACGCGGCACGCTTGCAGCACGACGACGATCACCGCCAGGCGACACCCGAGAGTGCCGTTGCGCGCTTGATCACATACTCTCGGGGTGCGACCACGGCTACCAGAAAGTCCTGCTGCCGACAACGACGGTTGAACGGCGATGGCTGGTTACGGCTACTTGTGCGCGATCGGCTTGTCGGTGAAGACGTAATCCTTCAGTTCCTTCGAAAACGCTTGATCCTTGCGACGGATCCACTCCAACACCATCGAGGCATGCTCCTTTTCCTCGTCTCTATTGTGTTCGAGAATCGCCTTCAGGTCTTGATCCTTGCAGGCATCTGCACGTTGGTTGTACCAATCGACGGCCTCAAGTTCCTCCATTAGAGACACGATTGCTCGATGCATGTCGCGCGTTTCATCGGATAGTTCTTCAACGGGTTCGTGGTAGCCAACACTTGACATGGACGTTTCCTCTCCGGTTGAGGTGCCCTTGGTTTTTCGTATTCCAAAGGGTGGTGGGTCATGCTACCTGTCTTTCCTGGTGCTGGGTACCTGACGCGCAGCGCATGAACAAAAGTGTTCGCCTGCACTGGCGTGTCGGGAACAGCCGCACTGGTGCATGGATGTGGTCTTTGGCGACGATCAGATCCGGGCTTGCACCGATTATGCCGCGCACAACTTGGCTGTCCTGCCCCAGTTCGTCGTGAATCTCCTCCGCCTTCCCCCGGTGAAGCGCAAGGGTGGCCTCAAGACTCAGCGCCTTATCGCCGCTACTTCCGATTCCTTCCGTGCCGAGCTCCTGGGTCTTTTATAAGACTTATGCGATTGTCCTGTCCTACCTGTAGGCGGTTTGTTGAGCTGAGGGATCTCGCCAGCGGAGCCCGAGGCCATTTCTCTCGTCGTAAAGCACAGGCCCGCCTGAAGGTCGGGGGCCACTCTTGCTGATCTGAGATGCGACAAGATGCCACACGACGATTGGTCGCTGGCCGGGCATACTTGGGATAGCCGTTCGTCGTGATTACCGACGATCAAATATTCCACCCGCTTTCCACGGAGGTAGGTATGCAGTTCTTCAAGACTATCTTGATGGCCCTGGCGCTCATCGTTTCCGGTTTGTCGAACCCCGTTTTCGCCGGGGATAAGGATCCCTTGTTCATCGCTTTATCGAGCGATGCGACACGGCGGGTTGGCCACGTTCTGCATTTTGCCGAGCTTCAACGCGCCAGAGGACACTCGTTGACGATTTGGCTGAACGAGAGCGGCATCCTTCTCGCGTCCAGGAAGTACACGGAGAAGCATGCCAATCATCAAGCTGCGCTCGCCGAACTGATGAGCAAGGGTGCGACGGTATTGATATGCCACTACTGCATGCAGCAATTCGACGTCGAAGCGTCGGACTTGTTGCCGGGCTTCAAGATCGGCAGCCCGGATCTGCTTGGTAACGCCTTGTTCAAGGACGACACCAAGACCTTGTCGTGGTGAGCGCCTGACCACGAGCCATCGGTTTTGGCTCTGCATCGACCAGCGCCGGTGAAGAAAGAGAGAAGAAAGGGACCGGGCGGGATGCGAATGACAGGCGCAGTCTGAAACCTTCCGCCATGCCTGTCGAAGCTCCGGCCGCGACGAGGCGGCATTCAGCCAGCACGGCCGGCTCACTATCGGCAAGGTACGCGATGAGAACACGACTCACCGGCTTGGTTCGGGTCTTGCGCCTGATCTGCCTGCTCACTGTCGCCGCTGTCTATTGCTCGCCAGTCGCTGCCGATGCGTCGCTGTGGATCGACCACGACGCTGCCGGCGAACGGCAGGTGCATTTGTACTTCTTCTGGACCCGGAACTGCCCGCATTGCCAGGCGGCGACTCCGTTCGTCGAGGCGCTGTCGGCCCGCTATCCATGGTTGCTGGTGCACAGTGGCGACGTCAGCAGCGACGCGGAAGCGGCCAAGGCGTATGTCGCCATGGCGGAGGCTCTGAGTCAAGAAGGGAGTAGCGTTCCAGCCTTTATGTTCTGTGGCCGCATGACCGTCGGTTTCGATCGGCCGGAAGGAACCGGGCACGCGCTGGAGGAAGGACTGCGCTTGTGTCGCGAAACGGGCATGCCGGCAACGTTTGAGCCCGCTGCGGCAATGGCGCGGGTGCCGAGTGTCGATCTCCCGTTGCTCGGCAGGGTGACGGCCGAGCAGCTGTCGTTGCCAGTTTTCACCCTGATCATCGCCGGACTCGATGCTTTTAATCCCTGCGCCTTCTTTGTGCTCCTATTCCTGCTTTCGCTGCTCGTCCATGCCGGCAGCCGCCGACGCATGCTGTTCATCGGCGCCGTCTTCCTCTCCTTCTCGGGCCTGATCTACTTCGTGTTCATGGCCGCCTGGCTGAACGCTTTCCGCTGGCTGGGCGAGATCGCAATGGTTACGACGGTAGCAGGGATGCTGGCGATAATCATCGCGCTGATCAACATCAAGGACTATTTCTGGTTCAAGAAGGGGATCTCGCTGAGCATCTCCGACACGGCCAAGCCCAAACTCTACCAGCACGTGCGCGGGCTGCTGCGGGCGGACAGCATGCCGGCGCTGACGCTCGGCACGGTTGCCCTGGCGGTGGCGGCGAATTCCTATGAGCTACTGTGTACCGCCGGATTCCCGATGGTCTATACGCGGCTGCTGACCCTGTCTGACTTGTCCCCCTGGCAGCACTACGCCTATCTGGGACTCTACAATCTGGTCTATGTGATGCCGCTGATGATCATCACCCTGGTGTTCACCTGGACCCTCGGCTCGCGCAAGATGTCCGAGAGCGAAGGGCGGTTCCTCAAACTGCTTTCCGGCAGCATGATGCTGGGACTGGGCGTTCTGCTGCTTGTTGCACCGGCGGCGCTCAACGATCTGCGCGTGGCACTGGCCTTGCTGGCCGGCGCGCTTGGTGGTTCATGGCTGGTGCACCGGCTGATGTGTTCTCGAAAATCGTTCTCGATCTAGTCGCCGCCAAAGGGCGCGTTTCGAGAACGTCTGCCTTAGCGTGCCTTGTTGTCCGTTTTCCGAGCGGAAAGAGCGGTTGCCAGGGGCAGGAACAGCGTCAGCGGAGAGTCGGGCAAAGCGATAAATCCATGATGCCGGTAGAAGGCCACTGCCGCCTCGTCTTTACCCTCTACCATCAGGGCATAAGCAGCGATCTCCGAGCGAGCGGCACGGTCGAGCGCATCGGCCAGTAGCGCACCGCCTAGACCTTGCCCCTTGAATCCCTGATCGACGGCCAAGCGGCCCATGCGTACCGCTGGCACGGTCGGGTAGCGCGGTAGCTTCTTGCCGGTGCTGGCCGGAAGATCGGCGAGCAACAGGCTTGCCGACGCCAAGGTGTAGTAGCCCGCGATGCGGTGCCCCTCAGCCAACGCGACAAAACAGGCGGCAACGCGTCGGCGAACATCCTGAGTGACGTGTTCCCGCAAGTAGCGGTCTAGCGGCTCGGAAGTACTGTTGAACTTCGTTCGGTCATGTGTCGCATCGAGCGGCGCGAGCCGGAACGGCGCGCTATTCACTCAGCGCGCAGCAGCTTGCTACGACGAGCGAAAGCACGTTCCAGGGCCGGCGACGGCGGAGGTGGCGACAGCAGCGCCTGAGCAAAGCACTCCTGATCGGCCATGGACAGGCGGATAACTTCGGCTTGCTCGATGGCGCGTTGTGCTGCGTCTTGAACGGCGGTGATCACGAAGTCGGTCATGGTCCGCCCCTGAAGTTCAGCAGCGCGCTTGAGCATCGAATGCAGATCGGTGCTGATCCTGGCTTCGAGGCGGGCGGTAGAAATGGCTGCGGGCATAGTCTTGTCCTCCTGACGATGAAAGTACGGCAGCCTGCCGTACTCGTCAATTTTACCTTATCGTACGATTTTTCCCGTTTCGTGAGCAGTTCCATTGTTGAGCCCGCTAAAGCCGTCAGTTCAGCGAAGAACGTCGCGGTGTTCATGGCCGCCGGCTTCTCGGCGACAGCGGTCGCCACGAACTGGTGTTAGCATGAGTCAGCACCACGAAATTGATGGATTCCGGGTCGAATGCGAACGGCGTGCGGTTGCGCGCCGGTGCCTCGCGCCTGCCCTGCACCATGCCGCAGTCCACCAGGAAGCGCGTGTCTGCGGTCTCAGCCAAGTAGCACGAACCGGTTACTTCGCAGGGCTGCGCCGCGCCGAGTAGGGTGATGTTCACCTTGTTTCTCCACCCGCTGGAGCGATCCGTTCCGGGCTGTTTGTCGCCAGCCTGTCGAGCAGGTCATGCATGACACGATTGATGGCATCGAACCGGCTTGCGTCCGCAAGGATTTCCCGCGGCATCTGGATGTAGCGGCCTTGGACGAGTTCGTTGGCGCCGTGAGCGATTAGCTGTTGTGCGCTGTCCAGGGTCGTTTCCAGGTGAAACTGCAAGCCGACCACCCGCCCGTCGTAGACGAAGGCCTGGTTCGCGCAGCCGGCGCTGCGAGCGGCACGCACCGCGCCGGTCGGAATGTCGTAGGTGTCGCCATGCCAGTGGAACACATCGATTTGCCGTGGGAAGGCTTCAAACAGGCCGTCGCCAGAGACGGCCTCCGTCTTTTCGACCGGAAACCAGCCGATCTCCTTGTCGGCGTTGGCGTAGACCCTTGCGCCAAGCACATCGGCAACCAACTGCGCCCCGAGGCAGATGCCGAGCACGCGCCGGCCGGCGGCGATGGCCCGTTCGATGAAGCGCTTCTCGTTCACCAGCCAGGGGTAGTCAGCCTCTTCGTAAATGTTCATGGGGCCGCCCAACACCACCAGCAGATCCACCGTGTGGATGCCTGGCAGGGGATCGCCACGGTAGAGGCGCGTTGCGCCGAGTGCGTGCCCACCGCGCCGAATCCACTCCTCGATGCTTCCGAGTCCTTCGAACGGCACGTGCTGCAGATAATGGATGTTCATCGCGTTCCTCCTTGTCCCGCGCTGACGTTCCGGCGCGCCTGTTTCTCACCGAGGTCAGGTTTGAGCCGGTCATATACGAGGGGGTATGAAACCGGCTGCCCTTCCGAAACCTCTGCCACGGAGGAGATGACGAGTTGTCCATTCCCGCCATCGCTCTGGTAGCTCTGGACGAATTTCTTTTCGAGTGTCGTCATCTCGACCACCACCACGGCGTCTTCCCAGCCCGCGACGGCCACCCGCTGCTGCAGTCCGCCGGTGGCGGAAATGCTGGCGCCGCGAAAATCGTTGAAGAGGCGCTGACGTCAATCGCTCTCGTCGGCGATCAGCAGCCTCGAATCCTGATGGATGGCCTCGAGACCCTGCTCGGCCAGCCACACCGAGTTCCTGCCTTGGCCATCGGCGAGCGACAGCGCCCTTTGTCCCTCCTGCAGCAGTCTTGCCCGGTGTGCCAAGAAGCGGTTCTGTGCCAAAAAAATATTGTTCGCCAGCTTCGTGGTAACGATTGCGCCGCATCGCTTCCGGACTCATTGAACGAATCTCCCCGGTCATCGATCGTTGTGCTGAAACCCACAGCGCAGCATCCCAGAATGGTTTCGGTAGCCATCCGTGGCAGCAGCGAGCACGCCGCGTCTTCGCGCTTGCCGCGCTGGAAATCACCTCTCGGGCACTTCGATATAGTGCGCGGCGAGCCACTCACGATCAAGTTCCCAGCGCGCGTCCTTGATACCGGGCTGCGCGAGGACGATCGCGCGCGCTTCAGCCTGCACTTCGCCGAGCAGCGTTTGCGCGGCGATGAACGCCGGATCGTTGGCGTTCTTGGTATCGATTTCCGGATAGAGGACGGCCAGCGCCTTGAACGCCGGTACCTGGACGTTGCGCGGTGTACTGATGAACACCGTTTCGCCAGTGACTTTCAGGACCCGGAACTGGTAGGGGTAGCTTTTCAGCTTCGCGCTGCCCTGTGCAGCAATGGCCGCCGTCAGCTGGCGAGAGCGCGAATCAGGCGCACGGATTACCCAGTCGAGGCCAATGAGCAACAGCAGGATGATGATCATCCAGTAGCGCTTCTTCACCTTGCATCTCCTGTTGTTGGTGGCGAGAGTGCTTTGCCGTGGCGGTCGACGGTTGGTCTTGTGGCCGCGTCGAGAAAGTCGATTACCGTGTCGAAGTGGCGCTCCATTTCCGCGTACTGATCGTGGCTGCCGGGGATCAGCAGCAAGCGTACCCGCTCATCGCGGCGCCTGGCGAAAATTTCCTGCGCGGCGCTGACCGGTACTGTTTCGTCGTTGGTGCCGTGTACCAGGAGCACTGCACAGCTTGCCGTGCAGATGGTGTGGCAGGGTGCGATGTCCGCGAAACGATGGCCAATGACGTGCTGGACGTAGTACAGAATGTAGGCCCCCAGCGGCCAATAGGGAATCCGCCGCGCTTTCAGCCAGCGCCGCATGATCGCTGCCGGATCGGCGAAAGCGGCCAGCGTCACGGCGGCGACCAGGTCCTGTCGTTGGCTGGCGAGAAGCAAAGCCGCTGCCGCCCCTACGGAATGCCCGATGACACCGACTCGGCATGTATCGACGTCCGCCTGGGCGCGCAACCAATCGACCGCGTGCGCCAGATCTTCAGCAAAGCGAGGCAGTGAAGCAAAGGTATCGCCATCGCTGCGGCCGTGGCTGCGTGCGTCGAAGAAGAGCAGGGCGTAGCCTGCCGCGTGCAGGGGCTTGGCCAGCGGCAACATCATTTCGGCGTTGCCACCCCAGCCATGCAGGATTGCCAGTGCCGGTGCGCATTCGCCGGCCGGGATGAACCAGCCAAACAGAGTTTTTCCGCGCTCGCTGGAAATCGCCACCTGGCGCCACGGTAGCCCGTCGGGAACCCCGCTCTCGGCAACGCGCGGTGCGGCCAGGCTGCGGCGAATCAGGTAATTGATGGCGAGCAGGGCGACGACCGCAATCGACAGCAGGGCGA
>JGI11692J13181_100082_pt1 | contig 36427 bp, 32 predicted proteins | sample Accclapoofosmids_FD_13181 | JGI IMG/M metagenome (IMG submission 13181) | reverse complement strand
TTTATGCGCTTGGCACGCGGAAAGTGTCGAACTCGGGTGGCAAGCCCGTTAATTACTTTCGCATATGAAGGGTGTCATACAAATACCCTTTATAAACAACACGTTAGAGCGCAATTATGCAATGAAAATGGACAGCATTCAAGCCGCGGTCGAAACTATGCATTTATGCTAAGTTGAGAGGATTGCACACGGGGTCCGCATGGGTTTTGGTTATGCTCTGGGTGTGGTCTTTCCTCTCGCCAACGCAGAGGAATACCAGAGTCAAAAGTCAAGACCTAGCCCCGCTGTTTGACTCCGCTCGCGCTGTTATGCCCTGTCATTGCTTGGCTTACCTAACACCTCTTCCATGTGCCGATATGTTTCACGGATAAGATTAGAGGTATTCATTAAGATGTTTCGCCCTGTATCTGCACCCAGTCTTCTCGCGCCAATCCTAAGTTGGTATTGCTCTCCTTCTGTTTCGCCATCGACAAGCAGCTTTTCTACGTTTTCTCGTTCGGTTACTAAAAGCGGCCTATAATCTGGGCGCGAAGAAAAATAGTTATTTACTACTCCCACAATATACTTCCTCGCTTCTGGCTCATTTTTTTCATGAGATATTTTTTGATACTTTTCTTTGGCTGCAGGTGAACATAATACTTCTATATTGGTCAGACAGGTATATGGTTGGTTTTGTGCCTGCTCAACGTAAGTAAGGATTAGCGCAAGCAGTCCTTCTACGTCACCCCAATCAATCGACCAGTCAATATGATATTCAGGCTCTCTCTCCCTGGCAAGATAAGGATTCGTTACCTTTGCTATGCCTTCGACGATTGTTCGTAACCCATCATCAAAATTCGAGCGAAAATCAGCATACAATTTACCTCTGGCGAATAGCGGGATTTCGCAATGCTCTAGCAAAACCGGCATTACAACCACTCGTTTTTCTTCCAATTCTCTAAGCAAACCAGAAGACAGCTCTTTTTTACACCATTCTGATTCCGTGGATGCTTTTGACATAATAACGAGTAAAGCACTAGCTCCATCAACGGCATCCTGCACCTTATCCACCAACGAATCGCCTAAGCTGAGCTCCCACCTATCCAGCCAGATGTTTACATTTCGAGCAACTAGTTGCATCGCCAGTTTATCAACAAATTCTTTGTTTTTGTGCGAGTAACTTATAAATATTGGCATTTTGGTCTAAGGAAACGCTGATTTAATCGCCGTATATACCTATGGTATAATTAGCCGATCAATCCTGCGCGAGCCACCCCGATGAAGCAGATCAGTTTTTCCCAGGCCGAGTTTCAACGTAAGAAGCGACGGACGCGACGCGAGGTGTTTCTTGACGAGATGGAACGGGTCATGCCGTGGGCAGAAGTGTTCGCGGTGGTCGAACCGCATTACCCGAAGGGCGAGCGAGGCCGACCGCCGGTCGGGCTGGAGCGGATGCTGCGAATGTACTTCGTACAGCAGTGGAACGGTTTCTCGGACGAAGGCGTTGAAGACGCCATCACCGACAGTCAGGCGCTACAGAAATTCGTCGGAATCGACCTCTCCAGAGAGGCTGCTCCGGATTCGACCACCGTGCTGCAGTTCCGGCACCTGCTGGAGCAGCATGGTCTGACGAAGAAGCTGTTCGACGTGGTCAACGGGACGCTGGGCGCTGCGGGCCTGATGATGCGCGAAGGCACCATCGTCGACGCCACGATCATCGCCGCCCCGCCATCGGTCAAGAACAAAGCGAATGCCCGTGATCCCGACATGCACCAGACCAAGAAAGGCAACCAGTGGTACTTCGGCATGAAGGCCCATATTGGCGTCGATGCCGAGAGCGGGCTGGTGCACACCGTCGTCGGCACCGCGGCAAACGAGGCGGACGTGACGCAGACCAAGCATTTGCTGCACGGCGAAGAGAAGGACGTCTTCCTGGATGCGGGCTATATCGGCGCCGACAAACGAGAAGAACTGAAGGACCGGGACGTCAACTGGCAGATCGCCATGAAACGCGGCAAGCTCAAAGCCGTCTCGGAAGAGAGCGGGTTTGGTCAGCTACTGCGCAAACTGGAATCGCTGAAAGCCAGCATCCGGTCCAAGGTCGAGCATCCTTTCCATATCGTGAAGAACCTCTTCCACTACAAGAAAGTGCGCTACAAGGGGCTGGAAAAGAACACCGCACAACTGCACACGCTGTTCGCTTTGGCCAATCTGATGATTGCGAAGCGAAAGCTATTGGCGCTTAGCAGCCAAGTTGCGTCTTGAATCGGACGAAAGGCCCGGGAGTGGGCCGAAAAGGGTAGAAAACCGCGGAATTTCGGGCTGTTTGACAAAAATCGCGGCGGGATGCAAAAAAAAAACCGCTGCCGCGCGGCTAGGTAACGCATCGGCAGCTAATTGATCAGCGCTTCCCTAATGCTTATTATCACTTTAGTCCGTTATGGATAGGGAAACCGCGGTCTGTCCCGGCTTCTCCCGCCGCCGTTCGCACGCCGCGGAGATGATTTCTTACTCCCAGCGAGTTTGAAGCTCTGCTTCCAGTATTCTCTGACAATGGCGACGATCGTCGTCTGCCCCCGCTTTCCTCGCTATTGACAAGGCGCTAGTCAAAGAGCTCCGGCAGCTGCCCTTCTACAGCGAGAATGATGTCTCGCTCTGACAGTCTCGAAAGGCCTGCCTTCCGTTCATGCATCGCGAACAGATGCGCATTATGTGGATTGCAAGGCAAGATATTTTCCGCGCAAAAGGTCTTGTAGCGGTCGCATAGCTCCGCGTTTTCCTTTGTCGTCCAGTACAGATCGTTCGGCGTACTCTTTCGTGCCATTTGAGTGTCCTCGCAAGATCCCGCGTACGAATCGCCGGGAACGACAGCGTTCATTTACTCGGAAAGAAAACTGCATCGTCTCACTGAGCGCCACTTTCATGGCCGTTCCGCAGCTTGCTCACCTTCACGACCTTCAGCGGACTGTAAAGGCACTGCTGCGCAACACGGTGAAGCTTAACTCATAGCCCACCGGCCGGCGTGGGTTTCATGGCGTGCCCGAGTAGCGCGCCGGGTTACGGCTTTGACGCTTTGACGATCTCAATAGCGTCCGTGATTGCCTTCAAGCTCTTGTAAGACATGCCCTGCGTGACTACGCAGTGGGCGTCGCGAAAGATTTCGTAACCATCCGAGAGAAACTGGACGGAAATGTGACCGATACCTGCGCGTGCGATCCTATAGAAGTTGTCGCTGTCGTCATAGACGCGAGACATGTACTCATTCGAGCAGCGGTCGACATCCTTTGACGTGGCGGCATCCACATACTCCTCGAGTGCCTTCGCTACTTCGAGTGCGCGGCCATCGCCGTTTGCGCCGTACAAATGCTGGCAAAGGTGCGCGACGACCCGAATCGAGAAGGTCAACCAGAAACTGTCTGAGTAATGCTGCTTCACAAAGGCAGACACTCCGGCAATGCGTAGGACCATGTATTCACGAACACACCGTTCGCGTTGCTCAATGGTGATGTTCAGATCTTTTCGTGTTTGGTCGTCGGGTAGCAGCTTGTAGTCGTCTTCAAGGGGGTGCGGTTGCAAGATAAAACGGTCTACCCAATCGGCGAGAAGTATCGGCGATTGAAACATGTCCCTCTCAGACGGATTCGGCGGTTGATGTTGTGGCCCCGCGGGTGTCCGGGTCGACGCTTGAGTAGATTGCGGGCTTTGCCCCTTTCCTCCCAGCCAACTCATGAATCCCATAGATGCCTCCCCGGAGCGGTCGCACTCAACGGTCTATCGAATAGCTTGTAGCTGCTGCCCCGAAAGTGCCAAGCTCAACACGGCTCGCGGCGACTAAACCTTACCGTACTGAACCGCCACGATGGCGGTCGGTACGAGGATTGTAAGGCCGGTCTGCCCGAAGTCAATCGATTGGCATGAAGCCACCCCAAGGGCAGCAGATCGATGCTCGCCCACCGGCAACAGTGCCGCCAGAACGCCGACCAGCCGATGGGCGCCACCACGGACCCCCCCGGCAGCACCCACCCATGGATGCCCCGCCCCCGAGCCCTTCCCTTGCGCAATCCCCCCGCCCCACACCGCCGACCCACCCCCAGGTCGGTATAGGCCCGGAAGCCCGCCCAGAACGCAAAAAGCCCAACCTTTCGGCTGAGCTAAGCGCTTGTACTACTGGGAATTTTCTGTGGCTCCCCGACCTGGGCTCGAACCAGGGACCTACGGATTAACAGGACGGCAGCTTAATCGCGTGGACGGCCACTTGGAATGCTATGCGCACCAGAGCGCTCAGGGTCGTGAAGCGCCCGTCGGATTCCACCTGTCATTAGACAACAGCCGGCCATGAGCGGGCAGCGAAATCCGGCGCGAAGTCCCTCGTCGAGTGCCCGGGCGGAATGACGAAACCGACCCTGGCAAGCTGCCGTCGCGCCCGCGTAGGAATTGGTACGGACAGACATCCTGTCGTTCCAATCACCCCATCCGGGCCTCCAAAGGTGCCACCGCCGCCCAGGCAGCGGCAGGCACTGAAAATGAACATTCCGGGGCGGGCTGCCAGCTTCCTGCGGCAGCGATCTCACGACTCGCGACGACTGGAACGCGGGGAATACCGCCAAGCTGGCCATGAATCCGCCGTCCTTACCCGGTCCGGAGACGCCGTGACGCCGATGCACGACGCCAAGCGCACGGATGTCCCCATCGGCGGCAACGCCAGCGCTCAGTTCGATCCCGCGTCATCGTGCAGGTCCTACTTGCGTGTGTCCGGATCGTCAGGATCGTGGATGACGCCACCGGAACCTACGCCCGCACCCACGCTGGCGCCACCGACACGGGTGCCGACGCCGACACCTGCACCGCCCGTGACCCGTCCTGCCTGGTTGACACCGACACCCACGCCGACCGGACCATGGCCTGCCGATACGCCGGCATTTACACCGCCGCTGCCGACCCCGAGACCGATACCGACACCTGGCACGACCGGGATAGTGATACCGAGTCCGGCGGAACGGCAACTGGCCAGAAACATCGTCAGGCAGACGACTGCGCACAGACGAGGGATGGCAAGGATATTCATCACGGGTTTTTCCTCCAGGCCATTAGCGTGTGGCCCCTGGCTTGAGTGGCGTCACGCCCATGAAGTTCCGCGCGCCCGATGGTGCGCCACAACGATGCCGACCGGGGTGGCCGATGATCGTGCGCGATTACGACACTCCGCTTTCGGCCACGGCGTCGCGCCCGTCAGATCGCTGGCAGTGGCGATGCCGGCGACTTCAGCTAAGGCGCAAGTATGCGCCATTGAGTTCGGACCTGCGGGTATCACGGCCAGGTACCGGCGCAATTCCACGGACTCCTTGCGGAGGCCCGGTCATTCGACGGCTTGAAAAGCAGGGCCGTCGGGCCGCAGCCATCGGATCGGAAAACAGCCACACTGGGCTATTGGTAATGGCCGAGTAGCCGAAATCTCGCCCTCCCTCCTGAATGTTGGCTGTCCGTGGTGCTGCTGATCTTCGCGCCTTTGATGACAGTCACAGCGCCATGACTGATGGTGGCGGCCACGGTAGCCATCTGCCCGATTGCTTGCCCTACTTCCCGGCGGCGTCGATCTCGCGCTTCCCTTTGGCCTCCGCCTCTGCTCGCAACCTTTCCAGTGCCTGCTCGATTGCCGGATACATCTTGGCAGCCGTCCGACTCGTCGCCCGAACCTCCTTGCAGGTGTCGAGAGCCATCTCGAACAGCGATCCAGCATCCCCTTTGGCGCCGAACCCGATGAGGCTCAACTAGCCAAGTGCCGTCAAGGTCATCACGCGCCCCAGCGGGTACCGTGCCCAGTGCGCGTAGGCGACCGCGCGATAGAGGACGTCCTCGGCTTCGTCGAAACGCTTCTCGTCGATCAGTTGATGCGCCCTGTCGTATTCCTCGGTGGACCGATCGGTGCATTCGTTGCGCAGCCGCTCGAGAGGCATAAACTCGGGCGGCAAAGACAATGCGCGATCTACCGGCGGCGCATGCGGTTCGCGCGCCATCGCGGCCAGCTTCGCCTGTACTGCCTGCCAACCGTCGTCGCCTTGCCGAAGCAGACAATGGGGAAAGTCGTCGAGCGATCCCGCTATCGACACGGGCTCCTGGCGCCTGGCGCCGGTGAGCAATGCCACCTCCTTCAACGCGGCGAATGGATCCTCCTGCTCGATGACCACCAGCGTCGACGTCTGCTTGCCCGCCGCACGGATCAGTTCCAATTCCTTCAGCACGCCCGCAGTGAAGCCGAGGAAGTGCATGACGATCATGCCCGCGTTGCGGACCAGCAAAGCTGCCAGCGATTCCCAGTCCTCGTCTGCCAGGACGAATGCCGGCAACGGCCCGCTCTGTCCCGCTGGGTTCTGGATACCCACCACGGGCAGAGTTGGTTCCACCGCCGCCTGGAGGCGCCGCTGCATGTGGTTGTCGAACTGCCCGGCGAGGGTCACCACCTGCGGCAGTCCGTACGGGTCGTTGCGAGCGCCATAGACGCGTGGACCGAGGCCAAAATTGCGCAGATAAAGACAGAACGGTGTCTGCCTGAGGACGGCTTCCCCGACGATCTCGGCCGCGCGTTGATGCGGTTTTTCCTTGAAGAACAGGCGTAGCGAATCGAGCGCCAGTAGCCGGGACTCTGAAAGCTGCGCTCCCGTCCTGCCGGCGCGCGGCGGATAGTCCGGGTAAGACATGTTCATCCGTTCCAGCAGCGTGCCGTCCACCACGGGTGGCAGATAGCCCATGAACGGGGGAAGATTGCTGCCGTTCATATCAAGCGCCGGCGAGACGCGAAGTCGCCAGCTTGGACTGCACGCCCGAAGCCAATTACGGGCATCTCTGCTGGTTCATGTTGCAGACGCCTGCCGACATCTTGTGGAGGCATTCGGGCGAAACCGAATGTGCCAGAGGGGCGGCCGGCCACCGTATGGCTGAGCCCGGCAGGCCCTCCTGGCAGAGGTTGCGCCGAATGGTGGCGGCACCAGTGGGTAGTTGCTGTTCCTTTCTCATCAATTGAAAAGCATAGGACATTTGGCGCTGCGTCAAAAGGTCTTGCTGGGCCACGACAGGAACCGTCAATCACGCCCCCCTTGTGCTGGCCGTACCGCCCTGACGAAGCTGACCTGTCCCTCAGGCAATCGCCTCAGAGCCGCTTCTGCAAATTACTCACCCAAAGCCAGAGGGCGTACGAGATCGAGACGATCAACAAGGGTGGCAGCAGCGAGGGCATCGGCAACGGCACGATCATCCAGACGGCAAGCCCTACGAGAACAGCCCACAGCACGCGCACTCCGAGGCTGTGTCGGATCGGGCTCTGGGCCACGAAGGAATATTTCCGGATTTCCCGCACGAGCTGGCCATCGCTGTAGGCCGCCATCACCAAGGGAATGCCTGGCACCAGCCATCCCATCAACACTTGCAGGCGGTACGCGACCAGGCCGATCCACAACCAGGTCGCGACGATCCGGTCCTGCGCCCAAGCGCTGAGGTCGGAACTCCCAAAGGGTCCCTGCCCTGTCGATTGAGCGTCGATGATGAAGCTGCGAAAATCCGACGCCAGCGATTTTTCCATATCGTCCAGGGTACGACCGTAGACAGCGCTCTCACCCTTGCCAGCAATCGCGTAGACCTCCGCCCGTTCGGCAATCCAGGCATTGCGGATCGCCGTCGGCGGAATGAACGCCCAGGTGGCCGCCATGAGCAGAAACAGGGCGACGGCGACAAAGGTACTCCAGGCGTTGTCGGTGCGCGCAGGCCTCATGGCTGCGTCAGCAGGATGGGAAACCGTCCCTTGAGCGTCCGGCCGCCCGAAAGCCGGGCGATGAAATGCAGTGGCGGCAGTTCACCCAGCATCGCCGCCGGAAAAAATTCCGCCTCCGCCTCCATGATCTGTTCCTGATAAGACGCGGTGTATTCGTCCTGCACGTGGCTATCGACGTTGTGCCCGTAGCGCAGGGCCATCGAACGTACCTTGATCTGCGGCATACCTTCGGCCAGGTATTTTTGCGTTTCGGAATCCAGAACGCGCAGGGCGATCTTGTTGTTGGTGTTGGCGAGCACTTGGCGGGCCTTGTTTTCGTCGCCGAGTCGGCTGGCAAAGTCGGCAAAGGTCTGCGTGGCGATAGTCACCCGAAAATCCGCGCCGCCGCCCTTGTTCATGAGTTGAATGGCCGGCTGGTTGAGTACCTCGGCGGCTTCGTCGATGAAGAGATTGACCGGCGTCAGCGAATCAATGCCGTAGTTGTAGCGGTCGCCCGCCACGGCGGCGAGGTCGGCCAGCAGGATCGAACCGATGGCGCTGCCCACCGTCGAGTCGGCCAGCGAATCCAGACCAATGTAGACCACCTTGTTGCCGTGGATGATCTTCGACATGTCGGTGACCAGCCGCTCGTGGCCGGGCTCGAAGTCCGGTGACAGGAGCGCCTGCAGCGGGTCGCTGGTAAGCATCGAGAGGATCGGGATCAGCGACGCCACCATTTTCTGGAAGTGCTCGCGATTGTGCTCGTAGGTCGAGATCAAGCCATCGAGATCCACAGACTGCGCTTCATGGATGGCGATCTCCCGATAGAAGGCGATGTAGGCTTCCAGCAGCCGATCCTTGTAGCGCCGGATATGGGGCGCGGCGCGGCTTTCCCAGTCCTTCACCTGGCGGGTGAAGTGAACTTTCAAGGCCCGCTGCAAGAGGCTCTCGGGTCCGCCTTCGACGTACCGTCGCAACTGCACCAGATTGGGCCGATGGCCGGTGGCGATCATGCCGTTGGTGATGTCGTTGAGCACTTTCCAGCCGAAGGCGGTGAACGGGTCGGCGCCGGTTTCCGAGGGGATCAACGCCGCCACGCGACTGGCCAGCTCGGTCTTGCGGTTCCAGTTGCGCAAGGGATCGATGCACGCCGACCGGTCGGGATGCGCCGGATGAAAATACACGAAGCGCTCCCCTGCCCCGCTGGCTTCACACGCGGCGCGGGCATTCCTGGCGAGCGCGTGATCGCCCTTCGGATCGATGATGATCACTGTCTCGCCCCGGAAAATTGCCTGGGCGATGAGCAGATCGAACAGGCGTGTCTTGCCGACACGGGTCGTGCCGACGATCAGGGTGTGCCCGACCAGGTGGGCGAGTTCCGAATAGAGATCGTTTTCGGGAGCGAGGCCGTGGACCCAGTAGGCGCCCTCAGTCTGTTGGGCGGCCTTGCCGAGCGTCCTGACGACGCCGAGCGAAATCAGGGTATGCAGCTTGCTCGCCTCGATGTCGGTCCAGGGAAACCCTGTTCCCAGCCAGAGCGCCTGCCGTTGAGCGGCCTGGAGAGCCTTCTTCTCGAGTTCCCCGAGACCAATGAACGCCTTGCCGAACGAGCGCAGACGCGAGGCATCCAGCAGCCGCTGGTAAGCCTGGTAACCGCGGCAGGCCGCGGCCAGAGCACATCCGACGGCGAGCAGCGCCGAGAACTGGGAGAACAACGGAACCGCCCAGGAGAAGGCGATGATCAGGGCTGACGCCAGCGCCCAGACCAGCGCCATTTTGGCTTCAAAATTGGGGCGCCACGGGACCTCGAAGTCGTAGGGCGAGGAGACGGCCATCACGCGCTGCTCGACGATGGCGCCGACAGATGGCCGGCACGCTTTCTTCTGTCGCGCGTTTGGGCGTGTGCCGTGACCCGCTTCGCAGGATCGAACGTCTGGTCGGACTGGATCGTCGGCGCTGCGCAGGCGATGGACTGATCCAGGTCGGGCCGGCGATCGGCGTCGCACTCATCCCTGAGAAGGAGCGGCTCGGGGAACTGGCCGCCCGATCCTGTGCGCATCATTGCACTGAGGTCGATGACCGGCGTTTTCATCGGAGGCAGACGGCGCTCGATGCTAACCGGCGTCAGCGCCCTGCCGCCGCACCCGCGTCGTTGGCCTGGAAAAGCAGGTGCATGACGGCAACGCCGGCCCAGATCGCTACCGGCCATTCGGCCGCTGGAATCCAGATCGTTAGCACCAGCAGCCCCTCGATTCCAATCGACAGCAGGGCGAGAGCGCCGGCAAACCGACGATTAAAAATCCTGCCGTGTCTGGACACGGCGAGAATGAATCCCACCCAGACCACGGCGCTGAGGACGGCCACATCCAGCGACCGACCCCTGACGAGCTGTTCCGTCAGGCCGCCGAGAAGTGTCGCGCCCATGGCCAGCCAGACGAAAGCTGCCGAGTCCGGTATCGATTTCCAGTCACCACGAAGACTCAAGAGGCGCCAGCAATGCGACGCCAGGGATGTGATCAGTCCGGATTGTTCGTTGCGCATGTTCTCCTCCTCGGTAATGAGCGCCCTGCAACGTCCCGATCCACCGCGAGCGGCGCCGATCGAGACGCTATCCAGAACGATTCTACGGATGGCTGAAAAAATGCAAGTCCCCGAAAAGCGTCCTTTCGGGCCGCTTTTCGGAAAAAGTTATCCACAGAAATCGCCCCTCAGAGAAGTTATCCACGTGAAACCTGTCTCAAACGCCATTCGCCGCAAACCCAGGCTACAAGGGGCTTCCAGAGGAGGCGAAAAGTTATCCACGTGAAACCTGTCTCAGTTAACGTGAAACCTGTCTCATAACGACGTGAAACCTGTCTCACGACCTCGGCTACAGGCCTTGCGTGGCAAGGCTTTGAGGGGGGTCTACAAGTAGTTAACAAGTAAATTAAAGTAATTTACAAGTAAGGGGCGGTCGCGCCTGTGGATAACTACCTGCCGCCGCTCCGTTCGAGCCGCAGAAGAACCCACGCGCCGAGTGACGTGCAGCGGAATCGAGGTCGAAAAGGGCAACAAAAGCGAAAAGCGGCCTGCCAGGAGAAAAACCACGGTCGTGGCAATCAGGCGGGGATAGCCAGATCGGTACCTCACCGCGACAGGGTTTTGCAGGGTGTGCGACGCTCACCGTGCAGCGTGCTGCCTGAGAGGCCTTCACGCCACCACCGCGCAAGACGTCTCGCTGCGCGTAGGACCCACGAGCGGCAAACGATCAGCGTCAGCGTCCATCACACGCACCGTCACCACCCCGAATCTCGACTGTGGATTTCGAATCGTGCGATTCCCCAGCGATCCAGGCTGCCGCGCACCGTAGCGCCGCGGCCCATAGCCCTGCGCGATCTGACGCCTTCCCGCTCCTTGCGTCCAAAAAGTCACCTTTCTGGATGCTTTTCGCCTGCACCGAGGACCGGCAGGGTGCAACAGTGACGGCATGCGAACCAAGCCTCCCATTCCCCTTCTTGCGATTCCATCCCGGCGGCCCCACGTTCCGTCCGGCATCCCGGGATGCGGTATTCCCGTGACCAGGGTCGCGCGCGCCGACAAGCTGATGTCGATCGCTTCCGAAATCAGCGATGTCGAGGTCGATGCCGAGTCGCTCGCTTTCATGGGCCAGGCGCTGGTTCAGACCACCTTGCCGCACACCGACCCCGGCGTGTCATCCTTCGAGCGGACGAGCGGTGCCGTGTCTCTTTCGATTATCGCCGACCCGAAAATCGGCTTGCCCTTCGGCACGGTTCCCCGGCTTGTCCTCGCATGGATCTGCACCGAAGCCGTGAAGACGAAGTGCCCGCGGCTGGACCTCGGAAGAAGCCAGAAAGAGTTCCTGCACAAGCTCGGCATGCGAACCGATGGCCGCGATGGGCAGCGGCTCCGCGAGCAGTCCATGAAGCTGTTTTCTTCCGTGCTGTCGATCGTCTTTCAAAAACAGGGGCGGTTTTGTCTGCAAAATATGGCGATCGCCGACGAGGCTTTTTTTTTCTGGGATCCCGAACGGCCTGACGACCAGAGGCGCTGGACGAGTACCCTCAAGCTATCGGGGGCGTTCTTTCGCAACATCACCGAGTCGCCGGTGCCGATCGACATGCGTGTGCTGCACGCGCTCTCCCAGTCGCCTCTGGCGATGGACATCTACTCCTGGCTCGTCTACCGCATCTTTGTCCTGCGCGTCACCCGTCACCCCAGTGCCCTCATCCCCTGGCAGTCGTTGAAGCGGCAATTCGGCGCCGACTACAGCGATACGCCGCGCGGCTTGCTGGACTTCAAGAAGCGCTTTCTCCAGCGGCTCGAGGAAACCTTGCTGTTCTACCCGGAGGCCGACGTCACGGCCGAGAAACCAGGGCTCCTCGTGGCAGCCAGTCGCCTGCATATTCGTCATACCGGCGGGGCTCGATTGTCTTCGCTGCAGGCCTGATCATTCGGCACCCTTTCGATCGAAACACCCTTCTTCGGCGCGCGCTTCTGCGAGCCGTTCCAGTCGCCCGGGCAATCGGAAAGCTTGGCGATGGGAGAACCTGGCAGGGCTCCAGCCTCACGGACCAACACCTCTTGACGACGCACTGTCGCCCACTACAATCGTCATGCGTGCCACCAACTCTGCGCCGGCATTCGATGCGGTCTGCGGCGAGCACAAGAACGAACCGATAGACAGGGTGATTCCACTGCGTCTGCTCAGCGCCGTGCGTTGCACAACCAAGGTGACAAGGACTCAAGGGCGATGGCGGCCAATCTACGGCAGCGAGTGACCGCGGTGAACGGTTTGTTGGCCGCGGTGTATGGTGAAGACACTCGACTCAGCGTCGTGCTCGAACGACTCGGCGCGAACGAACAGGAGATTGGACACTTCCGGGAACACGCTGTCGCTGACGCATGCGACGGAGTGGTCGACGCGGTGAGCACCTGCTTTCAGGGCCTCCGGACTGGGAGCCGCGACTTCCTTGTCCTGTCCCGCCGCCTCGGGCTGGACGGCGACGTGGCCACGTTGCAGGAAGTTGGCGATGAACTTGGCGTCACGAGGGAGCGCGTCAGGCAGCTGGAAGAGCGCGCACGCCTGAAGTGTCGGGCTTCGAGAAATCGGGATGCGGTTGAAGCATGTCTCCTGGCAATCCTTGCCTTGACGCGCAGGCGTAGCCTCAGCCGCAACCCGAGCGCGCCCGACGAAGGGCTCTGAGCCGGGGAGCCCAAGAAGCTCGATCGGCGGAGCGATGACGGAAACGAGTGTGATGGTTGATGATGGGCTCACCGTAGCCGAGGGCGTTGCTCCTCGCTAGAATGATGGAATGTCAAAACAGCCACCGCCCTCAACCCCGGAAATCAACCGCCTCAGGGCCGCCGCAGCGCTCATCCCCATTATTGAATCTGGTCTGGCCGACTCACGACTCTCCGTCGAACGGGCAGCGCTCATGGCTTCTTTCTGCGAATGGACGGTAGAAGGGCCCTTCGACGATCCAAGCGTGGCCAAGTTGGCGGAAACCGTCGATGGTGGCTTGAAACGCATCAAGATGGTGCTGTCGTCAACCGCGTGAGAGCTCTCGGCCATCGGTTGCACCACCGTGTGGACTTCGGGCGGAGAGAATAGCAGTAGCACCCTCAAAGCTGATCGGCACGGATCGGGTTACGGCCAGGAGCACACGGTCGCGAATTCTCTTAAAAGCCGACATTGACTTGGCGCGATCAGCCGTCAGCGGTCATTCGGCTGCGCATCGCACTTTTTTGGTCTGCCCGGCCGCTACGTGGCGCGAAGCAGCCGGTGGGCGCAGGATGGCGTCGGTCGGCAGCCGGCCACAACCGGCCGGTCAGCATTCCACAACAGCAGTCATTCGAGCGGCTGCTCCTCTCTGAAAGCTGACAGACGATCGAAACGTGCTTATCGGCAAATCCGGCCATTGGGTTTCTCCGCCGCCAACGTCAACATCCGGCCGGTCAGCGGTCGTAACGCAAAAGTATGGTCGAGCGACGGCTTGTGAGCCTGAGTTTATTGGCACCCAGTCAAGCTCAGCCAGTCATCGTCTGGCAAGGTCGACCGGCATTATCGTGGCGCAAACCGAAACTGCGACGAAACAGGTCACCCAAAGCGCCGCTTTTATTTCGGTAGTACCTCGGTCACGGCATCCCGACGGGTGAACATCGCCTCCCGATTGAGCCCCACCACCACAATCGCAAGCGCCACGAACAGCCAGTTATCGTATGGTTGCGCGTCTGGCCACAGCGGATTGATCAATTGCAGGTGAAGGAACGCAGGGAGCAAAATGCTGCCCCGCGTGCTGTTGAACAGCGGTGTCACGATGACGCTGACGGCAATCGTACCGGCAAAGAACGGGGTAAACGACCAAGCGCTTTGTGGCATGCCGCTGAGTACGAAGGCCGGAAGGTGCCACAGCCCCCAGATCGTGCCCAGCACCAACGCCGCCCAGATCGGCGCCATGCGACGTTGCAGCAGTGGCAGCGCCACTCCGCGCCAGCCGATCTCCTCGACCGGCCCTTTGATAGCCATCAGCAGCAGTGCGAGCAGATAGGGCAGTACCCCTGGAAACGGGAACAGCGTATCCAAGGCGCCGTCCTTCATGAGCGCGGCCACATAGAACACCAGTGGCACGCCAGCAATCACAAGAACATACCAATATAGGGACGCCCGCCACAGCAGCAGTCGCGATAGAAAACGTTTCGTTCCCGCAAAGCCGGACCGGTACAGGACCACGGTCAAGGCTGCGATGGCCGGTGCGTAAACCGCGAGGTAAAACAGTGGATGCTCGCCCGAAAGGCTGCCGAACGCTTGGGTCATCCGCTCTGACGTGAAGACGTAAAGCGCGAGGATGCCCCAGGCGATCAGAAAGGTGATGGTAAAGAACGGAATCAGGTCACGCTGGCGCATAGCCATCACTCCTTAAATGCGAACTCACAAGGTGCTCACTGTTACCCTGCGAGGTGCTCAGCGCTTCTGCAGTACGAAGAATCCGTAGCCGTAACTTGCTAAGTGGCGGCGGTACATTGTGATCTCTTCCTCGCAAGCGGCATATACGGCTTCGGCCTCGCTGATACCAGCGTTTTTCTGCTTCAGCATTTGCATTTGCGCGAGCATGGGGGTGTAGAAGTCATCCCACCACGCGCTGGCCGGCAGCTTGAAGTTGTCGACGACCGTATAGCCGCGAGCTTCGGCGAGTTCGCAAACTGTTTCTATTGAGCGGATGTCCGGATAGACGCGGTCGAGATAGGTGCGGATCTCGGCAGGCGGATCGGCTTCAAACCAGCACATTTCGGTGAAAGCCAAGTAACCGCCGGGCTTGAGGAATTTGTGAAAGTCCTGCAGCCCGCGCGCCAGACCGATGATGAAGATCGAGCCCTCTGCCCACAGCAGGTCGAAATACTCTGCGGCGAAAGGAATGTCGATCATCGACATTTCTTGTGTCTCCACACTGAGGCCCGCTTCCCTTGCCGCTTGATCCAGATGGCGCAATAGTGGAGGATGGTTGTCGATGGCTAGAATCGTTGATTTCAGCTCGCGTGCCAGTGTCAGGGTCTGCAGGCCATTGCCGCAGCCGATGTCAAGCACTGTGGGGTGGGCAGGCAAGTGTTTGAGCTGGTGCAGTGCCTCAAGAGTGGCTTCCTCACATCCCGGTCCCTGGCGTGGCAGAGATTCGAAAAGCTCGAAAAAATAGTGCATCGACATTGTGTTGTCCTCAATATTTCGGGTCAGCATCCTGACCTGGACGGCTTCCTTTTCGCTGAGCCCAAGGCTCACGAGAAAAGCGTGATGTGCCGCAGGTGAGCGGCGTTCGAATTCGGTGTGCCAGTGTTTGAGTGCAGCGGCATCAAGGCCGCAGGCGTGTTGCAAATCCAGCCACAGTTCGGGGTCCAGCCCTGTCGCTTCCGGCCCTGAAGCAGACGTTCGTAGCATGCCGGCGATCAGGCGCTGCTGCGCCTTCAGTGCCAGCATGGCCTGCCCAAGTTCGTGCAGACGGCGCTCCAGAATCGGGCCGTGTGGCGTGTCGGCATCCAGCAGGCGGGCAATTTCCTCCAGGCTGATTCCAGCCTCCCGGAAAGCGCAGATACGCGCCAGTCGGTCGCAGTCCGCCTGCGAGTACAGCCGGTAGTCAGCCTCGCTGCGCCCGGATGGACACAGCAGGCCTATGCGGTCGTAATACAGCAAGGTTGAGCGGGAAAGGCCGAAACGCCGACCCAGTTCGGTGATACGAAAGCTGTCCATGGGCGCAATGTAAACCGTGAAGCTGTAGTCGGGTCAAGTGCGATTTCATTTCTCGCGCGAGCATCCGTCCAATCGGCCTAGACGCCATCGGCGGTGGGTGCTTGAGGTGAGCGACGGTCTTGAACCGCTGTGAACCTTTGCGAAGGGGCGTGCCCGGAATTTTGTGTAAAGCTGCAGCTGGCGTGGGCTTGGCTGAATGGCGGCTATGGTCGAGCAGTGCGCGTTCAGCCACCGCTCTGAGCGGCGGCTCCAATCAGTAAGTTGCCGTTGCTCCGCCCAACAGGTGAAGGTCAGCTTTGGGTCGATTGCCGTCACCAAACCACTAAAGCTCAGTGGCCGCTCCAAAACCACAAGCGGCCAGCCAGAACAGTTGCTGCTGAGGCCGAGCGCCAAAGGCGGGATCTGACTGAGAGCAGTCGTTCAGATTCTTCAGGCCACTGGCAGCGATCGACCCAGACCGGCCTGATGACGTCTGAAAGAGCTATGGCTGCTTACCGATCTGCAAGCTGCCGTTCGCGGGGATTTGCGGTCGGCCTGCTCCTCGGGCTCAGCTTCTGGTCGTATCAGTTCAATTAACTGGTCGTTGTCGTGTGGATTGTCGACGATGAAGCACGTGCCATTCGGGACAAGAAACCAACAATTAAGGGACTACTCCTACCATTACAGCATTGATTTGCCAGCAACTTTGTCAAACATAGTGATCACTTCGAAGTCCTGAATATACAGTTTTTCGACATTTTCAAAAGCCACTATCAGGTCTTCCTTCTGTATAACACCATCGTCCTTAGAAACGATTCTCTGCTCAATTTTTGCATTCATTGCCAGCAACGAGTAGCGACCGTCTTCGAGTGCATGCACTGAGCCAGACATTACAAGGATCAAGCCAAATACGCGTCGCCCAATCTTGATTGTAGTCATGCAGACGCAGGCTGTCGGCTTGGTTCTGTCATAACCGTCTTCTTCAACAGAAAAGTCACACTTAAATACGGATGGAGTAGCATCGAGCACCGAGTAGAACTGAATGATCGAATCAGCGCAGCGTGCTATTTCCTCCAGCGACACTTTCATCGGCTCGTTGACTTCGAACATGTCGCAGATCCTCTTAGCCGCATTGAGGGCTTCAAGTACCTTGTTATACTCAAACGGCTTGTCTTGCGCATTCAAAGTCAGCTCCCACGAGTTCGCTCCGCCGAGGGAAACATCAACGATGACTTTCTTCGCTGATGAGGTGATAACGTGCATTAATCGAATCACATCTCTGAGCTGGTTGATTGGCAGCCGCACCCCAGCACCCGCATTCATTCTGTATTCGGCTGCTCCGGTGAAAGGGTTCATGCTGATATCAAAGCAGTCAGCCTCAATCCGATATTTCACCAATTCCTGAGGAACCACTGCGTTCAGCGGAGATGAATAGAATCTGCACGGAAAGACTAGGCCGGGGGACAATCTGCCCTCTCGAAAGCGAATGGTTCCCGCAGCCGTTGGTTTGAGTTCAGGCATTTCAAGCTTGCCTTCCGTGCAATCGAAGAGTGGAGATTTGCTTTTGATCCCGAACCGAGTGTGGAAGCCTTCGAATTGCAGTATCTGAACCGATTGCTTTAAACCAATAGAGACATCGATAAGGTCAATCAAGCTCTCCTTTCCCTTTGTGCAGAACTCGATCTGCGCAAATCCGCTCTCGAAGCCTGTAGACTCAAGATGTTGGCTCTTCTTGGCTACATATTCTGTCAATCCATTCGGCACATATTCTTCTATTTTTTTCTTCAAAGAGTCTCCTGTGAGAGCGGCGACTGCATGGTCTGGGCCATAGTGAACAGTCAGCGTGCGCTTGTGAGGATCAAAGACTTTGGATGTGTTATCTAACTCGTGAATCCGCTTCAACGTCTTCGAAATGAGATTGTCATCGACATGAACCAAGAATGCCCGTTGTGCTACGTCCATCCCATCAAACTCGATGAAGACGAAAAACGCAGGCATTGGCGCCGTGATGAGGCGTCGTAAGTTCGACAGTTTGATTTGTAGCTTTCTGACGGCTCTATCTGTAGCTTTGACCTGAACTTTGCACTCAATTGCTGGCGCATGAAGCTGAGTTGGGTCTGTGTTCCCCGCGAATGGAAATTCAACGAAGAAATCCCAGCCAGTTCTATCGACTTGTGATCCGTTTGCCGTGAGCCCAGCTTGGCCGCACCATAAATTGAAAGTGCTTTCACCCATTTGGCCAAGATCTCTCATAGACAGTTTCAAACGGCTCGATTAAAATCGTGATTGTAAGCAAAGCTGCCGTCTCTGTCTGCAACCAGAACGACTCCGACCATTCAACTCAACCAGCACCACTGGCTCGTCCGGCCAATCAAGCGACGAAGTGGCCGGCCGGTAGGGGGAAGGGCAACTACCGGGGCGGAGCGGCCATCTAAATGGCGGCTTCACAACGACTCCGAGGGGCGGCAATTGGCCGACTGCCGACGGACGCCATCCTGCGCCAACCGGCTGCTTCGCGTCGAGTAGCGGCCGGTCCAGCGAAAAAAGTGAGATGCGCAGCCGAATGACCGCTTACGGCTGATCGCTCCAAGTCAATGTCGGCTTTTAAGAAAAGCCGCGACCGTCTGCTCCCCTGGCCGGGAGGGGGTCATTGGCCACCGCAGCGACGCCCGCAGGCTGTTACGTGGTAACGCCAAAGTGGCCACGCGACTACCGTTTCGTCGCCACCAGCCGTTCTTTCAGCTTCGACCAGCGCCGCTCCACCTGCTTACCCTTGACCGCCATGGCCAGTGCCCTCTTCTGCCCGACCAGCACCACCAGCCTCTTGCCACGTGTGATCCCCGTGTAGATGAGGTTGCGCTTGAGCATCATGTAGTGCTGAGTCGAGATCGGAATGACCACCACCGGGTACTCGGAACCCTGTGATTTGTGGATCGTCGTCGCGTAACAGAGCACCAGCTCATCGAGTTCGCCAAACGGATAACTGACCACCCGGCCATCGAAGGCCACGGCGAGTTCCTCTTCGTCCGGGTCGACGCCGGTCACGAAACCGATGTCGCCGTTAAAAACGTCCCGGTCGTAGTTGTTCTCGATCTGCATCACCTTGTCGCCGACGCTGAAGCGGTTGCCGAACTTCTCGACACTGTGCTCGCCGGGCGGATTGAGCACCGCCTGTAAAGCCTGGTTGATACCGCGAGCGCCGGTGATCCCCCGGTTCATCGGGCACAGCACCTGAATGTCGCGGATCGAATCGACCTCGAATTTCCTGGGCAGGCGGGTCTGCACCAAGTCCACCACGGTTTGCGCAATGACTTCCGGTTCCTCAGCGGCAACGAGGTAGAAGTCCGATGCTTCTCCTTTCTCGGGCAGGCTGGGAAAGACGCCTCGGTTGATCTGGTGGGCACTGCGCACGATTCGCGAGGTGGCCGCCTGGCGAAACACTTCGGTCAGCCGGATGACGGGGACGACACCCGAGTCAATGAGATCGCTGAGGAACTGGCCAGGGCCCACCGAGGGCAGTTGATCCACGTCACCGACAAGAATCACCGCCGTGCGAGTCGCCACGGCCTTGAGTAACTGGTTTGCCAGCGGCACGTCGATCATCGAACATTCGTCGGCCACCAGAAGATCGCATTCGAGAGGATTGTCCGCGTTGCGCTTGAACTGACCATTGATCGGATTGATCTCCAGCAAGCGATGGATCGTCTTGGCTTCCAGACCGGTCGATTCGGACAGACGCTTGGCCGCCCTTCCCGTCGGCGCACACAGGAGGGGCTTGACGCCCTTGACGGTCATGATGGTCAGAATCGACTTCACCAGGGTGGTCTTGCCGACGCCGGGTCCGCCGGTGATCACCAGCAGCTTGGAAGACAGGGCGAGGCGGATGGCCGCTTTCTGGCTGTCGGCCAACTGGATAGAGAGCTTCTGCTCGACCCAGGGAATCGCTTTGTCGGCCTCGAAGGCAGGCAGGGTCGTCCCGCCCGCGTCAAGGCGCTGGATCTGGGCGGCGATCGATTGCTCGGCGTAGTACAGGGGCGCCAGAAAAACGCAGGCCTGGCCGTCTACGGTGTCGGGCAGCAGCACCTCGTCGGCGACTTCCTGAGCGATCGCTGTTTCGATGATGGATTCCGCGATGTCGAGCAGCTTCACCGCCAGGGGCACCAGTTCGGCGTAGGGCAAGCCGCAGTGGCCCTGGCCCGAGGCTTCCGTGAGCGCGTAGGAAATGCCGGCCTGTGCTCGCAGCGGAGAGTCCTTGGCGATGCCGATCTTCTGGGCAATCGTGTCGGCAGACAGGAAGCCGATGCCGCGAATGTCCTGGGCCAGGCGGTAGGGGTTTTCCTGAACGACCTCGATGGCGTCTGGGCCATAGGTCTTGAAGATGCGCACTGCTCGGGAGGTAGAGACGCCATGCGCGTGCAGGAAGACCATGATGCTGCGGATGACCTTCTGGTCGGCCCAGCCGGAGGTGATCTTTCTGGCGCGGACTTCGCCGATGCCGGGAATTTCGCGAAGGCGTTCCGGTGACTGCTCGATGACGTCAAACACCGCCGCACCGAAGGCCTTCACCAGCTTGCCGGCATAGACGGGGCCGATGCCCTTGACCATGCCGGAACCGAGGTAGCGCTCGATGCCGGTCAAGGTGGTCGGTGGGTAGATTTTGACGAACACAGCGCGAAACTGCCGGCCGTGCTCGCGGTCGGTGACCCAATTGCCGGAAGCGGAGGCGTATTCGCCGGGCGAGACGACGGGGGCGTGGCCGATCAGGGTAATCAGTTCTCGCTCGCCCTTCACCTTGAGGCGCAGCACACAGAAACCGTTCTGCTCGTTGTGGAAGGTCACGCGTTCAACGAGGCCGGCCAGGCGGTCGAGTTCGGCGGCGTCAGCCATGGAGGGGCGCGGTGAGGCTACCCAAGGCGGCGCGCGAATCGACTGCGAACGGGCTTAACGCCGGCTGCGTCGAGTCTGCCAAGGGTGTGCATCAGGCGGCCTGCTGAAGCGGTGCGTCCTTGACTGACGCCTCGACGCGCTCCCGCAGTTCCTTGCCAGCAGTGAAATGGGGCAGGTACTTTTCGGGGACTGGGACCGCGACTCTGGTTCGTGGATTGCGCCCCGCCCTCGCTGGATGGTAGTTCAGCCGAAAACTTCCGAAACCACGGATTTCGACACGATCACCTTGCGCCAGGGAGCGCCCGATGGCGTCGAGGATTTCCTTTACGGCGATGTCGGCATCCTTCACCGTCAGCGTCGGAAAACGGGAGGCGATGGCGGCGATCAGATCAGCGCGAGTCATAGTCGGCATTCTACCGTCTGGACTTGCGTTGGCTGTCATTGGCGGAGGGGGTTCAGAGAGACGAGCGCTGCCGGCACCGACGGCACCATCCCTTCTATCGTCGACGTCGCGACGGTCAGCGGTCGGCGGTGGAGCAGCAACTTGCCGCTTTCCGCTGATCGTCGCCTTGTTGGCCATGGGAGGAGGTCGCCAAGTGAACTCGCCGACTTGCGCGTCGACGCTTTGAGATCCCATCGCTCAACGACAGCTGTCGGCCGGCGAGCGACGTAGCGGCAGCGAAAGTTCGGCTGCCGCGAACGACAGCACACTGATCCGGAACCCGCCGTTCGACTCGATTGGCCGTCGACCCCGTCATTTCAGCGAAATACCGCGCAGACATCCCTGACGTGGCCGCGCAGCCAACGATGTGCTGGATCAGCATCCAGCCTTGGGTGCCAGAGCAATGAAACCGTGACCTCAGGTATGGTGACCGGGAGGGGAAAGCTATGCATTCCGGCACGTAGATTTCCCGTGTGTCGTTCGGGAACACTGGCGATCAAATCGGACGCTCGAGCCAGGGCCAGCGCGGTCGAAAAGCCTCCGACAATCGTGACGATCTGCCGTCCCAGCCCAAGTGGCTTCAATGCTTCGTCAATCGGGCCTTCGCCGAGCCCCCTGCGCGAAACGCCGATATGCCTGCCGGCCGCAAAACGAGAGGGCGAAAGATCACCCTGGCTAAAGGGATGCCCCATTCGCACAACGCCAATGAAGCGGTCTCGGAACAATGTCTGCACACGCAGTTCCTGAGCCGTCGTCTTCCCCACAACGCCGGTTTCCAGATCGACGATCCCGTCGCGCAGTGCCGTGCTGTCCTTGTCGGGCTTCTGCACGAAGCACAGCCGCGCACCAGGTGCTTCCGCGCCGACGCGGGCAATGAGCTCCGCTCCGAAGTTCTCCACAAAGCCCTCGCTGGTCCGGAGCGTGAACGTCCTATCCAGCTGTTTGAGGTTGAGCGTCTCGGTGGGGCGCAGCACGGCTTTTCCATCCTGCACGAGCTGACTGACCCGCTCGCGTAGTTCGATCGCCCGCGGCGTCGGGACGAGACCGCGTCCGGCTCTGACCAGCAACGGATCGCCCATCGTTTCTCGCAATCGCGCCAGTGCCCGGCTCATCGCCGACGGGCTGAGCCGCAACCGTCGGGCAGCGCGCGCAACGCTGCCTTCGGCGAGCAACACATCAAGTGTGACGAGCAGGTTCAGATCGGGTGTCGACATACATTCGCCTCAGTACGGCCTCGTTGTGATATGGCGTCCAACGCACGAATAAAGTGCAAATGATGCGCCTTCCGCCATGGCACGTGAAGGTTTATGTTTGTGACACTTCCGATTCGGGAGTCGTCACGACAAGGAGTTCATGATGAACGCAATCATTGCAGGACAAGATGAAGCGGCATTTCAAAGCGCGGGACAGGCAGCATCGGTGCGCTGGGCGCTCGCAGCCCTTTCGCTAGCCGTCCTGCTATCGTCGCTCGGCACCAGCATCGCCAATGTGGCGCTGCCAAACTTGGCGGAGGCATTCAATGCCTCCTTTCAGGAAGTCCAGTGGATCGTCCTCGCCTATCTTCTCGCCATCACCACGACGATCGTCAGTGTCGGCCGGCTCGGTGACATGACCGGCCGCAAGCGGCTGCTATTCGCCGGAATCTTCCTGTTTACGGTGGCATCAAGCCTGTGCGGCGTCGCCCCCACGCTCGGGTTACTGATTGCTGCCCGTGCTCTGCAGGGGCTTGGCGCAGCCATCATGATGGCGCTCACCATGGCGTTTGTCGGTGAAACCGTTCCCAAGGCAAAGACCGGTAGCGCCATTGGGCTGCTCGGAACGATGTCCGCGATAGGTACCGCGCTCGGCCCATCACTCGGCGGCATTCTGATCGCCGGACTCGGGTGGCGGGCCATCTTTTTGATCAACTTGCCACTGGGTATCCTGGCTCTTTTCCTTGTCCATCGCTACCTGCCGAATGATCGAAAGCGACTGAAAGCAGAGCGCCCCGGCTTCGACCATTTGGGCACGCTGCTGCTGGCACTGACACTCGCGGCATATGCGCTAGCCATGACGACCGGGCGCGGCAGTTTTGGCCCATTCAACGTCGCTCTGCTGTTGGCTTCTGTCTTTGGAGCCGGCCTCTTCTTGCTGGCCGAGAAACGGACAGCGTCCCCGTTGATTCACTTGGCGATGTTCCGCAATCTCGCGCTGACTTCGAGTCTCGCCACGAGCATGCTCGTCTCTACGGTGATGATGGCGACGCTGGTGGTCGGGCCGTTCTATCTTTCGCGTACCCTCGGGCTCGACGCCGCGCATGTTGGACTTGTCTTGTCCGTCGGCCCGCTTGTCGCTGCACTGACCGCCGTGCCAGCCGGACGCATGGCCGACCGGTTTGGGCCACCACGCATGATCACCATGGGGCTCCTCGGAATGACAGCGGGCGCCTTCACGCTGTCCATGCTGCCGACGATTTTGGGCATCCCTGGCTATGTCGCACCGATCGTCGTCCTCACCGCCAGCTACGCGCTGTTTCAGACCGCCAACAACACCAACGTCATGACGGATGTCGGCCCGGACCAGCGCGGCGCCATTTCCGGCATGCTCAACTTGTCACGCAACCTGGGACTGATTACCGGGGCTTCAGTCATGGGCGCTGTGTTCGCCCTCGCATCGGCGACGACCGACCTAACAACGGCACGCCCCGAGGCCGTTGCCAGCGGTATGCGCATGACGTTCTCAGTCGCGGCGGCGCTTCTTGTCGTCGCGCTCGCGATCGCGGCTGGAGCTTACCGTCGCACTTTGCGCAATCAGAAGCTTGTTCCGTAAGACGTACGTCGCCCCGGGTTCACAAAACGCAGGCCATCGTCAATTGCAGGGCATTCGGCCACTTTGTAGTCAGCAGGTTGCCAAAGCATTTGCGAGCGTCATGTGGCAGGTTTGGGTCCTATCCGGTCAGTCACCTTTCGCATGGCATGACCTGCCAAGCATACCGCTCGTTGTGGAAGGTGCCGCGTTAACGGGCCGGCCAAGCCGTGACCCTCAGCGGAGTGGCGGTCGCGCATCGGGCGCTGCGGGCAGGACGCTTGGTGACCGCAGGGAGTTGTCTTCGGCTTACCCCTCGCCTCTCGGCCCCGTTGCGAAGTCTTGATTCAACGAAACAGTGGGTGCGGCGTCGTCATCTCAAGCTCCTCAATGCAAGGCGGCCAGAGCGTCGTTGGCGCCGCAGCACTTCTTGAATTTCTTGCCACTGCCACAAGGACACGGATCGTTGCGACCGACCTTTGGCCCGCCACGAACTACCGGCGCAACCTCCTTCCGCCCTCCGAGGCGAAACTCATCCTGGATGAGGCCATCAGGCTGCCTGACACGCTTGTCTTTCCAGTAGGTGTGCATTCTCCCGAGCGAGGGTTCGATTTCGTTCATCCACTTCTCCGCATCCCCGAGTTCATTGGTGAGGTGAATACCCTCGTCGGTACCCAGACGCAGGAAGGGTGCGAACCAGGTAGGTTGGCCAACGGCTAGCAGGCTCCATGCCTGTTTGCTGAACTGAAAGCCGAGAATGAAACCCTCACACCACTCGGCCGCACCCCATTGGTTGCCGAGGCGGAAAACCGCTTCGAACGATGCAGGGTCGTCGAGGAACGTTTGGACCACCGCGTTGTAGTGTCGCATGACGAGCGACAGGATTCGAGTGGCCTGTTCCTCACTCTCGAACCTGGCTTCGGCTTGGCCGTCCTCGATATCCCACACCCAGGGCAACCATTCCGATGGGAGCACTGTGCGTGGTCCGATAGCAATCGAGGTCAGGAACCCTTCCATCGTCGAGACATCCATCGACCTGTCCTCGATAGACTCGTCGGCGAGGAAGCCATCGAGTTCGTCAAGCTCCGCTTCAGAAAGCGGCTGATACACATCCGTCGCCTTCTGCTCACCACTCGGCGAACCAATCAGCGCCCCGATTCCCTCATGCTCAATAGTGTTCAGGGCTTCGTCGAGCGCTTCGCGGTCGCTGGCAAACGAGGCATCCCAAACGACGGAGTTCCAGTGTTCATCGACCACCTCCAGAATCCAGCCACCTTCTCCGTTCTCGTAGATATCGATTTGAACAGTCTTGCCGTCTCGCGTCACCGATTGAGCGAGCGGCGAGCAGCTTGGAGCTTGGTCGTCTTGCGTCACGTCGTCCCTTGAAGGAATGGAGTCAATCTGCCGCCACTAAAACACCGAGCCCGCCCCTGGTTATTCCCCGGGGAGTCCTGCATCGGCGAACGGAAGTGCCAAGAACAGCGACGTGCGACAATTGTACGCGCCGCCCATACCGCAAGTGGCCGGCAATGCCGGCGCCCGTATCATTCGTCAGTCTTCGACCGACGCGTTGCCAAAGGGTGGTGATAGCGCCTCCGAGATTCCAGGCGATGCCCGCAGTCAGACGACATCCCGGCCCTCCTTTGGAGTCCGTCGCTACGGGCTCTGCGACAGCTCGCTGAGCCGACAGCCAGAGGTTTCGCGGGTCGAGAAGCGCCGCCCGCATCAGAACGGCGCAATCGACGCGAGCAAGGTTTTCGTGCGAAGTGAGGAGCCTCTTGCAAAACTGACACTGCAGGGCTGATTTTTTCGCCGCTGGGGGCGAAAGCGGAGGACGCAGGCGGCCATTTCTGGCATGATGGGTTTCTCAAGACCAACATCATAACGCCCGCAAAAATGGATACTACCCAACGCGAACTGATCATGCAACGCTGGAACGTGATTCAGCACGAACTGCTGCCCGAGTTGAGGGCTGAAGGTCCGCTGACACCGAAGTTGGAGAAGGTCGTGCACATCCTGGAATGGGTGCGCATTGAGGAATTCACGGGATCAAACTGGTGTCGCGTGGGGCGTCCGCCGGTAGAGCGGGCGTGGCTGGCGAACGCTTTCGTGGCCAAGTCGGTATTGGGGCTGAATACCACGGTAGGGCTGATTGAGCGCCTGACGATAGACCGTGCGCTGCGACGCATCTGTGGCTTTCCTCTGTGCAAGAAACTGCCTTCTGAAGCCACCTTCTCGCGTGCCTTCGACGAGTTTGCCCAGGGGGAGTTGGGCCCGCGAGTTCATGAAGCCCTCGTCAAGGCACATCTCGGGGATGAACTGATCGGACATATCAGCCGCGACGGCACGGCCATTGAAGCACGCGAACATCCGTCCCGGAGCGAGGCGGCCGTGCCCGAAGAGGTCCCGGCGGCGCAGCCCTCGGTGCTCCCCAAAGAAGAGAGCCCTTCCGAAGCGAGTGCGCCAGTGCCAGAAACGCCACCACCGGCGAAGAAACGTGGTCGCCCCCGGCGCGGCGAGACACGACCACCCGCGAAGGAGTCGCCGATCCAGCGCCAACGCGGGCAGACGTTGGCGCAAATGCTCGATGAGATTCCGACGGCGTGTGATCGCGGCACGAAGTGCAACGCCCAAGGCTACAAGGTCAGCTGGAACGGCTATAAGCTGCATCTCGACACCGCCGACTGTGGCGTGCCCATCGCGGCGCTGCTCTCAAGCGCCTCGATGCACGACAGCCGTGCCGCCATCCGGCTATCATTGATCAGTGCCGAGCGGGTGACCAACCTCTACGATGTCATGGATGCGGCCTATTGCAGCACCGAATTGCGTGAGCACTGCCGGAGTCTCGGCCACGTTCCGCTGATCGATCACAACCCGCGTCGCGGCGAGAAGATCGAATTCGCACCGGCCGAGGCCATTCGTTACAACGAACGTACCGTCGCCGAGCGCAGCAATGCGCGGCTCAAGGACGAATTCGGCGGCAACACCATCATGGTCAAGGGCGACGCCAAGGTGATGGCACACTTGATGTTCGGTATCCTGGCGCTGACCGCCGACCAGTTGATGCGAGTACGAGAATGACCGCCTGTGTTTCCTCTCCGACCGCTGTGCATCCGATGATGCAGGGCGGTCGTTGCCCCCAATGAGACAAATAATCCCATCAGGTTAGCCGCTCGGCCAAGGCAGCTTCCCTCGCGACAAAAATCGCTCCCAGAGAGCGAATCCCGCGGCTCAGCAGTTCCCGCGGGGGAGTTTTGCAAGAGGCTCTGAGATCAAAGCCCTTTCTGATAGGTGCCAACCAACTGCGCTTCCTTAACGATATGTCCCTTCATCGCCTGTTCCAGGGCCTTCTTGGTCGGTTCATTCAAGTCGGGCAGCACGACGTCGAGCGCGTAGAGCTTGTGGAAATAGCGGTGCCGACCGATGGGAGGACAGGGACCGCCGTAGCCCGAGCGCTGCCAGTCGTTCAGTCCATCCAGCGTGCCTGCCGGTAACGAATGCACGGCCTCCGGCAATCCCGTGCTGTCAACCGGCAGGTTGTACAGCAGCCAATGGACCCAGGTCATGCGTGGTGCTGCGGGATCCGGCGCATCGGGATCGTCCACGATCAGGACCAGGCTCTTTGCCCCCGCGGGCAATCCAGTCCAGGCCAGTGGTGGGGAAATATCCTTACCCTCGCAGGTGTATAGCTTCGGGATCGGGCCGTTGTGCGCGAACGCACTTGAAGTGATCGCCATGTCCATGAGCTTATCTCCTGCTTGAGTGATTGCCGGCACGGCAGCGAGAAGGAGCAGAGACGACCAATGGGGCGGCCACCACGAGATTGGCACGGTCCTGTCAGGCATCGAAACGGCCCCTCCTTCCAGAAAGAGCGTACAGCTCAATCGCAAAACCATTGGCGCTGACACTTGGCACTACTTGCGATGGTTGATCGGCCAGTAGCACTGGATGGCGATGGAACATCATCGTCAGCCCGGATCAAAAAAATCACTGGTCTCCACCGTCTTTGGTGATGCTTTCGGCCATCGCTGTTCGTCGAATCCGCTGCGCGGGGCCGCGTTGAAGGCGGGCGGTTTCCGCTTGATGCCCCGCGCTCCGTTTCATGACCGGCAGCTGTCCGTCCCACGTCATCGCCAATACCCGCGTGACGGTGGCGTTTGCACGCGACCTGGAAGTTTCCGTACCCACTCCGGTCGGAACTCTTTCGCAGCGGCAACTACTTGCCACCCTTCGCGACTTTCCAGCTGTACTCGATGTCACCCTTCTTGCCACCGGCATTATCGTACTCAGTGTACGTCACCGTGACTTTCTCAAAGGTGTTCCCAATGACAACTCTTGGTGGCCCATCCTCGTCGTTGCCTGAGGCGCTCACCTGAATACTGGTGACCATCACGTTCTTCAATTCGTACCTGAGGTAGGTTTCACGAGCGCCGCCGTAGGTCGCGGTCTGCTCGATTTCCAACTTCGGGATGACCTTTCCATTCAGACACGACTCTTGCAACTTCGGGGAAGCCTTTTCGTATTCGATCGTCAGGGTCAAGTCGTCGACGATCGCAGCGCCGCGACGGCGGCTCTGGCCTGTTGCGCCCCCACCGGGGCGATGAATTGCCCAATCGACGTTCAGGACATCAATCCACTTGCCGTGCCGGTCGTCTTGAGATTCGCCATCAATTCCATCGTACTTTGCAAAAACGGCCATCACTTCTCTCCTTACATTGACGGACAGGAAACCCGGCGGTACTAACGACAGTATAGTCAACGACACGTATAGCCTATCACCGTGAAAGAGCACCCTCAACCAGCATCAGCGCCTCGGCGGGAGAGCGCTCCGCGATCAGCGCCTTGACCATCGCCCGCCCGGCGACGCCATGGACGTCGCTTGCCACGACCGACAGGCGAATCCCACCGTCAGAGGGGATCTTGTGTACGCGGTTCTTCTCGCTCGAAATGACGCCGATCAGTTGCTGGCGCTGCCGCGCAACGTGGCGCAAAACCCGGAAGTGTGCCGGCGGCACGAAAGGCGCGCGCAGCATACCGGCCCGCGTCAGCATCGCCAGCCACTGCGCGTCCGCCCAGCCAGTCTTGCGGCCGGGTACGATCTTTACATGCCGCGCATTGACCACCGTCGCGACGATCCCGACTTGCTCCGGCGCCGCAGGCGGTCTCTTCCAGTGGATGCCGGTGCCCTCCATGACCACCATCTCGGCATCGTGGGCGGTCGCCCAATGCACCATCGCCTGGCGGTCACGCTTGAAACCACCGAACACGGCCAACTCGACGCTCGTCTGGCCAGCGTCATCTTCCGTGATTGCACCGACCGTGATCTTCGCCCGGTGAACGTCCCGCCCGACGACCCGCTTGTACCGTTTCGCCTGTTCCACCCGTCACTGCTTTCCCGTAACGTCACGAACGTGTGGGAGCGGCGCCTGATCGAAACATCCTGCAGGGTTGCCCCTGCGGCCTTATTGCCTTGCGCTCTCCACGAGGCAATCCGAGGTCTGAGAGTCTGTGAAAATATTCCCCGTTCTTTACCGCCAGGCCAAGCGCTCGGGTTATAATGACGGGGTCATTTCCAGCCTCCAGGTGACGACCATGCCGGCGACCCAAGCCCTGTTCCCCGACGATGCGATTCCCCCGTTGGACGTGAATGCGCCCGAAGCGGAGAAGGCAGCGCTACCGAAGGCGTTGGCACGAGTCTTGATGCCGAACCGCACGCAGCTCGAATGGCGTGCCAGCGATCTGGAGTCACTGCTGCCGCCTGGACATCGGGCGCGGTTGGTATGGGGTTATATCGAGCGACAAGACCTGGAAGGACTGTACGCCGGGATCAAAGTGACTGAGGGTGGCGTGGGACGGGCGGCGATTGCTCCTGAAATTCTGTATGCTCTATGGCTTTACGCGACGCTGGAAGGCGTAGGCTGTGGGCGGGCCGTGGCCCGTCTGACCGAGTCCCATGATGCGTACCGGTGGATTTGTGGTGGCGTGCAAGTCAATTACCACACCTTGTGCGATTTTCGCAGCCGCCAGGGCGAGGCGCTGGACGATCTGCTGACCGCCAACGTCGCCAGCCTGATGGCGTCGGGAGCGGTCAAACTCAAAGGGTGTGCGCAAGACGGCATGCGGGTACGCGCCAGTGCCGGTGCGGCCTCGTTCCGGCGGGACGAGAGGCTTAAAAGGTGTCTCGAAGAGGCCCGGCAACAGGTGGCCAAGCTCAAGGCCCAGTTGGATGACGACCCCGTGGGTGAAAGCGCACGCAAACAAGCCGCGCAGCAGCGTGCGGTGGCCGAACGGGAGGCGCGCATTGAAGCCGCCCTGGACCGGCTGCCCGAACTGGCCGCGATCAAGAAGGCTCAGGGCAAGGAGCCGGATAAGGCCCGGAGTTCGACCACCGATGCCGATGCGACGACCATGAAGATGGGCGATGGGGGATTTCGACCGGCCTACAACTTTCAGTACGCCGCCGACACCGAAAGTCAGGTGATCATCGGCGTTGAGGTCGTCACCGCCGGCACCGACCAAGGTCAGCTGGCACCGATGGTCGAACAAGTCAGCGAACGCTATGGCCAGATTCCGGAGAACTGGCTGGTTGATGGGGGCTATCCGGGCCACGGGCAGGTCGACGCGGTCGCGGACCACACGACCGTTTATGCCCCGGTGCCCAAAGCAAGGAACTCGGAAGTCGACATCCACCAACCGAAACCCAAAGACAGCCCGGCGGTCGCCCAATGGCGTCAGCGGATGGGCAGTGAGGAAGCCAAAATCATTTACAAGCAGCGCGCATCAACGGCGGAATGCGTCAATGCCCTGGCACGCAACCGGGGTCTGAATCGACTACAGGTTCGCGGGCTGAAGAAAGTAAAGGCGGTCGCACTACTCTTCGCCTTGGCACATAACCTGATGCGCACTGTCACGCTCGCACCCCACTTGGTTGGGATAGGGACAGGAACGTCTGCTGTTCCACAAGTAGCCGGGTAACCAAGGAAAACACGCAAAAAAGGGATCCACCAAGGGCCAACCGCCGTCAGCATTATCAATAAGGCATATTCTGGCCTGTGGGGGCCCTACCAGGGGAACGACGCCCCTACTGGCCCAAAGACAAAAAATTCACAACCTCTGAGTCGATTCAGCAGACAACGCACAAGCTGGCGTAGAACGAGAAGCCATCACCCTGCTCCCACCTGGTCATGCTCTCGGCATCCTGCGCTTCCGCTTGACGGAGGCGATAGGGGCTTGAGGACTCGTTACCGCCTCGGGCGACCTCGCCCGATCGCTGATCAGGCCGCGATGCCCTCGCGCACTGCGCGAGGGGATTCCGCATTGCGTTCATGTCACCCGGCGGCCTCGGCTGCCCGGCACGGCATGCACATGCTGAAGCGCGACCAGTGCAACGATCGCGCGCAATGCGCCCTCAGTCCTCGATCGTAAACTGGAGCCCGGCGCTCGCCTGCAGGCGGCGTACGAGGGTCATTCCCATGGCCGCACCGGGCGTCCAGACGCCACCGCCAGTCATCGCCCCGTCCACATCCTGCACGAGGCACAGAGCACTCTCGCTGATCATCTTCGAGGTCGAACCATAGCCGGGGTCACGGTCGCCGATTACGTGGGCGCGCAGCAGGGCGCCGTCCGTCGTCTCGCCGATGAAGACGAGCTCGTAGCGACCGTTCTCACGTGCCTGCGCGTCGGGCCCTTCGCCAGGCTTGGGCAGCGCGAAGCGGCGCAGCAGGGCGCGGGTCGGCGCCATCGCGAGCAGCAGGTTCTGCCCCCGCGCCTGGCGCACCAGGCGGCGTGCGCGCGCCTCGCCCTTGGCGCCATCGCCGGTCAGCATACGTTCGTCGTACACGAAGTCGCGCCCCCAGGGATGGCCGAGCAATGCGTTCGTGCGGTGCACGTTCTTGGTGTTGATCGGCGCCATCACGAAGGGTCCGGTCCAGGATTGCGCGCGCTGGTCGTAGCTCGCCGATTCACCTTCCGGCTGCGCCGGGCCGCTGAACCCGGGCGTCAGCGCAAAGGGGTCGGCCATCGTGCGCGCCACAGAAGGGTCACGTCGCATCTGCTCGATGGTGGCAAGCAGGCTGGCGATGGTGCCACCTGACGGCCCGCCCTTGAGCACCCGCACGCGTCCTCGCACGCGCGGCAGGGGACGGCCGAAGCGGTGCAGTGCCTCGTCTTGCAGGAACAGCACACCGAGATCGAAGGGGATCGAATCGAAGCCGCAGGAGAAGACGATTCGGGCGCCGCTTTGCGCAGCCATCGGCTGCAGGCGGGGAATCATCTTCGCCATCCAGGCTGGCTCGCCACACAGGTCGACATAGTCAGTGCCAGCCTGCGCGCAAGCGAGCACCAGCGTTTCGCCATGGAGTTGGTACGGGCCGACGGTGGTCAGGATCACACGGGTGCGCGCCGCCAGGGCGGCCAGCGCCTCGACATCCAACGCATCCGCGGTGAGCAGAGGCAGAGTGGCGCGCGCCCCGATGGCATCGCGCACCCTCGCGAGCTTGGCGGCATCTCGCCCGGCGAGGGCCCAACGCAGCTCACCTGCAGCGCCGTAGGTCGCTTGCACGTACTCGGCCACCAGGTGGCCAGTGAAGCCGGTGGCGCCGAAAACAATGAGGTCGAAGCTTCGTTCCATTCAGCATCCTCGCACAAAGCCTGCGCCGCCAACTGCCGGAACTGCTGTGTAGCCATCGCTCGGGCAGATTGGGAGGGCGCAACGGCGACAAGTGGGAACAAGCTCAGGCCGCCAACAGGGCCACGACGACAAGTCGGGCGCGCCTCAGCACGGCATTCTCGGGAGGTCTGGTATGCGATGCTGATACAGCAGCGGTAGCGAAGGCTCTCCGCCGTTCGGCTTCCCAGCGAGTAGGATGATGCATTCCGAGCCGTTGGAGGCAAACGGCACGCTTCCTACGTTTCGGCGACGTGTTCTTCGTCCGTTTCCGTGCCATGGCGTCTTCGAAATCGTCAGCGTTCTCGCCGAGTGCGTCTCGCTACTGTGCTGTCAGAAATGCTTCCCGAGCCTTACTCAGATGATCCTGGTTCGCTTGAGAAGTCGAGATTTGGTTTTGTACTTATCGACGACCGCCGGCAGTTCGGTTGAAATGCTGCCCCCCATGCCACGCAATACGATCGACGTTCTACCGAGCCGTTCGTGGCTGCTGCGCGAAAGTGGGGATTCTCACCATGGAGGCTTCTGTGCAGAAAACGACGGAACGCTACCCACCAAGCGATCATACGAATCCATTGAACTACTTATTCAGCAAAAAATGCTCCATCCGGTGACCTGCTTCAACCAGCGCCTTGAACACATTCGGAAGCTTCCCGCGACCGCTCCAGGTGACTGTTCTGTCGGGCGTGATGTATTTGGCTTTGACGGGGGTACGAGTTTTCTGGGTCCCTGCAGCGCCTGCGCTAAAACCACACTGGGCCGCAGTCAAATCGTATTCCTGGATAATGCCCTTAACCCGACGAATCGCTTCTGCCACTTCGGTTCTACGGGCTTCGTCGATCCGTTGATTGAGTTCGTCGCGTTGGGCAATCAGTTCCTGGTAGTTCGGCATGGAATCTCCTGAGAGGTGTTACTGGTTGAAGTGAAACGCCGAAAAGGCGCCACTTGCGCGGATTATAGGCAAGAGTGCCTTGCTTCGCTACGATGACAGCTTTAATGAACTCTTGACTTACACGATTTTGGCGTATCAGCCCTGACAAAAACGTGATGGATCCCACACCGTGGATTCCTGATCGACCATCCTTGCCTGGGTTGCCGATTTCCATCGCTCGCCGATCGCGCTCATGGACGACCGACCGCGAAACCGGGGGCACAAACCTGAGTGCGGGCAACCGATTTGGTGTTCCGACGTTCACGTACGGTGATGGTTGCGGCGATGGCCCACCGTCGCCCTACGCACTGCAAGAAAGTCAGTTGATAACTTCGACCTGCACCCATTTGAAGATCAGCCCCTGGTCACTTTCCACGCACCGGGCGACCAGCAAGATCGGCCCGTTGGGCACCAGCGTGACCGCCTCCCTGTTTTTCACGGCAGCGGCCCATCCGCCATGAAGCCCCTGCCCTTGCTCGCGCTCGGCATCCTCGATGCGTTGGCAAACGTCGGCGAGGGAAATCTCCGTCAGCGTGATGTCCGCGGTCAGCGAGGCCAGCATCCCGAGATCGAACTGGTCGGTCACCAAATAGCGAGGGGGCTTGTTCATGACGCGTACTCCTTCCGCTCGTCCTGCGACTGTGTCGGCACCTTCGCAAACCGCTCCAGGCGCCCCAGCGTCACGAGCAGGTCGGCAAGGTAATGCGCCTGACGACGATACTCGCTGGCCTCGCTCTCTACGGCAGTGACCAGGTCATCGTCCCACCCCGAGGTGTGTCGAAGCAGGTCCTCCAGGCGGTAGCCGAATACTTGTGCATCCCGGCGCCGACTGCTGTTGCGCTTCGGAATGTACGTTCGGCGGGCCTCGCGACCTTGAGCCTTCCTGCCGTACCAATTGACCAGGTACCACTCGATGGAGAGCGCATTGCCCCGCTGCCGAACCCGGAACTGCAACGTGTTCTTCTGGCTCCAGTCCTTGCCGGTGTTCGCCTCCATGACTTCCTGCAGGTAGCGATTCCCCAGGTCTCTGGCCTGCTCGAACACGTCCTTCAGCTGAGCTTGCAGCAGTGCTCGTACGTCCCTGATCCGGTCTTCCATCGGTAGTCCGTGCCCCCTCTTAAAGATAAGGATTCGTCACCCCACCAATCCTTATGAGAAATCGGCCAAAACGCCGACACCCGGATAGCGCAAAACCCTCGTTGTGACCGAAGCCAAGCGCCCTTCCCGGTTACCAAAGACGGCCATTTCGCCTATTTGGCCGGTTTCCACGCCTCGCAGGACGTCCCCCAGGGGGTAATTCCAGGCCAATGAGCAGGCTTTTTCTTCCATAAGGCTGCAGCCCAACCAATCCTTATGTAATAGGGCATGGTGGGTGCAATCGTAGGCACCAGCCGCCTCCCCTTGCGGCCGAGATGCGTCCTTCCCGGTCGCATTTCGAACCTGACAGTGAATACGTTCGGTTGGCATGCGCTCAGGTGCTCTAGCGGTGCACAGATCGTGGTCAAGAACGCTCAAAATCCGCTTGGTCTCCCTGCAGTGTTCCTGCGGTACCACTGCCAGGTTTTCCTGCCCCATCCCGAACGCGCTGAATAACGACAGAGGCCATCTGCCGGTCAGAGCATCGGTAACGGCCGGCATTGCCGGGATGTAAAGCGGGATAAAGACGAGGTTCCTCAGACGATCCGACATGGTGGCTCCCTTCCCTGTCATGCGTTTCCGGGGCGTGGGTTCTTGACCCCCTTGCGGCGGCATGATCCAGGTTCCCGCCGTTTGCTCATGGCCCCCATGGTGCCGGACATGCGCTGGAGGATTCCATGCCGCCACCGGGCGACTTCGGTCGTCAGGCCAACCCGTTTCTTCCGCAACATTCGCGCTTCTTCCGACGCGTGAACAAACCGTCACATGTGTGAAGAAACCTTCACACGACAGCGGTGCTTTCTCCGGCAAAAATAGCGATACTTCTGGAAAACAGGATCGGAGCGCCCCATGTTCAAAGTGGCCGTCATCGAAGACGACATTCCCACCAGTAATAAACTCAGGGAATGGATTCTCTCCGCGCACGCGGACATCACCGTCGAGCAGTGGTTCACCCGCGACGATGCGGAAGCGGCCCTGGCCCGCGAGCAATACGGCTTGGTGGTGCTGGATATCGAACTAGGGCGGGAGCGTCACGCGGGTGTTGCGATCATCAACGCCATCAACAAGCGCGCCAGCGGTACACCAGTGCTGGTGGTATCGGCGATGCCCGCCACCATTTACCGCGGCATCATGAAGGCACTGGATGCCTGGGATTATTTGCAGAAGGCCACCTTCGAGGAAGCCGAGTTCATCGATACCTTCCTGGAAATCCTGCGCGCGGTCCGACAGCGTGAAAGCGTCAAGCCGCCCTTGGCTGCCAGCGACGAACTCTCTATGGATCCCCTGCGGCAAAGCACGCCCCTGTGGCGGGGACAACGAATCAACCTGCCACTGACCGCCCAGCGCATCCTCGCTGCGCTCTACGAGAAACGGGGCGAAGTGGTCTCTTACGAAGAACTGGCCCAGGTGGTCAAGAGCGGCCGAAGTCGGGACAACATCCGTAAACACATCAGCAGCATCCGCGAGGCTTTCCGCGAACTGGACGAGGCGTTCGACCGTATCGAGAACATCCCCATGCGCGGCTTCCGATGGTCCGACCCGATCTCCACCGGCGCAAGCGACCGGTAAGCGGGCGATGGACAGCAGGATATTCTTCGGCAGCAACCTGGCGCATCGCTACGCCTCCTCGGTGAGGTCGCCGGAAT
>JGI11692J13181_100099_pt1 | contig 36618 bp, 31 predicted proteins | sample Accclapoofosmids_FD_13181 | JGI IMG/M metagenome (IMG submission 13181) | reverse complement strand
CCCGGAGTTCGTCAAGCCCGGCGCGTACTGCCTGACCCCGGATGGCCGCCTGGCCATCTCGGAAGGCGATGCGTTGCGGGTCATCGACGCGACGGTATCAACCGCCCGGCGGATTCGTGGCTTGATGGCGATTCGCGATGCGGCACGCCGGCTCTTGCACCTACAGCCCGTCACGGCGGACGATGGTCGACTCGGCGAACACCGGGCCGCCCTGAACACCGCCTACGATACCTTCGTGGCGCAACACGGCATTCTCCACGCGATGGTCAACAAGCGGGCGTTCAAGGGGGATCCGGATCTGCCGCTGCTGCTCTCGCTCGAAGACTTCGATCGGGAAAGCGGCACGGCCGTGAAGGCGGACCTCTTCTCCCGCAGAACGGTGGGCGCGGTCCGCAAGGTGGAGCGCTGTTCGTCAGCCGACGAAGCGCTGCTGGTCTCCCTGCACGAAGCCGGACGCGTCGATCCGACGCGGATGGCGTCCTTGCTGGGGCTGGCGGTCGAGCAGTTTCTCCCGGACCTGGCGGGTCGTGGCCTGATCTTTCTCGATCCGCAATCCGGCGACTGGGAAACCGCCGATGCCTATCTCTCCGGCAACGTGCGTAACAAGCTGGCGATGGCGGAAACGGCCGGGGAAGCCTATCTCCCCAACGTTGAAGCCCTGCAGGCGGTCATCCCGACGGACCTGGGGCCGGGTGAAATCGATGCCCGGATTGGCTCGACCTGGATCCCCTCGCGTGACTACGGCGCATTCCTCGATCATCTCCTGGGGTGCGAGGGTTGCACGGTGGAGTTCAGCGCCGAGGCCGGTGCGTGGAACATCAACGTGCCATGGCCAGGCGAACGCTCGGTCGCCTCGACGCAAACCTACGGCACCCGGCGCATGACGGCGGGTGAGCTGTTCCTGATCAGCCTGAACCAGACGGTTCCGACCATTCGGGACCGGGATCCGCTCACCGAGCGGTCAGTCGTGAACACGCAGGAAACCCTCGTCGCCAGGGAAAAGCAGCAGGCACTCAAGGAGCTGTTCCGATCCTGGGTGTTCGCCGATCCCGAGCGGTGCGAGCGGCTGGTCAGGCGCTACAACGACCAGTTCAACGCGGTGCGATTGCGGGCGTTCGACGGTTCAGGGCTCTCTTTACCGGGGTTTTCCGAGGTGTACGCGCTTCATCGGCACCAGAAGGACGCCATCTGGCGAATCGTCTCCAGCGGGGTGAATACCCTGCTGGCGCACGTCGTCGGTGCCGGCAAGACCCTGACCATGGTCTGCGCCGGCATGGAGTTGCGCCGCCTCGGCCGGGCCAGCAAGCCGTGCTACGTGGTGCCCAACCACATGCTGGAGCAGTTCGCGACGGAGTTCTTGCGGGCCTATCCGGGGGCCAATCTCCTGATGGCCAGCAAGGACGACCTGGCCGGTGACCAACGCCGGACGCTACTTTCCCGGATTGCCACCGGCGACTGGGATGCCGTGCTGATTACCCATGCCTCTTTCGAGAGGATCAAGATGAGCGACGCCGCGATGGCGTCGTTCATCAAAGCGCGTGTCCACGAAATCGAGCGTGCCATCCGGGCCTCGACATCGGAGCAGCGGGGGAATCGGATCGTCAAGGAGTTGGAGCGGGCCAAGAAGGTCTGGCTCGCCAGGCTGGAGAAGCTGTCGGCTCGTTCGAAAAAGGATGACCTGCTCACGTTCGAGGAACTGGGCATCGACTACCTGTTTGTCGACGAGGCTCACTACTTCAAGAACCTGTACCGCTTCACCAAAATGACGCGGGTTGCCGGTTTGCCAAACAGCCACTCCGAGCGTGCCTTCGATCTGTTCGTGAAGACGCGCCATGTGATGGGCGAGCAGGGTGGCCGTTCGGGGGTGGTATTCGCGACCGGGACACCGGTTTCGAACTCGATGGCCGAGATGTGGACCATGCAACGCTACTTGCAGCCGGCGACGCTGGACGCCCATCAGCTGTCGCAGTTCGACACCTGGGCGGGCAACTTCGGGGAATCGGTCACGGCGCTGGAGTTGTCGCCGGATGGGAGTGGCTATCGCATGAACACGCGTTTCGCGCGCTTCGTCAATTTACCGGAGCTGATGACCCTGTTCCGGGAAGTGGCCGATATCCGCACCGCCGAAATGCTGCAGCTGCCGGTACCCAGGCACCATCTGGAAACCATCGCCGCCAAGCCCAGCGCGGAACTGAAGGCCTTCGTGACCACGCTGGTCACGCGGGCGAAAGCGATCCGCAACGGCCAGGTCATGCCCAGCGAAGACAACATGCTGGCGGTGACCAACGACGGCCGCAAGGCTGCGTTGGACATGCGACTGGTCGATCCTGCCAGCCGGGAAGATCCGGACAGCAAGCTCAATCAGTGTGCGGACAGGGTCCATGCGATATGGCGGGAAACCGCAGCGTTCCGCGGTACACAGGTGGTCTTCTGCGATCTCGGCACGCCGACGGACGATGGACGGTTCAGTGTCTATCCCGTCATTCGGGCCAAGCTCGTCGAGCGGGGGGTCCCGTCAGAGGAGGTGGCCTTCATCCACGACTATGACAGCGATGCCGCCAAGGCAGAACTGTTCCAGTCGGTGAGGAAAGGGCGGGTTCGTATCCTCCTGGGCAGCACCCTGAAGATGGGGGTGGGCACCAACGTCCAGACCCGACTGGCGGCCTTGCACCACCTGGACGCCCCTTGGCGACCGGCCGATGTGGAACAGCGGGAGGGACGCATCATTCGCCAGGGCAACCTGAACGAAGAAGTGCGGATCGTTCGCTATGTCACCGAGGCCTCGTTCGACGCCTACCTCTGGCAGACCCTCGAAACCAAGGCACGTTTTATCGCCCAGGTGATGCGCGGGGACACCGGGATGCGCAGTGCGGAGGACGTAGAACTGGCGGCGCTATCCTATGCCGAGGTGAAAGCCCTGGCATCGGGGAACCCGCTGGTGATGGAGAAGGCAGGCATCGATGCCGAAGTGGCGAAGCTTGGTTTTCTGAAATCCCAATGGGACAACCAGCGATGGTCGAACCAGCAGGAGTCGGCGACCTTGCCCGGCAGAATCGCGAAGATCCGGGAACGGATCGGATCGATCGAAGCGGACCTCGCAGATCGGATCGATGTACGGGGTAAGCACTTCAGCATGGTGATCGACGGCCAGCACTATACCGATCGATCAGCGGCGGGAGAGGCACTCCAACGGCACTACCTCGAAGCCAGAAGCCGAAAGGTCGGCTGGAAGGCTGTGCGAGAAGAGCGGTCGGTGGGGCAGTTTGCCGGTTTCGATCTCGATCTCTCGATCCCTGCAGCATCGGACGATAGTCCTTGTTTCGTCCTGAAAGGCCGACGCGCCTATGCGGCTCATCATTCCGAGACCCCGCAAGGGATGCTCAGGGTGATCGAGAACGTGGCCAACAGTCTGGCAGGACGACTGTCTGACGCGAACGACGATTTGGTCCGAGCAGAAAAGCGCTTGGCGGACATCCTCATCGAGTTGGCGAAGCCCTTTGACAAGGCGGCGCGGCTGACGAGTTTGCGGTTGCGTCAACGCGAGATCAATGCCGCTCTCGATCTCGACAAGGGACACGCCGGCGGGATGGAAGCCGAAGCCGCCGCTTGACGGGAACGTCCATCAACCCCCCGGGGACCCCCTGCCAGGTTCGGCAGCGGGTTCCCGGTTTTTTTTTGTTGGCGTTGACGAGCGCTGGCGTGATCGCCGCCGACCTTTCACCTGATCGGATGGATTTCCTCACCGCAACTTCATCAGCGCACCGGCTGCCTGGCCCGTTCCGGCCAGTACGCAAGCACTTTGTCGTATCTCTGCAAGTGACAAGCCTTGCCGTCTCGATCGCACTGGGGCGCGCGCAAGCGGAGCAGGGCCGCGAGATTAGTTTCGCGGACGAGCGTCGGGTCGTCACCCCGAAGCGGACAATCGAAAAAGGGTACCCTTCGTCCGCTCATCGGCCGGAGCGGCCGTTGACGGCAATGGCGCGGATGGCGGGTATGGCTCCTTTACCGGCCATCCGGTGGCCAAGCGCGCCGAACGGCGGCTTTGACCGTTTAGCTACGCCCGGTTCCGACCCTGACCTGCCTGTCGAGCTCTCTCAGAGCGGTCGTTCGTCACAGAGACCGACGTGCCGGAAGCGGCCGCTCGTCAGCTCAAGACGATTTGGGCACCTGAGCGGCAGGTTTGAACTCGGACCTGTCAGTGAGCGCCGAGCGGCCACGGGCCAAAAGCAGTCACCAAAAAGCCCCGGTGGTTTGTCGAGGCTTGAGGCTGTTTGATGACGATACTGCTGATCAAAGGTCCCTTGGTTTCGGCGGCCCCGGAAAGCTCCATGTGCCGTTTACTATCGCCTCGCTAGGCTCATACATGCGAACCGCGTAGTTCCAGCCTTCCATGATTGGCAGGCAGTTCGCCGTGGTCGCTGTACAACCCCCAAACCGTATCGTGTACGAGCCATCGCTGTTTGGTTTGGCGGTCAAGTTATTAAGGCTGTAAGCATTCAGGTTGTTCTGCTGAAAGTAGCCTTTTGCATTGTAGAGACTGATGGACCAGAAGCCCTTGACCGGCACATCCTTTACCGTCAGCTCGTATTTGCCAACGGGCAGGTTAGGTTGCACATTGATGTACTGCGCATCCTTGTCCGGCAGGCCGCCCCATGCGGAAGCTGTGCCAATCATGAAATGGACCGGGTTGACGTCTTTCTTGGGGCCAAAGGTCTTGGTATAGCGTTTTAGCCCTTTTGCCAAGTCAAGAATGGCCTCAAGCGTTGCCTCATAACTAGCTTTGTCGTAGTTCGGTAAAACGAATCGCTCGTCAGAACCTGCAGCAATTTGAACCTGGTCCTGCAGCTTGTGGGCGATCGCCAAGTCTGCAGAGTCCTCCGGATTTGCAAGCGTGCGAACGACTACGCCTACATATGGCGTATCGAACTTATCAACCGTCAGCTTATAGGAACCCTTACCGTAGTAGACATCGTTTACATAGCCATCGTTATTGATGACCATCAACGACATATAGCGTTTACCATTATCAGGGAGGGTTACGGTCGCACCTTTGGAAATGTCAACGACGCCCGTGCTGTATAGGGTATCCCGGTTCATTCGAATGATATTCTGCTTGTCGATCGGCGTGGGCGTCCGGTTGCTGTGCAACTTATTGATGCCCCCTGCCTGCTTGATGATGCCCGCGTATTCCATGCTCGTTTGTGCACGGTCAAAATTGTCGACGTTAATGACAACCGCGGGCTCAGCCGAAGCCAACAGAGGAATGCTGATCACAGCAAAGAGAATTATTGTCGGAAGACTACGTAATTGGCATTTCATTTTGTGTTGCTCCAGTTAATTTATCTGACTACTTGTCAACGCCCGGGCTGCGCAGTACTTCACGAATCGCGTTTGTCGAAGCGGCCGGCATAGTATTGAGGAACACGTCGACACCGCGCCGCCGATCGAGATTGTCGTAAGCCGTTTGAACGGTGGCTTCGTCTGGCAACCCATCCAGGAGCCGGAGAGTCCCGATGCTTGTTTTTTCTTTGCCCGGGATGGTGATCGACGGCGGAATGGGCGTTGTCATTTCCATCGTTGGTGGTGTCTGTGCGGCGGAAGACACGCCTGACCAACCGACGAACTACGCAATGGTGGCTGAGAGCACTGCCTTCTCAAGAAACTTGCTTCGCATGACCTGTGTATCCTGGCGAAATCGCGTGCTGCCGCCTACGCAGAGGCGACGGCATGACTGTATCGAAAATTGACTACCTAATCGGTTCTACCTCACCCGGCCGCCAGGTCTTGTTGATCCAGGGTTCCAGCGGCCCATACATACGCAGGATGGCGAACCAGCTCTTGCCCGGCAAGGTCGCAAGCCAGTTGCCCTCTTTGCCTTGAGGCGCTTCCGGCGCGAAAAAAACGTCGTAGGAGCCATCGGCATTCTGCTTCATCCCCTTGGTCTGGCTGCCGACCGTTGGAAACAATTGGCTAGTCTGTAGTTGTGTCCGTGTCTGGGTGTCGTAGAGTGTGACGGCCCAGAAATTGTTGACTGGTACTTTGGGTGGCAAGTGCAGCTTGTAAGCCTTCGAACCATCGAAAGGCTTATCGTCGCCGTCCAGGAAAGCCAAGGCGTAATCGGAGCCCTCACCGACATGTGTCGTCGCCATGGCAGGCGTCACACCACCGGCGTTGTAATAGAACAGCACTCGCGCATCGAGGTTCATCGTGCCGTCCGCTTCGAACGAGGTGTCCTTGTTCGCATAGGCTGTTACCCAGTTGCTCTTCGTATCGGGATAGATGTACACCCCCCCAATGCGTGGGTCATAAGTGATGGCGCGCCCAGCAGCATTGCCAAGCGTAGCTGCTTCGGCTAGCAACTTCTTCATCCTGTCATCGGGATTGAATGGCTTGCCTTTGACGATGCCGATGGCACTCATGGAACCGCGAACCTCCGGCCCGACAGCATCGATCGGCTCTTCCTGAACGATGGTGTTCAAGATCTCGAAGTATTCCAAAGTGCTCGGAAAGATGGTGCTGAACGATCTGCCGGACATGTTGACGAACTGAGTCGGCGCTGGATTGGCTGCATCCTTCAGTGGATAAATCCGCAGCCCGGATTTGAAGTTATCGACCGCTACCTTCAGGCCATCCTTGATGGAACCCCGCAGAAAGAGGAAGTTCTTGTTGGTCGAAGGCTTCAGCAGGAAATACCCTTCTGGCACCTTGCCCTGGTAGCCTGGAGGCAGGACGAGGTATTTGCCGCCCTTGCCCTTGTCCGGCCCGGTGACACCCATGTTGCCGACAAAGCGCTGCCAGGCATCATCGAGAAAGCCCAGCATGCCGGGCGGGATTTCGATGACCGTCGGGCCATCGTTGGCCAGGTCCGTGGGGGCATAGGCATACATCGTCGACGTGTTGGACGTAATGACTGGCGTCCGGGAATCCATCAGCTGTTCCCAAATGGCAATCTTGTTGGGTGCATCGGCGCCTTGCTGGGCCATCCCCAGGAGTACGCTGTAGATCGATACGGCGCCGACGTTGTCGAGATAGACCCCGATTGCACGCGAGCGGTCCAGATAGTCATAGACCAGATCGTTGGTCTTGCCTGTCGGTACGCCGTCGAAGAATGTCAGCTCACCGGCTACTGTCTGGACTTTGTCCGGTATCGATGCCGCCTTCGTTTTCATGGCTTCTCTGGAACTGTCTGCCTGCGCATTGGTGTTCGCAATCGTGAGCGCGGCGGCAAATGCGAGAACAATAGTGTTTGCTTTCATGGGAGTAGCCCTGCGTTGTTGGACAGATTTCCGGCCTTCTTGCGTGATCTTCCTACCGGGGGTTAGGCTGCCGCGGCGGCGGCAGGTTGCTGGAGCTGAAGTAGACCGTATCGGGCCTCTTCCGGTCAAGGCTTTCACGGCGACGATGGCGGTGGGGGTAGGAATTTCACGGACTTTCAGAGCAAGGATTCGGCACTCGGATGTCATCGCCATGTGGGCCCCAGCATGTCGATATCGACGTCGTCATCTCAAGCTGTGCTTCTTGCGCTTTGACGCGCGCTGATCAATGACTGCTTTCGATTCGCTGAGCCTGCTCAACGGCCGGTTTGGAGGACAGGCGCCAATCACTCCTCGTGGCCGATTGTACGCATCCCGCCGTTGCACCAAAAGCCGCCTTTGGCCGGGCAGGAGAACAATCAGACTTCGATCAATCACGAAGGAGTCTGAAATGGAATCTAGTCACCCCCGGGAACCGTGGAACCAAGGCAAGCTGATCGGGCAGAAGCCACCGCTCAAGCCGAAGGACATCTGGGCGATCCGAATTCGGCTTCAGAACGCGCGTCAGGTTCGAGACCTGGCGATGTTCAACCTCGCGATCGACAGTAAGCTACGCGGTTGTGATCTCGTCAATCTGCGCGTCAGCGACATCACGCATGGCGACCATGTCTTGTCGCGGGCGATGGTCGTGCAGCGAAAGACACAAAGGCCGGTACAGTTCGAGCTGACCGAAGCAACGAGGATCGCTGTCGCAGCGTGGATCGAGAAGGCGAAATTGAAGCCGGACCAATGCCTGTTTCCCAGCCGCGTCTCGACGTCACCTCATGTTTTTACACGACAGTACGCCCACATCGTGCATCAGTGGGTTGCTTCCATCGGACTCGATCCGACCGTTTATGGCACGCACACCGTGCGACGGACCAAGGCGACGTTGATCTACAAGCGGACGAAGAACCTGCGGGCCGTGCAGCTCTTGCTGGGCCACCTAAAGCTGGAGAGCACAGTGAGAAACCTCGGGATTGACGTAGATGACGCACTGGAGATCTCGGAGCAGACCGAAATCTAGCGTTCCCAGCTCCGGCCGCAACCTTGCTCTTCCCAAGGCTTCATTCGGCCGCTTTCAGGCGCGATGGTCGATGCGTACAATCGGCCACAAGCAGGCATAAGAACGCCCGCGGAAGCCGGGTCGTGGTCACGTTAGGCTGACGAATTCGGAGCCGGATCCGCTGTAAACTACTCTGGGCACCGTCGCGTGGCCGGTGATCCGTGCTTGCAATGGCATGGCTATTGATATCCGGCGCCGCGCCGGCCGCGTTACGGTAGCTTCATTGCCAGATCGACTATATTCCCGAGTCCAACCGTAGCATAAGCCAAGGCGAACACATGACAACGAGCAGGTGGCAGAACGTGGGCGGCGCCTTCGCCGCTGTGCCGGAAGAGGCGGCTTTCTGGACCGGCCGGACCTTCGACGATTTCCTTTTCCGGCCGCAGAAGACGGATTCGCAGACCCGCCGCAAGATCAGCGTGAGCTCGCTGCTGACGGCGGACGTGGCCTTGGATCTGCCGATCGTTTCCTCGAACATGGACAGCGTGACCGGCGCCGACATGGCGCGGTCGATGGCCATGCACGGTGGCATTGGCGTCGTGCATCGTGGCATGAGCATCGCGCGCCAGGCGTCCGAAGTGGCGGTGGTGAAGCGCAGCCAGAGCGCCGTGATCGCCAGTCCGCTGTGCCTGCCGACGGGCACCACTATCCGCCAGGCCAGGCGTTTCGCGCGGCAGAATGGCATCACCGGCATCCTGATCGAGACGGCCAGCGGCTCGAACGTGCTGGCCGGCTTGCTCTCGAACCGCGATACGCCGGTGCACGGCGCGGACGAAGATCGAGCGGTCGACGATTTCATGACGCCGCTGTCCCGCCTGGTGACCGGCGCGCCGGACATCCGCACTGACGAGGCCGAACGGCTGATGTTCAAACACCGCATCGAGCGCCTGCCGCTGATCGATGGCGCGAACCGCATCCATGGGCTGATCACGCGCCGCGACATCAATCTCAAGCGCGCACAGCCCGGCGCCAGCAAGGACAGCGCCGGCCATCTGCGCTGCGCCGCGGCGGTCGGCGCGCGCGGCGATTACCTGGAGCGAGCCGCCGCGCTGCTGGAGGCCGGCGCCGATCTGCTGTTCATCGACATCGCCCACGGCCACTCGCTAATCATGGAGCAGGCGGTCGCCGGGCTGCGCGGCAAGTTTGGCAGCGTGCCGCTGGTTTGCGGCAACGTCGCCACCGGCGCCGGCGCGCGCTTCATGCGCGATATCGGCGCCGATGCCGTCAAGGTCGGGGTCGGGCCGGGCCGCGGCTGCCGCACGCGGCTGGAAACGGCGGCTGGCGTGCCGCAGCTGCAGGCCATCCGCGAGGCCTATCTCGCCGTCGGTGACAGCCTGCCGATCATGGCCGACGGCGGCGTGAAAACCGACAAGGACATCTTTCTCGCCCTGATCTGCGGGGCGTCGACGGTGATGCTCGGCAGCGCGCTGTCCGGCACCGACGAGGCGCCGGGCCGCGTGATCGAGGATCCGGCGACCCACATGAAGAAGAAGATCTACCGCGGCATGACCTCGCCCGAGGCCGTGCTGGAAACGCTGTACGACAGCGGCCGCAGCGAAGAGCTCGACGCGGCGCTCGAAACCGCCCCCGAAGGCCAGGAAATCCAGGTGCCTTACCGCGGTAGCGTCAGCGGCATCCTGGAGCGCATCCGCGGCCACCTGCAGTCATCGGTGAGCTACGGTGGCGAGATCACGCTGGCCGCGGTGCGGGAGAAAGTGCTGCCTGATCCGAGCGCGTTCCTGGTGCCGCTGAGCGCGGCCGCGCGCATCGAATCCTACGAGCGCTGAGAGCCCGCGCGTGCTCCGCTTTGAACGCCGGCGGCCGGCGCCCGTCGAGGTGAGCGCCATGCGCGCTTTCATGGCAGGCCTGCCTTCGGGCCAGGACCCGTCGTTGGGCTCGCACGGAGCAAACGACGCTTCGAGCCGACGTCCAGATCGTCGCCGAGCCACGCCCTTCGGCAGGTCTTCGGCCGGAGCCGGCATTGGGATGCTGCGCCTCCAACGGCGGCAATAAATAGGTCACCGCTCGTAGGGTCGGAAATCAGCTCGAACGACCGCCTGGCCCTTCAGGGTAGGGAACGGCGGTCACCGTCCCCTGCCTCAGGACCCGGTGTCTACCGCATGCAAAAGCGCGAAGGCGTCAATGTCGTAGTTGAGCTCAGCGCCGATCCGTGTACGGCGACCGACCGAAGCCCGCTTTCTCGATGGCGGGCAACCGTCTGCCGGAGCCGACTTTCTACACCGGGAGCGGATCTGCAATTGACCGCGGTTGACCGGGCCTCCTATACTTTTTGTTGTTGACACGCGTGCCGCCGCGATCTCCTTCCCTCCCGAGCGTGCCGCAGCTTGCCGCGTGCCAGTTCATGATGACGCCTTCAACCTCCTTAGGAGCGCGCGCGATGAGAGTTTTCCAAATTCAGGACGACTGGGGCATGGACCATCTGCAGTTGGCCAGTCGGCGCGATCCGCAGCCCGGGCCGGGGCAGGTGTTGCTGCGGATGAAGGCGGCTTCGCTGAACTACCGCGACCTGGTCGTACCCAATCGCGGCTACGGGTCGTTTACCGGAACGCTGCCGCTGATTCCGATTTCCGACGGTGTCGGCGAGGTCGTCGAAGTCGGTGCGAGGGTAAGCCGGGTGCGCGTCGGAGATCGCGCATGCCCCTGCTTTCATCAGGGCTGGCTGGCCGGCGCCCCCGATCTCGATCGGCTGACACAGACGCTTGGCGGGCCGGTCGACGGGATGATGGCCGATCTCGTGTGCCTGCCCGAAAGCGGCGTCGTCAAGGTGCCCGCTCATCTCGCCGACGAGCAGGCGGCGACGCTGCCCTGCGCGGCGCTTACTGCGTGGAGCGCGGTCGTCACCTACGACAGGCTCGGCCCCGGATCGCGCGTGCTGGTGCAGGGAACCGGCGGTGTGGCGCTGTTCGCGCTGCAGTTCGCGAAGCTGCTCGGCGCGCACGTGACGGTTATTTCGTCGAGCGATGCGAAGCTGACACGCGCGCAAGCACTCGGCGCGGATGCCGGGATCAATTACCTGACGACGCCGGAATGGGCCAGGTCGGCGCGAGCGATCACCGGCGGGCGCGGCTTCGATCACATCGTCGAACTGGGTGGCGAGAAGACCCTGCCGCAATCCTTGCGCTGCATCAAGCCGGGCGGCACGCTGTCGATGATCGGCGTATTGTCCGGGTCGAGCCTGGCGGCGCCACTCGGGCTGGTGGTGACGCGCCAGGTGCGCCTGCAGGGGATTACCGTCGGACATCGCGACGGTTTCGAGGCGATGCTGCGGGCGATCGAGCAGCATCGGCTGCAGCCGGTGCTCGATCGCGTCTTTGCCTTCGAAGAACTCAAGGAAGCGATGGGCTGGCTGAAGAGCGGCGCCCATTTCGGAAAGATCTGCATCCGGCATTGACGGCGCGAGTGGTCGCCGGTCAGCCGCGGCTGACCCTGGCCTGCGGGATCGGCGATTGTCGAAGGAGAATTTTATGTCCCGCGCTGCTCAGCCACACTCCCTACATATCTCCTATCCCGAGGAACTCCACGCCAGGACCGTGCAGCTTCTGGATACGCTCGAGCATGCCGAAGACCCGACGGTGCACCGCGCTGAGCTAGGTGACCTGGTGGTAGAACTGACCAACAGCGGCATGGACTACTGCTTTCTCAAGCCACTCCTGCTGGCCAAGGTCGGCTTCGTCGTACAGCAGTCGGCCAATCTCGGGGTAGCCGGCGCCACCCGGATCATGGCGCCGATGATCCGCAACATCATTGCGCGGCTGGACAGGCGCCAGTTATTGGTCGTTGCCGACTATATCCGGCGCCTGATGGGTACGCGGCGCCCTCGCCAGCAAGCCTACATGGAGCCAGCTCACGAAACGGAAAAAATCGCACGCTAAGAGGGAGCGGCCAGTAGGCGTCGGATGGCTGCGGTCGGCAGCCGGCCATAACCAGACATGGCAGCCTGATAAGAACGAGACGCACGAGCCGCTGATTGCCCTTTCGGAACCGGACGCTTGGGTATCGGTGCCGACGTACGCTTAGCATGAATTCTTGCAGGAGAAAGTTACATTGATAACCAAAGCCATTGCTGGCATAAACATCGCGCTTATCTGCGTCTTTGCATCGTTTTTTTCTACCTTTGTCTGCGCTCTAGAAACCACAAAGTTGATGAATGTTGTACAAGCTGAAGAGAATGCGCTGCAAGCCAGAGTAGGCATGACGGTGTTTGACGCAAACACAGGAACGACTTGGCAATATCGGGGCGACGAACGGTTCCCACTGAATAGTACGTACAAGACATTTTCCTGCGCAGCATTGCTCGCGAAGGTCGATGAGAAGTCTCTCTCACTAGATCAATCCGTATCCATCTCCAAGGAAATGTTAGTCACCTATTCGCCGATTACCGAAAAATCGCTGTCTCCTCAAACGATGACATTTGGCGAGGTTTGCCGTGCAGCGGTGAGCTATAGCGACAACACGGCCGCAAACGTTGTCTTTGATGCCATTGGAGGAACAACCGGATTCAATTCATACATGCGATCCATCGGCGATGATCAAACCAGGCTCGACCGCAAAGAACCTGAGTTGAACGACGCAACACCGGGTGACGAGCGTGATACCACCACCCCCAACGACATCGTTAGCAGCCTGAGAAAAATCCTCCTTGGGAACGGGCTGTCAGTTTCATCCCGAAACGTGCTGACACAATGGATGCTGGACGATCAGGTCGCCGGTGCGCTACTGCGTGCTTCACTGCCATCCAACTGGAAGATTGCCGACAAGACCGGGGCGGGTGGCTACGGCTCACGCTCGATCGTCGCGGTAATCTGGCCGCCATCGAAGCAGCCAGTGGTGGTTGGCATTTATGTCACGCAAACCAAAGCATCCTTGCAGGCCAGCAATGAGGCGATTGCAAGAATAGGAGCGGCACTGAAAGAAGCGATCGGCCGTTGAGGCATCAAACTTTCTGAGAACAAGGGCGAACGGCAGGTATCGGATCTGGAGTCGACTATTGATAAAAAAAGATCATCTGACCGTTGTGGGTCGGAACCCAATTCTCCCAACCGAACGCGCAGTTGTCATAATCGCATCAGCGGAGCACGAAACGGGTTGCGCGCTGGCCGGGCACCCGTCAGTATCTGTATACCATTGATACGGATGTAAAATTTTATATGCCGCGACGTTTGTGTCAACGTCGTTGACTCGTTTTCTACGTACCTGTTTTCCCAAGCTTTTTTCGTAAAGTCGCGACTGACCGAAAAAGCGTTTTCACGAACCGGCTTTCTCAGTTTCCCCCGCCTGATCGCCTGCCTGCTCGGCGGATACACCTCCAAAGTGCATCTGAACTGGACGTGTTCTTCGCCAACATGGCGAATCGCGCCGACCTGATACGAGAAGTTTCGGCACAGGCGTTTGCTAAAGCCCGGAAGCAAGTGTCGGCCGCTGCCTTCCCGCTTCTCAACGATCATTTCCTCACTCTGGTCGACGAGCAGTTCGGCTTTCCCCTCTGATACGGCCTACGGGTCGTCGCCGCGGACGCGACCGTCCTGCGCCTGACCCTGTTCGGCAAAACCCGTGACGGCAAGGCTTTCGCCCGCCACATCGTCGACGCCATTGGCTTCGCGCTGTATCTACCCGGTATCGAAATGACCCTGGCTGCCAGGCTCTATTCTCCCAACGTCGGTGAGCGTCAGATGCTTTTCGAACACCTCGGCAAGCTCCTCCTCAATGACATTCTCGTGCTCGACCGCGCGGTTACCCGGCCTACTGGCTCTTCGCCGCCTTGCTGCAGCGACAAGGCCATTTCTGCATGCGAGCGGATAGCCTCAATTTCAGCACCATTCAAGCATTCCGCCGATCCGGATTGGCCGAGCAGATCGTTACGCTCCCAGCCCCCTGCAAACAAGACGCCGCGGATTACGAAATTGCCGCCACGCCTTGCAAGGTTCGCCTCATTCGCCAGATCTTCGGCCACAAGGTGCGCGTTCTCGTCACCTCTCTTCTCGACCTGGACGCCTACCCCGCTGCCGAATTCGGGCGCTCTATCATTCTCGGTGGCGGATCGAGGAGGCATTCAAACGGATCAAACACCGCCTAGCTCTCGAACATCTGTCCGGCATGTCCTGGCTGGCCGCACAACAAGACTTCGGCGCAAAAATCCTCTGCGACAACATCAACGCCTTGGCCGTCCACGCCGCCAGTGAATCGCTCTATCCCAACATCTGCGCACGTTACTTGATCAACCGCGGCGACGCCTTTTCTCGTATCAAGCGCACCCTTGGTCGCTGGCTCCTCGGCGGCCGCGATGCTCTTGACAATATCGCCTCCCTCTTTGACGAACTCATCAAGAACCTCGTCCACATAAAACCGGACCGGGTATACCCAAGAAATTTTACTCAAAAACCACACTTATCACATGCTTACAAAAATGGAGTATGACTATGTTCTGGTAAGTTGAGAGCATTGGGTCGGAACCGGGCGTAGCGAAACGATCGAAGCCGCCGTTCGGCGTGCTTGGCCACCGGATGGCCGGTAAAGGATCCATACCGGCCGTCCCCACAGTGTGTCCCCAATGACCGCTCTGGCCGACGACCAGACGTAGAGCGCCTCGTTCCGAATGCCCGCTTGAAGGCAAACACCGGACGCTGGTTGTTGTCGCTCACGCCGGCACTCATCGCCGCCAAATTCCGCCGCCAATTTTGTGCGGTTTTACGCCGCCGCTAACGCCATTCCCTGCTGCTGGCAAAGCGAGGCCGTTGGAAATCGTATTCAACCGCGCCGTTCGTCCTTACGCACCGAGACGCCCTGTCGAATTCGAGCCGATCAGGACGCATTTCGCCCGCCGAAGGCCGTAGTGCCTGCGTAACATCGTAGCTGTTTCCTCCCCTGCAGCACTTTCCCCGGCCACCGTGCCGGGGCTTTTCGGAGGGGGTTCGGTGAGCCTCCTGCGAACAGCCCATTGAGTTTCGATCCCGCACCGTAAGGCGCAGGATGGATGTGTGGTAGCTGGCCACGAGAAAACAAACAGCATCATGACCCCGCCGGGGAAGCGTATCCCGGCAGGGCTACCTTCATGCCGCGCGGAACGTTCCAACCGGCCTTGCCGTGGCCTTCCCCAGGACCCCGGCATGGGGTGCTTCGGAAGGTCCCGACCGGGACATTCCATGGAGGCACCTGCAATGAAACAGGCTTATCAAACACAGAGCGTCAAGGATGACGCACGCGGGCGCTGGGAGCGGGTCCTGCCCGATCTGGCGCCGGCGTTGAAAGAGGCTGTGGAGCGGCGAGGGAAGCATGTCCCTTGTCCGGTCCATGGTGGTCGGGATGGCTTTCGGGTTTTTCCTGACGTCGATCAAACCGGCGGCGGCGTCTGCAACACCTGCGGCTTTTTTGCCGACGGCCTGTCTTTGCTGATGTGGGTCAACGACTGGGATTTCAGTCGCACGATCCGCGAAGTGGCAGAGCATGTCGGCGGCCAGCCCGTCAGCAGCACGCACAGGCAATGGCCGCCGGTCGCAAGTAGTACGTCCGACGACGCCACCCGCAGCGAACACCTCAATCGCACGTGGCGGGAATCCCTCCCGCTGACGCACCTGCAAGCCGAGCCGGCGCGTCTTTACTTGGCGCGGCGCGGTCTGGCTGCAACGGCACCCCAAACCCTGCGCTTTCATCCCGCGCTGGGTTACTACGCTGATCGGCGTCTCGTGGGGCGCCATCCAGCCATCCTCGCCCAAGTCATCGGGCAGGGGGGCGATGCAGTGACTCTCCATCGTAGCTACCTGACGGTCGATGGCCACAAGGCGCCGGTCGACGCGCCCAAGAAGCTGATGCGCCATCCCTCGGCGCGACAGCTCACCGGCGGCGCCATTCGGTTGATTGCCCCCGGGAGTCGCCTGGCGGTGACCGAGGGCATCGAAACCGCGCTTGCCGTCATCGAAGCCACCGGTCTGCCCGCCTGGGCGACCGGAAACGCCCATCTTCTGGAAACCTTTGTTCCACCTCCCGGAGTGCGCCAGGTTCTGGTCTTCGCCGACAAGGACCGGCCGTCGCGACAGCACCCGTCCGGACACGGACAGGAAGCGGCGAGGGCATTGGTGACTCGGCTCTGGGCCATGGGGATTCAAGCCGGTGCGATTGCGCCAGCGCTCACGATTCCCGACGGCCAAAAAGGGGTCGATTGGCTCGATGTGTTCAATCTCGCAGGGAAAGCAGGTTTTCCCACGCTCGGCAGCGTCGACAAGGCGCTCACCCGGGCCGCCTGACGAGGAGGTGACCATGTACGGCGTCATCGACTTCAGTCGGATCAACACCCGGCCAGGGGGTTTCGGGCCTTTCGCACCGCCAGTCGGATGGCAGGGCGACTACCGGCAATATCTGCAAACCCGTTTCGACGGGGACATCGGTGTGCGACAACAGATCCTCGTCGTCGGCCGAATCCTCGTTCGTCAACCGGACGGTACACGCGCCAGGTTTCTCGGCCCGCATGCCGTCGAGGCACGGAAATTTGCCCTTTCCGCAGGCTCATCAATCAGCCGCTGCTAACGCAGCAGACTTTCCCGGCCTTGGCCGGTTTTTCCATCCCACGGGGAGTGTATCGCTCCCCGACGGGGACGGTGCCTTTCCGTTTTTCACTGGAGGCACCATGTACGACAAATTCGCACCCCTTTTCGAACAGGCCCTCACCGAGCCCGGGATTGTCAGTCAGGCTTTCCGCCGGTTTCACCGCTTCAGCGTCGGCAACCAGATCCTGGCGGCCGTCCAGCTCCGTCAAAAGTGTCTGCCCCTGTCGCCCATCGCGAGCTTCAGTCGCTGGAAAGCCCTGGGTCGGTCCGTCTGCAAGGGACAGAAAGCGCTCTCGCTGTGGATGCCGATCACCGTCAAACGTCGGAACCAGCAGGCGGTTTCTGACGATCCCGGCGATTCCGGCAGCAGCGAAGAGGTATTTACGCGCTTCAAACTCGCGCCGCGCTGGTTCAGCCTGGAGCAGACCGAAGGTGAGGCCTACGCCGAGCCTGTCGAATCGCCCCATTGGGATGCCGAAGCGGCTTTGGCCGCGCTGGACATCACGCAGGAGCACTTCGATTACCTGGACGGCAATGTCGAGGGCTATGCGGTTCAGCGCCGCATCGCGGTCAGTCAGTTGGCCGAGCATCCCCACTCGACGCGTTTTCACGAGATGGCTCACGTCGTTCTCGGGCACACCCTGGAAGGCGACTGCCATGACGCCCCGTCGACGCCAAGAAGCGTTCGCGAAGCCGAGGCCGAAGGCGTGGCCTTTCTCCTGTGTTCGATCCTTGAGTTGCCAGGCCGTGACGAGTCGCGAGGTTATATCCAGTCGTGGCTCAAAAACGGTCAGCTCCCGGAAAGGTCGGCACAGCGGATCTTCAGCGCCAGCCAGAAGATCCTGGAAGCCGGCAGACCCGTTAGCCAGCCAACCGTAACGCATTAAGCCGCAATCTTTGAACCCCGCGGGGCGCGCATCGTCCCGCAAGGGGAGGGTGCCGCCCCGTTTTTCTATTGGAGGCACCCCAGATGATCCATTCAAGCAACCGCGAACTCCTTTCGATCGTGCTCGGCGACGAGGCAGCGTTGCTCGCCACCCGTTCGCTGGCCGAGCTTTTTGGGCTGCGCGCGCCTCGGCAGACCACTACCCTTGGCACGGAACAGGAGGTCCTTCCCTATGGCGTGCCTGACCGACTGATGGCGGCCCGGGAACTCCTTCGGCGCGCCCTGGCGGAAGAGCTTGCGGAATCGCCTGTCAGCCTGTCATCACCGACGGCGGTTGGCGATTACCTGCGTCTGTTTCTTGGCGGGCAGGAGTACGAGAGTTTCGTCGCGCTGTGGCTCGATGGGCAGAACCGGCTGATCGCCGGGATCGAGCTCTTTCGCGGGACGGTGACCCAGACGTCGGTCTATCCCAGGGAAGTCGTCAAGGCCGGCCTGAGACTGAATGCCAGTGCCGTCATCCTGGCGCACAACCATCCCTCGGGGCATCCCGAGCCGTCACGCGCCGACGAACTGCTGACCAGGGAGCTCAAAAACGCCTTGGCGCTCGTCGACATTCGCGTGCTCGACCACTTCATCGTGGCCGATACCGCAGTCATGTCCTTCGCAGAGCGGGGGCTGATCTGACAAAAAATACCCGCCACCTCGGCGGGTATTTTTTTGTCTGCAGCAGATCGGCGATGAACGGTCGAATGTAATTGCTAATTACACAACTACTCGACGAACGTAATGATCAGCGAAGCCGACCGGAGAAGACCACCGTGCCGCGAACAACGGCGTCGTCTGGCAGACGCATGATCGGTGTCGGCCAGTTGGGATTGAGCGTCTGAAGAAAACGGCCTTCCGGCGTGAGCACCAGCCGTCGGAAGAGAGCGGTTTCGCCATGGAGCACCACGACATCCTTACCGTGCGCCGCGGGAACGCGCGGGTCGACGAAGAGAATCTCGCCTTCGCGGTAGCCATCATTTCCATTCATCGCCTCGCCGAGCACCGGGAGGGCGAAAGTCTCGTCGCTGTGCTCAACGGGGCAAGCCAGCCCTGCACCCTGACCGCCGTCTCCCGATGAGTCGGTGGGCAAGAGATGTTCCCAACTCAGCACCGGCACCACGCCCCTGGCGAGCATGTGGGCTGAGATCGGCTCCCGGCCAGCCAACTGATCCGGCGTGACGCCGAGCTCAGCCGCGAGCTTTTCGAGCGTGTCCTGCCGCGGATGCTTGGCCTTCGAGCGCTCCCTGAGAATCCGGTTGATGGCCGGCTGAGAGACACCCGAACGATGGGCCAACTCGGTCTGAGTCAGGCGATGTTTGCTCATCAGCGCTTCAAGAATTTCTGCCACCGGGTTTCCGCTGGCGGCTGCTGTGGAGTCGATCTTCATCATAGATCATCCGATTTGTGGTTGTGCTATGCTTTAAGTGTAATATATAATGCGTGCATGTGGCAACTTCTTGATTGTCTATCATGGAAAAGCGCGACGTACTCAAAATCAACAGGCAGTTTCTGTTGCTCACCCGCCAGCTGGCGCGTGAGGGAAGGGCGGCAGAGATCATGACCGGCTTACCCCGCGCCGTGATCGACAAGGTCGCCTCGCTCGACATGGACGAAATCGACGAGCTGGCGGAAACGGTCCCCGTGTCGCTCTACACCTTTCGATTGACCGACTCGGCGCTTGAGCGGCTGCTGCAGATGCCCCGGGACGCGAAGAGCACCTACGCCGAAGCGACGCTTCTCTAACGGTCATGTCGGCGCTGCTTGCCCTTGATGAGTTGGAAAATAGCCGAGTGGCCCATGAGCTGATCCGTTTGCGCCTGCGCGTGCCGATCGTTCATTACCTGACGAACATCCATCCGAAGCCGCTGCGCATGCGCTGGCGGCAGATCCACGGTGAAAGTCCGCACAACGGAAAACTGCCGGACTCTGTCAGACCCTTCATCACCAACCCAATGATGCTGGCCAAGCTCTCCAGTTTCGTTGCCCTCTACAACCGTCTTGACGAGGGGGATGGCCGGTCGGTCACTGCAGCGATGTTGTTGTCGGCGTGGGAAGTGCATGGTCGTGTCGGCAGCGCTGGCCTGGACATCAACGCCGCGTGGTACGCGATCAGGGATGTGCGATCGCGGATCGTCGGCTGGGAGCGGTGTGCAAGGTGCCAGGCCATGTACATCTACGAGCCGAACGTGTCGCATGCGCGATCGTGCCCGTTTTGTCGGCTGGCGAGGACGCGATGCTGAGGCTTTTCCTCGAAGGGGGAAGGTTCAGCGGGTGAGAGTGGTGTCGCAGTCGCGCCTGATCGCTGTATTTTGGGTGGAGGCGGCAAGTGTTGTAGTGTCGTCACCAGCCTCGTTGCGGTAGGCAGCGATCGCGTGGGGAAGCACGGGAATCGTCCTTGGGCGTCACCACGAAATGCATCGGTCGCTTCAGATGGTCATGCCTCAGACGGTGTCAGGGGTGCCGCTGATCGGCAATCAGGCCGAAGGCGACGTGTGTATCGAGTCATCTCGTCTCGAAACGGTACCAACGGTTCGAATCCCCACTGGCCCGCCAGGAAAGTCGCAGCAAAGCTCTGCGACAAAAACGATCACCCCGCCGGACGCCATGTTCTGCGGGGTTTTTCGTTTATACCTGTTGACCTCGCCACCCCACAAATGTCATTTCTCGGTTCTTACGGGCCGTTTCTCTCGAAACCTCGTGACTTCGCGATTTTAGTGCAGAACTTTTAAGCCGTTGTTTTTGCTTCAGAAACTGACATAGGCTGACGGGTGGTTTTCGGGCATGTGCTTTGGGTCAGACAGATACGCCACCGCGAAATTTCTGGTGGTGTAGAGGCGGCCGAGAACTGTTGGCCAGGGCTTAGTTTCCCGCGCAATGAATTTTCGGAGGCTCCCTTCTCTCAAGGTGTCGCTCGACTGTCTTGCCTTTGGCTGCTTGACTCACGAGCACTTCCGGTGCCATCGATTCTCGTCCGCGTTCGGCACCCGGGCGCGTGCTTTCCCTGCTCGCCGGCGCTTTCGTCACGATCGATCTGTTCGGAGGTGGGCAGTATCGATCAAGCCTGATTGTCCTGGCTTCCCGGGCGTAATGCTGACGCCGCCGCCGTACTCGACGCGCTAGCCTATGTCCCGTAACCGGCCAATGTGTCCTATGGACATTCGACGCAGACCCATCGCGAGAGTCTGAATCCATGGAAAGTGCGGAACCTACCTCAAGACGGTGCCGTACAGTCGATAGGGAGTACCTCAAGCCCCAAGATCTGCGAATCGTTTGCAAGCACGTTGCGTGCCTGTTCTCTGAGGTAATCAACAAGCTCTCCAAACGGTCGGTTGCCCTTGCGCCTCGGAATTTGCCAACGCTTCGAGTCAAGCCGAAAGATGACCAGAATTCCGTGCTGACTGTTCCTGCCTCGCAGATACTGCTCCAGGAGTTGTCTTCCCAAAGTGTCTTCGGCCAGGCTCTGAGCCGAATAGCTTCTTCTGTTTTTGTCGAGGGGTTTGATCTCGATGCAGACCTTGCCAACCTTACTGGAGACCTCAATGTCGGTGCGCTTGTCGGCGTCGACAGTCGGTTCGCGCGTGACCACGAAGCGGGCCGTGAAGCTTCGACGCGGCGTATCTTCCAGGCGAGCCGCAAGCCAAAGCTGAAGTTGCTTCTCAACGACCCCTGCAGGGAACAAGCCGCGCTCGCTGAACGGTCCCTTCTCGATGCCATCGGCGATCTCTACCAGCCGCGCCATGACCTGCAGGAACAACTCTCCTTCCGTACGTGCTTCGCGAATGTAGGGTTCGCCTATTGACGGTAGTGCGGCCGCCGAGATCCGCGTGGCGTCCTCGGCTTCCCGTGCGGCTTGCTGGTAAGCCTGTGATCTTATCCGCGCGGCATGCATAGGCTCACCACAACCCTTGGCAAGGCTCATCAGCGCCTCGTATGCGCGCGGGCCTCCGCAAGTCGATAGCATATCTGGGATCCGATTCCACAGCTCTAGCACCTTTCTCCTAGGTGACAGTCTGTCGGCATCCGGCTGAGCGGTCGTGCGCTTCTCTAGATCACGAAGGTACTCGTCGGCCAGTCCGAACAATGCGGCAAGCGCTGAGGCTTTTCTCTCGTCTCCCGCCTGCTGGTTCCAAAATTGGCTGTTTCCGTCCAACACGGCCGAAACTTGTTCAACGAGTTCGTCCTTAGCAAAACGCCCTTTGTCGCGATGCTCCATCAACCCATTCCACGCACCGGCGAAATCTATGCTCGCCCAGTCGCGGAACCAGCCGGCTTCGAAGCGTTGGGGCGAAGCTGTGAAACCTACCTCAAGCGCGTTTGCTGCAACTTCCCCCATGAAATCGCGTCCAGTAGGAAGGGCATCAGCAATCGCCAATACCAACGTTCGTCGTCGTTCTTCATTTGGAATCGCTCCCTCGCGAATAGCCTTGACGACCCTCGGTAGTATTGCCTCTTGGAGAGACACAGGTCCAGCCAAAACCATGTTGATGACTCGTCGAACCGGAGCCTCGGTGCTCAGCGCGAGCTCGAAATCGAACCACGGCGCCAGTGCGCTGCAGACTTGATCCAGACGATTCTGCGCGAGCTCTGTGAACCAGGGCTCGAGGCTACGAGGCTCCCACACGCAGAAGCGAACGACTCTGGCGAGTTCCTCTTTCGTCAACTCCGTGGTGCGCAGCCCGGTTCGGAAGGCGTGATTCGCACTGGCCAGTCCGACGATTCCCAACCATGGCACGCTGTTGTCCAGGTATGCCGTCGAATCCGGCACATCGATGTGCCTCCAGGCTTGGGCAAGCCCCTCGTCGAAAGCGGTCCCAATCTCAGGCCCGAATTCACGATGGATCGCGTTTACGCTCACCTTCGTGTACCGGTTTGTTTGGTCGCTCGCGACTGCATGACGAACGAGCCATACGATCAGGTTGTAATCAGAGCCATCCTGAATTCCAGAGATCTTCTTCAACAAGGCAGCCTTGTTGCTTTCGCTTTCGCTCACCTCGCGTGCCGACGTCACTCTCTCTTGCGCCAAGTTCTGATGTGTCCAGCCTCGCCGAGTGCGCACCACCTGTACCCGTTCCAACCTTGCCCGATGGTTCTCATTGCGCCGCAGCTCTGTGTCCGGGCCGCTGGCCAGTTCGTTTAGCACCTTGTTTCTGGCCCTTCCTCGGAGAAACATCAAGGCGATATCCGCGGCAATGCGATACCAAATATTGCGCTCCGTATGGTCGGCACTCGCTTCATTTGCTGCCTTTACAAGCCAATCCAGATCCGCCTGATCCAGGCGAACCAGCCCCGATGTCCCAGTTATTAGTATCGAGATTCCCCGTGGCATCTCCGAGAGGGCGATCCCAAGCGCGACTTCCTGGCGAAGCTCCGGAAACCTAGCAACCGCGGCGCGAAGGTCTTGGAAGTCCTGCTCATTGGCATACGGCGTGTGTCTGAGCTTCTCCGTGGCAAGGGCCGCGCACTTCATTAGCGCGATGCTGTCCGTGTCACACGATGGCGATAGGTTGAGGCACTTGAGAAGCACGTCCGGCAAGACCGACAGCATCCATCCATCGCGGTTGTCCTCGGTCTCGGATCGACATGCAAGAGCATGCGCGTCAAGCTCAGGCAGGCGTGTAAGAACGGCTGCGAGCAGCAACGTCGCCTCTTGCAGGGTTGCTTTTGGCAGGAGGTCTGACGTTACCATCGATGCCATGGCACCGCCGCCGTAGCGATTCTCCGAGCGGGTCTGCGCAAGAGTATTTAGCAGGTGATCGGAAGTGAAATGCGCTAGACCGACGGCCCGGATTCCTGCTGCGATCCTTTCATTCCCGGCCAGCCGACCAGCAAGCAGGTCTTCGGTAATCTCTGCGCGATGGTCAGAGGTCGCGATTGTTGACAAGGTATCAAGCGAAGGCCCCAACAGCTGTGCAACGTTCTGTCTGTCTCGGTACATCGCAAAAACTTGATCTGCGCAAACCGTCACTCGACCATGTTTAATCACGGTCAGCAGCTTGACCAGCACCTCCAGATCTCCTCGATACGCTTCTATCCAGGTCGAAAGCTGCGCAGGCGGAATCGTTTTGGCAACCCGGCGAAACTCTGACGGATCATTATTCCAATCGGCTCGGAAACCTGACTTCACGCGATCCAGATACCCTGCAAAAGCCCCCACGACGTCGTCGACGCTCCATTGCTGAGGGTCACCCTCGAAGATGACCATCTCGGGAAATGCCCGGATGACGCGTGTACGCACTCTTGCGTCCAACGCCGAGAGCCAGCACAAGACGGGTCGACGGGACGGCAGGAGGATTTCCTCGCTGTAGGGTGTTCCGACGAACAGTGCCCATGCGTCGCCGAAGGGCAAGCCCACATCCAGCCGTCGCTTCACCCACCATGCTGCCAGGTATTCCCGAAGGGCACGGTGGTGGAACTGGACCCTCCCGTAGGTCCCTTCGTCGAAGATCGCGGAACCCAGTAACCGCTGATACTCGTCGGGCTTCCAGTCGGGCAGAGGGTCGCCAAGAGTGATCACTCCGGGTGGAGCAACTCCAATCTCGACTTGGAAATAGGCATTGCCCGACAGAACGCTTGCGGCGGCCAATGCCTCTACCCCGGAACGTAGTTGGTCGGGAGATAGCGCAACGCCGGCGTCGACGTAACCGGGGTTCTTCTCCCGTAGCCGGTTGGTGACGGCATCCTCCAGCAACTCCATGAAGGTACCCAGCTCCCCGGCGCTGTTCCAGCGTGAAGCCATCCATTCCAGGTCCAGCGGTCGACTTGCGAGGAACTCATAGGCTCCATCCTCCACTGCTTCCCAGAACTCGCTGATTGCCTGTACGCCATAGTGCCCTGCGAGCTGTTTGGCTGCATCGACAGATAAACCGTCGAGGTAGTAAGCGACAAGAGGTACTGCAACGGCTTTGCCGGATGCCGCGTCCTGTGGCACGACGTCAGTAGAATCGTCAGTTCGGTTCGACAGCGGTACCGGGACCGTCAGGACAAGCTCCTGCTCAATTAAGTGCCGCACCTGGCTGAGGTTCCAGTCACTGACTCTGCTCGACACGAACAGCGACGCACGTTCAGTCTGGCCGACAAGCACGCGCTTCATACAGGCCAGCGCCCGCCGCAGAGCAGTCGGCCCGGTCAGCCGAGCTTCGTCGACCGCATCGAGGAAGAAGTACCCTTCGTCCGTGCTGCTCTTCCAGTGTTCGAACAGGCTTGCGTCCTCACCGAGGGCGATCACCCAATCATCTGGGTGTACAAGAAGGTTCAGCGGAATAAAGAAGGCCGCCTTGTTGGCCGACCGGAGTCGCCGTACCTGAGCATGGAACTCGTATGTCTTGCCAATCCCAGCTTCGCCGACAACGACCACCAGCCGCTTCCCGATGAGATCGTTCCAACTGACTCCGTATCCATCGTTGTGTCGGAACCAGAATTCAATGTCTGGCTCGCCCGAATCCGCTTCTTTGAAAGGCGAAAAAGTGCGGTTGACTTCAACTGGAAGGGTAGGCACGTCAATCAAGAAGACATCTCCCTGGATCAGCGACCGGTCGGGCTTTCGGGTCTTGGCGCGTTTGCCCTGGGTTCTTGAGTTTGATGTTTCGGACTCCCGGCAGGCGACTTCTCACTATTACTTCTTCTACCGCCGCCCGCGGTTGAGGCCATATGGCACAGAATTTCGAGGCAGGATTTCTCGCATATCGTGTAGCGGACACGATCGTCCGCCGGTAGGAAAACTTCCTACCCTGAACCAACGAGAGGTGAGGCCTATGGTGATTGTAAGCGACGACTATGGCGGCACCACGCCTTTCTTTGAGGTAGACCACCGAAGCATCATCGACCCATCCCCGATTCAACTTTCTCCCGCGATCACTACACTGAAAACCGTGCCATCTGATCCTTCAACGTCACCTCCGCTTCCGGCCGTTATGCAAACGCTTCCACTCCGCCGACGCAGGGCAAAACGAGCCCTGACGGTAGAATGCAGACCATGACCCGCGCTGATCTGATCGCTACCATCGCCTCCCGCTTTCCGACGCTGACGGTAAAGGATACCGACATCGCCGTAAAGGAAATCCTTGACGCCATCGTGCGCGCCCTTGCGCAAGGAGATCGCGTTGAAATCCGGGGGTTCGGCAGCTTCCGTCTGAACTACCATCCAGCGAGGAACAGCCGCAATCCAAGAACCGGGGTAGCGGTTCCGGTACCCGCGAAATATGTACCCCACTTCACGGCTGGCAAGGAGCTGCGCAAACGCGTCCAGGCGTCAGTCAAGAACGCACCACTTCAGCAGGCTGCCTGACGACGCCCCTCCATGTCTGACGCCGCCACACTCGACCGCCTCGCCGGCCTCGTAGAACGCGTCACCTTCCACAACGAGCAGAACGGTTTCTGTGTTCTACGCCTGAAAGTGAAGGGTGAGCGAGAACTGATCACCCTCATCGGCCACGCCCCCGTCGTTTCTCCCGGCGAATACGCTTCTGCTTCCGGCAGCTGGGTCACCGATCGCGAGCATGGCCGGCAATTTCGCGCCGTCTTCGTCAAAATCTCGCCGCCGACCACCTTGACCGGCATTGAGCGCTACCTCGGTTCAGGCATGGTCAAGGGCATTGGCCCGGTCTATGCCGGCAAGCTGGTGAAGTCCTTCGGTGCGGCGGTGTTTGACGTCATCGAGCAGTCGCCAGAGCGTCTCCGCGAAATTCCCGGCATCGGCGAAGTCCGCGCCAGAAGGATCACCTCCGGCTGGGCCGACCAGAAGATCATTCGCAGCATCATGGTCTTCCTGCACGCGCATGGGGTATCCACTTCCCGAGCGGTGCGCATCTTCAAGACCTATGGCCAGGGCGCCATCGAGATCGTCACCGAAAACCCCTACCGCCTGGCCCAGGACATTCGCGGCATCGGCTTTCTCTCCGCGGACACGATTGCCCAGAAGATCGGCATCGCCAAGGATTCTCCCCTGCGCGCCCAGGCCGGCATCTCTTACGCGCTGACCGAAGCATCAGGCCAGGGCCACTGCGGTTTGCCCTATGCAGAACTGGTGCCCTTGGCGGTGAAGCTGCTCGACATTCCGGAATCATCATCGAGACAGCGATCGCTCAGGAAATCACCGACGAAGTGCTGTTGCCCGACACCGTCGCAGGCAAACCCTGCGTGTTCCTTGCGCCGCTGTACTACGCCGAGCAGTCGATCGCCGCCCAGATACAGCGCCTCAAAACGGGCGGGACGACCCTTCCTGACTTCGATGCCGACAAAGCCATCCCTTGGGTCGAGCAGAAGCTCGCCATCCAACTAGCCGACAGCCAAAAGGAAGCCATCCGTCTCGCACTGTCTTCCAAGCTGCTGGTGATCACCGGCGGACCCGGCGTCGGCAAGACCACCCTGGTGAATTCGATTCTGACCATCATGACCGTCAAGGGCGTCAAGCCTCTGCTGTGTGCGCCCACCGGACGAGCAGCCAAGCGTCTCTCCGAATCGACAGGACTGGAAGCAAAGACGATCCACCGCCTGTTGGAGGTCAATCCGCTCAACGGTCAGTTCAAGCACAACGCGGACAATCCTCTCGAATGCGATCTTCTGGTTGCCGACGAATGCTCGATGATCGACGTGCCCCTGGCGAACCAGTTGCTCAAGGCGGTGGCCACCAGCACAGCGATGATTCTCGTTGGCGACGTGGATCAACTGCCCTCGGTCGGCCCCGGACAATTTCTCACCGATCTGATCGACTCAGGAGCGGTTCCCGTCATCCGGCTGACTGAAGTATTCCGCCAGGCGGCGACATCGCGCATCGTTCGCAGTGCCCACCAGATCAACCGAGGCGTGTTTCCCAGCCAGCCAGAGAAGGGAGAAGCCTCGGACTTCTACCTCGTCGCTGCCGAGGAGCCGGAAGTCATCGCGCAAACCGTGGTGGATTTGGTGCAGACGCGGCTGCCGCGGAAGTTCAAGGTCGATCCGATTCGCGACATTCAGGTGCTGTGCCCGATGAACCGGGGCATCACCGGCGCCCGCGGTATCAACCAGGCTTTGCAGGCGGTGCTCAACCCGCCCGGCGAGCACAGTGTTGATAAGTTCGGCAACCGCTTCAGCGTGGGCGACAAGGTGATGCAGATCGAGAACAACTACGACCGGGATGTCTTCAACGGCGATATCGGTTTCGTCACCGGCATTGATCAGGAGGAAGAGGAACTCGCCGTGGCCTTCGATGGCCGGGTGGTGACTTATCCGTTTGGCGAACTCGACGAACTGGTGCTCTGCTACGCAACGACGATCCACAAGTCGCAGGGTTCTGAGTACCCGGTGGTGGTCATTCCGATCTCGACCCAGCACTACATGATGTTGAAGCGCAACCTCATCTACACGGGCATCACGCGTGGCAAGAGGCTGGTGGTGCTGGTTGGCCAGAAGAGAGCGCTGGCCATGGCGGTCAAGGGCAAGCAGGTGGAACGGCGCTGGTCAAAACTGAAAGAACGTCTGGTGGCGAGAGAGCGGTAGCCGCGTGGTCACTTTTCATCGGGGCACAACTGATGCAGGGCCGTCGCTACTGTGGGCTATGCCGCCTTCCGACCCAAACCCGTCTGATGACGTCTCCAAGTGCTACGGCGGCTTACCAATCCTCAAGCTGCCTTTCGCAGAACTTGAGGTCGGCCTCGTTCTTGGCCACAGCTGTCATTGGCTAACCTCACACATTTCGTCAGGAATGTGGCCGGATGCCGACCTTGGCCGATACGACGTTTCTCAGCCTCTATCAAATAGTTCTTCGATTTCATCGACAGCGTGCATTCTTGGGCCGTCTGCCTCCCCGTCATCGCCATCGTAAGAGTTCTCAAAATAGCTATTCAACCCATCAGCAACGTCATAGTAATCGACAACACGGGCAATGTCGCTGTCAGAGACATCTATTCCGAAATCAACGAGTTTTTGTTCAACTAGTTTCGTCAATTCGTTGTTAGCGGCTTGAACGTCGCCGTACTCAACTCTGGAAAAAGCAAAGTCCACATCTATGAAATCTGAAAAGCAGTCCGAAACCAAATCTAGAACGTGTTCCTTTGCGACCTGTGCGTTCTGGTCATACCCTGGTGTCTCGTCAGGAATCGCCAACAAAAGCGATGTCATAGCTTTGATTTCTGTCGCAGATTCAGCTTGTTCAATGTTGGCCGAAACAAAGCTCATAGCCTGCACGGGTGTCACAATGAGTTGGTCTAATCCCCACTCAATGACTTCAAAAGAGTCATCAGTGGCCTCGCCCATGCCTTCGTTGAGAATGAAAATGACAGCTGCTCGCAACGCTGAGTACGATGAGCTCTTTAAGCCATCACATCTTTTATAGACATTAAAGAGCGCCGAGATATAAGCGACGCTTACTGCCTCAAACCTAACGACGGCGAAATGTTCAAACAATGCCTCGCAAATGGCCTTTGCATTTGCGCTAGACAGCAAATCATCACCTTGAAGGCTTACCAGCGTTATCGTTGATCGGAGAGTTCTAAGGCTCTGGAAACCAAGACGCAATGCAACCAGATCTCCTGCATATCGCCTCAATACGTAATCAGCAATGGATGGATTGAAAAGGTCAATTGTCGATGGTCCATGCGAAGAAATCGCCCTATTGAGAAATGATCCGGTAAGTAGTCGGATATTGGACTGGAATTCGTGCCGGCCATGAAGATGCTGATTTTCGCGCAATGCGATAAATCGGTGATATGCCTCAGCGAGGGTGCTTTCATCAATAGCATGCCCATTCAGCACAACCAGAAATATGATTGCGCGTGCGAAGTCATCATGCTGTACGACGAACGGATTTTCCCAAACCTGGGATGGATTGGTTAGTGAATGAACGATGTATTTCCAATAGTCGGCTGGTGGATATGCATCTAGTCTCGTAACATCAGTAACCAAACTGATCAAACGTGGATTGAAATTCTTATGCCCAATGATTTGGCGGTACCGCCGATCGAAATAGAGTTCCTCAACGTACTCGTTATCAAGGCCTGAATGCCAAATATGGTTGTAAAGAATCTGCGCTTTATCTAGTTTAGTAAGTGACTGAATCTTTATTTCATATTCGTTTCGATGAATATTGCTGTGCTCAAGGCTGTCAATTAGGAACTTGCCTTGGTTCAATATCGTACTTCTTGAGGTAAGTACGAATCGCTTATTCTTGTTAGCTGCTACCCGTCGAATGAACTGCGTAATGTGACTACCTTCGTGTCCTCTAAGGGCGTCCAGATAATTGCGCCCTAAAAAATCATCAAAGTAAATGACCTGTTTATTTTCTGGATCAAATGCTGACTCCGCTTCTCGAATGTCGTCGGCAACTTTTAGATAGACGAAATCTTGGACGACGTAATGTAGGCATAGGTGGTCCGCCAGTGTTGTTTTTCCAACTCCGGGTTCGCCTGTAATTATGACTACCCCTAGCTTGGCTAATATATTCAGCGCTGCCTGGTGGTTTGCGGTTACAACATAGCGCGATGACGAACGTATTATTTCTTGAAGCGAAAAAGCGCTTCGACCAACAATAGCGCTGTTAAAGATGTGCCTAAGAACGCTGGAGCTATGAAGCCAAAGCTTGTAGTGCTTTTGTTCAATGTGAGGCTTACCTTTGAGTAAGTCGTTTAGGTCCTCTTTTCCATAAATGTCGCTTTCTGAAGCGATATGTGGGGTAAGAGCACGGTAGATCGTCTTCTTGTCTGCGCGTGAAAGCGAGTTAGAAACTGCAAGTAAATATCGATTAGGCTTCAATTTATCGAGCTTTGGCTTCTCCTTGGTTTCTAGCGCGGAGACGAGTTGCCTCAACGGCGTGTTACACCAATGTTTGCACTGCAGGATCACCTCTTTGCCTTCACTGGCAAAAAACCGGCCATCAACGCCAGCGTCCCTACCTACCTTAAACCGTTCAATCCGAGTGCCTTCCACCTCGCCTATAAGATCGGCACATAGGATTTCAAACTCCTTGTCATTTAGCGGCTTGAAGTCATAGTCAGACATGGCTCTCCTGAACTCTCTACGAAGGCATTGTTAGGCTGGCAGTAGGTTGAAACAGTATGCAAGATGAGAGTGTATTTCTTTTGGCGCCAAACGCCCAGAACGCTGACGGTCAATTTATGGGTTCAAACGAACGTCTGCAACTTGTCGTTTTGCAGTCTGATTTCGCGTAATCAGCAACAGCCGCTTTGGCCGACCAAGAGTCTGACGGCGCGCGCGGACGACAGTCTGCTTTGGTAGGACTTAGCCGCCGTTCGATGCGGTCATTTTTCGACCGTCGCTATGGCCGCTCCTGGCCGCAAGCGGCCCGACGTCGATCGCGTTACGTGCTCAACGGCCGTCGTTCTGTCAGCCAAAATACTGCCTGTATTCAAACCGATCGCCGCAAGCTTTCAGCCGGCCGAAAACAACGTCATCTCGATGCGTTTCAAGCCGCTGCCCGAGGTTTCCGCCAGCTTGACCACATTTGGATCGTCGGATCGGCGCTCTCCCGTCCGTTCGCACAACGACGCCATTTGCCAGCACAACCGGGGACCCGGGTCGCGGTCTTACCACGGCAGGATTTCGCCATTCTGGTGGAGGAATCGTCCGGTGGTCTCGAGTTTGAGCTGGTCGATGCGCTGCAAGAGCCCGCGAACAGACTCGTCCGTCTCGATCATACCCTGGCCGCCGGTCATCTCGGTGCGCACGGCGCCCGGATGCAGGATGACGACGGCGACCCCTCGCGGTTTGAGGTCGTGGGCTAGAGAGACACCGGCAGCATTGAGCGCCGCCTTGCTCATACGATAGCCGTAGTAGCGCCCGGAGCTGTTGTCGGCGATGGAGCCCATGCGACTGGTAATGAGCGCGACCTTCGAGCCTGGATGAAGACGCGAGGCGAGTGCCCGCGTGAGAAAGAGCGGCGCGATGGCGTTGAGTTCGAACTGCGCGCGCACCGCGTCAAGATCAACATCTTCGAGTGAGTCGGCAATGAGCAGGCCGGCGTTCTGGACCAGGAGGTCAATGTCGTCGTGTGCGAGGCATTCGGCGAGCTTCGACCAAGCTGCAGGCTCAGTGACGTCGATATCGCATTCGACACGCACTCCGAGCGCGTCGAGCTCCGGCGAGCTCTTGCGACACACTGCAACCACGATCGCTCCGCGTGCTTTGAGCTGCCGTGCGAGTTCGAGACCGATCCCACGATTTGCACCTGTGACGACTGAAACACCCATACCATTTCTCCTTTTCGATCCGCCTCGAACCCAGCGGGTACGCCGCCCTCGGTTTCAGCCCTTGCCTTTCTTCTCGGCAGGCAAGGATAGGGTCATTAACGGCGAGCTACGCTACGCCACCAACCCCAAACTGTTCTCTCTGCCCTGACCACGCCACGCATCCGACTGCGGACCGCTGGTCCCGAGACGGCGCACGACCTTGCCAATAAACAACTCCACTTCGGCGGCACCCGGCACGATGAAGGGACCAACGAGACGGTCGTCTGCCACCTCTGTCGTCCCGCCTCCAGAAAGCCGATAAACGAACGCCGATAGGTCAGAGCTATTGCGTTTGTGGTTGCCAGGCTGTGTCTCACTCGTGACGAATTCATGCACGAGCATGACGGCGCGGGAGTAACCCTTTCGCCTTGCCTCAGACACCGCGCCAGCGCAGGCTGTGAGTAGTTGGTAGCGCAGGTCGCCTAGCCGTGGTTCGCCTTTAACGCGCGGACTGAACAAGGAACGGGCCAGCTGTTCAACACGGGCGACCCCGTTGGACCGCGGATTCTCAAGGCGGCGTTCGAGTGCATCGGCCAGCGTTTTCGAGACTGTGTCTCCGTATGGCTCGTCCGCCTTGGCCTCGACAGCAAGCAGGTAGGGACCGATTGCGTCGGTCACATAGACCGCGAGGTCGCTATTCCTCGGCTCACCGGGAAAGTTGTCGAAACGTAGCTTTGCTTCTGGCTCAGCTTCCCAAGATAGAACCGCTCCAAACCTGCTGTGGGCTGCCAAGCAACTGGCAACTTCAGGTGGCAAAGCCGTTCCTCCTCCCACCAGCCAAGCACGGGCAACTTCTTTGGCACTCCTCCCATCAATCCAGTGGTAAGAAGCCTTCGGATTGCCATACGTCTCCCAATCCGTGAGCGATGCGATGACGTGACCACGTTTTGCGATAGGCATGCAGGCGCACCGGTAGTGTGTAATCGGGTTTGTCTGGCGCCCTTAACTGGCCTGGCTGAAGCGTCGAGGGCGGTGTTGATGACGATTGTAAGCGAGGAGCAGCGCCGCCGGATACCGCACGGCAGACTCAGCCCGCAGCACCAATTCCGAACTGCGCTCGCTGCCCAGACCATTCCACCGGAAATGGCAGCATCAAGTCCTTCAACGTCAGGCTCGCAGGCTGTTTGCCCGCCAAAATCGCTTCTACGATGTCTGGTGCCAACAACGCCAATCTGATCACACGACTCACGAACGAAGGTCCGATGCGCTCTGCTTTGGCGATTTCGTCCAGACACCCGTAGGTACCGTTCTCCAGCAGTTTCTGCCAGCGAAATGCCCGCGCGACCGCCTTGATCATGGTGTTGTCGATGGTCGCCATCGGCATCGGGTTGCCGTGCGTGCCATCGGGTAGAACGATCACCTTGCGCCCGCCACGCTTCTTGAAGGTCATTGGCAGATCAACAGAAATGACATCAGCAGCCATCACGCGGCCTTCCTCCCTGGCATGACCGACTGGATCAAGTCCCTCATGCCCGCCGCCTTCATGTCGATGCGTAGGCCGGTGGGGCTGACGGTCACCCTTTCCACCAGTAATTGAATGATCCTGGCCTGCTCGGCGGGGAAGAGTTCGTCCCACACCGGCTCGATGGATTGCAGGGTCAGAATGGTTTCCTGCGCATCGGCGGTGGGATCGAGGGCCACCACTTCGCGGATGGCCTGTGACATCACCTCGGGGGCTTGCAGTACTTTGCGTACCTGAGCAATTACGGCGGCTTCCACTTCCCCCGCGGGAACACGAGATATCGAGCAGGCGTCCTTGCCGATCTTCATCGAGGCGGTATTTACGTAGTAGCGATAGACCTTGTCGCCCTTGTTGGTGGCGCCAGGTGTCATGGCCCAACCATCATCGGCGAAGATCAGGCCCTTCAATAGTGCGGGGGCTCGGGAGGGACGGTTCTGGCGAGCCCGCTGCTCTTGATCACCGCGACCCAACATGGCCTGTACCTGTTCCCAGACGGCGCGATCCAGAATGGCCTCGTGCTCGCCAGCGAAGTGCTTACCCTTGTAGGCGGCGACACCGATGAACACCGGATTCTTGAAGAGTTTGTAGAGGTAGCCCTTGTCGATCAGTTTCCCGACGCGGGCCTTGTCCTTGATGGTAGTCCACGACTTCGTCGCCACGCCCTCAGCACGCAGCTCGCGCGACAGGGTAGTCATCGATCCAAGCGCAATGAATCGTTCAAATATCCGCCTGACCAGCGCCGCCTCGCTGGGGTTTGGTATCAACTTTCGCTCGATCACATCGTAGCCCAGCGGCGGCATACCCCCCATCCAGATTCCTTTGGCGCGGCTGGCGGCAATTTTGTCGCGCACACGCTCACCGCCAAGTTCGCGTTCGAACTGAGCAAACGACAGCAGGATGTTCAGCGTTAACCGCCCCATCGACGTAGTGGTGTTGAACGACTGCGTGACCGAGACGAAGGTCACTTTCTGCGCATCGAAGAGCTCGACCAACTTCGCGAAGTCTGCCAGCGATCGGGACAGCCGGTCGATCTTGTAGACCACGATCACATCGACCAGGCCTTCGCGGACATCTTGCAGCAGCCGCTGGATGCCAGGCCGATTGAGGGTGCCGCCCGAGAAGCCGCCATCGTTGTACGCGTCGTCGAGCGCTACCCAGCCTTCGGACTTCTGCGAGACGATGTAGGCCTCGCACGCATCGCGCTGGGCGTCGAGCGAGTTGTAGTTCTGCTCCAGCCCTTCCTCGGTGGATTTTCGGGTGTAGATCGCGCAGCGGAGTTTGCGCGTCATCGCGTTCATGCAGGCCTCCGTGCGCGCAGACCGAAGAACAACCAGCCATTCCAGACCGTGCCGGTGATCGCCTTGGCGATTGCAGAGAGTGATTGATAGCGCTGGCCTTGGAACTCGAAATGGCCAAGCTGGACGATGACCTCGTAGGGCGTGCCCTGCCACTCGCGGATCAGCTTGGTGCCGGCGATAGGACGATCATCAGCGCGGCGGCTGCGAACCCGCGCCTTGCCGCCGTCGAGTTGTTCACCAAGTTGTTCGAGGCGCTTGACCGTGCTGGTCTTCAGTCCGCCATGGGCGAGTTCCTGCAGGCGATAGGCGAGGCGATTCTCCAGGAAGCGCCGGTTGTACGGCGGCGGCTCCGTATCGAACAGGTCGCGCCACAGTTGCTTCAATTCGGGAATCGGGGTGGTCTTGAGGGCCACCACCCGGGCCAGTACGTCAGTCATGAAATGTCTCCCTTGGGGTTCAGAACAGGGTCATGAACGCGCTGTCCGGTGCGGCTATCAAGGGCTTTTTGACGCTCATGCAGGCGGAGTACGCCGTGCGCCAGTATTATTGCAATGATGCGAACAGGGTTGATGGGCGAGCTATTGCGAGAGTTGAGTTTGGCAGTCATGCATGTTTATACGGGGCCACCTCGGATTTCTTCTCAGCCGGCTTGAGAGGTCACGCCTACACGGCGGTGAGAGCCCATTTGGCCACAAAGGGCGTGCCGCAAGTCATCACAACAACAAGGAGAAATAGGGTGGCGAAGACCTTCAAGAACGGCATTTCATTGCATCGGCTGCTCGAGGCCGCGCCGCTGGCGGCACTGGCGACATTTCTTGAGACTGCCGACAAGGGTGACTACGCCGCCATCTTCTTCGAATTGCCATGGCAGACCGCCGGCGAGGATAGCGGCAGCGCCGCCCTCCGCGAACAACTCATCGATCTGGGCAACGAACTCCAAGCCGACGCCGCCGTTCCTCTGGATCGCCACGCACAAAGGATCCTGACCCTGGCGGAAGGTCGTGGTGTCGAACCCGTCAACCGGGTCGCTGCGAGAATCTTTGAGCAAGCGCATATCGATGCGTTTGACACGCAACTCGATGACCTCGGGCGCAGCCTATGGCTCTACCAGTACGAACCCGCGCTGTTCGACGAAGCCGAGAGCCTCTTCTATGCTGACCATTACCGCAACTTCGGCGGGATGTACGAGGCCTTCGAGCTCGACGCCGACACAGTCGTGGCTTTCGTCTGGGACGACAGCGTCAAACACGCACTGGAAACCCAGATCCAAGAGCGCCTCGAACTGACCGGGCGCTGCACGGTGACCCATCTGCAGGTTACAGGCAAGGACCAGGCTGGAAAGGAACAGCAGCAGCATCTGGTCATCGTTCGCCATGGCGGGCCGTTGTCCAGTGTGGCCGAGTTTCGGGAGGCCGATGGCAGCCGAGGGGATCGATACTACCGTCCGCTGAGCGAAGCGACCTTGCTGTTCTCGCCGGACGAGGGTGTTCTCGAAGTGTTCTCCGCTAGCCCGAGTGTACGCCAGCAGGTGGCCACCTGTTTCGCAGAAACAGGCCTCAAGATCGATCTGTCGGATAGACCTCTAACCCTCAAGCAGTACAACTTCAAGCGCTTCTTGACCTCGCTGAACCTGAGCACACCCACTATCGCTGGGTTCGATGTCGATCGGGTCGCAGTGGTGGAAGTCGACGTGCGCCCGGACAACCCCAAACATCGCGCTGGCCTCAAGGTCAGCATCAGCGATGATATCGAGGACGTGGCCGAGGCGTTGTTCGGCAAGGATCACTTGTTCAAG
>JGI11692J13181_100048_pt1 | contig 37273 bp, 34 predicted proteins | sample Accclapoofosmids_FD_13181 | JGI IMG/M metagenome (IMG submission 13181) | reverse complement strand
CGCGAAGTGAAGGAACATCTCAATTCCCGGCAAGTACAGGCCAAACGCCACGCCCGTGACGATCGAACGTGCACCTTCTTTCATCGTCGTCAGCCGGACCGCCGCGGTATCGCTAGCCACTATCCGCAGACCCTGCCATCGCGGCACCGGCAGATGCTCCTCGACCAGGTCCATCAACTTTCGATTGACGTCACCGAACACCAAAGCACTAATCTTGTAGCGCGCCTTGCAGAAAGCCTGGGCGCTCACCAAGCGGACCGAGTCCGCACGATTTCTCAGGTTGGCAAAGAACTGGTCCAGTTCAGCCTGGACCGCACCTTGTACGCCGGACAGCAAGAACGTCAGGACGGTTGGGAAGCTGAGCGTGCGGTCGCGGGTGAAATACTTCGGCTTGAGACGGGCGCCTTCCAATAACTCCTGTGAAAACAGATAGTTGGCAAGTCCGTTAATTACTTTCGCATATGAAGGGCGTCATGCAATTACCCTTTATAAACAATACGTTACAGCTCAATTATGCAATGAAAATGAACGCCATTCAAGCCACGATCGCCGCTATGCATTTATGCTAAGTTGAGAGGATTGCCCGGCAACCCCCCGCGTACCTGTATTGGCGCGCCCTCGCGCGCCTCAGCCCCTGTCCCCTGGCGGGGACAGAACTTGGGAGGGGTCTTCCGACGTGAGGAGGAAGGGTAAAGCGACGACGACTGTCTGTTAGCGATAGCTACCGGACGGTCGGTGTTCCTTTACCGCAGCCCAGAACACTTGGCGGAAAGGTGTCTCACGATACCCTCCCCGCGTATCTGCGGAGAGGTAAAAGTTCGGATGCCCGATCTGTTACAGCCAGCCAATCGGATCGCTGTCTTTCCTCCAAACCGGAAAAAGTTTCGCCGGCGAAACTTTTGATCACTGACTTTTGCATTGTCAGACTCCCCCTGGTTTACCAACGTCGCTTCAAAGTAGTGATGGCTACTTCCCCTCCTCGGTGTCTTCGGTGTTGCTTTTGACTTGGGGTTTTTCTCCTATACACACGAGCGCTGTGTGTAAAAGAATTAGAGAACAATCAAAGAACAATCAGAGCGGAGAGCTGATTCCTCTCAAAGCCATATGTGGCGCCATTTCCACCTTGGACTTTTAGGAAAAAATTACCCTAAAAGTCCAAGTTTGCTTTCCTAAAAGTCCAACCTTTCTTTCCTAAAAGTCCAAGTTTGCTTTCCTAAAAGTCCAAGGGAGTCTTCGGATTCCTAAGAATGGGCCTTAAACCAAGTATCAAAATCAGGGATGGAGCAGCGCGTGAGGATAAGAGAACGCTCAGTCACGTTGAACATCATCTTTCGCATCGGGTGATGTTCCGGGTATTCGGCATCGGTCTTCTCATCGGCAAGGCGGTGAATTTCTTCACGTTCCTCTGGGCTACATTTCTCGAAATACTCGATGGCAGCATGGCGCTTGAAGTTTTCGTATTCCTGCTCCAATTTCTCGCGTCGCCGTTTCACATCTTCCTGCTGCTGTGAAGCAAGCCTTTTGGCACGTTGCTCACGATCTGCTTGCCAAGCGGGGAGGTAGGTCTTCACCGCAGCGAGTCTCTGCATCTGAAAGTTCGTTTTCGGTGCCTCTTCGATGGCGAACTTGATGAGGTCTCGGAAGGAATCATCGCCGAACTGCTCGATCATTTGTCGGGCTAGGGTGATGTCTTTCTCCGGGAAGACCATCTCATCGAGCGTCTGTTCGTCTGACTTGAGGGCGTGCTTGTAAAAGAGACGGACGGCGGTGTACGGGGCTTTGAGATGTGCCCGATCCGCTGCCTCCTGAAACTGAAGCAGACGGTTCCTACCGTCTTTGCTATAGAAGTGTTCGTAATCGTAGAAGAAGGACTTCCCGGGCTTGAAGACCATCTTGAAACCTTTCTCATCGGCGGTTTTTTCGATCGCCATTGTCCGAATGAGTCCGGTTTCTTGTAGTGAAGCGAGGTAATGTCCCAGCTGCTTCATGATCCGGGACTTGTACTTCTCGGGCTTGAGCCCGCCCAGCCACTCTCCGCAGATGTCATCATAGAGCTTCTCAAATTTTAGTGACTCCTTGCTGTACTTGTTTTCATACAGATTCGAGAAGTGGAGGTAGAGGCGCTTATACATCGCCACCGCGACAGCCCCCTGTGCCAATATGACCTGAGACACCTACCCCTGACAAATTAGAGTAGAAAGGTAGGTTCCCATCATGGCAAACGACACGAAGGATCTGATGAACGGAGAAGCCGCACTGGCGATGGATGACGCGTTGGAAGGAGCCCGTAGGGCGACTGGAAACGCGTCATCCATCGCGCCGCCGGACCCCGAGGTGGTGGCGACGGCGCGCCGCCGCCAGTTCTCCAGTGCCGACAGGCTGCGCATCCTGGCCCTCGCCGACGGCTGCACGAAGGTGGGCGAAATTGGCGCCCTGCTACGCCGGGAGGGCATCTATTCCTCCTTACTCGCCACCTGGCGCAAGAAGCGCGCGGCCATCGAACAAGCCGCACTCGAACCGCAAAAGCGTGGACGCAAGGCCGACCCCTCGCTGGCCGAGGCGCGGCGACTGGATCAGCTCACGCGGGAGAACGACCGCCTGCGTCGCCAACTCATCCAGGCCCGCACCATCATCGATGTCCAAAAAAAAGTTTGTATGCTGCTGGGGCAGCTGACGGGCGACACGCCGGACGAGAGATCCTGATGCACGCCGTCAATGTCCTGGCGCCAGAGGTGGGGCTGGCGCCCGCCTGCGCCGCCTTGCGTATCCCGCGCAGTACGGTCTATCGCGACGATGCGCGCCGGCGGCGCTTGAGCGTTTCGCCGCTGACGTCATCGCTGCGACCGGCGCCACCGCTGGCCTTCAGCCCTGCTGAGCGGCAGGCGCTGCGCGACGTGCTGTGCAGCGAGCGCTTTGCCGACTGCGCGCCGCCGAGCATCTACGCCACCCTGCTCGACGAAGGCCGCTACCTGGGCTCGGTGCGCACCATGTACCGCCTGCTGGCCGCCGATGGTCAAGCACGCGAAAGGCGTAATCAGCTTACTCATCCTGCCTACTTCAAACCCGAACTGCTGGCCACCGGACCGAATCAGGTCTGGAGTTGGGACATCACGAAGCTCAAGGGGCCGCTCAAATGGACTTGCTTCCAGCTGTACGTGATCCTCGACATCTTCAGCCGCTATGTCGTCGGCTGGTTGATCGCGCCGCGTGAGAGCGCCGAACTGGCCAGGCAGTTGATTGCCGAGACCGTCGCCAAACAGGGCGTCGAGCCACGAACGCTCACGGTCCATGCCGACCGCGGGACCAGCATGCGATCCAAGCTTGTGGCAGAACTCCTGGTGGACCTCGATGTGGCTAAGTCCCACAGCCGTCCCTACGTCTCCGACGATAACCCCTTCTCGGAGGCGCAGTTCAAAACCCTGAAGTACCGCCCTGACTTCCCCGAGCGCTTCGGCAGCATCGAAGAAGCCCGCGCTCACTGCCAGCGCTTCTTCCAGTGGTACAACGAACAGCATCGCCATTCCGGCATCGGCTTCATGACTCCGACCGCGGTCCACCATGGCCAGGCTGCACAGCTGTTCGAGCAACGGGCCGACACCCTGAACACTGCCTTCGCTGCTCACCCGAGGCGATTCAAGGGCCACTGCCCGCAACCTCCAACGCTGCCCAGCGCCGCCTGGATCAACCCACCCAAGCAGGAGAACTCGCCGACGAAAACACCCGATCCATGCTCACTAAATTAATGTGCATCGGTGTCTCAAAGTCATTGACACGTTCCGGCCTTTACCGGCAACGACACCACCACGCTGTTGCAAACCAGCTTGAGCGGCTACACCGGGGCGGCGACCCAGCACTATGTCGGGCTGCGGGTTCCTGAACATCAGAAGTTCATCAAAGCCGTTTTCGCGGCCGTGGGGGCCTGATGGCAACCACACTAGAGGAGCTTCGCTCCAACATCAGTCAAGCGGTTGAGGCGGGTTACCGTCAACAGCTGCTTGCAAGGGGGCAGGCGCGCGGGATGATTTGGCGCGCGGGCGAGCTGCCAATCGATGCGCCGATTTTCAGTCCGCTCCTGTCGGAGGACCTGCTTTCGTTCGGCTACTCGCTGCTGCTCCATGGCTTGCGGTATCTTGATCTGGGCGGCGACTTCACGACTGCGCGGCAAGCGTTCGAGGTAGCGGCGGAGTCCATCGAAGCAGTCGTTGCCCGAGGGGCGCAGGATGAGATGCGGGACTTCCACCGCCTGGTCGCAGGCAGCGCGTACCACCTGGGGCGGTTCTCCGCGCGCGCCTACTCACTTCTAAGATCGGATTTCGAGCAAGCCAACCTGTCTATCGTTGAGCGATGCCTCGCACAGCTGGTGCTGCGGGACCTTGCCGGGGTGAACCGTGCAGTCGCTGGCTGGTTCGAATCCGGCGTCGGCTCCGATGACAAAGTCGTTGCCGCTTTGGATCCCCTTTTCGAAGTCGACGGTCAGGGAGCCCCCCTTGAGGACGGCGAAGGTGTGGCTGAGGCCCTCTTGCTTGGCTTAGAGGGCAACTTCATGTCGGCCATGTCCCAGACGCTACTCGCTTTAGAGCGGGGCGAACAGCATCTCATTGGCGAAGCACAGGCGCGTCTCAGGCAGGGCCTGTCCGTTGCGGGGGACATGAACTTCGTCGGCCAGTGGTGGGTGCATCGCTTGGCGCTGTACATCGTCGACGGCCTCTGGTCCAGCAGCTTTCACGCGATCCTGCCCGTGTCCGGTCCCGATGGTGCAGCAATCGGCGATTGGGCATCGTTGCGCAAGCTGTTCATTACCTCGCTTCTATGCCGAGGTCGGTCGGAGATTGAGCTATGGCCGTCCCAAATTGAAGCGGCTAAGCGTGTGCTGGAGTACGACGCCAACCTTGTACTGTCACTGCCTACAAGCGCGGGAAAGACGCGCATCGCAGAGCTGTGCATCCTCGCGTGCCTGGCGGCTGGCAAGCGAGTCGTTTTCGTCACGCCCTTGCGTGCCCTGTCTGCGCAAACAGAGGTCTCGCTGCGCCGCACGTTTAGCGTGCTCGGCAAAAGCGTCTCAAGCCTCTATGGCAGCATCGGTGCCAGCAGTAGCGATGTCGACACGCTCAAGTCGCGCGACATCGTAGTGTCGACGCCCGAGAAGCTCGATTTCGCCCTTCGGAGCGACCCGACGCTCTTGGACGATGTGGGGTTGGTGGTCCTTGACGAAGGCCACATGATCGGGCTCGGCGAGCGGGAGGTGCGCTACGAAGCACAGATTCAGCGGCTGCTTCGGAGGCCTGACGCAGCTTCCCGGCGCATCGTCTGCCTTTCCGCCATCCTGCCTGATGGTGACCAACTCGCTGACTTCACCGCTTGGCTCACCGCCGACCGGCCCGATGGACTCATCAAGAACGGTTGGCGTCCAACGCGGCTTCGATTTGGTGAGGTTGACTGGAACCCCGAGTCCAAGGTCGCGCAGTTGAACGTGGTGGTGGGGGGCGAGCATCCGTTCATTCCCAAGTTTGTCGTCGGCAAGAGGACATCCAATCGCGCAAACGCGGCGATAGTCCCCGGATCGCAGACCGACCTGTGCATTTTCACGGCGTGGCGTCTGATTGAAGATGGTCAGTCGGTGCTGGTCTTCTGTCCGATCCGCGTGTCGGTCATGCCATTCGCCAAGCGCATCATCAAGCTAAGCACCGGGGGGCTGCTCCCGCCGATCATTACGCCTCCGGCCTCCGCTATCGCGTCCGCTTTGGCCGTCGGGGCTGAGTGGTTCGGCCCGGACCACGACATTTTGAAGTGCCTTCGCATGGGCGTGGCGATCCACCATGGCGAGTTGCCCACCCAGTTCCGCAAGGAAGTGGAGCACTTGCTCAGAGAAGGGATTTTGAAGCTCACGGTGTCGTCACCGACCCTTGCGCAGGGGCTCAACCTGGCGGCCACCAGCCTCATCTTTCACGGGCATTCCAGAAAAGGTGAGGCGATCGATGAGTCCGAGTTCCGAAATGTCGTCGGTCGGGCTGGCCGCGCATATGTCGACATCGAAGGGTTGGTGCTCTACCCGATGTTCGACGAACACGAGAAGCGGCGAGACGCCTGGAAGCGTCTGATCCGCGGCGACAAACAACGTGAGATGGAGAGCGGCATCTTCCGACTGCTTTACTGGCTACTGGATCGCATGGCCAAGAAGCTTGGTACCAGGAATGTTGATGCCTTGCTCGCGTATGTGGCAGGCCAAGGTGCATGGAGCTTTGCAGCGGTGCCAGGGGAGCAAAAGAGGTTGGCAGAGGCCGCGGTTGAAGACTGGCCGCGATATCTCACGAGCTTGGACACTGCCATCTTCAGCTTGCTTGGGGATGCGCAAGTTGCTGATTACGAGCTCGAGTCAACGATCGATGAGGTACTGACGTCATCGCTGCTGATGCGCCGGCTCGCGCGAAAGAGTGAAGGTGTTCAAAGGGCGCTTCTCGCTGGTTTGAAGGCCCGTGCCAAGCTGATCTGGGCCGGTTCCACAGCGGCGCAACGGCGCGGCTATTTTCTCGCCGGAGTTGGCCTTGAGACAGGGTGGAAACTAGATGAAAAGGCCGACGAGCTTGAGTCCTTGCTGCTCAGGGCGTCTACCTCAGTAGACGGCGGACACACCGAAGAAGCTGTGCAGGCGATTGTTACCTTCGCCGAAATTGCCTTCGAGATTGCCCCGTTTAAGCCGAAATCGTTGCCCCTCGATTGGCGACAATTCTTGGATAAGTGGCTGAAGGGAGCGCCGGTTACCGAGCTCGGGGACGATGATGCTGACGAAGCGATGTCCCTCATCGAGCATGCATTCGTCTACAACTTGCCGTGGGCAATGGAAGCCGTGCGGGTTCGCGCGCAGGCCCACGCGCCTGTTTTGGATCTGCTCGACTTAAGCATCGACCTGCAGCCGAACTTGGGCAGCGGCAGCGCCGTTGCTGCGGTCGAGACGGGAACGTTGTCCGTCCCGGCTGCGGTGTTGATCAAGGCCGGCTTCGCGTCGAGGCTTGGCGCCATCAACGCGGTAGTCGCGACAAGTGCAGATTTCGACGACGCTAGGGGGCTGCGTGCTTGGCTTGCGTCAGACACCGTACTGGCTTTGAGCGTCATGCCCACCTGGCCGACTGAAAACTCGCACGAGTTGTGGAAGGAGTTCACTGCTCCGCACGGAGCGGGCAACGTAGCACCGTGGACTACCACGGCATACACGGGACCGGTTCAGTGGAACGCTGGCGTGCCGATGCCACCTGGGACGCCCCTGCGCATCGTCGGCTTCGGACCGAAAGCAGGCGTCATCTACAGCAGCGACTACCGAGAATTGGGCAGGGTTCGTTACCCCTTCAGCCAGACGGCCCTCGGCCTCACGGTGGCAACGTCGAACGGTGCGGCAGACCGGATCTCGTTCGAGTACACCGGACCGAATGACCTGATTCAGTCCTGATTTACCTGCGCTGGATCTGATGCTGGCGGTCGCATCCATCAATGAGTCGCGAGTAGCTGAGCCTCCATGGCGGCGTTTGCCACGGCTTCACTTGCATTGCTTTTGCCGGGCAGGCTAGACCTAGAACCTGAATTCGAGCGCTGAGGGCGTATCGCATAAAGCCACTGCCGTTAGGGGCACAACCGACTGCTTCCGGGGGGGCAAACTCGTAAACCTGGCCGGCCGCAGTGAGTGGGTTCCTCGCGACCATGGGATTTCAAAGCCGACGTTCACGTGCTCATGGCGCGCGATCACTTGAATGACAGCTCCGGCCGAACTGGCGCCCCCGGCAAACATACGCCAAGGTCTGCTGCACTCGGCGCAGCCGACCTTCGCAAACGAACCACAGGGGGTACCTCTTGAGCGGTAGGGCGCTGTCCGACGCCGTGCGAGTCGAACCCCGAACCCTGCGCTAACCGAAATGCGCCCTTAAAGGCCACATTTCAGCGACGCAGGAACCGTCTGGCTTCCTACCATGGCAGCCATGACTCGCGCCTTCCTGACCCTCCTCCTGCTGCCCGCGGCCTTTTCCGTGCAGGCCGCCTGCTTCGAAGAAGCCGGTCGCCGCTACGGCATTCCTTCATCTCTGCTCAAAGCCATCTCGGCCGTCGAGTCCAACTCCAACCCCGCCGCACGCCATCGCAACCGCGATGGCTCGGAGGACCTCGGACACATGCAGATAAACAGCCGCTGGCTGCGCAAGCTGCGGTCGTATGGCATTGGCCGCGATCAGCTTTTTGATCCCTGCACCAGTACGTACATCGGCGCCTGGATTCTCGCGCAGAACATTCGTCGCCTCGGCTATGGCTGGGAAGCCGTAGGGGCCTACAACGCCGTCTCGCCCGACAAACGCGCGGCCTATGCCCGCAAGGTCGCCTCACGGGTCAAGCCATGGCGCTCCTGAACCCGGTCGCCGTCCTGCTCCTCACGACCTCGATACTGGTCGGGTGCGAGAGCGTGTCCCAAGCGCTGCCCAAGCCCCTTCCCGAAGCAGGTCCCAAACCCATGGCGAGCGACAGGATCGCCTGGATCGAACGCCAATTTAAAACCTGCAGCGGCACCGCCTGCCCGACGCCCACACGCAAGACGCTGGCGATCGTCGCACCTCCCGTTGCTGAGAGTGATCCAGCGCCTGCCGTTCCTAGTGTTCAGCCGACACCCTCACCGGTCGCCTCTGATGATCCAGTCGCCACCGCTGCCGAGCCGACCACCGCCACCATCCTCTTCGAGTACGGCCAGGACACTCCCACCGCCGATGGACAACGGGAGCTGGAGCGCCTGGCAGCCATTTCAGCGGCGTACAAGCGCATCGAGCTATACGGCCGAACCGACGACATCGGCGGCAAAGCCTACAACGACCGGCTTGCCAGACGGCGTGCCGAGTCCGTCCGCTCATGGCTCCTCGACAGAGGGGTCAAGGCCGAGATCGTGGTTCGTGCCGAGGGCCTGTGCTGCTACCTCGATCCGGCACCCACCGAAGCGGCGCGCCGGAGCAACCGCCGCGTCGAGGTACGTCTCGCCGGCCCGCGCGACGGGCTCCATGACGACGATCGCAGCAACAACCGCAGCAACAACCGCAAAGGAGCGTAGTGACGTGAAATTACCGCATACCCACAGCTTCATCCGCGACGTGGTCATTACCGGCGGCTTCATTGCCATCGGCATCCTCGCCCCGGGTTCGCCGATCGAAGGCGGGTTCGAGGCCCATCTGGGCGGGATTGCCGTCGGCCTCGGCCTTGGATGGCTCATCAAGTCTTGTGTTGATCTTAAAGGGAATCGTCATGGATAGCCGTCGTAACTGGATCAAGGGCGCCCTGGCGCTCGTCTTGCTGACCGCCGCCACCGGGGCGCTGGCGGGAAACACCGGCACCGAGTTCCAAAGTCTCTATACCTGGCTGACCGGCATGGTCCAGGGCTACTTCGGCAAGGCGGCGGCGATCGCCGCGATTGGCCTGGGTGCGCTCTTCTCACTGGCGCGGCTCAACCCGATGCCGATTCTTTCCGGGGTCGCGTTCGCGGTATTCCTGCAATACGCACCGACGATCTCGACCGGCATCCTGACGGCCACGATCTGAATCCGGAGAGCGCCGTGGACGAGATCGGTTACATCCCCAAGTCACTCGAAGCCCAGGAACGCTTCCTGTGGTGGGATTTTGATCAGGCCATCCTCTTCCTGCTGATCATGGGGACGGGCGTGATCTCGGGGGCCATGCTGGCCGGGATGATCTGTGGCGCGCTCCTCGCCTGGCAGTACGGTCGGATCAAGACCGGCAAGCACCCCAAGTTCGCCTTGCACGCGCTCTACTGGTGGCTGCCGAGCGGGATCGTCGTCCGCCTGCGGGCGACCCCGCCATCGCATCTGCGCTTCTTTCTCGGCTGAGCCATGCGCCTTCGAACTTTCACCTCCGAGCGGGACAATCATCGCGCTGAAATCACCTTCATGCGCATTGCCGTCGGCGGACTCGTCCTGGCCTTGCTGGCCAACGCGGGCGCCTTGCTCGGCGTCGCCGGCTCGGAACGAACCGTGATCGTGCCGCCGGAAGTTCACAAGAGCTTCTGGGTCAGCGGCAAGAAGGTCTCCGGGGACTACCTGCAGGAGATGGCGTACTGGTACGCGGGGCTGGCGCTCAACATCACGCCGCACGTCGCCGAGTACCAGAAGGATCTCTTCCTCAAATACGCCGCCCCCAGCGAATACGGCCGTCTCCAGGCCGAGTTCGGCGCCCGTACCGATTTCATTCGCAAGAACAACGCCTCGACCCAGTTTTCTGCGCAATCGGTGATGCCCGACGAGAGCGCCATGAAAGTGGCCCTCGCCGGGGTCCTGATGACCTGGGTCGGTGACAAGAAAGCTTCCGAGAAGCAGACCACCTATGTGGTCGGCTTCCGTTACCGCAATGGGAGACTGCATGTATCCGAATTCAGGGAAACCAGCGATCGGGACCCGTTTGGCGTTGGCGCTGCTGCTCGCTAGCGTCGCCTCGCCGATCTTCGCCGGGCAGCTCCTCGAGGGCCGGCCGGACGATGCGCTGACCGCCACGGTCTCGCGCAACGAACCGAACCTGATCCGCGTCGATGGCGGAAAGATTCGCCGTATCCACGGCGTCGAGGGCGAGTTCGTGGTCAGTGCTGACCGCGAAACCGGCGCCGCCTACCTTAAACCGACGACCGAGCAGCCGCAGTTCAGCGTCTTCGTCGCCGACGATGCCGGCCGGCACTGGAAACTACTGCTTCACACCGCCGACATCCCGGCAGAAACGCTGGTCATTCGCGATCGCACTCAGGCACGCAGCGAGGGCAAAGCCATTCTGGCCGATGACTCGCGCCTCGGCGCGATCCGCCGTGTGCTTCTCGCGCTGGCGCGCGATGCCGAACCCGAAGACATGACCGCCCGAAACACGCTGGAGATCGTCCCCCTCTGGAACGAAGCCCGCCTGATCCTGGTAAGGACGCTGGACGGCGCCTTGTTCGGAGAGAAGTACCAGCTGACCAACGTCTCTTCGTCGCGAATGGTGCTCGACGAGCGTGAGCTCTATCGACCGGGGGTGCTGGCGGTGATGGTCGCCTCGCTCGAACTCGAACCGGGTGAAAGCACAGACGTCCTGGTCGTCCTGGAGGGACGTGATGGCTGAGTCATCCGGCAACCGGATCGCCTCGACGATCGCCAGGCTGTCCCCGAAACAGCGGCAGCTCCTGATCCTGGGGCTCGGGGGGTCAGTCTTCGCAGTGCTCATCTTCGGCGGTGTGGCGCTATGGGACCAGCCGCCCACGCTTCCCGAGGGAGCGCCGCCGGTGCGCCCGCACCCGCTGCCGATCAGCGCTCCCGGCGCCCAGGCCGACCCCCGCGACATCTGGATGAGCAAATCCAGCGAGCAGATGCGCCAGATGGAGGAGATGATCCAGGGGCTACGCCAGCAGGTTGACCTGATCGAGCGGCAGCCGCCGCTTTCGAATCCGGTTTTGCAGGCACTGCCGCCGCAGCCGCTGCCCTCGCCGCCACCACCGGTGATCGAGCCCCACAACCTGCCTCCGCTGCCCCCGCTGCCCCCTCTGCCGGCGAATCCTGGCGCAGCGATGAACCCGGACGGAACGCCGATGTTACCCCGGCTACCGGGGATCGCCACCTTCGAAGTGAGCGACGCCAAGGTCAGCGCACCCGCGGTGAGCGGGCACGGGGCCGACCAGAAAGACGCCCGCAGCTACGTGCCATCGGGCTCGTTCTTCCGGGCGGTATTGCTCGGTGGTCTCGACGCACCCACCGGAGGGCAGGCGCAAAGCAACCCGCACCCGGTCCTGATGCGCGTTCAGGACAACGCCTTCCTGCCGAACCGCTACCGCTTCAAGATCAAGGAATGTTTTGCGCTGGGCGCCAGCTATGGCGACATCAGCGCCGAACGCGCCTACATCCGACTCGAATCCTTGTCCTGTGTGCGCCGCGACGGCAAGGCGATCGATGTCCCGGTCAAGGGCTACGTCGTCGGTGAAGACGGCAAGGCCGGCATGCGTGGCCGTCTGATCAGCAAGCAGGGGCAGGTACTCGCCAATGCCTTGCTCGCCGGCATTGGCGCGGGTATCGGCCAGGCTTTCCAGCAGAGCGCGATGACGGTCTCGACGAGCCCGCTGGGGTCGATCGGGTCCGTCGATCCGGGGAAACAGGTCCAGGCCGGTCTGGGAACCGGGGTCGGCAAGGCGCTCGATCGCCTCTCGCAGTACTACATCACGCTGGCCGAGAAGATGTTCCCGATCATCGAGATCGACGCCGGTCGCACCGTCGAGGTGGTGTTTACCAAAGGCTTTTCTCTCGCCGGCGGGTCCGCAGGAGGCGGCGACGCCGACAGTTACACCGACATCTGGCGGCGCGGCCGCGAAGTCCAGAAGAAACCCCTCGAACCTTTCAAGGAGTGATCCATGTCGTTCAAACCCCTACTGGTCCTGCTCTCCCTGACACTCTCCCTGGCACACGCCGACGACAACGCCGAGGCGCTGGCCGGGCGCCTCAAGCAGATGTATCCGGCGACCCGCATCGAGCGTGTCGACCCCTCGGAGATTCCCGCCCTCTATGAAGTCGTGATGGGGCAGAACGTGGCCTATACCGATGCCTCCGGGCGCTACTTCGTCTTCGGGCATCTCTTTGACATGCAGACACAGCGCGACCTGACGGCCGAGCGCCTTGAGAAACAGCAACGCGTGGCGTTTTCCGAGCTGCCGTTCGCCGATGCCATCAAGACGGTTCGTGGCACGGGTGAGCGCGTGCTGGCCGTGTTCTCCGATCCGGATTGCCCGTACTGCCAACGGCTTGAAAGCGAACTCGAGAAACTCGACAACCTCACGCTGTACACCTTCGCCTATCCGCTGGAGGGGCTGCACCCGGAAGCGAAGGACAAGGCAGTGTCGGTCTGGTGCGCGCCCGATCGTGCGCGTGCCTGGGCCGAACTGATGAAGAGCGGCAAGGCACCGGCCAAGCGCAGCTGCGATCATCCGGTCGATCGCAACATCGCACTGGCTCAACGGCTGGGCATCCAGGGCACGCCCACACTGCTGTCCGCCGACGGACGCGTGCTCCCCGGTGCAGCGAGCAGCGAGCGGATCGAGCAATGGCTGGCGGAGAGCCGGCCATGAGCCGGGCAGGGGCCTTCGGTCCGTTCATCCTCGTGCTCGCTCTCCCGGCATTGCTCGCAGGATGCGCGGGCACGATGTCCGGGCTCGACGGGCAAGGCAAGTTCTCGTGCAAGGCGCCGGACGGAATCGCGTGTGCTTCACTCGCCGGGGTCTACGCCAACGCGCTGCAGAACAATCTGCCGGGCCAAGAGCGGCCGGCAGAAACGGCTACGACGCCGAAGGTCGCGAGTCCTGGCCATACTCCCCCGTCGATCATCACGCGTCCCGTGCCCAGCTCCGGCGAGCCGATCCGCAGCGCCCAGACAGTGCGACGGATATGGCTGGCGCCCTGGGAGGACGACGAAGAAGTGCTGCACGACCAGTCGTATGTCTACTTCGTTGTCGATCCCGGTCGCTGGCAGCTCGCGCATACGCGACGCAACGCCAGTGAGGCGTATCGGCCTGTTATGCCGCCAACGGCCTTCAACCCAGCGGCTACGAATCCCGACGAGCGTCCGGTTCTCCGGATGGAACGTGAGGCTTCAGGGTCGCCAAGGCCGCCGTCGCTTCCCCTGTCTGCGCGTGGGCTACCTCAGCCGCGAAGCGCCTCGGAGGGTAACGAATGAGCCTGTCGGATACCCTGCGCGAGGCCTTCCTGCCGGAGCGATCGGCACATGCGGATCGTCTGCCACGGCGGCTGTTGCGCGAGATTTCTCGCATGCCGCGACTCACCGGCATCCTGCCCTATGTCGCCTGGCAGGAGGAAACGCGACTCTTCGCTCTGGACCAGGGGGCCTTCGGAGAACGCGAATCGCAGGCCATCGGTTTTTGCATCGAGGCCTTGCCGCAAACCGGCGCCAACGACGAAATGGAAAAGGTACTGGCCAGTCTCTTCGTCTCCTGCCCGCCGGGAACCGGCATCCAGGTCACCTTGTACGGGAGCCCGAACATTCTCCCGGTCCTGCAGGCGCAGGCGAATCTTCTGCCACGCTCAGGTGCGGATGTCCGATCGGTTGCCGACGGCGGCGCTGACCAGAATGGTGGTTGGGAAGATCGCCGTCACAACAACATCTTCCGGCTGCTTGCGCGGCGGCGCATCGATCACTACTTGCACGGTACCGGCCAGTCAATTTTTACGCATCAGACCTATCTGCTGCGCGATTTTCGGGCCGTGATCTCGATCACCCTGCCGCTCAACCCCGAGGTGCCGGCCGACGTCGACGAGGCGCTGCGTGTCCGGGAAAGTGTCCACGCCACGCTCAAGTCAGCGCACCTGCCAGGCCATGACTGGGGACCCGAGCAGCTACTGCACTTTGTCGCGCCTTTCTTCGATCATTCGTCGCTATTCACCGGTCGCGGCCTGCGCCCGATCGAATGGAACGAGGCACAGCCGCTCCGGGAGCAGGTCTCGCATCACGAGATCGCCTCGCGGCTTGGCGATAGCGACATCCGCTTCCGCCAGGCGGGCGGCGACGAATCGGTGCTGCAGCTCTTCTCGGTTCGCCAGTACCCGCGCTACTTTCGCCTCGCCGGCATGAACACCCTGATCGGCGACCCCTACCAGCTCGCCCTGTCGATGCCGTGTCCGTTCCTGATCACCATGGGGGCAGTGGCGCTTGACTACGAGGCAGCCAGGAGCAAGGCGCAGATCAAGGCGACCCGCGCGACGCAGAGTGCCGGCTCCTACATGGCCCACTTTCAGCCCGATCTGCAGGAACGCAAGCGCGACTGGGACATGGTGCTCAAGACCTTCGACAGCGGTCGCACGGTGGTCGGGATGTATCACCAGATCTGCCTGTTGGCCAAAGCCACGGAGGCCGCCCGCTGCGAACACGCCGTGCGTGCGGTCTGGCGCGCCCGCGGTTTCGATCTCACCAAGGATTTCTATCTGCAGCACCAGGCGCTGGCAGCGGCCTTGCCGATGACCCTGACGCCCGCCCTGCAGGCGGACGTGCGCCAGTTCGGGCGGATCAGCACCAAGACCGCCGACAACGCAGTGATGATGTCGCCGCTGATCGCCGAGTGGAAAGGCACGCCGACGCCGGTCATGACGCTCTTTGGCCGGCGCGGCCAGGTGCTCGGCTTCGATCTCTTCGACAACACCGGCGGCAACTTCAATTTTGCGGTCGCGGCGCTCTCAGGTTCCGGCAAGTCGGTCTTCGTGAACGAGATGACCTATCGCTACCTCGGCGCCGGCGCCAAGGTGTGGATCATCGACGTCGGGCGATCGTACAAGAACCTCTGTGACTTGCTTGACGGCGAGTTCATCGAGTTCTCGGACGAGCGGCGAAACACGCTGTGCCTCAATCCCTTCTCGATGATCATCGATATCAACGCCGACATGGAAATGGTCCTGCCGCTGCTGGCCCAGATGGCGAGTCCCCGCGAACCGCTGGACAACTACAGCTACACCGCGCTCGGCTCGGCGATCAAGCGCGTCTGGGATGCCAAGGGCCGAAGCGCGACGATTACCGACATCTACACCCTCCTGCAGAGCGGGCGGCTGTCGAGCGAGGGCGAGTACGAGCGCGACCTGAGCCGTCTGGCGACGGCGCTGGAGCCCTACACCCGGCACGGCGTCTATGCGAGCTACTTCGAGGGAGCCGCCAATATCGCCTTTGACCGGGATCTCGTGGTCCTCGAACTGGAAGAGCTGAAGGCCAAGAAGGATCTGCAGTCGGTGGTCATGCAACTCATCATGTATCGCATCACCCAGGAGATGTACCGCGACCGCTCCCGGCGCAAGCTGGTGATCATCGACGAAAGCTGGGATCTGATGGGCAGCGGCGCCAGCGGCAGTTTCATCGAAGCCGGTTATCGCCGCGCCCGCAAGTACGGCGGCGCCTTCGGCACCATCACCCAGTCGGTGGACGACTACTACAAGAACGAGGCGACCCGGGCGGCGATCAACAACGCCGACTGGCTGTTCCTGCTGCGCCAGAAACCGGAGAACATCGAGCGCCTGGGGACGGAAGGAAAGCTCGTGCTCGACGAATGGCTGAAGCGCCAACTCGCCTCGGTGAGTACCGAGCACGGCCACTTTTCTGAAATCTACATCCATTCGCCGGTCGGCTCCGGTCTCGGGCGACTCCTGCTCGATCCCTTCTCGATGCTCGTCTATTCCACCCGCGCCGAGGATTTTCAGGCGATCAAGCGCCTGCGCGAGCAAGGGCTGTCGGTTTCGGAGGCGGTCGAGCGTCTGGTCATTGAACGTGAATCACGGTAAAGCGGAGCGGTCATGAGTTCTTTCAGAACAGCGGTGCTTACCGGTGCCCTGACGCTGGTGCTCGGCGCAGGCCTCGTGGCGTCCTGGTTGCACTTTCGGCCTCTGGAGATCCCGCGATTTGCGCGCGTCAACATCGGCGCCTTGGTCGCTCAGCAGCAGCAATCGCTGGTCGAGCGGGTCAAGCCGGGCATGGATGCTACGGAACAGGTCCGGCTCTTCGAGGACGCCAAAGCGTTCGGGCTACGGCTCGACGCGGCGCTCGACCAGGTTGCGCAGGAGTGCCAATGCGCGCTGATCAATTCAGCGGCCTTGCTCAAGGCTTCGCCAGTCGCGGCGATTCCGGACTGGTCTGCACGGGTGGCGGAAATCGTTGGCACGGCACCCGCAAGCCCGTCGGCGCAGTGATCGATGCGGTCCCTGGTCATTGCCGTGTGCTGCTTCTGCTTCGGAAGCGCGTCAGCGAACAGCGGGCTGGAGTACCCGTCGATGTGGATCTGTGACGCGGATCGGTTCAACTGGTATTGCGACATCCCGCCGGAAGCGGAACCGACCGGAAGCGCCGCCGAGAACCCCGAAGCGAAGGCGCTTAGGGAGGAAAACGAAGCCGTTGCGTCCCTGAAGGCCTTGCGAGAAGACGCCGAGCGGAAGAGGGCGCTGGCCATCATCAATCCGACCCCGGAGAACTTGAAGCGCTACATCGTTGCGCAGGAAGCGCTGATGGATCGGGCGTCCGTCTTCTCGGACGTCTGGCGACGCGTCATCTGGGCCAATCCCGAACTCAACTACCAGTTGCGCAACCCGTCCAACAACGCCGCCATCCAGGTGCGTGACAGCCAGCGCGCGCGCAAGGCAAGCGAGACGCTGGCCGGGCTCGCCGGCGAGTGGGGAATTTTCTTCTTCTTCCGCTCGGATTGCCCGTACTGCCATCGCTTGGCGCCGACCCTGAAGTGGCTCTCCGAGCAGTACGGCATCGCCGTGTTTCCGATCTCGCTCGATGGCGGCGGAGTACCCGAGTTTCCGCAACCCTCACGGGATAACGGCATGGCCGCTGCGCTGGGCGTCAGCGTCGTGCCTCTGGTGGTGCTCGGCAACGTCAAGGATCGCCGGCTGCTCCCGATCGGCTCGGGCGTGCTCTCGGCGCAGGAGATCGTCGAGCGCATCTACATCCTGACGCAAACGCGTCCCGGCGAACTCTATTGAGGGTGACCGTGAATACTCCAGGCTTTCGGCGAACGCTTGTCGTCACACTCGTCCTTGCGGCCCTGACCGGTCAGGCAAGCGCCAATGTCTCGCAGTCGATGCAGGACTGGTTCAACGACATCGGGGCTTACGGCAACGTGACCGGAGCCAACGCCTATCGCGGCCAGACGATGAATTTCTATACGGGCGGCAGTCTGTACATGCGCACGCCGGTGCGCAACTACCCGCTGGCGAGCATCACGCCGCCATCGTTTCGGGCGGGCTGCGGCGGCATCGACCTTTATGCCGGATCGTTCTCTTTCATCAACAAGGACCAGTTCGTCGCATTGCTGCGAAACATCGGTAACAACGCCATCGGCGCGGCGTTCAACATGGCGCTCTGCTCGATGTCCCCGGACCTTTGCGATCTGCTGAAATACCTGCAGGACCAGGTGTCGAAGATGAACAACCTCAACATCAATTCCTGCCAGGCCGCCGAAGGAATCGTCACCGCCGCCGGGAGCCTGCTGACCGACCGCACCCAGGAGAAGGAAGGCAAGACCGCCGGGGCCAGTCTGAACCTGTTCGGCGATGTCTTCGAGTCCTGGGACGAGTGGAAAAAGAGCCGGGTCACCGCGAGGAATATCCGGACGGCGGCCCGGAACGCGTCAGCGGGCTATCGGGAGCTCTTCGAGCCGGGCAACGTCGTCTGGCGGTCGCTTTCGCGCGTCTCCGGCGTCACCGACGAAACGAAAGAACTGTTGATGAGCCTGACCGGCACGATCATCGTCACACCACCCGGCGAGAACGGTGACGAGAAAGCCCGGTGGACCTATCTGCCCGGCGGCAAGCTCACCTTCCGGCAGTTCGTCGGGGATGGCGGGGCCACGACGGTGACGCTGCCGGGCCTCAAATGCGGTGTCGATGTCGCGGAGTGCATGAGTCCGACGTTTTCGGAGACCGCCTTCACCGTGACGCCGTTCTCTCGGCAAGTGAGGATCCGGATCGCCGCCATGCGCGACAAGATCGTCAACCGCGATGCGTCCGGCCAGTCGAACCTGGATACCGCCCTGATCGGCACCTCTTCGCTGCCGGTCTGGAAGATGCTCGCGGTGTCGAGCAGCATCCCAGGGGGTGACCGGATCACCGAGGACTACGCGCAGCTCATCGCCGTCGATGTGGCCTACGCCTACTTCACGAACCTCTCGAAGACGCTACGCAACGCGTTGCAGAACGAAACCGGCAAGAGCGGCCCCGACGCCGTCGCGGCGGCCGAGAAGATCCTGGTCCGGCTCAACGAGATCGAACAGGAGGCGCGCGACATGCTGCGGGCCGAATACCAGAAAGGCATGCAGGTCGTCGAACTGAGCCGCTCGCTGCAACTCCTGCATCAAAGCCTGAACGCCGGGATGCCGACCAACATCTTCCAGTCGATGATGGTCTTCAACCGCTAGTCACGACAGGCACAAGCGTTCGGGGAGCTCACAATGTACGAGGTCTATGCCTACTGGAACGTCGCCGAGTTGGAGGCGATGTTCAATGCCGTCGCGGCGATCATGGGCAGCGGCGACTACCTCGGGCTGTTGCGGACCATGGCGATCGTCGGCGTGATCGTCGTCGTCATCGCCACCCTGAGCGGACGCGAACGACTCGACGGGATGTGGAAATGGCTCTTCTTCCTGGCCATCTTCCAGGCGCTTCTTCTCGTGCCCAAAGTGACAGTCACCATCGTCGATCGCACCGGCAACGAGCCTCCGCGTGCGGTGGCCAACGTGCCGATCGGGCTGGGTGCCTTCGCGCACGCGATGAGCAAGGTCGGCGACTGGCTGACCGGCGCTTTCGAGACGGTCTTCTCACTTCCCGACGACGTGCGCTTCCGCAAGAACGGCACCCTGTTCGGCCACCGGGTGTTGGCCGAGCGACTCGCCGTGAAGAGCGGAAATCCGATACTGACCAGCAACCTGCTGGAGTTCTACCGCGAGTGTGTGGCCCCGGATGTGGCGACCGGCTACATCCGCATGAAGGAAGACATCATCGAGGTCAATAACGTCTGGGCCAGCCTGAACGGCAAGACCAACCCGGCGCGATTGGTGACCGTGCGCGACATCAGCGATCCGATGCTGCTGGACACCATCGGTTGCGATGTCGCCTATCAGAGCCTCAGCACGCAGCTCACCGCCGAGTCGAACCGCCAGCTTACCTTGCTCGGTTCGCGTCTCTACCCGAGGATGAGCCAGGCCGACGCCGGCGCGGCGATCGTCGCCTCGCTGGCGACCTCGACCAACTATCTCCTGGGCGTTGCCGCGTCGGCACAGGACACGGTCAAGCAGGCGATCGTCGCCAACTTCATGATCGACGCGCAGTACCTGCTGCCCGCGCAGCTGGGGGATGCCGCCAGCGCGCAGACCAACCTGGCGATGGCGCAATCGCTGCGCTCGACCAGCGACTCGTACAAGCTGATGGCGCGCATCGCCGAATCGACGATGCCCAAGGTACGCAATGCCATCGAACTCGTTCAGTACGCGATCTTCCCGGTCTTCCTGCTCTTCGTGGTGATCAGCGGTCACCAGGCCGGGGCAATCATCAAGTCCTACGCCACGAGCCTGTTCTGGATTCAGCTCTGGGCGCCGCTCTATGCGGTGATGAACTTCATCATCACCATGTATTCGCGCAGCCACTACACCAACGGTAGCGCCGGCGGCGGCCTGGCGATCGAGCAGATGAGTTTTCTGAATACCGCGATCATCAGCGACCAGGCGATCGCCGGGATGCTGGTGATCTCCATCCCGGCCATTGCGGCGGCCATCGTCAAGGGCGGCGAGGTCGGCCTGCAGGCTGTCGCCGGTCTGGTGGCCCCGCCGCGGGATCCCGAGAAAATCGCCAGCGCCCTGGCGATGGGCAACATGCAGATGGGCCACGCCTCGCTCAACAATGTCAGTCACGATACGCAAAAGGGCCTGACGGTGGACATGAACCCGAGCCTTCGGCAGGGGATGACCAACTATCAGGCACGCGGGGGGTTCGACTACAGCCACTTCTCTGGCGGCGGCTTTGTCGTCCGCCAGGGAAAAAGTGACGTCCGTGCCGACATGGCGCTCAACGATTCCCTGGGGGCCGCGGCGAAAGAGAACTACGAACGTTCCCAGCAGGCGACCCGACAACGTTCTGCGGAGTACGCCGAAAGCGCACTCACGGCGCTCAAACAGGAGGCCGGATTCGAGCGCAGCCACAGCCAGGGCAGCAGTGACACCACAGGCTACCGCCACGGCATGGGCTCGAGTCGCCACCACGAAGCGAACGACAGCCTGCGCCAGGTCGATCAGTGGGCCAAAAAACTCGGCGTCAGCGAAAAAGTGGCGATGGAAATGATGATCGGCGCCTCGATGGGCATGAATACGCCGAAGCTCCTCGAGATCGCCGGGCTTCGCGGCGGTGTGGAGCTCTCCGCCAAGCTGCGCAACTCTGCCGACGCCGCACGATCGCTGGAGGAAATGGCGCAGTTCGCCAGTGAATCGAGCTTCGGAAAAAAGGTTGGCACCGTGCTCGACAACGGCTGGGAGCGCAACTATCGCAGCACCGACGACGGCAGGACTTCGGGCAGCGAGGGGATGCGTGCATCACTGGATCACGCGCGGCAATCGCGCGAAGCCTTCAGCGCCTCCTTGCAGGAAACGGAAGGGCATCGGCAGATGTGGGAGCTGTCGCACAGCGGCCAGCTGGGCTCGAATATGCAGCTCCAGGATCACTTCATCAAGGATTTCCTCTTGCCCAAGCTCGATTTCAATTACGAGACGTTCCAGGGGATCATGGGCGACCCGTACAAGCTGCGCCCGTACATCGCCGAATATACCGCGCAGAACTACGACCGGATGCTCGGCGAGATGGCCGGTCAGGTGCAGGGGGCAGATGCGGTCGGCGCGCGGCACGAGGCGGATCGAAGCGGCGTTCCCGGTGCCGGTGCGGTCGGGCGGGCGGGCGGCGGGTATCTTGGTCAGGTGACGGGCAGGGCGGCAGGTGCCGGGGTCTCGGCACAGGGGCGCCCGAGTGATCAGACCGCGCATACGGCGATGCGGGAATTCTCGACGAACGCGTATGCGATACGGGACCGCAAGGAGGGAGCGGCGCAGACGGAGCAGGAGAACGCGACACCGACCGATTTCAGCAAGCTGAAACCGGTGTCGCCGGTCGGCAAGGGCGCGGCGGTTGTCGGCGAGGTCGGGAAAGCGGCAGGACGGGTGGTCGAGGGGCTGAGCGGGGATGATCCCGGCCAGTATGTTCGGGACACGCTGGCCGGGAAGAAGAAGCCTTGATTCAGAAGTCTTGGTCCCGAGTTGCGCGCCACTTGCCCTGCACCCTCTGTGTTGGTATAACGACAGTTATAACATCGACCGTGTGGAGCCTTCCATGACCACCCTCAAGCTTACCCAGATCGGCAACTCGCTTGGCCTCATCCTGCCCAGGGAAGTGCTGGCGCGACTCAAGCTGCAGAAGGGCGATACGGTATTCGTGACCGACGCAGCCAATGGCGTGATGCTGACGCCCTACGACCCTGATCTTGACCAGCAACTCGAGATCGGGCGCGAGTTCATGCACGAGTACCGCGACACCTTCCACCAGCTCGCCAAGTGAGCTGGCGTTGGCTCGACCGCCGCGCGCTCGAATTGTTGCACGACGAGAGCCTGGCCGAGCATGGCGGGGCGAGCGGGCTGCGTGACGAGGGTCTGCTCGACTCCGCACTCGCGCGGCCGCTGAACCTTGCTGCCTATGGTCAACCGGATGTGGCCGACCTGGCCGCAGCTTACGGCGTTGGTCTGGCGCGCAACCACCCCTTCATAGACGGCAACAAGCGCGTCGCTTTTCTGGCAGTTGGTCTGTTTCTGGCGCTTAACGGCCGGCGCCTCGTGACGAGCCAGGCCGATGCCACGCTGACCGTGCTCGCCGTTGCGGCTGGTCAAATCGATGAGGCGACGTTTGCGCGCTGGGTGCGCGAGCACAGTGCGCCGCGCCACACTTGAGCTCATCCTGCCGAGCGAGCGAGTGTCGTCGGTACAAGGACAGGCCCTGCGATCAGACCACGCAACCCCCATGCGGTAATTCTCGACGACCGCGTCTGTAACGCGAGACCACAATGACGGGGCGGCGCTTACCAATGAGGTCGAGAAAGCGGCGGTATGGGTGGTCGAGGGCCCGAGCGGGGATGATCCCGGTCAGGGCATGTTCAGGACCCGCTGGCCGGGAAGAAACAACCTTGAGTCGGGTGCGGTCGCCAACGGTGGCCGGAGGCAGCGTCTTGCCCAAGAGCCGTGTTCAGCGACGCTGGCGGTCAGCGACACGCCGTTCCAACGGTTCGAGCGTCGCTCGCTGCGCCGCGTTCGCCACCGAGTGTGCGCTACGCAGGTGCTGTGGTCGCTCATGTTCGGCGAAGTCTTCGATCGTCTGGTCGACATTGGTCGCGAAATCCGCGGCCGTAGCGGTCTCGGCCAGGCACCGAAAGTAGGCGGCGAACGCGCTGTGCCAGTCGATGCCAAGTTGCCAGGAGCCGCCCTCGTCGGCGAAGAAGAGCACGTCATCGTGGCACTCGTCGATATGCCGAAGCAGCCCGAAAAGGAGTTCGAGCGTCTGGCGGGCGACTTCGTATTGGCCGTTGTCGGAGGCGCCGATGCCGTCACACAGGAGCCGCTTGAACTCGGCGGTGAAGGCATCCGTGCCCCGCGAATGTTCCGTGCAGTTCCTGGAGTTCACCTCGAAGTCTTCGAAGTAGCGACCGGCCAGGCTATCGACTTGGAACTTCTGAACTTCGTCGAGCAAGGCATTTGCTGTTGCGCTCGCATCAGCCACACCATCGACGTGCACGTAGTCGCCCACGAGCGCCTTCAACGTCGCCCTCGGCACGAGCTCTATTGCCCGTTCGGCGATGATCAGCAGATCGCCGCGGCCCATTCCTCGCAGCTCCTTGCGCAGCGTTTCCAGATTGGTGATGCGATTGGTCATCGTGTGGCCTTGAATTGACGTAGAGGAAGGCACGGCCCTTCCTTGAGTAATCGCATTATGCTGCCACCACTCGGGCGCGTCGCGCCACCCGCGGAAGCGAGCAGCGCTGGAGGATCCTTTTCCAACCGTTGCGGGCTGCGACGGCCTCACGCAGGATGTCCATGTATTCGACCGCATCGACGCGTTCATCGGGCGGCATCGATCCCTGCTCGTGTTCTGCGAGCAGCTCTTGCCTACCACGCGGGCTGTCGCCAAGCGAGTGCAGGCGGCTGTAGGCTTCGCAGGCGTAGGCGAACGTCTCGCGCTTGCCAAAATCGATCTCCAGCAGCCACTCACGCGTCCGGGTCTTTCGTAGTCCGATCGTCTCGCGTTTGCAGTTGTGGAAGATGTGCGCCGCCTCGTGCACAACGAAGTCTTCGAAGCGACCAGGCGCGTCGAAAGAGGCTGCCGACAGATAGCAGCTCGTCTCCTCGCTCAGGCCCAGCAGGGGGGGAGCGTCCTCGGCGAGGAGCTCTGCGCCCAGTCCCCCGAGATAAAGGTTCGCCAGATCCCAGGCGGTGGCCAGCCATTGCGTGTTTTGCAGCTGCGCGTCGATTGTGGCCGGGGTGAGAAGAATGACCGAGCGTTCGAGCAGATCGAGGACCGACGCCTGTTCGGAGGCCGGGAACAGTCCACGTACCATCGGTGCCACTTTTCCGCGTGTGAAGGCAACGACGTCGATGTTGGCGACTGTTTCCGGGAATGCGATGTGCACGGTACAGCTATGGACCGCGGAGATCAGTGCCGAGCGCAGCGCGGCGTCGCCGCCGTGGATGCGGGCGAGGAAGTCGTTCCCCGGCCAGGCGCGGAAGTGGGCATCGTGCTTGCCGCTGCGAAGGTAGCGTTCGGTAGCCTGTTCAGGGGTTTCGGGCATCGGTCTTCGTCCTTTGGAAGGCCTATTGTCTTCGCAAATCGATATTCCAACACGGGTATTGTCCGGGTCTCGTTGGGCGCGCCGGGAAGAACGTCGACGACGTCAAGTACTCTCGGCCCGTCAACGAAAGATCCGCCTGTCGCTGGCCATGAATGGGGGCACGCTTGCCACGGTTCCTTCTGTTCGCCGTCGGTGACCAAGTTCTTACGCGGCAAGCGAAGCGCCAAGATAAGTCTGCGGACGAGCAGGTCGGTGTGGGTGAATTTGCGAGGTGACCGGGAAGTCGAAGCGGAGTTGCGGGTCGAAGCAAGGGCGCTTTTGTGCGGGGCAACGCCCGCGTGGCCTAGCGATGGGTAGATGAGCACTGTCTGGAGAGGCCTGAGGGAGGCCTCATTTGGTGGCTTTCAGCGATGAGCAGAGACGGTCGCGGCTTTTTTTGAAAGCCGACGACGGTTAGCCTGGAGCGCTCAGCCGTAAGCGGTCATTCGGCTGCGCCTGTGACTTTCTTCGCCTGACCGGCCGCTATGCGCCGGTAAGCAGCCAGTGGGCGCAGAATGGCGTCGGTCGGCAGCCGGCCATGAGCTGCCGGTGGCGATTTTCCCCACAACCCGACGTTGAAATGGACCACTGACCCGTCAGCGGCCATTGGCGTCGGCATTGCGATTTTGCACGAAGGAGCGACAGCTTCGCGGTGGGCGCTGCCGGTCGATCAAAAAGGCTGGATGAGAGCTTTCTGACTGTAGCCCGCGGCGCATTCCTCCCGGTCGCCCCACGACAGGCGCAACGGTAGCTTCATGGGCAGAACCGCCACTCGAAAACAGACTTCGAGCTGCGCTTACTCCGCCACAAGGTTGCCGCTCATCGTTCGCTGTGCTGACCCTTTCAATGGCAGCTTGGTGGAAAGCAGAAAGCAGAGTGAGGGCCAATTCTGTCGCCTCCGGACCAGTCGAATCATGCGCTTGCGCCCGACTGCGAAATCGGCAATGGCGCCCCTCACCAAGCCTGATCCTTCACTCCGCATTTCCTTCCCGCCGGCCGACTACACGGGCGAATTCCGGATGGCGCTGGACGAACCCGGCAACGTATGAACAATGCGGAATGACGGTCAGGCCTCGCTGACGCGCATCGTCCAATGCGGCCTGGGTCAGTGCTGCCGCAATCCCACGCCCGCGCAGCGCCTCCGGCACGAAGGTGTGATCGAGCACGACGCGATCCCTGGTGAGGACGTAGCTCAGAAACGCGAGTGGCGCGCCGTCTGCCTGTAGTTCAAAGCGCTGCAAAGCAGCGTTGTGCGTCACCGGCGCCGCGGCGTCCGCCACTGACGAGCTGTCGAGTTCGTTCGAGGATACCGGGCCGTGGCGACTCCAGTCTTCGGACATGCAGGCCCGGGTATCGCGGGTCGAGCTCAATGCCAGAATGCGAGCAGCCAGTTCTTCGGCGTCTCTCACGCTCGTCGAGCGAATTGCGTGCTTGACGTCGAGAATGCGGTTTGGACTGACGCTGAGGCTGCGAAATCCCAGGCCGATCAGGAGTTTCGTATAAAACGGGTCGCTGGCGATTTCTCCGCACAGCGAAATCGGTTTGCCCTTGCGTCCTGCGGACGTTGCCAGCGTCGCCAGCACCTGGATGACCGCTGGATGCAGCGGCTCATAGGTGGAATGCTCATCTTCACTGATCCGGTCAGCAGCGAGCAGGAACTGCACCAGATCATTGCTGCCGACACTGAAGAAATCGACCTCATCGGCCAGGCGCTCGATGAGGACCGCGGCAGACGGCGTCTCGATCATCGCGCCGACGGGAATTCTGGGATTAAACGACTGCCCGCTTGCCGCGAGTTCGCCCTGCGCCGTATCGATCGCCGCTTTGGCGGCGCGCAAGTCGTCCAGGCCGTCGATCATCGGCAGCAGAATGGCTACCGGATGAGATGCGCTCAAGCGGAGTATGGCCCGCAGTTGAGTCTGCAGAATCGCGGGGTGGGCAAGCAAGAGCCGCATTCCCCGGCAACCTAGCGTCGGATTGGCCTCGCGCGGCAGCGGAAAGTAGCTGAGCGGTTTGTCGCTGCCAACATCGAGGACGCGAATCACCGTTTCACGCGGCTGCAAGTGCTCGGCCGTCGTGCGGTAGAAGCGGTATTGCTCGTCTTCCGAAGGGAAATGATCCTGCACCAGGAAGACGAACTCGGTGCGGTAGAGTCCGACCCCATCGGCTTTTACGGTCGCCGCAGCCACCGCGTCGACAGTCTGGCCGATATTGGCACAGAGCTTGATTTCCACGCCATCGGACGTGATCGCCGGGAGGCCGATCAAGTCCTTCAAAGCGCTCTTGTGAATCTGCAGGCTAGCCTCCAGGCGATCGCACTTGCCGAGCATCGCCGGCTCGGGGTTCACAAAGACCCGGCCGGCCAGGGCGTCTACGATCAGCAGGTCGCCGTTGCGGATTCTTCGCGTGGCCTTCGACACATGCACGAGCATCGGGATGCCGAGCGAGCGGGCAAGAATCGTGGCGTGCGCCGTGAGACCGCCCTTTTCGACGACCAGCGCACGTACCCGCTGGCCTTCAAGCTGGGCTACTACCGAGGCGAGCAACTCGCCGGTGACGATCACGCAGTCTTCGGTAATGGCCGGGATGGGTGACCCCGCGTCGGCGTCCAGCTCGTCGAGGAGGCGTCTGCCGACGTCGTGCAGGTCGTGGGCTCGCTCGCGAAAGTAACCGTCTTCGAGGCTGATGAAAAACGTCACTAACTGCTTGATCGCCCGTTCGACCGCCGCTTCCACATTCATCCGTTTTTCGAGGCACAGCTCGCGCACCGCGTCGTGCAGCTGCGCGTCGCGCAACAGCATGATCTGTACTACAATAATCTCGGCCTCCGCATCGCCGACGGTCTCCCTGACCTTCGCTTGCACCTGTTGCAGCTTTTCCTCTGCGGACAGGACCGCGCTGTCGAAGCGCTCGAATTCTCTTCGCGCTTCCTCCTTGCTGACCGTCCTGCGGGGCGCACGCGTCGATTTCCTGGCACAGTCACAGAGCAAGGCACGCCCGCGGGCAAGACCGGAGGACGCCACCTCACCGAGGAGCATCGATGAGACGGATTCGGCGTTGTCGGTGCTATTCATGAATCCCTCCTGACTGACAATAATCATCGCTCGCCTGAATCGAGCCTCTTCTACTCGACAAACCCGTTCTTCCTTCAAGAAGAAGCGACCACGGTTCGGCGTAAAGATTTCCCGGTGCGCCATGTCCTGCGTCGTCGTCTACCAGCAGAGAATTCTTGGTCAGGCGAATGAAATTCAAGCCCTTGAAGTTCGCCCGGTCGCACATAGATTGTGTAAGTGAAGGTGGCGCATCTGCCATCTGTCACTGACGCTATAGGAGGTTACGACATGCTCTATCGCTCGTTTTTTCCCCGCGACCTGTTCGCGGACCTGGATCGCCTGCAACGTGAGATGCAGCAGAACTTCGAGATTTCTCCGAGCATTCGCGGCCTGACCCGAGGCTTCCCGGCCATGAACGTCGGCAGCACCCCGAAATCCGTCGAGATCTACGCTTTCGCGCCAGGCATTGCCCCGGAAGCCCTTGAGGTGCACGTCGAAAAAGGCGTCCTTGCCGTGGCCGGAGAGCGCAAGTTGGAAGCCGTGCCGGATAAAGCCACTGCGCATATCGACGAACGTTTTACCGGGCGCTTTCGCCGAATAGTGAGCCTGCCTGACGACGTTGACGCGACCGCGGTGGAAGCCAGGTATCGCGACGGCGTTCTGCATATCTCCATTCCCAGGAAGGAAGCCGCCCAACCACAGCGCATCAGCATTCAGTAAGGAGAACGAAGATGACCGACAACACCGCTGTTACCAAACAGGCCGAAACCAGCCGCAACGATAGCGCCCTGCTACCGCCGGTGGACGTAATTGAAGACGCAGGCGGCATTACGCTCTACGCCGATCTGCCCGGTGTGTCCAAGGAGGGCCTGGGCCTGCAAGTCGAGGCCGACACCCTGACGATCGAAGGCGAGATCACGCTGGCCGTACCCGAAGGCATGGAATCGAGTCATGCCGAAGTGAGCCTGCCGCGTTATCGGCGGGTGTTCACGCTTTCCAAGGAACTGGACACCGAAAAAGTCGGCGCCGAGTTCAACCAGGGTGTGCTCAAGCTGCGCATCCCGAAAGCCGCACACGCCCAGCCGCGGAAGATCGAGGTCAGAGTTGCCTGAGCGCTGAAGGGGCGGCGCAGTGCCGCCCCTGCAAGGGCGTTCAAGGACTATGGAGGTGAGAGATGAAACTGGATACGCTGAAAGAAAATCTCGGCAGTTTCTGGGAGAACATGGCCGAAGGCTGGCGGCATCTCAGACAGTCCGCCGCCGGCGCACTCACGCGTTTCAGCCCTGGCGAAAAGACCAACATGCCGGCGCCTGCCGAGGTAGACGATGGCGCCTATCTGCCGACCATGGGCTGGTCGATGCTCGGCGGCGACCTTTTCGAAGATGATAAACGTCTGGTGATTCGTCTGGAAGTTCCGGGTATGGACAAGGAGGATCTGGACATTCAGATCCATGACGACAGTCTCGTCGTCACCGGCGAAAAGCGCTTCGAGCGCGAGACCAGTGAAGGGCGATGGCGGGTGATGCAGCGCGCCTACGGCAGTTTCCGTCGCGCAGTGCCTTTGCGGGTGCCGGTCAATGCGGATCAGGCCCAGGCGAGCTACAAGGACGGTGTGCTCCGTGTGGAGTTACCCAAGCTCAAGCCGGGTGCGCCGAAGGTGGTGAGCATCGACGTCAAATGACGCTTCGAGCCTCGCGTGTGCCCGACGGCTCAATAGTGTAGAGCCGCCGGGCTCGCTCAAGAGAATCGAGGAAGCCCCAGGGAGGTGATGCAAGTGGGCGACCCGGCGGCCCAAAACGGTTAATGTCAATTGCGCTTCCTCCATGAGCGCCACATTTCAGTGCGAACAGCCAAAGGCGGTGTCGCAGTGCTTGAGGACCATCACGGTCGACGAATAGTGGCCATCCGAATTGGAGATCACGATGAAAATCACTTCAATCGCACGAACCTGCTTGCTGCTGTTGTCCTTTCTCATGGTGGCGCCTGTCCAGGCGCTCGACGGCGGCGTCGAGAGCTTGCGCAAGACCGGCAAGGCCTTCGCCGCGGTAGCGCGTTCGGTGTCACCTGCGGTGGTGTTCATTCAGGTTGAAGGAAAGGGACCGTCTTCCATCTCCCGGTTTTCCTCGCCGTTCGGTGAGCAGTCACCTTTCGAGAACGAATTCTTCGAGCGGTTTTTCGGCGAACGCTTTCCCGGTATGCCGCGGATGCCCAAGCACGACACCCCCCACGGCGAACGACGGGCGATCGGCCAGGGCTCCGGTTTCGTCTTTTCCGCGAAGGATGGCTTGCTGTCCGACAAGACATACATCCTGACCAACAACCACGTGATCGACCAGGCGGACAAGATCAAGGTCAAGTTCCAGGACGGCCGCGAGTACGACGCCAAAGTCACTGGACGCGACCCGCAGTCCGACATTGCCGTCATTGAAATCAAGACCGGTGACCTGCCACCGCTGGCCTGGGGTGATTCCTCACAGTTGGAGGTCGGCGAGTGGGTGGTGGCCATCGGCAATCCCTTTGGCCTCAGCCATACGCTGACGGTCGGCGTGGTCAGCGCCAAGGGGCGAACCGGCGTTGGCATCAACGACTACGAGGATTTTATCCAGACAGATGCGGCCATCAACCCGGGAAACTCCGGCGGACCGCTGGTCAACCTGGATGGCGAGGTGGTTGGCGTCAATACCGCCATTTTCAGCCGCAGCGGCGGCTATATGGGGGTGGGCTTCGCGATTCCGAGCAATCTGGCCAAGGCGATTGCCGCGCAATTGATCGAGCACGGGGAGGTGACGCGCGGCTATCTGGGCATCGTGATCCAGCCGCTTACGCCTGATCTTGCCAAATCGTTTTCCGTCGAACCGGGGAGCGGCATCCTGGTCGCTCAGGTCAGTGAGAACTCGCCAGCGGAAAAAGCCGGCTTGCGCCAGGGCGACGTGATCGTTGCCTACCGCGGCCAAGCGGTGAAGGAGGTCGGCAGCTTCCGTAACCAGGTGGCGTTGACTTCGCCCGGAAGCACCGCAGCGCTGTCCATTCTGCGCAACGGCGAGCGCAAGACCTTGAACGTGACGATTGGCAAGCTCACCAAGGACAAGCTGCTTGCCCAGGGTCCGGCACAGCGTACCGAGGAGATCGGCTTGACCGTGCAAACACTGACGCCGGAGCTTGCCGAGCAGTTCGACGCCAAGCCTGGGGAAGGTGTCGTCGTTACCGAGGTGCGTCCTGGCTCTATCGCCTCCATGGCAGGTATCGAGTCCGGGAGTGTCATCCTGCAACTAGACGGCAAGTCGGTCGGGAGTGCGGCGGAGTTCGCCCGCGCGGTGAAGGACGGCAGCAAGAAGAAGCGTGTATTGCTGCTCGTTCGCAAGAATTCGACGCAACGCTACGTGGCACTCAGCTGGTGAGCGTCGGGGTGGTTGTTAAGGATGTCGGTCGCAGGACTTGGCACTTTCTTCGTGTTTAGCACTCGAATGCAGCGAGTGCTAAAATGTAAGCGCCTGATCACGAACAGAAAGGAGGAGTCCAAATGACACAAGCTCTGACTTTTCCAAGTGTCTACGCTGTTGGCAGCATCGACGCGTATATCCAAGCGGTAAGACAGATTCCGCGGCTTACCGAGAAGCAGGAGTTCGACTTGGCCACCCGCTTACGCAATGAAAACGATCTCGATGCTGCACGGCAGCTGGTCCTCTCGCACCTGCGCCTGGTGATCTCCGTCTCGCGTGGCTACCTGGGCTACGGCATACCCCACGCGGACCTGATCCAGGAGGGAAGCATTGGTCTGATGAAAGCGGTAAAGCGCTTTGAACCGGCACGCGGGGTTCGGCTGGTTTCCTTTGCCGTCCACTGGATCAAAGCCGAGATTCACGAGTACATCCTCAAGAACTGGCGGATGGTGAAGTTGGCAACCACCAAGGCGCAGCGCAAGCTGTTCGTCAACTTGCGCAGCATGAAGGTCAACCGCAGCGGCGTCGGCGCACAAGAGGCTGCCAGTATCGCGCAGCGTCTGAATGTCAAGCCTGCCGAGGTGGCCGAGATGGACACTCGCCTATCAGGGGGTTTAGGTCGTTTCCTGTGGAACGGGCAAGAACGGGGCGAAGGGCGAGGCGGGCAAATGAGTGAGCTTTCCAGCAATAAGATAGGCCATGGCGATGAAGTTCTCGACGCGGCGATAGCCGCGTGCGCGAGCTCTGGCCTCCTGAAGCGCTCGATTCATCGCTTCGACACGGCCATTGTGTTTGCCGGGGTGAAAACCGTTGAGTACGCCAGGAAGGTGCTTGCTGATCGTCCGTCCGAGGCGCTTGAACGGTTCGAGTCGGCAGCGGCTGGCCCAACTGAGCCAGCGCTTGAGCAGGGGCTTGGCCTCGTCAGGTGTTGAGTGTGGTCAGCCGATTTGATGTTCCGATGTTCACGTACGGTGATGGTTGCGGCGGATAGGCGCCACGCATCACGTGCTGCCCGATCATTGATGAGAGTCGGGCAAGAGCGGTGCAGACGACCAGATCCTGGGGCGCTGCCCCAGACCCCGCACTCGCCGTGAGGCAGCCGTCGGGGATGTAAAACCCCCATCCCCGTCAACTGCCGTGAGCGTTGGCGCCCTGCAGGGCGTCAAGGGGCTTTCGCGGCATAAACGCGGCGATGAAACGTGCCGCATTTATTCCACGGTCCCCGTGACCCCCTTCCGGCCGCAGTTCGAGGGATTTACCAACACGCAGGAGTTGAGCGATCGGCGCACCATCGAGGGATTTGAAGTGCCGAAGGACGTCGTCCGTCTCGAAATCAGCGACCCGCCGCCGCACGCCGTGGCGCCGGCCTCTCGGGTTGGGCAAAGACCTCCAGATAGAGCTTCTCATCGAGTTGAGGCAACTCCCGCTGTGCGGCGGCGGCGAGAAGTTCCGCAGCCAGCGTCGTCAGGATGCGGTAGTTGCCGGCGGCGTGATCACACAGCGTTTGTTGCAGCGCCGGTGTCATCAAACTGGCATTGCCGGCACCCGCAAGCAGATGGGTCAAGCAGGCCAACAACTCCTCCCGGTTGGCGTGTTCGGTCGCGAGCCGGGTGCGAATACGCGAACCCAGCGGGATCAGTTCCTCGCGCCGCAGCTTCTCGATCAGGCGCGCATCGCCGGCAAGCACCACACACAAGAGCGGCTGCGAATCGAATCGCGCGCTGGCCAGAAGACGCAGCTCGCAAAGCACCGGCGGACTCATCTCCTGCGCCTCATCGACCAACAGCACCGCCCGTCTTCGCGTCGTCTCCAGATGCGCGAACCAGACCTCGCGCAAGGCCTTGAAGCCACCCCAGCGATTATGTGGGCGCAGGGGCACGGCAAAGATATCGCCCATCTCGCGATAGAAGTCGGCCAAGTTGCTCTGCGGGTGATTGATCGCGCCCACCGTGATATCGGGCAAGCGTGCGAGACGCTCCGCCAGGAGGCGCAAAGCAACGCTCTTGCCGGTACCCGGGTCGCCATGGATCATCGCAAAGCCCCCCTCGCGGATCTGGGCCTGCTCGATCCGCCAACAGAAATTCTCGATCCGGGGCGGCACGTAGATCGCCTCCGTAGGCAAATCCGGGGAGAAGGGATTCCACTTCAGCCCATACAGGGCAAGGAGTTTGTGGTTCATGCGAGGTCCCGGTCGAGGGGTGGCAAGTACGCGGGCGGCAGGCCGGTGGCGGCGTAGTCAGCGAGCAACTGGCGGAGCAAGGGCGCCAGGCCCGACGACGGTAGCGGCGACAGATCGGGGCTCACCGGCGTCAGGCGCCGGCGCTGGCCATCGGCGTTGGCCGACTTGTCGAGTGGTTTGACGGGGCAAAGCAGTGCACCGGTCCTCGGATCGACCAGATCGACCCGTGTCAGATCCCAGCGGGCGTAACGCAGGTGAAGCACGGTGAGATGGCGATAACGGGCAGGAATCTCGAAGCGTGCTCCGGCCAGACTCACCGTGCCATCGGAGCGCCGTTGCCGGCGCGCCACTTCGATACGGAATGCGGCCGACAGCGTTGCCGTCTTCGGGCAGTCGCGACGGACATTCGGGCCGGCAAGATAACGCGTCAGCGGCGTCGTATCGAGTTCGGCATGGCGCGTGCGGTGATATTCCTGTTCGACCCAGGCTTGGGTCGCTTGATTGAGGAGATCGAGCGTCAGCGAATCCTCGCCTTCCAGCATGGCCATCAGCCGCCCTTCGACACGGCCCCAGAAGGATTCTTGCTTGGCATTTTGGTAATTACGTGGCCAGCCACGTAATTACCAGTATGTGGCGCTCAAAAATATGTGGCGACGAATCCGGCACCCCGCTTGGTTGAGGACGGTCGGTCAAATTTACGCCACATAAGTTTGCGCGGTTCAGGATCACGATGATCGTCCATCTTGTTGAAGACGGAGATCGATCATGATTGAAGAGCTATTCAAGCGCCCCACGGCGCTGGCGCGCTACCGGGAAGGCCCGCTTGCGGAAGCGCGAGAACAATTTCTCGACCGATGTGCCAACGATGGTTACTCACGCTCGATGCTGCAGAAGATCGCTTGGGTACTCCTGGCCGTCGCAGAGGGCCTTGACCTTGAGCATGGGAAGGTCAGTACGCAGGACATTGAGCGCGCTGCGGACTGCCGACGACGGTTGAGACATCAGCCCATCCGTACCGAGGACTCGGTGTGGACACGCCAGATGTTTATCCACTTCGCGACGGAATGGCTGCGATACCTGGACTGCCTTCAGCAGACCGAAGAGGCACCGAACGCCTTCATGGCTCAGATTGACGCCTTTGCCTGCCATATGCGCGACGAACGAGGCCTGTCGCCAGTGACGATCAGCACGCGTTGTGAGCGCCTGACCTGGTTCTTTGCCGGACTGTGCCCGCCCCGGGATACGTTGAGCGCGATTATCGTTGCCGATGTCGACGCCTTCATTGAGTCGAAGAGTAAGAAAGGTTGGACACGTGCCTCTTTGGCCGCGTTGGCCAGTTCGTTGCGCAGCTTCTTCGCCTTCGCCGAAGCCCGCGGGTGGTGCCCTTCGGGAATCACTGCGGTCATCGAATCGCCGCGGCTCTATACCCGTGAAGGTATCCCGGAAGGCCCAGGCTGGGACGACGTCCAGCGCCTCCTTGTCGCCACAAGCGGTGATCGACCGGCAGATATTCGCGACCACGCCATCCTGATGTTGCTCGCGGTCTACGGCCTGCGGCGAGGCGAGGTCGCGGCGTTGCGGCTGGACGATCTGGATTGGGAAGGCGAGTCGATCCACATCACGCGACCCAAGCAACGTCGTGCTCAGCGTTATCCTTTGCTGCACGCCGTGGGCGAGGCGATCTTGCGCTACCTGCGCGAAGTGCGACCGCGCTGCGGGCATCGGGCATTGTTCTTGACGCTCGGCGCACCCATTCGCCCGCTGTCGGCGCCGAGCATTACGCCGGTTGCGCACGCCCATCTGAGTCGCCTGGGCCTCACCCTGTCGCCACGTGGGGCGCACTGTTTGCGGCACGCCTGTGCCAGCCACCTTCTCGCGTCGGGCTTCTCCCTGAAGCAGATTGGCGACCATCTCGGACATCGCAGCGCCAATTCGACCCTGAGCTATACCAAGGTCGACCTGACGGGGCTGCGGCAGGTGGCCGAACTCGATCTGGGGGCACTGCTATGACGCTCTCCGCGCAGGTTTCCATGTACATCGCTCATAAGCGCGCCTTGGGATACAAGTTCGAGACCGAGGAGGCGATCTTCAAATCCTTCTGCCGGACCGTCGGTGAAGGCCCACTGGCCAGCGTTGAAGGCAAGTCCGTGCTCGCTTTCCTGAACGGCAACGGACCGGTGAGCGCGTACTGGGTCAAGAAGTACCACGTGCTTTCGGGGTTCTACCGCTTCGCCCTGGCACGTGGTTTGGTCAGCAGCGTGCCGTTGCCGTACAGCCTGCCGAGGCTGGACGCTCCCGTCTTCGTGCCCTACATCTACTCCCACGAGGAACTCAAGCGCCTGCTCGACGCGGTCCCCATCGCCTGTACCGGCCGAGCGCCAATCGACGCGTATGTCTTCAGAGCCTTGCTCTTGCTGCTCTACGGGGCGGGGCTCCGCATCAGCGAAGCCGTCTCGCTGAACATCGCTGATGTCGACCTCGAGCAAGCCCGCCTGATCGTCCGGGGGACGAAGTTCTACAAGAGCCGGCTTGTGCCACTGGGCAAGGATCTGACGCATGTCATGAGCGAGTATGTGGGCAAACGCAACGACCGCCACTCAGGCGGCGGGGACACGCCGTTCTTCTGCTTCCGGAACGGCGCGCCGCTGAGCAAGTCTGCCGCGCGCTGCACCTTTCGACGCCTGCGAACTGCCGCCGGCGTTGCCCGCGACGGTGGCTCAAGAGAGCAGCCACGACTCCACGACTTGCGTCATTCGGCCGCTGTTCATCGGCTCGTCGCCTGGTATCGCAGCGGCGCAGACCTGCACGATCTCCTGCCCAAGCTGGCGACCTACCTCGGCCACGTGAACCTGTCGGCCACACAACACTATCTGACGATGACGCCTGACTTGCTTCAAGAGGCAAGCCGGCGATTCGAACGTTACGCCATGGAGAATGATCATGACTGACCACGCTTTGCTCGGACCTTGGGTCCGGCGTTTCCTGATCGACTATCTGGTGCAGGAGCGCAACCTTTCGATCAACACCCAGAGAAGCTATCGCGACATGCTGGCGCTGCTCCTCCCCTACGTTGGCGATCATCTCAAGAAATCGGTGGACCGACTGACCGTCGAAGATCTGTCGGTAGATCTGGTCCGCCAGTTCCTCGCTGATCTGGAAGCGAGGCGTCGCTGTATCGCCGCCACTCGCAATCAACGCCTCGGCGGCCTTCACGCCTTGGCTCGATTCATCGGCCAGAACAGTCCCGAGCACATCGCGTGGTGCACACAGATCCGGCTGATCCCCTTCAAGAAGGCGGCTCACCCTGGCATCACCTATCTCGAGAAACCGGAAATGGATGCGATCCTGGCGTCTCCGGATCGTCATACCGCTCTGGGTCGGCGCGACTACGTGCTGTTGCTCTTCCTCTACAACTCGGGCGCGCGCGCGAGCGAAGCGGCGGAGGTCCGGGTCAGCGCCATTGACTGGTATGCTCAATGCGTTCGAATCACCGGCAAGGGTAACAAGCGGCGTGCCTGTCCATTGTGGCCAAACACCTTGGATGAGTTGCAGTTCCTGGTGGCAAACCGCGCGCCGGAGCAGCGTCTGTTTCTGAACCGCAACGGTCAGCCTCTTACTCGCTTCGGCATCCATACGCTGGTCGAACGCTACGCATCCAGAGCTTGTGCGCAATCACCGTCGCTGGCCAGCAAGCGAGTCAGCCCGCACGTGATTCGCCACACCGCGGCAACCCATCTGCTACGGTCTGGCGCCGACATCAACACTGTCCGTGCCTGGCTGGGTCACGTTTCGCTCGCCACGACAAACCTCTATGCAGAGACCGATCTTGCGACCAAGGCCCGTGCACTGGCCATGTGCGCGCCGGCGGCAGAGGGCGCGAGCAATAAGTCCTGGCGCCAACAGCCAGACCTGCTGGCTTTCTTGCGCGGTTTGTAGACAAAGTTTATGTGGCATTTGCCCGGCTCCCGGCCTCGTGTCTTCAAGAGAATGAGGCCCGGGGCCACATATTTCTGAGCGCCACATACTGGTAAGGGGAATAAGGCAGCGTCGTCTGATGGACAATGCCCAGACAAGCCAGGCCGGAGACGGTTTCATCGGCCAGCATGGCGGCGCCATTGTCGGTCATCAGGGCACGTGGCAGCCCTCGCTTCATGAACGCTTGCGACAGTCCGTGT
>JGI11692J13181_100044_pt1 | contig 37312 bp, 33 predicted proteins | sample Accclapoofosmids_FD_13181 | JGI IMG/M metagenome (IMG submission 13181) | reverse complement strand
CTACCACATGGAATTCTCGAGTCAGCAAACGGATGTTGAAATCTAGTCGCCTGACTTTCGATGGCGCTAGGAGGAAGGTTCCTTGGAGGCTTTCGTGACAGATACTGATGACGGTGGGCACTACCGACAAGAAGTTGAGCTTCGCGTCCGGGCTGCGGTCCGTTCAGGAGCGGCTGATTTCCCTTCAATACTAAGGCGATGCGAGGGTGCAGACCCGATTCTTGTTCAAGAGCTTTATGAAAAACAATTTCAGGCAGGATTAATCGCTGGAGTGGCACCTCACCACGTTAGACTGGACCCGGCAGATCCTCGATTGTCGCTTCAACTGCCCGCGCCCGATCCAGCGAAGAGTCAGTGGTGGTTCACCAGTCGTGCCACCCAGTCCCTATCCGATCGAGTAGAAGTTATTGCGTCGCTCGCTAGAGAAAAAAGAGTCTTTTGCCTTGGCGCGCCAAGTATCGGACATTACCTTGGGCATCGAGGCATAGCAGTAGACATTCTTGACGTCGACCCTGACGTTGTAAATGCCTTACGATTACTACCTGAAAATTGCTCCGTTCACCTCTATGACGCTGCTCATGTGCTTCCCACTCAGCTACGAAACTGCTCAAGTGTCGCTGTAGTAGATCCGCCATGGTACGAGTCTGCACTACGCACGTTCCTATGCCGCGCGTTCGAGGCGCTTCCGGTTGGTGGCGAGGTATTGCTGACGTTTCCACCGCGTTTGACGCGACCCGGCATTGAGCGGGAGCGAGCGACCTTGCTTGATGACCTGCTGAAGGCAGGGCACCAGATACTCGGTTTGGAACATGGTGCAGTTGCCTATCAGGTACCGCGGTTTGAACTGGCAGCATTGAGCCGACGTCAACCATTTTCTGCAATTTCTTGGCGTATCGGCGACATCATCCACATCCGAAAAGGGGCTGGTACATTCGTAAATACCATGCCATTAAAAGAATCCGGTGCTCGATCCTTTTCCAGAAATCCTCTGTACTTTCGTGTATTTGCAAATGGCTCGGCTTCGCTTCCCGAAGACGTGTCGACCGAAGTCCTTGATAGATACTCGGAGAACATTAGTTCACGGGCATCCGTGGGGCAAATTCCTGACATCTGGTCCACTGAAAAGGTGGGGCTCCATATAGGCAAACTTGAGGCGGTGATTGGCGCGCTTGATGCGTGGCAAGACCGGGGCAAAGACAAGGCGGCGGCCCTCGAGGCCGTATCGGCTACGCACGGTGAAGCGTACGCTCGGGATTTGGTCGATCGCCTTGACAATGCCCTACACCTCTGGTCTCGCTTTGCTGATCCGCCCCCCCTTCGGACAGACGCAGAGATTGACGGTATAAAATCAGGGAGCCTAACACCTTGGGCAACGAAGCCGTCGGCACGAGAACGCCCCGACCCTACTGACACATTTCGCGGATCATTTCAAAGAGATAGAGACAGAGTGCTGTGGTCTTCCGCGTTGAGGTGCCTCAGCAACAAAACCCAACTCTTCCCTGCCAAATACGACGATCAACTGCGTCAGCGGCTCACTCATAGCATCGAAGTCCTCCAGCTTGCCACGACGATTAGTACTAGCTTTGGACTAGACCGTGATCTTATTGAGGCGGGCGCGCTGGCTCATGACGTAGGCCATACTCCGTTTGGTCATGCTGGCGAACATGCTATGCATAAGCTGTTCAATGAGATTGACAAGAAACTTGGAGGCTTCAATCACTATGAGCACGGTGTCGACGTGGTACGCTGGCTCGAAGGCCCGTACTATGTATCGGAGGCGACGCAGTTCTTCGGACTGAATCTCACACCGGAAGTGCTCGAATGCATCCTTAAGCACACTTACTGCCAAGCGAAAGATGAGCTTTCCACGGAGGAACTTCTTCGTCGCAGTAAACACGCCCTAATAATACCGAAGGGCTTCTGTCACCTGGAAGGGCAAGCGGTACGCATCGCAGATAAGATCAGCTACCTTATCTCAGATCTTGAGGATGGCCTCCGACTTGGCATCCTCTCGGATGTTGACCTCCAGTCGTGCCAATTCTTCCATCGACCGCCACTCGACTTAATCGGCTACAGCTCTTCGGCACTTTATGAACGATTTCTTTCGCAGCGAAGAACTGTTTTAAAGCTCTTGATGGAGGACGTTTTACACGCCACGAGTAGGCGTCTATCGGGCGTTCTGCCAAACGCAGTTCGGAGTGCCCATGATTTCATGGTGAATCATTCTGAAGAAATGCAAGCTGACGTACATGAAATTTGGGTGAAACTCCAAGCTGGGCGACTTCACAGGGATAGACGTGTTGTTGGCGCCAATCTCGCTGCGGGAAGAATCGTGTCTGAATTGACGCTAGCGTTCGCGCTAGTCCCAGACCTGATCGATGCCAGATTTCGCGAGGAGCACGAGCGCCTGACAAGCTCGAACTACATCGATTTCTATAAGCGACAAGTAGGGAAAAGTGTGCGCATCCCAAAAGAACTATTGGCGTTCCTGCCAATGTACACCTTGATCGGGAAGTCTTGGAGTATTTCTTCAGATCCTGATGTGCCGATTACGCATTTGGTCATGGCAAAAGACTACGTTGCAGGGCTCAGCGACTCCCGCGCAAGAGCGTTTCACCGAAACCTCTTGGGACAACCAACCAGTGAGTAGCAGAGCAAAGTCGCTATCCACAAAGCTGTTCCCGCCAGTCAAGATCCTGCGGCCCCACCTTGGGCTTTGTGCCCTTTCGTATAATTCTGCGCTACAAAGACCGTATTGATGATCAGTCGCCAGTCGTCGACGCCCTGTGGTCCGAAGCGTTCGGTGACGAGAACGATCGACTGTGCGTTCGAGTCCCTGAACGGAAGACGCGAATAGTAAGCGGCGTAAACGGGGTAAGACCGCGGGTTTCCGCGGAGCGTGAAAGCTGACGGTCGAAGCTGGTACTCGAACGAGGCACAAGAGCAGTTACCAAAGCCGGCTATGGCCGAGAACTGGACCGACCGACAGCGAGCAGAGGCGGGCGGCGGGTTCCGGATCAGTTAGCCGACGTTCGCGCCGGGCGATTTTTCGCAGCCTCTACGTCTCTTCCTGGCCGGTTGCCGACCGACGCTATTCTGCGCCCACCGGCTGCTTACCGCCACGTAGCGGTCGGTCAGGCGAAGAAAGTCACGTGCGTAGCCGAATGACCGCTTTCGGCTGATCGCTGCAGGTCAACGTTGGCTTTTGAGAAAAGTCGCGACCGTTTCTTCCGGGCCGACAGCTGACCTCCGTCGGCCCCTTGACGGCGATTCTTCTTCCAAGAGCAAGCGCTCAAGCTCAAGCATGCCGAAACGCGCGGCTATCGGTAGTCCTCACCCTCAATTCTTTCTACCGCGGCGTTGTGGATTAGGCTGATCACGCCTTCGGCGATCTGCCCACAGATCTCTTCGGGCAGGTTCAGTTCCTGACGCAGTCGATTCATGGCGCCGAAGTGGCGCGTCAGCGCATGATCCATCTGCTCGAGATCGATGGAGGCCACGCCGGGGATCACCTCGATCGTGTCGCACAGGCAGCTTTCCAGCATCTGGATTGAGTCGTCGGCCTGGGAGAGGAAGAAGAACCAGTAGGGCCACTCTTGGTCGAGACGCTTCAAGTACGCTCGCACCTCGGGAATCTCAAAAAGCTCGCGCGGGTCGTCGTTGTAACCATCGATTACCAGACTGACGCGACCGCAGAACTCAAGGGCAACCTTTCGGTCAGCCGTCAGCTCGCGCAGAGATGCCAAGGGCTCATCAACGTCGCAGGTTTCCACCTGCTGGCGCGAGAACAACAAGACCACGGGTTCGGAAATGGCAGGTCGCAAGCGCTGGTTCATACACGTTCCACGAACGTTGAGGAATCGTTGCGGGACGAATTGACCGCCCGGGTCACTGGGTAGGCGATCATGTCTCCACATTCGGCAGGGCGAAGCATCGCCCGCAGCGTTTCTGTATCGGTGTTGGCCGGGTCCAGCCATTCGTCGTAATCGTTGGCGGGCAAGATCGCGGGCATCCGGTCATGGATGGGCATCATCAATGAATTGGCGGCGGTCGTGATGATGCAACACGAGTGGATTTCCTCCCCGTTGGGCGATACCCATCGTTCCGTGAGCCCGGCAAACCCGAACAGCTCGCCTTCATCTCGTGGCCGAATGTAGTACGGCTGCTTTACCGCATGACCCGTTTCCTGCACGGACTTCCACTCGTAGAAACCGTTGGCAGGCACAAGGCATCTGCCGCGACGAAAGGCGCTGCGGAATGCGGGTTTCTCTGCGACGGTCTCCCCACGGGCGTTGATGAGTTTCGCTCCGATGGTGGTGTCCTTGGCCCAGAGCGGAATCAGTCCCCATCGGTAGAGGCTGGCAACTCTCACGCTTTGCGATCCCGAATGAACCACCAGCGCCTTTGTCGTCGGTGCAATGTTGTAGTGCGGCGCGAAGTCGAACTCGTGATCAAGGTCGAACTGCTCCCGAATGCGGGAGGTCGGACCGTAGAGGGCATACCGACCGCACATCTCAATGGACCTTCGGAACGTCTTCGCGCAGACGACGCCAAAGTTCTTCTATGATCACCAGGGACGCATCATCGGCATTTCGCGTGCCCGTTGATTCCAGCAGCCGTCCGTTTCCCGAATGGAGACCAAGGTTGTTGCGAATCCACGTCCCCAAACCGAAGTGCAAGCCGATGAGATCGGGTTCCGACAGGGAAGCAATGCTTGCTTTGTCGTCGTCCGGCAGGGTGGCGATCACTACGCCGACCGCTTCGTCAATCGTCGCTGGCCACTGCTTTTGAGTCATCGGCGTTGGGCCTTCCGCCAATCCCACGGCGGGATCGGTGAAGCGTCCGCCCAAAGCCCGGCGCGCTTGGCGCGTGCCTCGTGTTCCGCAAATTCATACCGCCCCGCATCCTCGGCCGACTGATCCTTCGCGTACTTCTCGTACCACCACGCGAGCCCCATCGTGACCTGCGCAAGGCCGGCGTCCAGCGTTTTGGGACAGGTAGGGCAGTCGGAAGGTGCGACCATTACCTTGCCCACGATACGGCGGTACCGGTCGCGCTTGTTCCACTGGACATCGACCTCTTTGCCGAACACGAGCGCCGACATGCTTTGCTTGGAGCGCTGCCCGTATGGCTGGGCCTTTTCGGGGGAATCGACTCCCCCGATCCTGATCTTGTGCTGCTGATGGTCAGCGTCGAGAACGGTGACGGTATCGCCATCGGCCACGCCCACCACCGTGCCAACCAACGTTTCCGCGCGGGTAGCGATGCTTGCCAGCAACAGAAACGCAAATACCAAATGTCCGGCCTGCATTGTTCTCTCTTCTCCTTCCTCATCGTCGCCTCTGCAACAACCGGGTCATTGAGCTTTCATTCATGACACGCGCTGCGCGAGGCACTTTTCCCGTCGTGGCTTGCTCGCCGGACCGCAAGAGCTCGAACACTCAGTGCTCAAGCGCCAGGTCCACCAAGGCGCGCTCCTCGTTCTCCGTGGGTTTCCATTTGTACTCAGCGCGATACTGCTTCTCCGCCAGATACGGCCCAAAGTCGACGACCCGTTCGGCGGTGCCTGTCATCCCGAAGCCGAACATCTCCCCGGCCAGCATCATCTTGCGCGATTGAAGGTCTGAGTCGACCCGCCCCTCCGGGTCTAGCGGAAGCACCATGTAGTCGATGCGAACCACCTCTACGGGCTTGCGATCGGCAAGCTGCACATAGACCATCGCACAGCGGAGCCGTTGGCCCGCATACTCGGGCATTGCTTCATTCAAGTCGCGATCGACGAGGCGCTCGAAGCGACGCTGGGACACGCGGATGATCCGATCACCGTCTAAAAACAGGATCCGAACGCCGATGCTCATACCGAATTCCCCCGAACCTTTGAGCGTTCAACTTTGCCGCCGCCTGCCCAAAGGGCAGTGACCGTTGGACACCGCTGACCCCCCGTTGGGAAGAAAACACCGCTCGTTGGCGCTGCATTAGCCCAACAGTTCGGCGGACCTCCATTATCGGAGATCCGACGATCACCCGTTGACTGCCAGTAGCGTCACGGCAAATGAACGTGGCACTTCCCGTCTGGTTGCCCATCGTCGATCCGATGATGAACCGCCCCAGCGAAATCTCGCGACAAGCGCCACTCGAATATTGACGGTCTTTACGTCGTTTGTCATCACGACAGCTTCGGGCGCGCAGGCCAGGTTAGTGAGCTGCGGTTCGAGAAGGCAGCAACACTGATCGTCGCCGAGCGGAGGTCCGTGCGCGCCGCGATCGCAGGCGACGATCGCCTTCGCTCCGGCCGAGCACCGCTTGCTTCACTGCATGCCTTGCACGAGGACACGCTCGCGTCTTCGAGACGGCCAGTCCGGCGATCAATCAATCTGGCCTTGGCGTCGTGCCGCGTGTCGTTGCCAGAAGGCGCAGCACCCTGTTCACGCCGCCGCTTCAGCGCTCGGCACTTTCTGGTTCACGACGACGGCCGTTCCCTGGTAGGTGACTCTCGACACTCGCCATTGCGATCCAGCCTGGTCATAGTGGGCATTGCTCTTGCGAAGTCCCACAATGGCATTGGCCCCCATGGCAAGCCCCTGGCGTGCCAGATCCAACAACGCTTGTTTCTCCGCCAGGCGGTACTCCCAGTCGGATGCTGCCTCAGTTTCGGACAGTGCCTCCACGTAGCCGATCGTTCTGACGGTCCGTTCGCCGGGAACGGCGTTCGTGGTGACCAGCAAGATCTCATTTCTGATGAGCTTGAGCTGCTGCTCCAGTTGATCGAGCTGGCGTTTGGTGACTGCCTTCGATCGCCGATTCCAGCGGAACACGGCGATGACGAATAGCAGCAGCGCCAATAGCGGCAAAGTGCTGAAGATGGCGCTGGTTTGTGATGCAGCGGCGATAGTCATGGAGACCTCCAATCAGTTGATTACCGCTCCAGATTCTCACGGGTCCGTAAAACTGCAAGCACCTTCCGGCATAACGCTCGTTACCCGCCCGAGCCTGCACGGATTCCCGATTCGCCTGCTGCCGAAAAGCGTCACCGCAGGGCGTATTTCCAAATCCTGAGGCTTGCGGCGCCGATACAGTGGCGGCCATGTCTATCCGTTTTTTCGATCTCCTTGGACGCTGGTTTCCACTGCTGCTTTGGGTCATTGCCGCCCATTTGGCGTTTGGCCGCGCCTATCTGGTCACCTTGAACCTCACCGAGAGCCTTCCGGGCATATTCTTCCTGGTCGAGAAAGACGTCATGCCAGCGCGCGGGGACCTGGTCGCCTTCCGGTGGGAGGCCAACTGGCCCTATCCGCGCGGGAGCCTGTTTCTCAAACGCTTGATCGGCTTACCCGGCTCCGTCGTCACCGCGATAGGGCGAGATTTCCGGGTGGATGGCGAGCCGGTCGGTCGTGCCAAGGAGCGCGCCAGGACCGGCGAGCCCCTGGACACTGGCCCGGTCGGAGTCATTCCCGACGGGCGCTACTACGTTTCCGGCTCGCATCCCGACAGCCTTGATTCACGCTATCGGCTGACCGGCTGGGTGAGTCGGCAGCAGATCGTCGGGAAAGCGCATCGGATCTTTTGACGTGCGACGCATCGGGTCTTGGGGAATCCTCGCCGACTGCGCTGTACGCGAGGTTGCCCAACGCTCCAAGCGCCTCTGGATCGCCGTCCTCCATCAAGCAATCGAAGATGCCAAGGGCAACACACGATCGGCCGAGAAATCGGCAAGCACTGTCGAAGGTGTGCAGCGGGACGCCCTGATCTGGATTTTTCATGACCAATCCACGGCCGGCAATTCCTTCCACGCAATCTGCGACCTCCTCGATCTCGACCCCGATCAGGCACGCCAGGGTCTTCGCCGCGTACCCGCGATTCGGCGCGGCTTGCACCGAACCCGGCTGGATGTGGGCCAAGGGGAGGGATGACCGATGTTCGGCTTGATCAGGAAAGCGATTCGGCAGGATAACCAAGGCCAAAAACCGTCGGCAAGCCTTCCCGTAACCCCGCCGTCGGAGCAGGCCATGGACGAAGAGATTCCACGCTACCCGCCGTTCATGAAGGGCCTGCCGGCAACCCACCCCGACAAACTCATCGAGACGCAGCGGGAACTGATCGGCCAAATCCGCGAAGCCGGCCTTGCGTCTTCGGAAATCTTCGAGCAGTTCTATCGGCAGTCGCTGCGTCGCTTTGCTTCCTATGCCCACCTCCTGCCGGCCAGCCAGACGCATCATCATCGCGGCGCCGGTGGGCTGCTGCGTCACGCGGCCGAAGTCGCCCTGTGGTCGCTCCAGTCCGGCGATCGCGTGCTTCTCCCCGGAGAGCAGGCGCCGCGCCGCCGCCGCGAACTTCAACCACGGTGGCATCTGGCGGTATTCCTCGCCGCCCTTTGCCACGACGTCGGCAAGCCGGTCACCGACCTGGCCGTCACCAGCCGGGATGGCGCGCAGGTCTGGAACCCCTTCGTCGAAGACCTCTACACCTGGGCCTGCCGGCATCAGGTGGATCGCTACTTTCTGCATTGGCGCGAGAATCGTGGCAAGAAGCACCAGGCCATTTCCGCCTTGATTGCCGAACGCATCATCAGCCCACAGGGTCTGGCCTGGATCGCCGCGGCTGACACCGAGCTGGTGCTGTGGATGATGGAAACGATCAACGGCTCACCCAGCGCCGAGAATCCGATTCACGATCTCGTCATTCGCGCGGATCAGGCCAGCGTCGAGCGCGACTTGCGCAATCTTGGCGTCGCCTTTACCGGCTACGAGATCGGCCTGCCGGTCGAACGCTTCCTGGTGGACATCATGCGCCGGCTGGTTCGTGAGGGAATCTGGGGAGTCAATCAACCGGGCTCGCGACTCTGGCATATCGATGGGCATCTCTACCTCGTCTGGCCGGCCGCTGGCGAGGAAATCGCCGCCCTCATTCATCAGGAAAAGATTCCTGGCTTGCCGAGAACGCCGAACAGTCTTCTCGATATGCTCGTGGAACGGCAGTTGGCGAGTGTCCGCGAGGATCGTGCCGACGGCCATCGCTACTGGGTGATCGCCCCGGCGGTGCTGGCCGAGAAAATCCCGAACATCCGACTGACGGCGATCAGGCTTCGTGAGGTAGCGCTGCTCATCGAGCCTGCGCCGCCCTGCGTTCCGGGAAGACTTCTCGAGCAGGACGAACCCGTAACAGAGGCGCCTGAGTTGCCGACCCCGAGGTCATCGCCGCTGATCGAGTCACCGGTTTCCGTTGCGGTCCGTCGGATGCCAGAGCCTCCTACTAACCCAGAGCCCAGTTTCAACCCGCCAGCGACGGGCAGCGATCAGCTGGACGGTGCCGTCGGCGAAGCCTTGCGGGCGCTTGCCCACGACCTTCAGGCGGGCAAGAAGTCTGCCGAGCACCTGATACACATCGACCCCTCCGGCGTATTGTGTCTGAAGTGGCCGGATGCACTCAGCAGCTGTGGCCTGGACGGCAAGGCGATTCTCGACGAGTTGTCGCATCGAAACTGGCTGACGGTCGACCCGCTGTCGCCTTTTCGGAAGGTGACCGAGATCAAGGTCGAGCACGGTCAGCCGTGGAAAGTGATTCGCCTCCAGCCGGCGGTCAAGCAGCTCATGGCCATCGGACAACTGCAGCCAAAACCCGCAACCGCAGCGCCGCCAGCTACACAACACCTTCAGGAGTCCAGGCCGAGCCAGGGTAAGACCGAGAAACCCGGTGAAGACGAGCGGCTGAAGTTGATTCAGGGCATCGTCGCCACCTTGCGCGACGGCGTAAAAACTGGCGTCCTGACATCAGAGCGGGAGGGGAACTTCACCTGGATTCCCTCCCGCCAGGCCGAACCCCTGTTGGTCGAGCGACTCCAGTTGGCCAGGATGCAGATCCTGCGCCTGGGGAGCGTCGTCCCGGACGTGTTTCTGTGTCAAACGCGGAATCGGGCGCATTGCTACCGAATTCCCGTCCCGCCCGCTGGCGATGGCAGCCAGAACCGGAGCGCGTAGCCGCGGCAACCATCATCGCCCGATGCCGAGGCGAAATGCGCCCCGTAAAGTCGCATTTCGAAATCCACAGCCGCCGACGGCAGACCAGAATCGATTCCCATGTCGATTCAAGCCCCACTGCCGTTCTTCGCCCTGCTGCTCGCCGCTTCGATGCCCATCGCGCACGCGGAGGATCTCGGTGTCGTCGGGCCGACCTACGACATTGCAGAGCCGGATCTGCTGGACGTCATCGAGTCACGTCTCAAACACATGGAGAAAACTGGCGAACTCGCCCGGAAACAGAACGAACACCGCGATCGCGTCGTTGCTGCCGTCGAGAAACCCAGACCCGTCGACGGCCTCAAGGCCACCGTCACCCGGCGCCGCTTCTTCATCGACCCGACGTGGATCCTCGACCACGACATCCGTAATGCCGACGGCGCGATCCTTTTCGCGCGCGGACTAAGGGTGAATCCCCTCGACCACGTTTCCCTTCGCGAACGGCTCGTGTTTTTTGACGGGCGGGATCGCCGCCAGGTCGCCTTTGCGCAACAGGCGCTGGCGAGCCCCGAGGGGGGCGCCAAACCCATCCTGGTCGCCGGTGAGCCCCTGGCGCTAATGCGCTCGTGGAAACGGCGCGTCTTCTACGACCAGGGCGGTAGCTTGAGCCGCCGCCTCGGCATTCGTCAGGTGCCGGCGGTGGTCAGTCAGGATGGCAAGAGGCTAAGGGTCGATGAAGTTCGTCCGTAAGTGCCTCTTGTTGTTCTTCTTGGCGGTGGCGATTGGGCGTAGCGGGCCTGCCCTGGCATCGCCGACCTGCACTGGCCGCTTCGCCAATCCGATCACCGATATCTGTTGGCGCTGCATGCTGCCGATCCGCTTCGGTGGCCTCGATCTGCTGTCCATGGGACAGGAAGACACGCCGAATCCCGGTGGCTCACCGCTTTGTGCGTGCCCCTCCCAATTGCGCGTGGGTTTCAAGGTGAGCTTTTGGGAGCCGGTCAGGCGAGTCGATGTGGTGCGTCGCCCGTTCTGCCTGACCAGTCTCGGCGGACTCGAGCTTGATCCCGGCTTCGATGCGCCGCGCGGTTCGCGTTTCAGCCAGGACAGCACGTCGACCTCGTCTTTCTATCAGGTGCATTGGTACGTCGATCCGGTCATCTTTTGGCTGGAAGCGATCTTCGACAATGCCTGTCTGGAGCAGGGCGGTTTCGATGTCGCCTATCTCACCGAACTGGACCCGATGTGGCACGACGACGAGCTGACCTTCATTCTCAACCCCGAGGTCGCGCTGTTCGGCAACCTGGCGGCCCGCGCGGCGTGTGCCGCCGATTGCGCAGCGGCCACCGCCGGCTTTCCGCTCAATACCCTGTTCTGGTGTGCCGGCTGCCAGGGCAGCCTCTATCCGCTGAATGGCAACGTGCAGGCCCATATCGGAGGCGTCCAGGCATCGAGTCTGGAAATGACCCGACTGATCGCCAAGATGCACCGGGAAGGGCTGATGTGGGCGGCCTCCGGCGAGGACGGACTCTGCGGCTACTACCCGCAGCCGATCATGGACAAGACGGGCTACAAGTATCACATGCTCTACCCGATTCCTCAGACCGTTCAGCTATCGGGGAAATGCTGCCAGCCGCTGGGGCGATCGACGATCCTGTGGGGCGCCGGGCGCGAGTTTCCCTTCGAGGGCGAGGATTTCGCGTACATGGTCTTCCGCAAACGGAACTGTTGCCAAGGCGCGTTCTGAGGCCATGAGCAGGCGACCGCGGATCCTGCTGTCGGTGCTTTGCCTCGGCGTCGGCGCCTGGGGGGGGCCGGTGACGTGCGCGCTGGCTCAAGGCGTAGGACCCTCGGACAGCGAGCTGCGGGCTACCCGCGAGCGCATGGGTTCTCTTCTGGACGCCGTCGAGGTGCCGAAGGCCACTGGCCGTCCAACGGTTCCCGATCCGACCAGGCTGCCACAGCCCGCGACCACGGGGCCCGATATCGCCCGGATGGCCGAGACCTACCGCCAGGCCCCACCAAGCTCGGCAGCGGGCAAGGATGTCCCGGAGTTGATGGTGTTTGTTTCCTTTTCGTTGCCGAAGGAAACGCTGCAGCGAATCGTCGGCCAGGCGGAGAAATCCGGCGCCGTCTTGGTCCTGCGCGGACTTCACGGGAATTCCCTCACGCGCATGGGTGAGGAGATCGCGCGACTGGTCGGCGACCGGAAGGTCACGGCGATCATTCATCCACCGGCCTTCAAGCAGTTCAAGGTACGGCAGGTGCCGGCACTGGTACTGGCGCGGTCCGGCCAGGCGTCAAAGATCGGCGAAGACGGCTGTGCCCCGGGGTCGAGCTTCATCCGCGTCGACGGCGATGTCACTCAGGACTACGCGCTTGATCTGATCGAGCGACAGGCGCCGGCGTGGGCCGATGTGGCGCGCCGCTACGCGGCGAGACTCTCGGGGTCGCGACCATGAGCAAGCGCTGCGTCTTCGTCCTTGCGCTGCTCCTGGCAGGCCGTGCCTGGGCGCAAGGTGATGCTGCGAGCAGCGCGTTTGCCGACGGTAAAGCGCTGGGCGCCGGTACGATCGACAGCGCCTTCCAGGCCATTGGCAACGGCACCGGCGCCGAGACGGTGCCGGGATTCGGACTGAACACCCCCCAATCGCAGGTGTTCCAGGCGGGGCAGGGTCAGTTGTCGGGGCCGGGTACGGCCAAGATCATCGACTGCGCCAGCCAGGCCCCTGAAGTGGATTCCTACCGGCGGCAGGAGTGTGACGCCGTCAATTTCGTGGCCCGCAACCCGGCCGTGCGCCCGGCGTTCTCAATCGATCGCGCCAACGATCCGCTGATCAGTCGCGCCCGAGCGCTGGCCCGCAATCCGACGATGAGCGGCACTGGCATCACCGCCGGGAATCCTGCCGAACAGTGCCGGGTGGTGACCGAGACCCAGCCCGCGTCGTTCAGCACGGAAACCTGCAATGACTACCGGCCGGTGAGCAGCGCTTTCTGTTCGACCGCGCGGCAGATCAGCGTCGATCAGCATCACCGCTACCAGTGCGTCGAGCAGATGCAATCGGTGAGCAATGCCTCCTGCTTCATCGGACAACAGATCGCCGTCGATACGCGTTACCGCTACCAGTGCAATCAGACGGTGCAGGGCTACGAGTCGCTGAGTTGTCGGCGAGGGGTTTCCGTCACCGTCGGGTTTGGCCAGTGCTCCCCCGGTGTCTGGCTCGGCCGCGCGGCGTTTGTCGATTGCGGCCGCTGCGTCGATCCGTACATGGCGATGAACATCTTTTGCGGTAGCGATGGTCGATCGTACGAAGTGGAGCCCTACCGTTCCAGCGACGGCGCCAATCGCTTCGACTACCAGACACTCGGCTATTCCTGGGATGGCAGCTACGGCCGTTTCCCGGTGGCGGTCGCGCCCGGTCAATCGGTCAGCGATCACTACGTCAGCGATCTCGGTTTCGGCTGCCATCTCTACGTCTATTTCAGCGTCAGCTGCAGCGCCACCACCTGTACGCCATCGGTGCGCAACGTCAGTGCCGGTTGCAACTCGGCCGGTGGCAGCGGCACCGGGGCGGCGTTGCAACTGCCGATGTCCACGACGGTCAGCAGTTGGCGGTCGAGCGAGTGCGCCAGCTTGCAGCAGCGAGCGCAGTGATGAAGAGGCTTCTTGCGATGCTGTTCGCCATCGCACTCGCTGGACAAGCGACCGCCGGCGATTGTCGGCTGGCGAGTTCGACCTGTGTCGATAGCACCGCGAGCAAGACGATCTCCGGCATCGTGGTGACGCTGGCACAGGTTGGCGGCTGCTGGGAGTACCAGGACACCTATACCTGCATCAAGCCCGAGGCGATCGACTACTGTGCTGCACTGGCCACGGCCGGTTGCGGGCAGATCGGTTCGAGCTGCAGCGATACCGCATTCAATGGGAGCTGCAACACTTATACGAAGACGTTTCAGTGTGGCACCGATCAGCGAGAGCCCAGCAACACGCTTCGGTTGAGCAATAGCTACACCCTGCTCATCGACGCTCCCGACGCCAGTGCCTGCAGCAGCTATGCGCAGAACGCACGCTGCCGGCTGGCGGCGCATACCTGCGTCGATTCGACGCCATGCAAGCTTGACGCCAGCGGGGCGACGGTTTGCCTGGCCGGCGTGACGCCGCCGGAAGGCGGGCTGAACTCGACGGCGAGCTGTTGGCGCTATCAGGACGACTATTCGTGCATTGCCGACGACCCCCTCGATTACTGCGCGGCGATCAAGGCGACCGAGGGCTGTACGCTGCTCACTTCGACCTGCGACAGCACGGCCTTCGACGGGTCGTGCAATCAATACACGCGCCAGTATCAGTGCACCAACGTGACGGCATCGACCAACCCGCCGACGGTCGTGCCACTCGACACTTCGTACACCATCGTCTCGAACACACTCGACACCAGCGGCTGTACCTCGCTGGCGGAAAGCAGCAATTGCGTCCATGCCGCGCACACCTGCACGGACAACACGCCTTGCAAGACGATCAACGGCCTGCAGGTCTGCCTGGACACCGTCTCGCCCCTTCCGGAAGGGGCCCTAAGTGCGGGCGATTCCTGCTGGGCGTGGTCCGAGGACTACACCTGTGCCGCGACGGCGCTGAGCGATGACTGCCAGGAGCTGATCGACCGGGGATGCACCCAGGTGGGCAGCGACTGTGTCGACCGCCTGCCCTCGGGCGCTTGCGACCTGAGCGAACGCAGCTACTCGTGCCAGACCTCGCCGGCGGTTCAGACGCAGCGCACGGTCTGCGATCAGGCGGCGTTCTGTCAGGGCGGTGGCTGTTTCGACACCAGCCATCCCGCCGATCAGGATTTCGGCAAAGTCCTCGCCACGCTGGAGGCGGCACGCGAAGCCGGGGTCTATGGCGGCGATCAGCGGCTGTTCACGGGCGTCACGGAGCAGTGTCGCAAGCGGCTCTTCGGTCTGGTGAACTGCTGCAAGAAGGGCGGCGGTCGTACGGCGAAAAGCAACAACGCGCTGATGTCGGCGGCGATCCAGGGGGCGTACGCGGGAGGTCAGCTGGCGGTGAACGCCGGCAGCAAGTACGTCTTCGATTTCATGTATCCGCAGTACGCCGGCTATCTCGAAGCGGGCGCGAAGGCGATGATCTCGTCAGAGGTGCTGTTCACGCCGACGAATTTCCAGCCGTCGTTCAGTTTCTATGGGCTGACCCTGTCCACGGGGACGATGACCAGTGGCCTGCTCGCCGGACCGATTTTTTCCATCGGGTCGCTGGGCAGCTTCAATTTTTACTTCGACCCTTACTCCTTGGCCGTGGCGGTGGCTCTCGAGTTGCTCTCGGACCTGCTCTCGTGTGACCAGGCCGAGCAACTGCTGGCCATGCACCGGGATGCCAATCTCTGCGTCGCGGTCGGCTCCTTCTGTTCGGCCCGGGTGCCGATCATCCGGACGTGCATCGAACAGACCCAGTCGTATTGCTGTTTCAACTCTCGCCTGGCCCGGTTGATCAACGAACAGGGCAGGGGACAGATCGGCAAGAGCTGGGGAAGCGGCAGGCATCCGGATTGTTCCGGATTCACTCCGGCGGAGTTCGAACGGCTCGATTTCTCCCAGATCGACTTGGGTGAGTTCATCGCCGAAGTCACGGCCAGCGTGCGCGTACCCACGGCGTCGTCGATCGGGCAGAACGTCCGCGGCACCGTCGAGCAACGCGTCAATAGCTACTACAACCGGTAATGACTGAGCAGGCTTCTTTTTCCGGGCAAGGACGCGAGGCCTTCGGACAGGTGGATGGCGTGCATACCCTCAGGGAGATTCGATGAAAGCACCTCCGAAAACCCTTGCGCTGGCGCTGTCCGTGCTGGGTCTGCTGGGCACCAGAGACGTTGTTGCTGCGGACTTGAAGCAACATCTGATCGCGGCGATCGATGCGCCCGATGGGCGGTCCGATGGCGACCTGAGTGGGCGAATGGCGGAGTTCTTCAAAGGGCAGACGCGGTCGTCTTCGCCGCTGCGGGTTCAGGTCAGAACATTGAGCAAGTTTGCCACGGCTGCTTGTGCTCGCCTGGAGGCGACGCTGATCCAGGACGACGTGCCGACGAAGGATGGCAAGCGGGTTCCACTGGCCGTTCGCTACGAACTCAATCTGTGCCGTGACGGGCAGCCACCGAGTGAAGGGATCGACCTTGAAGCGGCGTCGCGCGTGCTTTCGGGTGAGTCGCCGGGGCTACAACAAACCGACCGCGGATCGCAACGCTACCGGGTGCCTTTCAAGGAACGAACGGGAGTAGCTAAGTCAGCACCGTTAGAGGGCCAGCCAACGCAACAATCTCTGGATTAACTAAGGGCGCGGCTATTGTCGCCATGTGCGCGGTTGCGAGCGCGAAACGGAGCACAAGGAACGCAAGAATGAACACCCGTGAGCTGAGCCATGCTGAAATGACAACACCGGGGAAGACTCTGATCAACCGTAAGCAGTTGCTCCAGATGATTCCGCTATCGGAAAGAACGATCCTCGATATGGAAAAACGTCGAGAATTTCCCCGCCGCTTTGCCATTACTACGCGTTTGGTTGCATGGGACTTGCAGGAAGTGGAGCAGTGGATTGATGCTCGGAAGGCGGCGGCAATCCAGCCGGTCGCCCCTGGCGTTCCGGCCGGATAGTCCAGCGGTCGATCATGTCGGCCCAGTCCTGCAGCATAGCGCGTCGCTGCTCTGCGTACTCTGCTTTGTTGTAGACGGCGCGAACACCTTTTTGCTCATGAGCTAAGCACTTTTCAATCCAGTCGGTGTTGTAGCCAGCCTCATGCAAGATCGTCGAGGCTGTCCGGCGTAGATCGTGAATACAGAAATCCTCCAACGGCTTGTTGTCTTTCTGAGCTGCCCGGTAAGCGAGGGTAGTGACTCGGTTCAATGTTGCCTTACTCATGGGGCTATCCTGATCATACCGAGACGGCAGGACATATCGCGATCCGCCGGCACAAGTCTTGAGCGCCACGAAAATATCTAGTGCCTGCCGAGAAAGATGAACAACATGGGGATTCCTTCGTTTCATGCGCTCGCCCGGAATTATCCATATTGCATCCATGAAGTTGACTTCGGTCCACACGGCATCCGTGAGCTCCGACTTTCGCAGCATGGTCAATAGCAGGAGCTTTACAGCTAAGCGGAAGGTGGGAGCTGTCGAAACACGCTCAAGGTACTCGTAAAGTAGCCCAATCTCTTCCGATGATAGCGCCCGATCTTTGGGCTGAAAGCGGGCAATCGAGGTTGGTCGCACCAACTCTGCGGGGTTGTCGTAGCGGTGGCCGCGCTCTAGCGCATACCGAAACACCAGTTGCACGATTTCGCGGGCATGGATCGCGGTGGCCGGAGCGCCTCGTGCGACTATCTTGTCGCACAGACTCCGCAAGTCCTCGTGCGAAACCTCCGCCATCTTCAGTCGCCCGAAAGGCGCCTTGAGATCGCGCTCGTAGACTGATCGCCGCATATCGCGCGTCGATTCCGCCATCGGGTGGTTCTTGAGCCAGAGTTCGGCCCATCCGCCAAAAGAATCTGCCTCGTTGGTCTTTAGCTTTTCGCGCGCCTTCTGGCGAGACGGAGACCGGCCGGACGCCAGAGCCTTCTTGGCCTCCGTAAGGCGCTCCCTGGCTTCGGCTAGGGTCAGCCCGGCCGGACCATAGCGACCGATTACGAGTGTCTCTTGACGGTTGTTGATGCGGTAGTTGTAGCGGAAGGAGACGGTTCCTGTACTAAGTACAGTTACGTAAAGGCCATCCCGGTCGGTGAGCTTGTACGGCTTCTCCGCGGGCTTCAGATTCCTCAATTTCGTGTCTGTCAGCATTTTTTTGCCGGCCTCCGATACCATCATTGAAAAACTAGTTTTTTGCGTACAAATTCTATTAACAATCAGTATGTTATATAGAATTGATACCATCATCTACGTGCTGTACAGATGATGGTATGAACCAGTTTACAATGAACCATCGAAAGTTCATACCATTTCTCGGACCATCAATAAGTCTCGCTTGATGATGCCGGATGCTGCCAGTTGCTGCCAGACAAAAAATAGAAACGAACTTATAAACAATAAGTTAAGATCACGAATCGCCAGCTGTTTCCTGCCGTTGCCAGACGGGTGATCATTCCCACTCGATCGTCGCCGGCGGCTTGCCCGAGATGTCGTACACCACCCGGTTGATGCCGCGCACTTCGTTGATGATCCGGCTCGACACCTTGCCGAGCAGGCTGTGCGGCAGTTCGGCCCATTGCGCGGTCATGAAGTCCTGCGTTTCGACGGCGCGCAGGGCGACGACGTATTCGTAGGTGCGACCGTCGCCCATGACCCCGACCGACTTGACCGGCAGGAAGACGGCAAAGGCCTGGCTGGTTTTCTCGTACCAGCCGGCGGCCCGCAGCTCGTCGATGAAGATGGCGTCGGCACGGCGCAGCAGGTCGGCAAACTCGGCCTTCACTTCGCCGAGGATGCGCACGCCGAGGCCGGGGCCGGGGAAGGGGTGGCGATAGACCATGTCGTGGGCCAGGCCGAGGGCGACACCGAGTTCGCGGACTTCGTCCTTGAACAGCTCGCGCAGCGGTTCGAGCAGCTTGAGATTGAGTTCTTCGGGCAGGCCGCCGACGTTGTGGTGGCTCTTGATGGTGTGCGCTTTCTTGGTCTTGGCGCCGGCGGACTCGATTACATCGGGGTAGATCGTTCCCTGCGCCAGCCATTTGGCGTTGGCGAGCTTCGCCGCCTCGGCCTGGAACACCGCGACGAACTCGCGGCCGATGATCTTTCGTTTCTGCTCGGGGTCCGACACCCCCTGCAGGTGGCCCATGAACTGCGCGCTGGCGTCGACATGCACCACCTTGACGCCAAGATTGCGGGCAAAGGTGTGCATGACCTGCTCGGCCTCGTTCAGGCGCAGCAGGCCGTTATCGACGAAAACGCAGGTCAGCTGGTCGCCGAGCGCGCGGTGGATCAGCGCTGCGGCGACCGACGAATCGACGCCACCCGAGAGGCCGAGGATGACCTCCTCGTGACCGACCTGGGCGCGAATCCTGTCCACCGCCTCGCCGACGTAGTCGGGCATGTTCCAGTCGTGGCCACAGCCGCAGATGTCGCGCACGAAGCGCCCGAGGATGTCCCTGCCCTTGAGCGTGTGCGTCACCTCGGGATGAAACTGCACTGCGTAGAGCCTGCGCTCCTCGTCGGCCATCGCGGCGATCGGCGTCGATGCGTTGCTGCCGATCAGCTTGAACCCCGGCGGCAGGGTGGTGACCTTGTCGCCATGGCTCATCCAGACGTCGAGCAGCCCGTGCCCTTCGCCGTTGCGTCTATCCTCGATTCCCCTGAACAACGCCGAGTGGCCGCGGGCACGCATTTCGGCGTAGCCGAATTCGCGCTTGCTCGAGCTTTCGACGCTGCCTCCCAGTTGCGCAGCCATCAGGTGCATGCCGTAGCAGATGCCGAGAACCGGGACGCCGAGTTCGAAGACCACTTGCGGGGCCTTGAAATCCTCGACGTCATAGACCGAATTGGGGCCGCCGGAGAGAATGATTCCCTGCGGCGCAAAGTCGCGGATGAACGCCTCGGAGACGTCGTAGGGATGCAGCTCGCAGTAGACCTGCTGTTCGCGGACGCGGCGGGCGATCAGCTGCGCGACCTGCGAGCCGAAGTCGAGGATCAGGATTCTCTGGTGGGACATGGCGACGCCTCAAATGAAGCGGGCGGCCCGTGGCCGCCCGTGAATCGTCGATCGATGCTCAATCGACGTGGTAGTTGGGGGCTTCCTTGGTGATCTGTACGTCATGGACGTGCGACTCGCGGACGCCGGCGGAAGTGATCTGGACGAAGGTCGCCCGCTCGTGCATTTCGGCGATCGTCCGGCAGCCGAGGTAGCCCATCGACGAGCGCAGGCCGCCCATCAGCTGATGAATGACTGCCAGCACCGAACCCTTGTAGGGAACGCGGCCCTCGATGCCTTCGGGGACCAGCTTGTCGACATTGGCGGTTTCTTCCTGGAAATAGCGGTCGGCAGCGCCGGCGGCCATGGCTCCGATCGAGCCCATGCCGCGGTAGGACTTGTACGATCGTCCCTGGAAAAGCTCGACCTCGCCGGGCGCTTCCTCGGTGCCGGCGAAGAGGCCACCGAGCATGACGGCGTTGCCGCCGGCGGCAATCGCCTTCGAGATGTCGCCCGAATAGCGTATGCCGCCGTCGGCGATCATCGGCACGCCGCAGTCCTTGAGGGCGTCGTGGACGTTCTGGATGGCGGTGATCTGCGGGACGCCGACGCCGGCGACGATGCGCGTGGTGCAGATCGAGCCCGGGCCGATTCCCACCTTGACGCCGTCGGCACCGTGGTCGACCATCGCCAGCGCGGCTTCCGCGGTGGCGATGTTGCCGCCGATGACCTCGACGTCGGGGAAGTTCTTCTTGATCCACTTGACGCGGTCGAGCACGCCCTGCGAATGGCCGTGTGCGGTATCGACGACGAGGACATCGACGCCCGCTTCAGCGAGCAGTTCGACGCGTTCCTCGGTGCCCGGGCCGACCCCGACGGCGGCGCCGGCACGCAGGCGCCCGGAGGCGTCCTTGCTGGCGTTCGGGTGTTCGGTGGTCTTGATGATGTCCTTGACGGTGATCAGGCCGCGCAGTTCGAAAGCGTCGTTGACGACCACCACGCGTTCGAGACGATGCTTGTGGATCACCGCCTTGCCTTCCTCGACGGTGGCCCCTTCGGGAACGGTCACCAGCCGACTCTGCGGCGTCATGATGTTGCTCACCGGTTGGTCGAGATTGGTTTCGAAACGCAGGTCGCGGTTGGTCACGATGCCGACGACGACACGGCCGTCGAGCACCGGCACGCCAGAGATCTTGTGCAGGCTGGTGAGCGCGAGCACGTCACGCACCGACATTTTCGGGGAAACGGTAATCGGGTCCTTGAGGATTCCCGATTCGAAACGCTTGACCTTGGCGACTTCGGCCGCTTGCGCCTTGGGCGTGAGGTTCTTGTGTACGATTCCGATGCCGCCTTCCTGCGCCAGGGCGATGGCCAGGCGCGCCTCGGTGACCGTGTCCATGGCCGCCGAGACGAGCGGCAGATCGAGGCTGATGTTGCGCGTCAGACGCGTTTTGAGCGTCACGTCGCGGGGCATTACGGAAGAATGGGCGGGAACGAGGAGTACATCGTCGAACGTCAGCGCCCGTTGGATTAAACGCATAGCCTTTGATCCGAGGTCACAAAAACGTATTATACAGCGTGCTCCCTTACCGCTGACCGCCCATGAAGCGCATTGCTCTTGCTGCCGCCACGCTGCTTGCCGCCTTCGCCGCGCAGGCACAGATCTATCAATGGCAGGATGAAAACAACAAGACGGTGATTTCCGACCGACCGCCGCTTGGGAAGGTCAAGGGCGAGCGGCAAATCGAAGCCGAGGCACCGGCGGCAGCCGGCGCAAACGGCAAGACGCTGGCGGACCGCGAGATGGACTTTCGCAAGCGGCAGAAGGAAGCCCGGGAAGGCGCCGAAGAGGCCGAAAAGGAGCGGCTCGTCGCTGCGCAGAAGAAGGAACACTGCGACGAGGCGCGTCGCTCGCTGCAGATGCTGGAGTCGGGCGAGCGCGTGGCGATGCGTGACAGCAGGGGCGAACGCTACTTCCTGGATGACGCCCAGCGCGCGCAGGAGATCGTCAAGCTGCGCCAGGACGTGCAGGCCAACTGCCGCTGAGCGAAAGACGCGCGAAACACGCACAAGAGACGCACAAAACGGCAGAAAACCACGGCAAGTGAGGACGGCTACTCGCCCTCGCCAGCGCCTTTTTTCATGACCTTGCCTTCGGCGGCGCGTTGCTTGCGCACTTCTTTCGGATCGGCGATCAGCGGCCGGTAGATCTCGACGCGGTCCTGATCGCGCAGCACGGCGTCGGCTTTGCTGAGTTTGCCGAAAATGCCGATCTTGTTCCTGGCGAGGTCGATTTCCGGATGCTTTTGTAGCAAGCCCGAAGCGTCAATCGCCTGCCGCACGGTGCTGCCTGCCGGTAGCTGCAGCTTGACCAGCTGCTGCTTGTCCGGCAAGGCGTAGATCACGTCGATGGCGAGCAGTTCAGGCATGGGGCAAGCCGTGAACTTCGTTGGCGCGTTTCACGAAGGCATCGACGAAGGTGTTGGCGATCTGGCTGAACACCGGACCAATGACTTTTTCGAACATCTTGCTGGAAAACTCGTACGACAGCTGGAACTCGATCTTGCACGCGTAGTCGGCCAGCGGCTTGAAGCGCCACAGACCGTCAAGGCGACGGAACGGGCCATCGACGAGGCGGATTCTCATCCACTGTGGCGACTCCTTGTCGTTCTCGGTGGTGAAGTGCGAGCTGACATTGCGGTAGCTGATGTGCAGGGTGGCGACCGTTTTCTGCTCGTCGCGAAACTCGCAGCGCGTCTGGCTACACCACGGCAAAAACATCGGATAGTCCTCGACGCGGTCGACGAGGTCGAACATCTGCTGCGATGAACGTTCGATCAACACCGATTTCTTGACCATGGCCATCCCCTGCCGTACTCCGTCAATCCTGTAGAATCAAACATTCTAGCATTCCACACCTTCAATTTCCCGAGAAAAGGCACCATGAGCATCGTCGCCAACAAGAAGGCTTTTCATGACTACTTCATAGAAGAGAAGGTCGAGGCGGGCTTGGTTCTGGAAGGCTGGGAAGTGAAGGCGATTCGCGCTGGCCGGGCGAGTATCAAGGAGGCCTATGTCGTCGTCCGCAATGGCGAGGTTTTCCTCTTCGGAATGCACATTACGCCGCTGATGGAGGCGTCGACCCACGTCAAGCCGGACGCGGTGCGCACCCGCAAGCTGCTCCTGCACGCCAAACAGGTCAGCAGGATGATCGGCCAGGTCGAGCGGGCGGGATATACGCTGTTGCCGCTCGACCTGCATTTTCAGCGCGGGCGTATCAAGGTCGAGATTGGTCTCGCCAAGGGCAAGAAGCAATACGACAAGCGGGAAGCCGACAAGGACCGCGATTGGGTGCGTGAAAAGGCGCGCCTGATGCGCGCCAAGGTCTAGCAGCCTGTCGGACTTGACCTCGGTCAATCCCACGAATTTCACTATGCGGAACAAAAAAGCCGGATTTCCTTGATTTGCCGGCTTTTCCGAGGGTTTCCCCCTCCTTTTCCCTACTGTGGACGCAACACGGCCAGGCGTTTCAAATTCCATGCCATGCAAACCAGCGTCCACTCACCGGTGACCTTCTTCAAACCGCGCAGTGAGAAGCGGCGAAATCCCATCACCGACTTGATGATCCCGAACACCGGTTCGATGGTTTGCTTGCGAAGCGCGTAACGCGCTCGCCCTTCCTTGGTCTTCCGCCGATGGGACATGGCCTGCACGGGTGTGGCACCCTCAGGCAACGACGCCGGCTCACTGTGGCGCTCCCGCCAGCCCGGGTGGTGCTCGTCGCGAGCGACAGCGATCAGGGGATCAATGTCGGCCGCCTGACACGCCTTGATGTTCTTCGCGCTGCAGTAACCGCTGTCGGCGATCAGACATTCCACGGTGCCGAGTACGCCGGCCTGCGCCTTGAGGGTGGCCAGCATCGGCTCGACCTGCTCTTTATCGTTGGGCGCCTGCGAGACCCCGGTGGCGACGATCAGCATCGTTGCCGCATCAGCCGCCGCCTGGGCGTTGTACGCTTGTTTGAAGCCGCCACCGGCCACCGGCATGATGCGCGACTCTTCGTCCGTGAGGTTGACCTGATCACTGGCCCTTGCGCCAGGCTCGGGGGGCTTGGGTGGCTTGCCGCCCAGCTTCTTGCCGGTCGCCTCTTCCTTGGCGGCGCGGCGGGCGATCTTCTCCTCGTACTCGGCCTTCTCCCGCTGATAGCGCTCCTTGGCCCGAGCAGCAATCGTGGCCTTGGCGGCGGCCATGGCTGCCAAGCGATCTTCCCGACGCTTCAGCTCCTCGGGCAGGTCGACACCCGTCGGAAGGTCGGCCTGATCAGCTTTTTCCGCCAGTGCCAGCAATTCCTGAACCTCGGCCTTGAGCTGAACTTCCAGCTTTTCGATATACCCGTGTGACAGCGCACTGTGCCGTGAGGCATTGGCCTCCATCTTCGTCCCATCGAGACAGATGTTACCCACCTTGAGCACCTTCATTTCCTTGGCCATTTCGAGAATCTGTAGAAACAGGTCGCTCAGTTCGTCAAGGAAACGTCGGCGAAAGGCCGCCAAACTATCGTGATCGGGATGAAGATTCGCAGCAATAAAGCGGAAGGCCACCGAGTCGTAGGTCGCCTGTTCCAGCCGGCGGCTGGAGAAGACTCCCGTGGCGTAGCCATACACCAGGATCCCCAGCAGGGTCGCCGGATGATAGGCTTTCGATCCGCGCCCGGCGTACTGCTGAATGAGTTTGGAAAGATCAAGCTGGTCGATCACGTCAACAATGAACCGGGCCAGATGATCCTGGTTCAGCCAATCGTCCAGTGACGGCGGTAGGAGATAGTCGGTCTTGCGGTCAGCGACAATGAAGTGGGCCATGTGACGACTCGCTTGTTCGCACAAAGAATGATTTTATCATGCGCGGCTCACGGCGCCGGGAAAGTCCGACAGGCTGCTAGTCTCGTGCCGCCTTCCTGATGCGGCTCTTGGCAACTGCTGAAAGCAGTGCGAAAACCCTGTGGTGGCTGGAATTCGCAGGGTCCATGCCGCGGCGGCCCTCGTAGTCACCCCTGGCGCTCGTGCCCCACACCCCGTCATTGCGAGGAGGCGAAGCCGACGCGGCAATCCAGAGGTCTTGCTCTTCGCGTCGTCGATGCGGCGGAAAATAGTAAGAGGATGGAACTGGATTGCCGCGTCGGGCGCGCCTCCTCGCGATGCCGAGCGTGTTGCCACCTTAACTGAAGTGGCGCAGGGAGCGCTGCTGTCGCTGCTCCGAATCGGCAGCTTCCTCGAGTCGCTGGCGGACGAAGGCGATGTGTGTCTGCGCCGCCAGGCGGGCGGTTTCCGGTTGGCGGGCGCGAATCGCGTCGCGGATGGCCAGATGCTGCGCCATCAGTTGCCGCCCGGTCTCCGCGCTGACCGCGATCTCGCGAAGATTGCGTCGTACATGCTCGTGCAGCAGTCGCAGGACACTCCCCACCAGATGACCGAAAAGCACGTTGTGCGCCGACTCGGCAATGGTCAGGTGAAAAGCGACATCGGCAGCGACCTGCGCATGGCGGTCGTCACTGCCGTAGGCGGCGTCAAGTTTCGCGTACGCCTGTTCGAGACGTTCCAGGTCGCTCTCGGTTGCCCGTCGCGCGGCCAGTTCGGCGGCCGACGCCTCGATCAGGTAGCGGAATTCAAGGACATCTTCCTGCAGGCAGGGGTGTTGATCGATCAGTTGCTGCCAGGGATCCGCGAAGCTGGCTTCGAGCCTGTCGGTGACATAGGTGCCGCCGCCGTGGCGGCTGACGAGCAGGTCGCGCGAGACGAGCTTCTTGATGGCTTCGCGCAGTGACGGGCGCGAGACACCCAGTTCGATGGCCAGTTCGCGTTCGGCGGGCAGGCGGTCGCCGGGTTTCAGGGAGCCCTCGAGAATGCGCGTCTCGATCTGATGGGCGACGGCATCCGGGATGCGCGGGAGTGTGAGCTTGGCATAATTCATGTTAGTTTGTCGGGGTCCTTGGCGCGCGCGCCAGAATTGTTTCAGGTGAGCAGTGGTCTTACCAATTCTCTCCCTGGCGAAGTCTGAGAATATTTTGCTGGCCTCTTCGCTTTGCCAATCAGATCAGGCAAGTGTAACGTCAAAGGCTGGAGCAGGGGTGTGCAACGGCACGAAAATGGCGGTAGATTGACAAAAGCGCGGGGCGCAATTAGAGTGGTGTGAAATTGGTCTTACCACTTTGTTGGGCAATGGCAGAGGAGACGAGCATGAACACAACAGGCAGCCGCCACTATCCGGATAAGCCGGCCAAGGTCTACCTTTTTGGCACCTGTCTGATCGACATGTTTTGTCCGGAAGCGGGCATGAATGCCGTCCACCTGCTCGAGCGCGAGGGAATCGAGGTGCTTTTTCCGGCCGACCAGACCTGCTGCGGGCAGCCGGCGCACAGTAGCGGCTTTCCCGAACAGGCGCGCGCCGTCGCCCTGGCGCAGTTGCAGCTCTTTCCGGAACCCTGGCCAGTGATCGTTCCCTCCGGTTCCTGCGCGGGCACCATGCGCCACCACTATCCGGAGATGTTTGCCGACGATGCGCGCCTGCACGCGCAGGCCAGCGCGCTCGCCGAGCGGGTTTTCGAGCTCAGCGAGTTCCTGGTGCAGGTCGCCAGGGTCAGTCTGACTGATCGGGGTGGGCCGGCACGTGTTGCATTGCACACCTCATGCGCGGCGCGGCGCGAGATGGGTACGCACGAGCACGGGCGCGAACTGCTGGCGCAGCTGGCGGCGGTGGAAGTGGTGATCCACGAACACGAATCGGAGTGTTGCGGTTTCGGCGGCACCTTCTCGCTGAAACACCCGGCGATCTCTTCGGCGATGGCTGGCGACAAGGTCGACGCGCTCAAGGAGACCGGTGCCGAGACTTTCCTGTCCGCCGATTGCGGCTGCATGCTCAGCCTGAACCACACCTTGCAGAAACGGCGGGACGGTTTTCAAGGCCAGCACCTGGCGACTTTCCTGTGGCAGAGGACGGGCGGCGAAGGGGGGCAGCGATGAGCGCGCGTGACAACATCCTGCGCCGGCTGCGCGCCGCGCCGCAAGGCGAGGCGCCGCTGGCGCCCGACGTGCCGGCTTTCTACGCGGCGGTCAACGCCTCGGCGCCGCCCAGCACGCGGGCGTCGAGAATCGAGCTGTTCTGCGAGAAAATGGCTTTCTGGCGCGGCGAGGTCGTCCGCGTGAGACGCGCCAACTGGCCGCAAGAGCTGCGCCAGATCTGTGTAGAAAAGGGCGTGCGCTCGCTCCTCCACGGCGAAGCGAGCGTGCACGCCGAAGCGCTGAAGGCAGCCGGCATCGCCGGGCTCAAGCCTTACGATCGCCCGCTCGGCGAGTGGAAGAAGGAGCTCTTCGAAGACACCGACGCCGGCTTCACCTCGACCCGCGGCGGTATCGCCGAAACCGGCACGCTGATCGTTTGGCCGGACGCCAGCGAGCCGCGGTTGATGTCGCTGGTACCGCCGATCCATTTCGCGCTGCTCGACGCCGACCAGCTTCACGACACGCTCTTCGACGCCATGCACGCGCAGCGCTGGAGCGACGGCATGCCGACCAATGCGCTGCTCGTTTCCGGTCCGTCGAAGACCGCCGACATCCAGGTCACCCTGGCCTACGGCGCGCACGGTCCGAAGGAGCTGGTGGTGCTCTTGCTGGTCAATGAGGAGGAAATGCAATGAACAGCCAGCCGCTCGATTTCGTCCCGGCCAGCGAGTTCAAGCAGCGTGCTGCCGACGCCGTCGCCGACGACCACCTGCGCAAGAGCTTCCGCGGCGCGATGGACTTCCTGATCGGCAAGCGTGCCGCCCAGTTTCCCGATGCCGCGGCGCTCGAAAGCCAGCGCTCGCTCGCCGAGCACATCCGCAAGTACAGCCTGGCGCGGCTGCCCGAACTGCTCGAACAGCTCGAGCGCAAGCTGACCGACAACGGTGTGCAGGTGCACTGGGCCGAGACTGGCGAAGAAGCCTGCGCGATCATCGTCGGCATCGCCCAGCGTCACTCGACGAAGCTGATGGTCAAGGGCAAGTCGATGGTCAGCGAGGAGGTCGAGCTCAACCACGCCATGGCCGACGCCGGTATCGACGCGCTGGAGAGCGACATGGGCGAGTACATCGTCCAGCTCGACGGCGAGAAGCCCTCGCACATCATCATGCCGGCAATTCACAAGACCAAGCAGCAGATCGCCCGCCTGTTCGCCGACAAGGTGCCCGGCGCCGGCTACACCGAATCGGTCGACGAGCTGATCGGCATCGGCCGCGCCGTGCTGCGCGAGAAGTTCATGAGCGCCGAGGTCGGCCTGTCCGGCGTCAATTTCGCCGTCGCCGAAACCGGTACCCTGTGCCTGGTCGAAAACGAGGGCAACGGGCGCATGTGCACCACCGTGCCCGAGGTGCATATTGCGATCACCGGCATCGAGAAAGTGGTCGACAAGCTCGACCACGTACCGCCGCTGTTCGGACTGCTGACCCGCTCGGCGACCGGGCAGGCGATCACCACCTACTTCAACATGATCAGTGGTCCGCGCAAGCCGGGCGAGAAGGACGGCCCCGGCGAGATGCACCTGGTGCTGGTCGACAACGGGCGCACGCAGGCCTACAGCGACGAACAGCTGCGCTCGACGCTGCAGTGCATCCGCTGCGGCGCGTGCATGAACCATTGCCCGGTGTATACGCGCATTGGCGGCCACGCCTACGGCACGACCTATCCCGGTCCGATCGGCGAAATCATCTCGCCGCACATGCTCGGACTGAATGCCACCCACGTCCTGCCGACCGCGTCCAGTCTCTGCGGTGCCTGCGGCGAGGTCTGCCCGGTGCGCATCCCGATTCCCGAGCTGCTGGTCCGCCTGCGCGAGGAGGCGCAGCACGATGCGCGTCCCGGACACGCACCGCTGCGCGGTCAGGGCGCCGCCAAGAGCCGCCTGGTCGATGCCGTGTGGTCGGGGTGGGCAGCCCTGTACACGCGCCCGGCGCTGTATCGGGCCTTCGGCTGGCTGGCGACGCGTTTCCGTGCGCTGACCCCGCCGATGCAGGGCGGCTGGACAGTCAGCCGCACGCCGATGAAGCCGGCAGCGCGAACGCTGCACGAGCTGATGGCGGCGAGAAGAAAACGGTGACGCGGTCGCTCGGCGCCGGCCGATTTACCGGCGCACGCGCAGGCGGCCCGCACAGCGCGGTGGCGGTGCCGCTCCGGTGATCTCCGGTCGCGGCGAATAGACTGAGAACGCATAACCGGCGAACTTTTTATTCTTTTGCAGTCTTTGGAGTTTGCGCTACCTTGGCGCGCCCGGTTCGTCTCCATCTATTGCAAAGACCCGTCGATGCCGCTTCCCGAGTCCCTCCACGCCGTGATCGTCGGCCTGACCCTGATCGCCCTGTTTGCGTGTTTCGTACGCGAATGGCTGAAGCCGGATATCGCGGTGATGAGCGCAGTGGCCCTGCTCATGGCCCTCGGCCTGCTGTCTCCGAAGCAGGTGCTCAGCGTCTTCAGCAACAGCGCGCCGATTACCATTGCCTGCCTGTTCATCATCAGCGGGGCGCTGAGCAAGACCGGTTGCGTCGATCGTCTCGGTGACTGGCTGGGGGCGATGGCCGGCCGCAGCGAGCGTCGGCTGCTGTTGGCCATGCTCGCCGTGGGTTTGCTGGTGTCGCCGTTCATCAACAATACGCCGGTGGTGATGGTGATGATTCCGGCGGTGATCTCGATCGCCGGGCGATACGGCGTCGCGCCATCGCGGCTGCTCATTCCGCTCTCGTACGCGACCATTCTCGGCGGCATGATCACCATGGTCGGGACCTCGACCAACATCCTCGTCGATGGCGTTGCGCGTCAGCAGGGGCTCGCGCCGTTCCGGATGTTCGAGGTCAGTGCTCCGGCCATCGTCATTGCCTTGATCGCCTGTGCCTTGATTCTCTGGCTGGCGCCGCGCTTCCTGCCCGCGCGCGAAACGCTGACGCAGCAGTTCACCGGCAGCGGCGACCGCCTGTTCATGAGCGAGCTGTTCGTGCCCGAGGGCTCGCACCTGGCCGGACAAACCCTGCACGAGGCGCGCCTGGCCAACGGCACGATCAAGGTGCTGAAGCTGTTTCGCGGCGACGACGAGTGCTCCGCGCCATCGCCAGAGACCGCACTGATGGTCGGCGACCGCCTGGTGGTTCACAGCCGCAGCAGTGCGATGATGGATCTGCGCAGCAGTACCGATCTGATGGGGGTACAGGCGCAGGTGACCGATCGGCATGACCTGGAAACGCTGCGCCGGCGTGGCGTGTTGATGGTCGAGGCGATCGTCGGCCAGACCTCACGCTATGTCCTGCGCCCGATCCGCGACCTCGACCTCGCCGCCCGCTACGGCATCCACCTGGTCGCCGTGCATCGCAAGAACGCCTCGATTGCCGACATCGGCGACGACTTTCAACTGCAGTTCGGCGATGTCCTGCTCGTCGAAGGAACGCTGGCTCAGGTCAAGCGCTTCTGCGAGAACGGCGATCTGTTTGCCATCACCGAGGGGCACGCACCGGCGAACAATCATCGCCAGGCACCGATTGCGCTGGCCACCATCGTTGGCGTGATGACGCTGGCGGCGTTCAACGTGATGCCGATCGAAGGGCTGGCGATCATCGGCGCGGTGGTCGTCGTGGCGACCGGTTGCCTGCGCGCCGACGAGGCCTACAAGTCGATCGAGTGGCCGATTCTGGTGCTCATTTTCGGCATGTTGGCATTGAGCATCGCCATGCACGGTTCCGGGCTCGACCGATTGCTGGCCAGCGCGCTGGTCGACGTCGGCGGTGGTTTGTCGCCGTGGATGATGCTCTCGCTGGTGTTTCTGATCACCTCGATAGCCACCGAGTTCATCAGCAATAATGCCGTGGCGGTGTTGTTCACGCCGATCGTGATCGGCATCGCCGAGCATCTGGGCGTCGATCCGCGCCCCTTCGTCGTCGCCGTGATGTTTGCCGCCAGCGCCAGCTTCGCAACGCCGATCGGTTACCAAACCAATACCCTGGTCTACACCGCCGGCAATTACCGCTTCACCGATTTCGCCCGCCTCGGCATCCCGCTCAATCTGCTGGTCTGGCTTACGGCGAGCGTGCTGATCCCCATTTTCTGGCCGCTGACGGCGGTTTGAGCGAAGGCGCTGGTGTAGTGTTTCATTCTTGATGCGACTTTTGCGACTGCTGAAAGCAGGGCGAAAACCCCGTGGTGGCTGAAATTCGCATGCTCCGCCGGGGCGGCCCTCGTCGCCACCCCCGGCGCTCATGCCCCACACACCGCCATTGCGAGGAGGCGAAGCCGACGCGGTAATCCAGAGGTTTTGCTGTTCGCGTGGTCGATGCGGTGGAAGATAGCAAGAGGATGGAACTGGATTGCCGCGTCGGCTGCGCCTCCTCGCAATGACGAGCGGGCTGACGTGTTGCCGCCTTTCCCGACGAGACTCTCAGCAAGCCAGACAGCAGCGCGCAACCCCTGTGGTGGCTGGGATGTCCATGTTCCACCCAGCGTGCAACACTACATCAGCGCCCTTCGCCCGTTTCGCTTGCGCTTCGTTCGCTTGCTTTCCGTCAGGCGAAAAAAAGCCGACGCTGGGCGTCGGCTTTTCCGTGTTGCGATGAAGCGATCAGGCAGTCTTGCGGCGGCGCGAGGCACCCAGACCCGCCAGGGCAAGGCCCAGCAAGGCGAGTGAAGCCGGCTCCGGAATCTGGGTACCCGGGATGTTGGTCGTCACGGCGTTCTGGCTCATCTGAACGTTGCCGGTACTGGCGAAGGTCAGGCCGGTGACGAAAGCCAGGGGATCCAGGGGGTCGAGCATGGCGCTGGTTTCGATCCCGAGAATACGGAAGCGATCGACACCGAGACCGCCGAAGAAATGCTCGATTCCGGCGGCGAGGACCCCGTCGAGCAACCAGTTGCTGCCGTCCCACAGATAGAGGTCAAAGAGGCCATCGCCGATATTTGGCAGCAAGACCGACGCGAACAGCGGGCCGGAGCTGACCAGGTAGTCGTAGCCGGTGGCGACGATCGGGTCAATGAAGATGCGCTGATTCAAGACGATGTTGAAGTTGAAGTCCCAGCCGTTCGCAGTGGCCACCGGCAAGAGCGGGTTGCTGGCGCTTGATCCGTTGGGCGGCGTGCCGCCATCGCGAAAAGCGAAGGTCCACAATCCCGGCGAGGCGAGAGCAACGTTGCTGGTGTTGACCAGTTGCAGAACGTCGTTGGTGAACGAACCCGGCAAGGCGAAGAAGTTGGTGCCGTCGCCGGCGTCGAAGCCCGCCTGTGCCGGGGTACCGCCGAGTCCGGCGACGCCGCCGCTCGCGCTGCCGGTGGTCCATTGCAGGATGTTGTAGCGGAAGTCGGCATCGAAATTGCCGGCGCCCGTCTCGGCCCGGTTGCGCAGGACGAGCTGGAAGTCATTGATCTTGTCGACGTTCCGGTTGTAGTAGCCCACCTGGTCCCAGGTGACGACCACGGTATTCGCATTGGGCGAAGCGACATAAACGTTGTTGCTGAAAGGAGGGCCGCCGGTTTGGCCGCGGGTGTCAACGTCTGCCCAAAACGGCGCGATCATCGGCTGGTTCGAGATCGGGAAGGCCTGGGGGGTGAATGAGCCTACCTGAGAATTGAAGGTGATGTTGCCGTTGTTGTTGATATAGAACTGGTTGTAATTATTGCCGAAGAAATTGACGTCGAAGGGCAGGTTGATCAAGTTCGACGAGCCGTCATCGTTGGCCAGCATGGCGAGATCGCCGTAATTGCGATCGCCGCCGAAGCCGTTCAACAGCGGCACGGCGAGTGCGCCTTGCGTTCCGGCCGCCATCAGCAGGGCTGCAATGGCGAGTTTCTTGATGCTTGGGGTTTTCATGGTGCCTCCTTGGCTGGATCATGGGCAACGCCGAAACGGGTCTTCAGCGGTGGTGATTTTCTGAGGTGGATGCTCCGCGGGCGGGGCATAAACGCAGTTTCTGCATGAGAATACAAAGCATAAGTCGTGCCAGTTTATGTCGAGATTCACTATTCATTGAAAAACAAGGTCTTGAAAGGTGCGTGTGGGAATCCGCCCGTGGTCGTGTACCGCGGGCTGTAAAATTTTCCGACAAATCAGGGAAAATAATCGACTCAGGTCGCGTGCACGGCACGGCATTTTTCGGGCGGGGCGTGAAAGATTTCCTGTTTTTTTGCGCGCGAAGGTGGCGGCGTGCGGCCAGGGCGGCCAGGGCGGGAACGAGCAGGCGCCGCTACTCGGCCAGAGCGGCGCGAAAGCGGCGGCTGCGGAGCGGTCGGCAGGGTGGCGGCGAGCACAGGGCCGGCGCCGGAACGAGGCGAGCATCGCCCCGCTGCCGGAATCTCCGGGTGCCGCCGCGATCGCGGGCGATGATCAGAGGCGCGGGCGCACCGGGTGCGCCGCTTTCAGTCGCCGCTGACGCGGGGTGCGGTAAGGACGTCGGGGCGCAAGGCCCTTTCGAGTTCCTCGCGCGTCATCAGGCCTTTCTCCAGCACCAGCTCGGTGACGCTGCGACCGCTGCGCAGGGCCTCGCGCGCCACCCAGGTGGCGTTCTGGTAGCCAATGTGGGGATTCAGCGCGGTGGCCAGTCCGGCCGAACTGCGTACCCGCTCGGCGAGCAGTTCGCGGTTGGCGGTAATCCCCTTGATGCAGTTCTCGGTGAGCGTCCGGCAGCCGGCGGCGAGGTGCTCGATGCTCTTGAACAGCGAGTGGCCGATGATCGGTTCGAAGGCGTTGAGCTGCAGTTGCCCGCCTTCGGAAGCCATGGTGATGGTGACATCGTTACCGATGACTTCGAAGGCAATCTGGTTGACCACCTCGGGGATGATCGGGTTGACCTTGCCCGGCATGATCGACGAGCCGGCGGCCCGCTCGGGAAGGTTGATTTCGTTCAGCCCGGCTTGCGGTCCGCTGGAGAGCAGGCGCAGGTCGTTGCACACTTTCGAGAGCTTGCAGGCGACGCGTTTCAGAACGCCTGAGAGCTGCACGAAGGAGCCGGTATCCTGGGTCGCCTCGATGAGGTTGTGCGCGGGAACCAGGCGTACGCCGGCGAATTCGGAGAGCAGTTTGGTCGCCAGCTTGGCATAGCGGATGTCGGTGTTGATCCCCGTACCGATCGCCGTTGCCCCGAGGTTGACCTCCTGCACCAGCGCGATGGCCTCGTGCAGGCGCGTACTGTCTTCCGCGATCATCACCGCATAGGTCATGAATTCCTGGCCGAGGGTCATCGGCACGGCGTCCTGCAGCTGGGTGCGTCCCATTTTCAGCACGTCGGCGAACTCGTTGGCCTTGGCCTCGAAAGCGTCGCGCAGCGCGCTCATGGCGTCCAGCAGGTCCTTGATGGCAAAGACGATGGCCAGCTTGAGGGTGGTCGGGTACACGTCGTTGGTGCTCTGCGCCATGTTGACGTGGTTGAGCGGGTGCAGCTCTTCGTAGTCGCCCTTGGCGCGGCCCAGTTTCTCAAGGGCGAGGTTGGCGATGACCTCGTTGGCGTTCATGTTGGTCGAGGTGCCCGCGCCGCCCTGAATGACATCGACAACGAACTGATCGTGGTGCTTTCCGGCCTCGATATCCTTGCACGCGGCCATGATGACGTCGGCGCGCCGGTCGTCGAGGTGGCCGAGTTTCTGGTTGGCGCGCGCGGCCGCGCGCTTGACGAGCGCTATGGCGCGTATGAGTTCGGGATAGCTGCTGATCGTCCGGCCGCTGATCGGGAAGTTTTCAATGGCGCGCAGCGTATGGATACCCCAATAGACGTCGGCGGGGACTTCACGGTCACCGAGCAGATCGTGTTCGGTGCGAGTCATGGAAGAGGGCATGGTAGGGTTCCGGTTGAGAGAACGGGTTATTGTCGTCTGCAGAGCGCCTCGGGGTGATGCTGTTTGCGAATTGTCGATGCTGCATCTGCATGGGGCGTTCGACAGGGAAATGTCCGGCCGGTTCGGCCATCAGCGCGCCGCCGCGCCGACGCAGACGTTCCAGATGCGTTCGACCTCGGGACGGCTGAGCTCGGCCTGGCGATAGAGCGAGATCCCCAGTTGCGCCGTGTGGCGGTCGTCGCCCGCGTGCACAAGGGAGCCGGCGGCAAGTTCGTTACGCACGGCGAGTTCGGGGATCCAGGCGATTCCTGCGCCGGCCAGGACGCCGCTCTTGAGCACGTCGGACATCGAGCACTCGTAGCGAAAATCCAGCCTTGCTGCGAGATCCTCGCGATCGATCACCGACGCCGTAAGGCGGCCGAGGTAGCTGCTGCTCGGATAGCAGAGATACGGGAGTGTCGCCTTGCCGGTCAGGGCATAACGCGCAGAGCCATTACTTTCCGGCGCACTGACGGGTACCAGCCGCTCGCTGGCCAGCGGCGCGGAGGGGTAGCGGTTCATCTGGGCCAGCGTCGGCAGTGCAGCACTGCTGTACGCCAGCATCAGGTCGCAGTGTCCGGTGAGCAAGGCTTCGATGCAGCCGGCGACGTTATCGGCAATGACCCGCGCCTTGATTGCCCCTGTGCTGGCCTGCAACCCAGCGTGCCAGTCGGCGAAGAAGCTGACGGCGATGGTGTGTGAGGCAGCGATGGAGACGATTTCCCCGGACTTTGGCATCAGCCCTTGCGCCTCCTCGCGCCCGTTGCGCAGGTTGTCCAGAGTCTCCTGGGCCGTCTTGCGGAAGGCGTCTCCGGCCGGAGTAAGGCTGATCGGAAAGAGGCTTCGATCGATGAGCACGGCGCCGACCCAGTATTCGAGATTGCGGATTCGCCGACTGAACGCTGGCTGAGTGACGTTGCGCAACTCGGCCGCGCGCGAGAAATTGCGGGTAATCGACAGGGTCAGGAAATCTTCCAGCCAGTTTATTTCCATGCCATTCTCCGTTTATTCTCCGCCGCTCTTGGCGTCACATCCGAGATCAGTTTTCTCCATGTTAACCGGGAAGCGCCGGTCCCATGCAAAGTTTGCATGGGCTGTTCAAGAATGGAACTGGACGAGGCGTCGAGCGCTCCGTATAACATGCGGTCGAGGTCGATGAGCGGGGCCAGAGTCCCGTGACTGAGCTGCTGCCCGCCTGGGCCCTGCGGGTCCGGCAGCGTTTTGGGTCAGCTGATACGGCAACTTAACCATGGCTCGGACGTCCCGAGCCCAGATCAGGAGGAAACGATGGGGAATTCACCGACACGCGCCCGCAGCGGGATGTTCGCATTCTGGACGGGCATGCAGCTCTGGAAACAGATTTTCATCGCCTTGACACTGGGCCTGGTCTTTGGCGTGGTGCTCAATCAGACGGGCAACGCGGACCTTGCCAAAAGCATCAAGCCGGTTGGCGACCTGTTCATCCGTGGCATCAAGATGCTGATCGTGCCGCTGATCTTCGTTTCCCTGGTCACCGGCGTGGCGTCGCTGCGCGATTTGTCGACCATGGGCCGCCTGAGCCTGAAGACCATCGCTCTCTATCTCGGCACGACGGCGGTGGCAATCACCATCGGCCTCGTTCTGGCGACGGTCTTCGAGCCGGGTGTGGGAATCGACCTCGGCGCTGGCAAGGCCGTCGTGGCCAAGGAGGCGCCCACGGCAGTGGATACGATTCTCGGCCTCATACCGACCAATCCGATGGCGGCCTTTGCCGAAGGCAACGTCCTGCAGATCATCGTTTTCGCCATCTTTGTCGGTATATCGATCACGCTCGCCGGAGACGCTGCCAAGCATGTGCGCAACTTCTTCGAATCGGCCGCCGAGGTGATCTACAAGCTGACGTCGATCGTCATTTCCTTCGCCCCCTACGGCGTCTTCGCACTGATGACCTGGGTTGCCGGTACCTACGGGATGGACGTTCTTGCCCCGCTGGCAAAAGTGATTGCCATGGTCTACGTCGGCTGTGTCATCCACGCCGTGGTCGTCTATGCCGGACTGATCAGGTTCGTCGCCGGCCTCAATCCGGTACGCTATTTCCAGGGCGCCGTCGAACCGATGATGGTCGCCTTCACGAGCACTTCGAGTTCGGGAACGCTGCCGGTGACGATGATGTCCTGCGAGCGCAACCTCGGGGTCTCGCGTAGCGTTTCAAGCTTCGTGTTGCCCCTCGGCGCGACCATCAACATGGACGGTACGGCCCTGTATCAGGGAGTTTGCGCCGTGTTCATCGCGCAAGCCTACGGCCTGGACCTGAATTCCAGCCAGTACCTGACGATCATCCTTACGGCCACCCTGGCGTCGATCGGGACGGCCGGGGTCCCCGGCGCCGGCCTGATCATGCTTTCTCTGGTGCTGACCTCGGTCGGCTTGCCGCTGGAGGGGGTGGCGATCATTGCCGGTATCGACCGCATCCTCGACATGGCCCGTACGGCGCTGAACGTCACCGGCGACTGCGCAGTCGCTTGCGTGGTTGCCCGCAGCGAGGGCCAACTCGACGAGACGGTCTTCAACCGAGCACATGTTCTGCGCGCCGACGCCGATGTCGTCGGCGCCCCGGAAGCGGGCAGGGAAGCGGTCGCGGCGCCGTCCTCACAATCCACCAATTGAGCGGCCGGAGGGGGCACCGGTAGTCTCCGCTCCCTCTGCGCGCTCCAGCCTTCCTTTTTCAGGTACGAGATGAGCAAGCGGCGATTCGCGGCGACCAATGACAGCAAGACCCTGGGTAAACACCGCTATGGCGTGGTCGGCGGCCTGGGGGTCGTCGCTGGCGCCGACC